>Ga0256847_1000214_pt1 | contig 39812 bp, 31 predicted proteins | sample TeddybearmetaG_FD_189099 | JGI IMG/M metagenome (GOLD analysis project Ga0256847, IMG submission 189099) | Hydrothermal vent microbial communities from East Pacific Rise, Pacific Ocean - Teddybear | ecosystem: Environmental > Aquatic > Marine > Hydrothermal vents | place: Pacific Ocean: East...
GAAAATGAATTTCAATGATTGGCTGAAGAGAACCGGAAGTGCTCCCGTTATTATTAATGCAAAGAGAAGTGAAAAATCACTGAAACAACTAAAAGAGTATTATTCTACTCGAGGTTGGTTTAATGTGGAAGGAAAATATACTATCAAAAAAGATTCTTCACAGGAAAAAAGAGGATCTGTTGTGTACGACATCAAGAGACATAAACCCTATTTTATTGGAACCATAGTGGAAAGAATTAGCTCACCTCTAGTAGATTCACTCTTCCAACAGAGTAAAAATAGAAGCTTTATCATTCCAGAAAAACAATACAACGCAAGGGATTTCGAAAATGAGCGGGACCGACTCACTGTTCAAATGCGGAATTCAGGCTTGTACTATTTCGATTTGGATTACATTGGTTTTGACGCAGACACTAATGATACGGGTCATAAGGTGAATCTTGATTACATCATTCCCGACCGCCGTATTACCCAAGGGGATAGCTCCGTGACAGTACCTTTCAAAATTCACAAAATTAATGAGGTTCGCGTTTTCACGGACTTTACCTATGACCGGCAAAAGAAGCAGGTCAAAGATTCAGTAAAATATGAAGGATATCAAATTTTCGGTTATGAGAAATTGAAATATCGACCAAAAGCAATCACCGATGCTATTTCAATAACTCCAGGGACTATTTTTAAGGATATTGATAGGGCACTTACCTATCGCCAGTTGGCAGAGCTTCGGAACTTTAAATACCCAAACATTAGTTATCAAGAGGATCCAAGGGATACTACCGGGACCGGGTTAATTTCGACCATTTTGCTCACCCCAAAAAAGAAATATACGCTCGACTTCGATTTTGATGCCTATACCTCCACCATCCAACAATTTGGTATTGGTTTTAGCACCTCCTATCTCATTCGAAATGTTTTTAAAGGTGCAGAGAATTTTGAATTATCGGTCAGCGGAAGCGTGGGGTCTTCCAAGGAAAGTGCTGACGGTAGCGCTAATTTTTTCAACACTTCGGATGTTGGGGTAGATGCCAAGCTCACCTTTCCATCTATTCTTTTCCCTGCGAACACAGACGGTTTTATTCCAAAGTACATGTCTCCTTTTACTTCTGTTAGCGTGGGATTAAATGCTCAGAATAATATTGGACTCGACCGACAAAGTTTCAATGGAGTTTTCAGCTATCGTTGGAAACCTAGGGTTACAAGAACCAACGTTTTTGAGTTGTTTAATTTACAGTATGTGCGGAATCTAAACATTGATAATTATTTTAATGTTTATCCCACCTCCTATGATCGACTCAATGAAATTGCAATTGAAACCAATTATGAATTTCAAGACGACAACCAACAACTCAATATTATAGATGGAGAAGCAGATGCCTTCATTCAATTAATTGAAGATTCGAATGAGAGCGTTACTATTACTTCTGACATTAAAAATGAAGTAAGTGGTATTAGCCAACGAAAGGATAGATTAACCGAGGACAACCTTATTTTTGCTTCCAACTTTACATGGACCAGTGACAGCCGATCAAACTTTTCCGACAATTCCTTTACTCGTTTTCGATGGAAAGTAGAGACTGCTGGAAACTTACTTTCTGCCTTGACATCGGTCGCCAATTTACCTACTAATGAAGATGGACAAGCAAAGACCTTTGGTGTGGTATTTTCTCAATATGTAAAATTTGAGTCCGATTATATCCGACATTGGGAATTAGAAAACAAATCGATCATTGCCGCTCGGGTTTTTGGTGGTATTGCGATTCCTTTTGGAAATAGCACCAGCATTCCTTTTACAAGAAGTTATTTTGCGGGAGGAACCAACGACAATAGAGGATGGCGTGCTTATGATTTAGGCCCAGGAAGTAGTGGTGGTGTCCTTGATTTTAATGAAGCTAACTTGAAACTTGCATTTAACATTGAATACCGATATACCATTTTAGGAAGTTTTAAGGGAGCCTTTTTTGTGGACGCGGGTAACATTTGGAATGTCTTGGATGAAGAAGATCGTGATCCGCTTCGATTTAATGGTTTAAGCGATTTGACCGAAATTGCTGTCGCTTCTGGGCTAGGACTTCGCTATGATTTTGGTTTTTTTGTGCTTCGTTTTGATGTCGGATTTAAAACCTACAATCCGGGGCTACCAGAAGGGTCTCGTTGGTTCAAGGAGTACAATTTCAAAAATTCGGTACTTAATATTGGTATCAACTATCCCTTTTAAACCATTAAAATTTGTTATTTTTGCCTTTACGCTTCCTGACAACCTATTTTATTCTAGGTTAAATCATGAAGCTATTTTATTGTTAGGTACAAATATATCATCTTCTGAAACCAAAGACATTGGCAAAGGATGATTTAATATAAAAAGTATGAGCCATTTTAATACACCTGGAGTTGCTACCGGAACAGACGTTCAAAAGATACATCAACTTGCCAAGGAAAAGGGATTTGCCATGCCTGCTGTGAACGTAATTGGTTCTGACACCATGAACACAGTTATGGAAACCGCTGCTGAATTAAATGCCCCGGTTATTATTCAGTTCTCTAATGGTGGTGGTCAATTTAATGCGGGAAAAGGGCTTTCAAACGAGAATCAGAAGGCAGCAATTGCAGGTTCTGTGGCTGGAGCAAGACATATTCATGAGATGGCGAAGACTTACGGAGCTACGGTAATATTGCATACAGACCATTGCGCGAAAAAATTATTACCTTGGATCGACGGTTTATTAGATGCTGGTGAAGTTCATTATAAAAACACTGGTAGTTCTTTGTACAGCTCTCACATGATCGATTTGAGTGAAGAACCTATTGAAGAAAATATAGAAATTTGTAAAGGGTATCTGGAACGTATGTCCAAAATGGGTATGACCTTAGAAATTGAATTAGGAATTACGGGAGGTGAAGAAGATGGTGTTGATAATAGTGATATGGATAGCTCAAAACTATACACGCAGCCTGAAGAAGTTGCCTATGCCTATGAAGAGTTAAAGAAGGTAAGTGACCAATTTACGGTGGCAGCGGCTTTCGGAAATGTACATGGCGTGTACAAACCAGGGAATGTAAAACTAACTCCAAAGATTTTAAAGAATTCACAGGAGTACATTCAGAAAAAATACGGTACTGGCCCTAACCCTATCGATTTTGTTTTTCACGGCGGAAGTGGATCCACTGTTGAAGAAATTAGAGAAGCCATTGGTTATGGTGTGGTAAAAATGAATATCGACACGGATCTTCAATTTGCTTTCTGCGAAGGAATTCGCGATTATATGAATACAAACATTGAATATTTAAGAACTCAAATAGGGAGTCCTGATGGCAGTGACAGTCCTAATAAAAAACACTACGACCCACGTAAGTGGTTGCGCGAAGGTGAGCTTACATTCAAAACCAGATTGATCAAGGCTTTTGAAGATTTGAACAATGTAAATACGTTATAAACAAGACAAACTCCTCATTATGGCTTGGTTTAAAAGAACAAAAAAAGGAATTCAAACTGCAACGGAAGACAAAAAAGATGTCCCGAAAGGTTTGTGGTACAAATCTCCCACCGGTAAGATAATCGATGCGGAAGAATTGGAAAAGAACTTTTATGTGAGTCCAGAAGATGGATATCATGTTCGGATAGGTAGTAAGGAGTATTTCGAGATTCTTTTTGATGATAATGAGTTTATAGAATTAGATAAGAATCTCACCTCTAAAGATCCATTAAAATTTGAGGACAATAAGAAATATGTAGATCGTCTCAAGGCAGCCCAAGAAAAAACGGGATTGAAAGATGCCGTGCGTACAGCCGTTGGAAAATCAATGGGGGAAGAATTGGTGATTGCCTGTATGGACTTTAGTTTTATAGGTGGTTCTATGGGAAGTGTTGTGGGTGAGAAAATTGCTCGTGCTGCAGCGTATGCTCTTAAAAAGAAATTGCCTTTTTTAATGATTTCCAAAAGTGGAGGAGCTCGTATGATGGAAGCTGCTTTATCTTTAATGCAACTGGCAAAAACTAGTGCTAAACTAGCTCAGCTAGCTGAAGCAAGATTACCATACATCTCTTTATGTACCGACCCAACAACTGGAGGAACTACAGCATCTTTTGCTATGCTTGGTGATATCAATATTAGTGAACCAGGTGCTTTGATTGGTTTCGCTGGACCTCGGGTTGTAAGAGACACTACAGGAAAAGAATTACCTGAAGGCTTCCAAACTGCTGAGTTTGTACAGGAACATGGCTTTCTTGATTTTATAAGCCATCGTAAAGATTTAAAACGCAAAGTGAATCTATATTTGGATTTAGTCTTAAACAGACCCTTGCGAGAAAAATAAAACATAAAAAAAGCTCCTGAAAAGGAACTTTTTTTATGTTTTATTTTTTGATTATCTGAAAGACTTTGTTCGAACTTAAAGTAGCGACCTTTACAAAATAAGTCCCTATTGGCTGACTAGAAATATCCACTGTGACATTTTCGTTGTCCATACTCTCACTGTATACTTCTTGACCTAAAATGGAGAATACCTTTATTTCTGTAATTAGTTCTGTCCCTTGAACAGTGAAAATTCCGTCAGTAGGGTTAGGATATAAACTGATAGTGAAATTATCGTTCTCGATCGTAGGCACAGCTAATTCGGCAACATAAGTTACCGTGGCAAATGACTGCAACAGAAAACCATCAAGGCTTATATTCGGATTAAAACTAACACTTTCATTGACGACAATATCATCAACAGGTTTAAATCTAAATGTCACATAACCTTGACTACCGCCTGTTCCGCTTTGAAAAGTAGGTGGCAGATTAACATTGTCCAAATAAACGTAAAAAGTATTATTTACTAATTGAATATTCGGAAGATGACTTGTAGCCATTACCTGTACTGTAGTCCAGTCTATATTCGTAAAACTCGAAGCAGAAAAATAAACTACGGCATTGTCGATGCCAATGTTTGTTGGATTATCAAATCCTACTGAAAAATAGACATACTCATCGGCTTCATCGATCAAAACTTGATCGGCCTGCGACCCATTGACCAAGCGAGTAAAAGGAGCTGCCTCAATCACATTAGTTAAAGTAAATGTATTGTCATCTGGTGAAACGTCTCCAGAAATTGGCTCAATAGTAGCTGTAAAGCTAAGCGAGTCGCCTTCCTCGTTCACAGGATCTCCAAACACCACAAAACTTACTGCAATATCACCGGTTACCAAGGGGTTAATCACTCCCAGATCCCAGGTAAGCGTATTTGTAGATTGACTAGTTGGAGTAGGATCAGCAGACGATAAATTAAGATTATCATCTTCAAACGTTAGGGTAACTTCTCCATTTTGCGACACAGTCCCGGCGTTCTCATAGACCAGCGAGTAACTCGCAATACCATCCAGTATCGGTTGATTATTGGAAGTAATGGCAATATTAAAGTCATTTACACTTTGCACTGCCTGTACACAAAAGTCTTCATTGGCTGTTTGACCGAACCCGACAAAGTTGTTTATCACTTCATTAGGCACCACATCAAAAATACTGGTAAAGTTAGGGCAACTGGTTGTATAGTTTCCTTCCCCAACATTGATTTGATAGGCTCCCTGTTCGTCAGTCACGGTACCCAAAGTAAACCCATCACTTTCGGATATTACTAATCTATTTGGCAGCGCCGTTGCTCCGGCACCACAATTGTTTGCATTTAGATCAAAGCTGAGGCTACCCTCTATATTATTAAGGTTAGCCCCCGATAGTGAACAGTCCTCTGTAAATGTCACAAAAGCATCCACTCTATCGCTAAGGTTGTTCGCTGCATATGCGGCGTCGTCTACACAAATAAAACTGAGATTTGGGTTGCCATTGACAACGAGATCTGCTGAAATAGTACCAAATATCCAAATGGGATCGGTAATACAACTGGAATTATTAGCCATAGTTACAAGGTCCACGTTGGTCATATCCACTTTTTCCAAGTTCAAACCATTACTTAGTCTCAACCAACAGAGTGAATCAAAACCGCTAAAATCTAACTCTTCAAAAATAACCCCATCAAACGTTACTCCTCTGATGTTGTTTGTAGTTGGATATTGAACGGTAGTGGTAGGCATATTACGCAGACTGAAATATTCCAAATTACTCAAAGCAGATATATTCACTGTGAGCATTGACGTATCCTTAATTAAAAGACTACGTAAAGTTGGATTCACATTAAAGTCAAGCGTTTCAAGTGAAAGATTGTAAAGATAAAGGGCGTTCAATGAACTTGCTCCATCTGTAATTAAATTGTTTAAACCATCAAAGAATGACAATTCAAGACTCTCCAATAGTATATTTTGGCTAAAATCTAATGTATCCAATACATCGTTCGCTTGTCCAATAAAAAGGGTCCCAATAAGTTCGACTTCTGTCAACTCAGTATTATTAGACACATTTAACGACTGTAATGATTGCATCCCGGTAAGATGTAATATTTCAAGCTGAGAATTAGCAGTAAGGTCAATATTTTCGAGTAGTAATGTACTAGATATATTAAGATAATACAGTAGGCTATTATTTGACAAGTCCAACGAGGTTAAGTCCCCACTTCTAATGTTCATTTCCTGAAGGTTAACATTTCCAGACAAATCAATGTTTGGCAAAGGATAGTCGGATAGATTACAACGTATTAGACCTGTATTGGAAGAAAGGTCCAACGTAGGCATTCCCAATCCCGTTACTGTTAAGCTCTCTAACTGCGGTTGACTGCTTAAAGCAATATCTTGTATATTTTCTCCAAACGATAAGCTTATCAAATTATGAGGAGTAATATCGACCGTGGTCATATTGTTGTCACTGACAGAAAGGGATTCAAGATTTAAATTGTTACCCAAATTAAGGTCACTTATTCCTGTATTGCTAACGCCCAACTCTTCTAATGCAGTTAAATTAGATACATTTAATTCATTCAATCCCTCATTTGAAGAAACAGTTACAATTTTAAGGTTAGTGTAATTGTTGATAAAACTTAGATCTTCTAAATTGTTTCCCCACACTACTATTTCTTCTAAATTTCCGGTTTGAGTGGGAGGTATTATTTGCTCCAAATCCCCTATGGTCAAAAATATTTCTTTTAGATTGTTATTATTGCTAACATCTAAAACGGTGAAAGCGAAGTTTTGCCCCCAAATCCTCTCTAAATTAATAAAGGCTTCGATCCCAGTTAAATCGGTGAACTGGCTAATATGAACGCTAATCACAGTTGCAGTAGGCGCCTCTGCTTCACTTAATTGAATCTCATCATCTCCGTTGGTATTAATGATAGGGTTCGTTTGGTTTAGTAGCTTTTGTTTAAATAATGGGTCAGGAATATCGACTATTTGAGCGTAAAACATAGAACTCACCAATAGTAACAGTAGTGGTATCTTTTTCATCAAAGCATTTTTTTTGTAGTCCGAAGAACGAGAAATAAACGTGAATTGCCAAAATATGGTGATAATCTTACCGCTCCATCAAAAAAAAGCACCCGCCGAAACGAGTGCCTTCCATCAAACTAAACTAACCAAACTTCTAATCAAGTGTTATAATATACTCCTGATCTCCAATTGTTAACACGGCTAAATTATCGCAGGTTCCATCGCCGAAGTCTAAGGTGCCGCTTCCATTGTTACGAGTTAATTCGAGAACACCACTCACAAAATAAGGGCAGGTAGCTTCTCTTCGCAAGGCCTCCGTAACTAGTGCATCATGTGTAAACCCAGAACTAAAAACGATTTGACGATCGCCTGTAATTAAAAAGACGTTGTCCATCCATGTTCCACTTCCAGCGCCTTCAATCCATTCGGCGACGCGCGTTCCGGTAAGGTCTGCCACTATTCCATTCGGGAATGTTATCTCTAAGGCTTTGTTCACAGTAGATTGGGGGTTGCCATTGGCGTTGTTTCGCTCTCGGTAAATGGTGCCACCTCCAGCAATCTCTTTTGCATTGTGGGTGAAATTGTCGAACAAGTAGGTAATGTTTCGAGTTCCGGCTATTACCGGTCCGTAGGTAAGGTTAATGATACCAGAAACCACGGTCCCATTGTTCAATTCACATCCGAAGCCAAAGTCTAGGGTTACAAAGGTCACGCCTCCTTGTGCGCTAATGGTAATGGTGACACAATCGGTAAAGAGACTGGCGTTTCGGCCGTCGCTTTCTTCAAGTTCGGCATAGGCCATTTCCATAAGGTTAAAAACTGCATCGGCCGATTTATCTGCTTCGGCGCTTTGTTTTGATTGTTCTGCCGTTAGTTGTGCGGTAGTTTCATTGGTTACCTCGGCATCATCTTCTTCGCTACACGAGCTAAAAAATAACATGATTCCTAAGCAACTTAGTAATCCAATTTTTACGAAATTAGTTTTCATAGTGTTTATATTTAAGAGTTAATGCACCTATGACTATGGTACGTCAAAAAGGTTTAATTTTGCTTTGAGACTACTCGCGTTAGGGATAGCAGTGGCAGCTTGTGCCGAGCGGCAGTTGCCGAGGCACAACTATAGCGGATAGCCCGGTCTCACTTTTGCTTGCAGCATAAAAGCTAAAGTGAGAAACGCCATGATTTCAAAAGCACACTGCGACAGTGGTTTAGTGAAGCAAATATTTTCAAGAAAAACTTTGCGAAAGCCGTAAAAAGGGTATCTTTGCACCCTGATTACCACGAGGGTAGTCATATACATAAAAATCATTTAAATAATATTGGAATGTATTTAGCACCAGAAGAAAAAGCGAAAATTTTCGCAAAGCACGGTAAAAGTGCGACGGACACAGGTTCTGCAGAAGGACAGATTGCGTTATTCACGTACCGCATCGACTATTTAACAGGACACCTTAAAGCAAACCACAAGGACTACAATACGGAGCGTTCTTTGGTAAAGCTAGTAGGAAAGCGTCGTTCATTATTGGACTATTTAATGAAGAAGGATATCTTGAGATATCGTGCCATCGTTAAAGAATTAGGATTACGTAAGTAATTTATGAATACAAAGGGACTCTTAACGGGTCCCTTTTTTAATAGCTTCAGGATTTATTCTGAATCATACTGAAAAAGCTACCCTTTAGTTTTTCATTGGTCAACCACAACAACACAACAACACGCGTTGGACAGTCGAACGCAGACCAAAATTAATGACTACATACACTTCTATTATGATGTGTCGTAGTAAATGAAAAACAATATGGAATGAGGTTAAAGAAATTTTTTCTACCCTTTTTTCATAAAAAAAATCAAACAAATGATACCTAAAGTATTTAGAGAGGTCATAGACCTTGGTGACGGTAGAGAGATTTCTATCGAGACCGGAAAATTAGCAAAACAGGCACACGGTTCTGTCGTGGTGCAGTCTGGAAAATGTATGCTCCTTTGTACCGTAGTTTCTAACTACGAGCAAAAAGATTTACCATTCTTACCATTAACAGTAGACTATCGCGAGAAATTTGCGGCAGCAGGACGTTATCCTGGTGGATTCTTTAAAAGAGAAGCACGCCCTAGTGATGGTGAAGTATTAACCATGCGTTTAGTGGATCGTGTATTACGTCCATTATTCCCGAAAGATTACACTGCTGAAACGCAAGTAATGATTCAATTAATGTCTCATGATGAAAACGTGATGCCAGAAGCTATGGCAGGTTTAGCCGCTTCTGCAGCTATTCAATTATCAGATTTCCCATTTGAATGTGCTATTTCTGAAACCAGAGTAGGACGTGTAGACGGAGAATTTGTAATCAACCCTACAAGAGCACAATTAGCAGAATCTGACATCGATATGATGATTGGAGCTTCTTCAGATAGTGTGATGATGGTAGAAGGTGAAATGGACGAGATTTCTGAAGAAGAAATGATAGAAGCCATTAAGTTCGCTCATGAAGCTATTAAACTTCAGATTGATGCACAACACCGTTTGGCTGATGCTTTCGGTAGAAAAGAAGTACGTGAGTATGACGGCGCTGCTGAAAATGAAGATTTAGAGAAGAAAGTACACGACATGTCTTATGATAAAGTCTATGCTGTTGCAAAAGCTGGTTCTTCTAAGCAAGAACGTACAGCTGCATTCGCTAACATCAAAGACGAAGTAAAAGCAACGTTCTCAGAAGAAGAATTAGAAGAATATGGTGGCTTAGTCTCTGACTACTACCGCAAAGCTGAAAAAGCTGCGGTTCGTGACCTTACGGTTAACGAAGGTTTACGTTTAGATGGTCGTAAGACTGACGAAGTACGTGACATCTGGTGTGAGATTGATTATTTACCATCTGTACACGGTTCTGCTGTCTTCACACGTGGAGAAACTCAAGCACTTGCTACAGTAACTCTAGGTACCTCTAGAGACGCAAATAAGATAGATATGCCATCATTTGAAGGAGAAGAGAACTTCTACCTTCATTATAACTTCCCTCCTTTCTGTACCGGTGAAGCAAGACCTATTCGTGGGACTTCACGTAGAGAAGTAGGACACGGTAACCTTGCCCAACGTGGATTAAAAGGAATGATACCAGATGATTGTCCTTACACAGTACGCGTAGTGAGTGAAGTATTAGAATCTAACGGTTCTTCTTCTATGGCAACGGTATGTGCTGGAACTATGGCGCTGATGGATGCAGGTATCCAAATGATAAAGCCAGTTTCTGGTATCGCAATGGGTCTTATTTCTGATGCTGAATCTGGAAAGTATGCAGTATTATCTGATATTCTTGGTGATGAAGATCACTTAGGAGATATGGACTTTAAAGTAACTGGAACGGCAGACGGTATTACAGCTTGCCAGATGGATATTAAAGTTAAAGGATTAAGCTACGAGATTCTAGTAGCTGCATTACAACAAGCAAGAGATGGTCGTTTACACATCCTTGATAAATTGACTGATGCAATTGCTGCTCCTAGAGAAGACGTGAAAGAATATGCTCCTAAAATGGTAGGTGTTCGTATTCCTAATGAATTTATTGGCGCGTTAATTGGACCAGGAGGAAAAGTGATTCAAGAACTTCAAAAAGAAACTGGAACAACAATTGTAATAAACGAAGACCCAGTAACTGAAGAAGGTATCGTAGAAATATTAGGAACAGGACAAGAAGGAATCGACGCGGTATTAGCGAAGATTGATTCTATTACGTTCAAGCCTGAAGTTGGATCTGTATACGAAGTAAAAGTAATCAAGATGTTAGATTTTGGTGCTGTTGTAGAGTATATGGAAGCTCCAGGAAACGAAGTGTTATTACACGTATCTGAGCTAGCTTGGGAACGTACAGAAAACGTAAGTGATGTGGTAAACATGGGCGATGTGTTTGATGTAAAATACTTTGGTCTAGACAAGCGTACTCGCAAAGACAAGGTTTCTAGAAAGGCTTTATTAGAAAAGCCAGAAGGTTATGTAGCACCAAAACCAAGAGAAGATCGTGGTGGACGTGACAACAACCGTGGTAGAGATAATCGTGGACGTGATACCAGAAGAAGAGATTAATTTCTTATAGTATCCTTTTAATATACAGCGCCTCCCGAAACGGAGGCGCTTTTTGTTTTACATCTATAGCAAGATTAAACCTACAACTATGAATAGGTACATCAATTTTTCAATCGGAGTTTTGCTTTTCTAATTTTATTATCGGAGCTTTTTTCAATTAACGTGATTTTTCCATTAAGCTCTACTTCGGCCCCATCTTCAATTTTTAATTTACCCAATATTGTCACATCTGCCGAAGGCTTAAATACAACCTCCGCCCCTTTTTCAATAATCACACTGAAATCGTCACTGTTGTTATCAATAAAAAATAGACTTTTACAATAGTTACATCTTAATTTATCTTTTCCTTCTTCGATAAAGTCTTTAGCTCCACATTGAGAACACTTATATCCTTCAAATACCATATATCCAGCATTTTAAAATTAAACTATCTGATAAATTTACAAAAAAACAACCCTTCATAATTATAACTCTAAAAATAATTAGCGATTAGACACTACCAATAGAAAATTGTCCTTCACGAAGTCTGAAGGTTATGGTGCACCTCCAAAAAGAGATAACAGACATAACGATAGAAAAAGAGACTAATTAAATAACGAGTCCACAAATTAAAAAAACCTCCATCTCGGAGGCACTTTTTTTATGAACTGAACGCAACTTTTCAAAAAGTATCAGACTATAGGGTGAACACACATCAAAATCACTGCTATGAGATATTTTTTAAAACTAACGTTACTGAGCATTCTAATCGTAACCTGTGCCTGCGAGAATGAGCCTATCGGATCATTCGACGTTAATGAGAACACCTTGGATGAAGAACTTTTCGACCTAGTGGTTCAGATTCCAGAAAATGAAGGAGAAAACGCCATCAACTGTATCGAGTTTAATTATGCCTTTGTGCTCTTTGTCTTCGATGGCAGCATGGAATTTGTGGAGGCCAAATCCATCCGCAGCGATTTAGAGTTTAGCAATTTTCTTGGCAGTTTGGATCCCGACTTCTCCATTAGCCTAAATTATCCAATTAAGGGAACACTTGTAACTGGCGAACTCATTGAAATCAATACTAACGAAGAACTAAAAGAAGCCATTGACGCTTGTCAAGCTGAAGAATTACAACGTCGTTGCAATGGTACGCTCATTGATTGTGTCTGGAAAGTTGGTGCTGTTGAGGGACAGCCCAATGAGTACGAAGGAGCGTACTATCTGCTTCGATCGGATGGTAGCGTGCAGTTTCATTATAAGGAGGATGCATTTTTCGGGACGTGGGTCACCCTTTTCATAGGAACCGACCTCTACCTTAATATCGATCTAAATGATGATGCAGATATAGAGGGGTTTTGGGATTTAAATTGGCAAGTAGACTTAAGGAGCAACCAACGCATTGAAATTGCAGACGGAGACCGACAAGTTTTAATTGAAAAGGACTGTAGCATTCCTTGTGTGGAATCTGGATTTCAAGTTTGCGAATTTGAAGACAATCCTGGTTTTGCTGAATTTATTCTGAAAAACTACACCACTTGTATCGCGATTCCATCTACTCATGACGTGGTCTCTGCAGTCACCTACTCTTTTCATGAAACAGAAGAGGACGCACTCTTAGGTATCAACCCTATTTCTACAACCGAATATGAAAACACAAGTAATCCACAGACGCTATATGTGCGTATTGTCTACAAAGAAACGGGAGAGGTCGTGCGACTTGCTACGATTCCTATTGAAGCAATTCCTTGCCCATAAAATATATTGAAGAAGAAAAATTTAAAAGCATACAACTATGAAAAAGTTATTTATCGCCCTGATAATGGTTTCCCAATGCACCATTGCACAAACCTTGGAATGGGGAACCGCCATCGGTGGCTCCGAAACCGAACACGCTAGAAAAGTGAAGACTGACACGAATGGAAATGTATACCTTACGGGATATTTTTCTGGGACTACAGATTTCGATCCAAGCAGCAACACCTTTGAACTCACTTCCAATGGTGAAGAAGATATCTTTATACAAAAACTCGATACCGATGGGAACTTTCTTTGGGTAAAATCGATAGGAGGAGTCACTTACGATCAAACCACATCGTTGGACGTCGACGCTTCTGGTAACGTTCTCGTTACCGGATATTTCGAAGGAACTGCCGATTTCGATCCTGGAGCTGGCTTATTCAACTTGTCCTCTCATGGAGACAGAGATATGTTTATCGTGAAGCTAAGTACAAACGGCGATCTACTTTGGGCAACAGCTATTGGCGGCGATTTATGGGACTTAGGAAATCGAATTGTAACGGATGATTCTGGGAATGTATATGTTGTTGGAGTTTTTCAAGAGACGGTAGATTTCGATCCAGGAAGTGGTGTTTTTAATGTGACTTCAAGTAGTCTTGCAGATAGTTTTATTCTCAAATTAGAGCCACAAGGTGACTTCGATTGGGTTAAAACACTAGACGGTAATGACGAAGAATCTTCTATAAATGTCAGATCCGTTTCCATAAACTCGAACAACGACATCATCGTTTCAGGGATTTTTCAAGAAACCATGGATATAAACCCTGGCGCACCTCAAGACTTGCGCACTTCTAACGGCTTTTTTGACATCTTTGTGGTGCAATTGAATGCTGATGGGGATTTCATTTGGGGCAACACTCACGGAAATGAAGAACCAAGTGATGGTGTCTGGGCGGCAAATTCAGACGCACAGGGAAATGTATATGTCACAGGTCATTTTAAAGGAACAGTAGATTTTGATCCTGGTCCAGACGAGTTTTTGCTAACCCCTTTGAATGGATCAGACAATGTATATCTTCAGAAATTAGATGTGAATGGAAACTTATTATGGGTGCATATTATAGGCGAATCATCTGATTTTGCTTTTGCTCGTGCTTATGACATGACCGTAGACGAATTTGACAACCCAATTGTTCTTATAAAATTTTCTAATACCCTGGATTTTGATCCAGGACCCAATGAAAAAATATTCACATCTTTAGGTGGTTACGATATTGCCATAGTGAAATTAAGTCCATCAGGCGATTTTACGTGGGCCGGCCATATGGGAGGTCCAGGGTCCGATTTGGGATTGGGAATACATTCAGACGAAAATGGAAATCTGTATACCACGGGCTACTTTCGAGAAACCATCGATTTAGATCCTAGTCAAGGCACCTTGCTCCAGAATTCTAACGGACAAAAAGACCTATTTATAACCAAGTTAATAAACCTGAATTTATCTATTGAAAACCCAGAGATTACAGCAAGTTTTGTTGTTTATCCCAATCCAACGGCTGGGCAACTTATTATTGAAATGGGAACCATTCAGAGTGAAGTTAGCGTAAGTGTTTATAATATTCTAGGGCAGGAAATATCGAAAAAATCTATAGCGGATACAGCGAGAATAGAACTTGAAATTAAAGAATCCGCTGGGGTTTATCTTTTGGAGATTACAACAAACTCCTTGAGCCAGACTGTTAGAATCATAAAAAATTAACCATATTTGATAGATTGAGCCTAACCAAAGGCTCCACTTTACACCATCAATACTTAAGCAGCACTATTTGACCATAGAAAACCTAATAAAAAAATGTGCCAAGAATGACCGTAAGGCGCAGGGCGAACTTTTCCGCAGGTATAAAGATGCTCTATATTTAACCTCTTTGAAATATTGCCGAAATCAAGAAGAAGCAGAAGATAATTTACACGATTCATTTCTAGTTATTTTTCAGAAAATTGAAACATTTAAAAGCTTAGGCTCATTTGAAGGTTGGATGAAACGTATCACCATCTTCAAAGCCATTGATACTTACAAGGCAAAGAAGACTATATCGGTAGAGATTAATGACGATTTGCTGGAAGACGTAATCATAGATGAGACGTTTTGTGATTTGCCGTTAGACGATCTCTTACAGTTGATTCAGGGATTACCCGACCAATATCGTTTGATCTTTAACTTGTATCAGCTAGACGACTATACACATAAAGAAATTGCTCGCATGCTAGGTATTTCGGAGAATACATCCAAATCGAACTATCACAGAGCCAAGATACATTTACGTAAGAAGATATTAGACACAATGCCCCACCTTAACTATAAAACGAAGAACTAATGGACCATAAAAAAGATATTGGAACGCTATTTAAACAAAAGCTTGAGGATGCCGCTAAGCAACCGAGTGCCGAGTTATGGGACAAAATTGAGGTCTCATTAGGTAAGCGTGATCGGAAAAGACGAAGCTTTTTCTTCTTTTGGGTTGGCACGGGAACTGCCGCCATTATATTGTTCTTACTTTATTTGAACAGTGCGACGATCGATGAGCAAAACGTGAATCAAGAGATTCCAAAAACCGAAATAGCCACTGAAACTTTGGAAGAATTACCGACTACATCTCATTTGAATTCAGATAAAAATGATGCTCAAATGATATTGGACATCATAGAAGGTGATAGCTTGAGTATCTCTAAGACGAATGAACTGAATGACCTCAATACTACTAAAAACAATTCGGTATTGACCAAAAGGAATTCCTCCAGTCAAAACAAAAAGACGAATGAAAAGTATCCTTTTAAAGATGATAGTGTTACCATTAAGACCACCTATTACTATTATAATGGAGACACCAAACAAATGCTAGAGACTACCAATAAGAATGTCATCGACAGTTTGCTAGCGCGTACCAAGATAAATATTGATAGCCTAAAAGTGATTGAAACAAAAATCATAAATCATAAAAAAGGAGATAGCCTACATGGGCCCAACTAAATTGGTAAAGACTCTATTCTAATTTCATTTTCAAACCAATGTTGAAATGACTGGTGCGTAGCTTGATGCTGTTACCAAAGTTTTCATTTACTGCCGTTGCCTTCGTCTGGAGTCCAAGAAGATAGTCGCCTTCGACATACACTATAAATCGGTCGCCATATAGACCATATTGAATACCAGCTCCCGAGGTGAATCCATAGTCCAAGGCACTTTTTTTAAAACGGAAGTCATCATTTTGATACTCACTATTCATTTCCACTGCCGCATACATACCCGCTTGCAGGTATCCTTTGAAGCGGCCGTTACCAATGTCCCATTTAGCCATCACAGGCAGACCTAACATATTTGCTTTATATCGAGGTCTTTTATTCTCGTCGCAATTGGGTTCAATAAATCCAAAGCCTTCGCAAGGCGCACCGCGCAGAATACCCACTTCATAATACTTCAACTTGGCCTTGACGCTCCAGTGTTTGAAAATAAAATATTCTCCCATAGCTCCAAAATGAATATTCGATTTGTTATCATCACCACCAGATTGAAGGTCAATAGTCGCGGGCCCAAATTCGAGTCCGACGTAAAGATTCCCTTTTTGTCCATAGCTAAGACCACTAATAACCAGCATACTTAATACACATAATTGTTTCATTGGATATATGTTATAATGTTAGTTGAATTTTAGTTTACCAAGCGCCACTGTCCACCATCCAAATCGCTGAAACCAACAATCCCTTCTTGAATGTCGTAATACAGGATGTTTATATTTCGTTCGTAGGGGCCCAAGGATCCAAGCGATTGATCATTTTGTGAAACTATCTCATAGACCTGGTTGTAGGTGACATTATTCAATGTGATGATGATGGGGGCTTTATTGAAATTGAGAAAAATCGTATTCGGTAGCGCTGAAGATGAGCCAGTATTATCATTCCAAAGTGGAAAATAGATAGTGCCTTTTAAAGTGTCTTCTATTGTTTTCTGAATTAAAAATTCGGTGCGTTCGTAATCATCGGGCCATTCGGTTAGCTCTAAATGAATACGCTGGGCGTCAAAAAAATAAACCAAAGACCCACCACTTGTTCCAAAAAAGCTTCCTCCAGTTACTTTCCCTTCCCTACCCAAGGTGGACGATCTAATTTTAAAACGGATAACTTGGTTGGACTGATTTTGATAAGTAATAAACTCCTCTTCTATTTCATATACTTGCAAGAGTTTGTCAAAGTCGGAAGTATCGAATTGAAAATAGGGAACATCAAAACGAATAGATCCGGCGGATTCCTGGACACAGGAAATAGTACTTAAACCAATAGCAAGAAGTAGCACGGAAACAAGTAGATAAGAAGTTCTCATAAAATCAGCGTATTGTTAGTAGGGCTAATTTATTGGCACTTCTTCCAACTAAGTAGCTGATTGTAAGGAACTATTTTTATAAATCTTGTAAAATTCACAAAATTTCGATCAACAATCCATCTAAATGTGAAATACACAAACGAAAGGATAACGGTAAAAAAGCGACAACATTGGCCAAGGGTTTTCAGTTTTCGCATTAGTGATAGCAGCGGCATCCCCTGCTCCACCGCAGGTTGTGAAGGGATATAGCGGATAGCGCGTCCTAATCCCGAAAGTTGTCGGGAGAAGGAATGCCCAATAAAAAAATATAATGCATGCACAGGACTTTAAATGCGCTTATTATCAAGCTTTTAAGGGATTCATCGGTTCAAGGCCTATAAATAATAGTAAACCTTTTGTAACATTTTGCATCTTATGTGCGTATAACTACTTAGGAACGAATAAATTTAACTTAAAAGTAAGTATACCTTAATGAGACAACTTAAAATTACCAAGCAGGTTACCAACCGGGAAACTGCTTCATTAGACAAGTATCTTCAAGAAATTGGAAAAGTTGACTTAATCACCGCAGACGAAGAAGTAGAGTTGGCGCAGCGCATAAAAGCGGGTGACCAAATGGCCTTAGAAAAATTAACTAAAGCAAACCTTCGTTTCGTTGTTTCGGTAGCAAAACAGTACCAAAATCAAGGATTAACCCTTCCCGATCTTATCAACGAAGGTAACCTTGGGCTTATAAAAGCAGCGCAACGTTTTGACGAAACCCGTGGGTTTAAATTTATATCTTATGCTGTTTGGTGGATTAGACAGTCTATATTACAGGCTTTAGCAGAACAATCTCGTATTGTTCGTTTACCACTAAACAAAATTGGAAGTATTAATAAAATAAATAAAACGTTCGCGTTTTTAGAGCAAGCACATGAACGTCCGCCTTCCGCAGAAGAAATTGCAAAGGAATTGGATATGACTATTAATGACGTTAAAGAGTCTATGAAAAACTCTGGCCGTCACGTATCCATGGATGCACCTTTAGTTGAAGGAGAAGATTCTAACCTTTACGATGTATTACGTAGTGGTGAGTCTCCGAATCCAGATCGTGCTTTATTGCACGAATCGCTTCGTACCGAAATAGAACGTGCTTTGGAAACTTTGACTCCTCGTGAGGCAGATGTGATTCGCTTATATTTTGGATTAGGAAATCAACATCCTATGACCTTAGAAGAAATTGGCGAGACTTTCGATTTAACACGTGAAAGAGTGCGTCAGATTAAAGAAAAAGCAATTCGAAGATTAAAACATACTTCTAGAAGTAAGATTTTAAAAACATATCTGGGATAATTCCAGAGACCGCAACAACAGTATGAGATTCTCCTTGTGGGAATTACGACTGTTCGTTTTTTGATTGATGAATGACCTCCGGCTGATTACCGGAGGTTTTTTCATTTAACCCTCCTCAGTGCCCGACCACACTAAGATTACGGCTTAACCATCCAAATATAATTACCCTATATTGTCACAACCAAATCACACTTATTGTATTCGATCGTTTACGTTAGTACGGCACAACCCGACCTTAAAGAAGTCGCCATCAAAAGGATGCTTGAAGAATTTCGAGGGTTCAATGACTTGCGAAACATTCGAGGAATTTTGTTGTATTCCAGTGGCAACTTTTTTCAAGTATTGGAAGCTGAGTTTCAACACAGACAAGTTATCCTAGATCTCTTTGAAAATATTAAAAGAGACGGAAGACATTATGATGTGATCAAAATCCTAGAAAAACAAACTTCCGCTCCCTCCTTCAGTAACTTCGATACAGCCTTTAAAGCCATTTATAAAAGTTCAAACACTAAAGAGTTGTATAATTTTTTGAAAGAGGAAGAAGAGTACAACCCAGAAGGTTATTCCAAAATTGCCTATTTAAGTCAAAAGTTTCTAACGCTCATTTAATGGAATTTTAACGAACCCCTTAAAACATAATAAAATTACGGTTTAACCGCAGTCTGTTTAAAATCGCACCTTCTTGGATATAAATACTCAATCATGTATTCAATTGTTTATTTCAGCACCGCGCAACCTGACCTTGAAGCCAAAGTAATTGAAAATATCTTCAACATTTTTCGAGTGAATAATGATGCGCACTACATTCGAGGAATCTTAATGTATTCTGATGGGAATTTCTTTCAGATTTTAGAAACAGCAGTTGAAAGTAAACAGGTAATTATTGATCTCTTCCAAAAGATACAAATGAATGGACGCCATTATGATGTTACCAAAATAATTGAAAAACGTACAACAGCACAATGCTTTACTAAATATCACACCGCCTTTAAAACACTTTTTAACCCTTATTTAGTCATTGGCACACTCTTTATGGAGCGTTGGTTAAGTTCCAAAAGATTAGCGCTTAAACTCCTGAAGTAATTAGTACCTTCGCAAAAACTTCAGCAAAAATGAGTCAAACCCTTATTGCCCCGTCCGTATTAGCAGCCGATTTTGCCAATCTACAACGTGATGTAGAAATGATCAACAACAGTGAGGCCGATTGGTTTCACATTGACATCATGGATGGCGTTTTTGTGCCGAATATATCCTTCGGAATGCCTGTTTTAAGGGACATTGCAAAGCATGCAACCAAGACAATAGACGTGCATTTAATGATTGTAGATCCAGACCGTTATATAAAAACCTTTGCGAGTTTGGGTGCAAATATACTCACGGTTCATTACGAAGCTTGTACGCACTTACATCGCACCCTTCAGGCGATTAAAGCTGAGGGAATGCAGGCAGGTGTGGCTTTAAATCCGCACACCAACATTTCACTCCTCGCCGATGTCATTAAGGATATTGACCTAGTATGTATCATGAGTGTAAACCCTGGTTTTGGCGGTCAAAGTTTTATTGAAAATACCTTTGACAAGGTTAAAGCATTAAAACAACTCATTCAGGACAACGGAGCTTCCACAAAAATTGAAATCGATGGCGGAGTAACGAACAAAAATGCTGTTCAATTAAAAGAAGCTGGCGCCGATGTCTTAGTCGCCGGAAGTTATGTTTTTAAAGCAGACAACCCCACACTTACTATTGCCGGACTTAAAGAAATGACTAAATAAAGGCTACTGCACTACTTTTATGGTCTAGATTTATAATTTGAGACCAACCATTTTTGCATAAATACCTTTTCTGCGCATATATTTGTATATGCAGCAATCACCCTCCTTGGATACTTGGACCTCCGGCTTTTTAATAGCAGTGGCCATGGGTGTGTTTTTAAGTATTCTTCTTTTCACAAGCAGAAATAAAAAAAACTACCCCATTGCACTACTGGTGCTTGCTTTTTCTGTTATTTTATTTCAATACGTACTCTATTGGACTCGATACGAAACAGTTTTCCCATATCTAGTCCTTATACCATCCCTCTGCTATTATGCCTCGGGACCGTTGTTGCTTTTATACTTTCTACGTCTCTATAAAAAAGAAGTGCGATTTAACTATGCACTACATTTTTTACCCGCTGCCCTACTCATAGTGCCTAGTTTATTTTTGTGGTTGAAGATCGCGAAATGGTACGATGGTGATATTGTCCTCTTATGGATGGCACAGCAACATTGGTTTATTGCCGCTCATATGGGACTGTATTCCATTCTGATGTTCCGACTTATTTTACGAAATAATAGTATTCATACTGAATACACTAAAACACGCCATCGCTGGAGCAGGTTGCTTGCAATTTTATTTTCATTGTTTCTGCTGTCCTATGTTTCGTACTATGTACTAGTTGACTTTCCGTTTTTTAATAGCCAATGGGATTATATGATTTCGTTTATAATGAGCTTCTCCATCTATGCGATTGGTTATTTTATATTTAAGCAACCTCAAATTTTCAACGGAGAACTTTATAGTAATTTATTTCTCCCTATTCAGGATAAAAAGGAATCCTTTGAGGATACCCTCCTCAATGAGCTTTATAAGAATCTAACCAATTATATGGAGCAAGAGAAGCCCTATATAGACAACGAACTTCGTTTGGTGCATCTAGCAGATCAATTAGGTTTTTCCACCCACCTTCTCTCTAAAGTGATCAACAAGAAATCTGGCAAAAACTTTAATAAGTTTGTCAATGAATATCGTCTTGTTGAAGCAGAACGGCTATTAACAGAAACCCATCAATCCAGCATCAAAAGTGTCTACTTCGATGTGGGCTTCAACAGTAAGGCCGCTTTTTACAATGCCTTCAAAAGAAAACACGAGTGTACCCCATCTGAATATCGTTCTAATTTCTCCAGCCAGCCTTCAACATAGTAAGTCTAAAAAAAATCTACTTCCCTAGTAGACGATTCAATTAAACTACACTTAATTTATAAATCCGCTAGTTTCGATTTATAATTACGAACTACATTTCAATCAGCTTTTTGGACTTTAGGGGTATAACTTAAAAATCTATACCTATGAAAACTTTAAAATTACTACTCTCCTTAAGTCTTATCCTCACCGCAGGAAGCTTCGCTATGGCTCAAGACTATTACATATACGTAAGTGATGCAGCCAACTTCTCCTCTGGAGAATTTAAGATCGTCCAATTTGATCCAGACGGTGAGAACCCTATCGATTATATTGTAGATGAATTGGCCTGGCCACAAGACATTGTTTTTTTGGAAGACGAAGATCGCGTGTTAGTATCCAATTTAGGGTCCGGTCGCATTACCAAACACAACTCTCGAACAGGAGCATACATTGAAGATTTCGCAACGGTCACAGGTGGACCTACTCGAATGAAAATTGGAGACGATGGTCTGTTATATGTTTTGCAATGGAGCAATACCAACAATAAAGTACTTCGCTATCAATTGGATGGCACCTTCATAGACGAATATACAGACACCGGTGTGGCACAAAGCATAGGAATTGATTGGGACGATGCTTCCAATTTATATGTATCCTCATTTGGCGGTGGTTTTGTGCAGCAATACGATGGCTCTGGATTAGATGCAGGAACCTTCATTGACTCTAATCTATCTGGCCCAACCAACTTGGAAATAAAAGATGGTGTTATGTACGTTTTAGATTGGAACGCCGGAAAGTGTGTCCGCTTTGACGCAAGCACAGGGGCATTTATTGACGATTTAATCACAACGCTTCAAAACCCTGAAGGTTTGGCGTTCTTATCCAATGGTCATATATTAATTGGTGATAATGGAACTAATTCTGTGCGAGAATTTGACGCCAGTGGTAATGATCTAGGAGAATACACCAAGGGAGGTAATCTTGTAACTCCAAATGCGGTAGTACTCAGAGATAGTGTTTTCCTTTCGGTTTCTGAAGAGGTTTTAAACACCGTGATTGCCACACCATCCATTGGAACCCAATTCTCGATCAACCCAAAAATGGCGCTAAATTTTCGTGCCATCAATGTGTATGACGTTAATGGGGCTTTAGTCACGGCCATTGAGTTGAGCAATACGCCTATTTGGAATGCCCAAGATCTTTCCGAAGGTATTTACTTTATGGTGGCTACCACTCCTAATGGTCAAAAAGCATCACAAAAAATAGTCGTGAAAAGAAAATAATTCAATCTAAAGGCGCGTGTCGTCTGGAGGCATATGAATGTATTTACATATGCCTTTTTTTGTTCAAATTTGTTTAGGAATGACTAGAAAGGAATCAATAAATGCCTAATTTTAGGGATGCAAAATAACTTTGATGTAGTCATTATCGGTGCTGGCCCTATTGGAATTGCTTGTGCACTTCAGTGTAAGAAAAATGGACTGTCCTATGTCGTTTTAGAAAAAGGTGCCTTATGCAATTCGCTATATCATTATCCGTTGAACATGCAGTTTTTCTCTACTTCAGAAAAGCTTGAAATTGACGAAATTCCATTCATCAGTGCCAATCCAAAACCCAACCGAAACGAAGCTTTAGAGTATTATCGGAGAGTTGCTACTTCTAACAAGCTGAATATTCATTTGTTTGAAAAAGTAACTTCAGCAGAAAAACAAGATGAAACTTTTAAAATTTCTTCGGAATTAAATGATTACTCCGCCAACAATGTGATTGTGAGCACCGGTTTTTATGACATCCCGAAATTATTAGACGTACCAGGAGAAAATCTCGCAAAAGTTACCCACTATTTTAAAGAAGCCCACCCCTATATCATGCAAAAAACGATAGTGGTTGGCGCCAGTAATAGTTCGGTAGATGCGGCTTTGGAAATATGGCGTAAAGGTGGTGACGTGACCATGATCGTTCGTGGCCCACAGATTGGCGATCGTGTAAAGTATTGGGTACGTCCAGACATAGACAACCGAATTAAAGAAGGTAGTATTAAAGCCATTTTTAATGCTGAACTCACCGAGATAACACCCAACGAAGTAACTATCAAAACACCAGATGGCTTACAAACACTCGCCAATGATTTTGTAGTGGCACTCACCGGATATCGTCCCAACTTCGAATTCTTAGTCTCTTTAGGGATTCAACTTTCAGAAGAAAAAAAGATACCCAGCTACAATGAAAACACCATGGAAAGCAATATAAAAGGGCTATTTCTGGCAGGTGTGATCTGCGGAGGAACAGAAACTCATAAATGGTTCATTGAAAATTCAAGAGTGCACGCAAAAATGATTGTAGGCGCTATTCTCGCCAATTAATACCCGGCATATTTAAAATTTAATAGTTTTCGAGTGTAACTGTATAGTTTTGGGAAGTGTGACTTAAAGTCTTTGGGCGATTCGATAAAATACTCGGCCAAGACCGCCATGAATTCATATTGGTTCGTAAAGGCATAGGCTCTAAAAAACCGGGTTTCATCCAGCTTGTCTTTCACCTCCTGATGGGTGAGTTGTTTTAGAATATTTTGAAATTGCTTGGCAAAGCGAGTAGAATCTATATCCCTACTTTTCCGTGCTTCCAACTGCATGGCATGCATAAATTCATGAATCCCTAAATTCCGATTGTCATTGGTAATTTGATACCCTTCTTCAAAATCTTTCCATGATAAAACCAAAGCCTTTCCGTGGGGATTAAATTCTCCCTTATGATGTGCGTCGTTAATCTTACTGTAAAACTCGTCTGGGTAAATTAAAATATGCTCAATGAGACCATAATCGTAATTTTTCCGACCAAAACTAAGCATACAACCAATCGATGCAACGAGTACTTTAATGCGGTCATTGATTTCAACACCATCCCTACCAATGAATTTCTTGTCTGAAATAAAGCTAGCCACACGGTGCTGAAATTGTCGTTTTTCACGCTTCGAAAGTTTTGGATAGAAAGCAAACTCTCCTTCTAAAACGGAAAGCTGTTTTGGGGTGAGTTTCTTATACACAAAATAATGACGGTAAAGGGGTCGGTCAAATCTACCAGCGTACCAATTTTCAAATACCCGAAACAAGAAAAATGCAAAACCCAAAAGGACTATGGTATAGGCATAAGGCGCCAGCCATGCAGCATTTTCATCAGGTTGGAAAAAAAGCATTTAACAGATTTAGGAAGAGTTAAGATAGTCAATATTTACCATACCCTTAATTCACAGTATTAAACGTCAAATGGAAGCTGTTTATTACCTTATTGATAAGATGGAAGTAACATACCAAAAAAAGCTATGCTTATATCTTAATTATCGGCATAAACGAGATCTACTGGCCAATCTCAAATTATAGCCTTTCATTGACTTCTTTCCGCCGCGATTCCGATTTCAAGATTAATTTTTAGAGCTGTCTCCTTTAAAATGCTGCGAATTATTATGAAAGAGCACATTAAAAGTGGTTAAACTTCCATAGCAACGGGTAATGTATTGCTGCAAATCCACCTTCTCTTGATCATCCATATTTTTGCTTGAATTAATTTTTTGCTCCATCACCCGAAGACGATCCCGAAGCATCACAATTTTATGGAAAAACGTATTGATTGGGATTTCTTTATTTGACAGATTAGAATCCTTGGGCTGTAACACGAGGGTTCCGCCTTTAAATTTATCGGCCATAGGCACAATCTCACTCACATCACTCCACTTCTTTAAGATGTCCTTTAAGCTTTTCTCTACTTCATAAAAACTTACCGTATCCAAATCGTCATCGGAAGCTTCAATCACTTCAAAATCGGAGTCTATTTCGATCGTTTCCAGGCCGTTTTCAATAAAAGTGACCCAATACATTCTTGAATCTACATTGGTAACTACTCCTTTTCCGTGTTCTGGATGATCAATTCGTGATCCTATCCCTAATATTTTATTCATGCTATGGTTTTTTCTGAAAGGTAAAAATAGAAAGTTTCTTTGTATCTGAAAAGGTTTCTGGACGCATTCATTTATTTTACTTTTTAAATTATGTATCTTCGCATTCCAATTATAAAACAACAAATCATGAGCTTATCAGAGCAGATAATGGAGGCAATGAAAACTGCCATGAAATCTAAGGATACCCTAGGCTTACAAGCCCTGCGTTCAGTGAAGTCGGCCATACTTTTGGCACAAACTGAAACCGGTGCTAAGGAAGCTTTAACTGAAACTGATGAGTTAAAATTGCTTCAAAAACTCGTAAAACAAAGAAAAGATAGCGCTGCTATTTTTAGCGAGCAAGGAAGAGCAGATTTAGCCGATCCTGAGATCGCTGAAGCCAAGGTAATTGAGGCTTTTCTTCCTGAGCAAATGAGCGAAGAAGAAGTAGCAATAGTAATAGACGAAATTATAGCCCAAACCGGCGCAGCTTCCATGAAAGATATGGGGAAAGTAATGGGAATGGCTAATGGAAAATTAACAGGCAAAGCAGATGGCAAGACCATTTCCACGATTGTTAAGCAACGACTTTCCTAGTAAAACAATACCGGCCGCGTAGTTCAACTGAATAGAATATCAGATTTCGGCTCTGAGGGTTGGGGGTTTGAATCCCTCCGCGGTCACTTAATGCAGAAAGTCCACACGGTAGTGTGGATTTTTTGGTTTTACGGAAAGATGAAAAGCGTGGTTTTTCAATCTTGGAGTAAAGCCAAAAAATAAATCGCCCTCAGGCGATTTGTACTTTCTATTTTCAAAAGCGAGCGCAATTGGGAACTACAATCCCTCCGCGGTCACTTTTAAAAATGCAACTATTTATTAGTATGATAGCTGCGTTTTTTTTATTTATTTATTTAAAAAATGGTGCAATATTAAGTATGATTATGATTCGTTTGCCATTTTACCAATACGGAAACAATTAACCTCGCGGGCGTATCGTTTTGATTTTCTTTTAAATTCTAAGTGAAGTTTAGCCCTTTGAAATAGAAGCTCGCATTGGCCCTCTTAACACTCCTGTTACTTCATATGATTATAGCATGCAAACCGAACTGTGCCATGCCTTGTGTAATTATGAAGACTAAATTCGTCATAAACATGCCATCCAATTCAACCAAATTGGTATCTTTAAATAATCAGTAAACCAACCATAACCCTTTATGCAAGATCTAAAATTTCCTATCAAATTTGTTTTCAATATTTCAACGCTAGCAAACGATTTTACGGCAACAGACATCAATGGCAACACGGTTGCTTACGTAAAACAAAAAATGTTCAAGCTCAAGGAGGACATCACTATTTACAGTAACGACCGCAAAACGGAGGTCAACTATAAAATAAAAGCCGACAAATGGATCGACTTTTCGACCGCCTACAGCATCACCGACAAAAGTGGAATGGAACTCGGTAAAATAGCACGAAAAGGATGGGCATCCTTATGGAAGGCAGAATACGAATTGATCGACCAGCATCAAAAATTGCAGTATAAAATTAGAGAGGAAAATGGCTGGGTAAAGGTTATGGATGGCCTTCTGGGTCAAATCCCTGTGATAGGCGCTTTTACGGGTTACTTATTCAATCCGTCATACAAAGTAACCGATCTTAAGGATCAAACCGTTGCCCGATTAAAAAAAGAACCTTCCTTTTTTGGTCGGAAGTTTGAGGTTTCAAAAGTTACCAACTTCGATGAAGACGATGACGAACGCATTGTATTGGGCTTGATGATGATGGTGCTACTGGAAAGAAGAAGAGGTTAGATTTGTTGAAATCTCTCTGCGGTCACAAAAAGCAGAAAGTCCACACTTAACGTGTGGACTTTTCTAGTTTATGAAACTATGAGAAATTGTGGTTTGTTCGATTATTTCACTCTATGGAATTTCGACTCCTTCAAGGATCCGTCTTCATTATAGTAATTCCATTTTCCGGATTTCTTTCCGTCTATATATTCACCGATTGCTTCCAGCTTACCAATGGCGGTATGGTATTTCCAAAGACCATTCAATTGACCATTGGAATAATAACCAATAGATTTCAATTTTCCGTTTTCGAAATATTCGGTCCATTTACCATCGGGTTTTCCATCCAAATACCCTCGAGCGAACTTCAACTGCCCATTTTCATAATGAGCCTCTGTTGCCTGAGTTTCTCCTGTTAAAACTTCCGTTACCTCGGTTGTTATCTCTGTCTTGGTTTCGGCTGGTAAAGTGGTTTCTTTTTTAACGACTGCTAATTTTTCTGCTTCCAATCTTGCAGCTTCTTTTTTGGCTTCTTCAACTTTCGCAGCAGCAATTCGGGCCGCCTCTTCTTTGGCCGCTTCCAATTGAATCCCTTCGAGTCGAGCTGCTTCTTTTTTAGCTTCTTCTTCCTTGGTTGCAGTAATTAGTGCAGCCTCCTTCTTAGCAGTTTCTAATAAGGCAGCTTCTCTCTTAGTAGCTTCCAGTTGAGCAGCCTCTTTTTTAGCCGCTTCCAATTTGAGGGCTTCGAGGCGAGCAGTTTCCTTTCTAACTTCTTCTTCTTTGGCTGCAGCAATTCGTGCTGCTTCTTTTTTATCTACTTCTACTTTAGCCGCTTCTTTCTTACTTTCCTCTTCTAAGGCAGCTAGTCGAGTTGCTTCTTTTTTAGCAGCCTGTATTTTGGTTGCCTCTTCCATGACCGCCTTTTTCATAGCCGCTTCTATTTTGGCAGCTTCTTCCTTTGCTGCCTCTTCCTTGATAACTTCTTCCTTAGCAGCTGCAATTCGGACAGCCTCCAGTTTAGCTGCTTCCAATTTAATAGCTTCTTTCATTGCTTCCTCTTCCTTGGCAATGGCCAGTCTAGCGGCTTCTTTTTTAGCAGCTTCGAGTTTCTCCGCTTCTAATCTTGCAACTTCTTCCTTAGCCGCTTCCAGTTTGGCAGCTTCTTCCTTTACTGCAGCAATTCGGGCGGCTTCTTTTCTCGTTTCTTCTTCTTTAGCAGTGGCAATTCGAGCGGCCTCTTTTCTTGCTTCTTCGAGCTTGACTGCCTCCATCTTAGCAGCTTCCAATTTGGCAGACGCAATACGCGCTTCTTCCTCTTTGGCTGCAGCAATGCGAGCAGCTTCTTTTCTCGCTTCCTCTTCCAGAGCAGCCATACGGCCAGCTTCTTCTTTAGCGGCTTCTAATCGGATTGCTTCCAGTTTGGCAGCCTCTTTTAATGCGGCTTCTCTACTTTCTGCTTCGCGCAGCGCTACTTCTTTGAGAGCAGCTTCCTTTAAGGCAGCCTCTTTTAATTTAGCTTCTTTTGCACCAGCTTCTCTTAAGGCCGTTTCTCTATTCAAAGCTTCTCTTAGGGCAGCTTCTCTCAACTCCGCTTCTTTAAGAGCAGCTTCCCTTGAAGCGGCTTCCTTTTTAGCGGCCTCCACTAAGGTAGCTTCCCGTTGCTTTGCTTCTCTTAATGCGACTTCATTTTTGGCTGCTTCCTTCATCGCAGCTTCTTTTAAAGCGGTCTCTTTTAATGCAGCCTCCTTCAATTCGGCTTCTTTTAAAGCGGCTTCCTTCAAGGCAATTTCTTTAAGTGCTGCTTCTTTTATTGTGGCTTCTCTTAATTCAGCTTCCTTCCGAGCAGCTTCCTTCAAGGCAGCTTCTTCTTTGGCAGCAGCAATTCGAGCAGCTTCTAGCTTTGCAGCTTCCGTTTTTATGGCTTCTATCTTTACCGCTTCTATTCTTTCAGCCTCCATACGAGCGGCTTCTTTTATGGCAGCCTCCTTCAATACTGCTTCCTTTATAGCGGCCTCCTTTAGGACAGTTTCTCTTGCAGCTGCTTCTCGCAATGCGATCTCTTTCTGTGCAGCCTCTCTGATGGCTGCTTCTTTAAGTGCTGTGGCTCTAAGTGCCTCTTCTTTTAATTCTGCTTCTTTTCTAGCTGCTACTTTAAGAGCAGCCTCTTCTTTAGCGGCAGCGATGCGAGCAGCTTCTTTCTTCGCAGCTTCCATTCTTTCTGCCTCAACACGAGCGGCTTCTTTCAACACAACTTCTTTTAATTGCGCGTCTTTCAAAGCCACTTCTTTTAGTGCTGCCTCTTTTAATGCAGCTTCTTTCAATGCTACTTCTCTTAAAGCGGCCTCACGCAGTTCAATTTCCTTACTAGCGGCTTCCTTAATGGCAGCTTCTTTTAGAGCTGCCTCTTTTAAAGTTTCCTCTTTCAATTGGGCCTCTTTTTTAGCAGCCTCTTTCCTAGTAGCTTCTTCCTTAGCTGCTGCGATTCTGGCAGTTTCCACTCTTACTGATTCCAATCTGGCGACTTCTACTCGAGCAGCCTCCTTCAAGGCGGCTTCTTTTATTTGTGCTTCTTTTCTGGCAGTTTCTCTTAACTTCGCCTCTTTTATTGCCGTTTCTTTTAATGAATTCTCTCTTTCTGCAGCTTCCATTAAAGCAGCTTCTTTCGACGCCGCTTCCGCAATGGCCGCTTCTTTTAATTCGGCTTCTATTAGGGCTACAGCAATAAGGTCTGCTTCTTTTTTAGCAGCCTCTTTTAAGGCCTCTTCTTTCGTCGCTACTTCCTTAATCGCATTTTCCTTTAAGACAGCTACTTTATTGGCCGCTTTATTATTCATCGAAATAATGGCTTCCAACTTTTTGACTTTCTTTAGTCGTTCTTCTAATTCCTTTTTCAAATAGTCAGCAAAGGCTTCTTCACTAGCAAGAGCCTCTTCCTTAGCCTTCAATTGTCTCGCAAGATCTGAATCTCTATCGATATTAATTGTTTCAACATAGCCGTCTTTATCAGCGAAATCTTTTCTTGAAGTAATCACTTCTTCCTTATCGACATACTTCTTTTTTCTCTCTCCCGATGCCGACCGATTATAATCCACGCCATCTATAAAAACCTTAGAATTAGGTTCTACCTGTGTAATTTGGACTTGATTATCCCCTGAAAGAAGGGAACTCCCATTTCCTTTTTCGTAGTCACCATCTTCAGTTCTACTCAATAGACCTTCACTATCAAAATATTTCCATGGCCCCGTTTTCTTTCCATTTGAATAATATCCAAACGATTCCACAATTCCATTGTCATGGTAGTATTTCCACTCGCCTGTCTTTTTATCCTTCGTATAATAACCGACGTCTTTTAACTGCCCATTTTCGTGGTAATATTGCCATAATCCAGTTTTTTCATTACCCGACAGCGTACCTGTATAATAAATTTGGCCGCCCCAATATTGTTCTGCCACATAACTCACCTGCGCATCCATCTTAACCATAAGCAGACACAAAACCAGTAGTAAAGTAATTTTTTTCATTTCCCTTGCTCTTAACGTTTTTGACATTGTAACTAATATTCAAATAAATATAAACAATCCGAACATTCAATTCCACAGAATGGACTAGCAATCGGCTAAGTGCAAAAATCTTAGATGTGTATAAAAAAATGTCGCTAAATTGGAGTATTTCTGACACTGTAAATTCTTACAAATTGTAGGAAATTTCCTATTCATTGAATATAATCACACACGAAGTCATCGTGGTTTAAGTAGAATTACACGATGGTTAAGCCGTAAATTGTTAAAGAATAACATTGTAGGACAGTTGATGCAACCTTTACTTAGTAAAGTAAAATAGTGACAATCATAAACAAAAAAAAGACCTATTGTATATAAAACAATAGGTCTTTTAGTGAAAGTAAAGAGTCTTTCTATTTTAATATCAATCTACATTATCATGTAAGAATGAGTTATTGGATCGTAAATCCAAATCGTCGTCATCCGTATTGACCGAAGTTCTTGAAATATTCGAATCGCTCGATTCAGTTTCGTCCAATTCTATACCCATTCGCTTATAGGCTGGTTGTTTTTCGATATCCTCAATCTTAGAAGCACTATTTCTGAACTTATAGTTGAAATCTTTCATTTTTCTTTTGCGCTCCTCAGTACGATCCTTTAATAATTTTGAAATCGGTGTATTTAATGGATCAACGGGTTCATTCTCGTTTACTTCGGTTTCAGGTGCATCGATAGTTTTAGTCTCAAACACCAACTCCTCTTCGGCTGGTTCGGCTACGACGCTTGGGCTCGGCTTAGCGCTTGTTAATGCGTCCTCTACCTCTTGATAATCATCAAGACTATACCGCTTTATACCTGCTTCGGATATCTCGGTTACTGGCACAATTTCAATGGCGCCATTCACTTCAATATCTTCTATCTTCTTCGTAAGCAGTTCGGGTTCTTCCTCTTCCTCTTGCATTGAAATCTCCTGAGAAGCCATTTGTCTCTCTTCAGAAACATTTACTGGCAAGTCGAACATTAACATTTGTTCTTCTATTTCGGAAGCATCCTTTTTCATTGAACTCACCTCAATAAAAGCTTCCTTTTGCTCCTCTTTATCGATCTCGACAATCACGAAATTCTTTACATCAATTTCATTAATATCGACCTGTTCGAATTCAGCTAAATAATGAATATCTAGTAAGGTAGCATCCACCTCAATATTTTTAATTAATTCTGAAGTGGGAATATAACCCTCAAATGGTACTTCTTCTTGTAGCTCGACAGTCACTTCCGGTTTCACTTGCTCCTCCACTTCAACAACTGTTGCGGTAATATGCTCAACCGCCAGGGGAGTTTCCTCCTGATCATCTTCTTCAAATAAGCTATGTCTAATAATAGGCGTCTCTATTTCTACTTGGGCAGGAACCTCTATGACAGCAGGTCCTGATGTCAAATCATGTTCTGCCTTTTGCTCCTCCTCCAACGTATGGATAATTCGCTTGGCACCGGTATTGACTATTTCGTCTTGTTGCTCGGCATTAAAGCCTGTGGCAATGACCGTAATAGCAATAGCCGCTTCCAATTCTGGGTCTTCCCCAACACCCATGATGATATTGGCGCTGTGTCCAGCTTCTGTTTGAATGTGATCACTTATTTCACCAATCTCGTCAATGGTTATTTCTTCGGTACCTGAAACGATTAGCAACAATACGTTTTTAGCTCCCTTAATCTTATTATCATTTAATAAAGGTGAATCCAAGGCTTTTCCAATAGCTTCTTGAGCTCGATTGGAACCACTAGCATTGGCGCTTCCCATTATGGCTGTACCACTATTTGACAATACCGTCTTGGCATCGCGCAAGTCAATGTTCTGGGTATAGTGATGCGTTATAACTTCCGCGATTCCACGTGCGGCGGTGGCCAAAACTTCATCAGCTTTCGAGAAGCCTGCTTTAAAACCTAGGTTACCATAAACCTCTCGTAATTTATTGTTGTTGATAACGATTAAAGAATCGCAATTGTTCCTTAGTTTCTCAACACCAATTCTCGCTTGGTCATTTCTAATTTTACCTTCAAATTGAAATGGAATGGTAACAATACCAACGGTAAGTACATCCAATTCTCTCGCCATTTGTGCGATAATAGGTGCAGCACCAGTACCAGTACCACCACCCATACCAGCGGTAATGAAGATCATTTTCGTGTTAGTAGACAGCATGTTTTTTATATCTTCCATGCTTTCTACGGCAGACTGCTCTCCTATGATAGGATTTGCGCCTGCTCCAAGTCCTTCGGTAAGTGATACACCCAATTGTATCTTATTCGGTACCGAACTACTATCCAATGCCTGTGCATCGGTGTTGCAGATAACAAAATCCACGCCCTTAATACCCTGATTGAACATGTGATTGATAGCATTGCTACCACCTCCACCTACACCAATTACTTTGATGACGTTGGACTGGTTCTTGGGTAGATCGAACGAAATATTGTCAAACTCTGTGTTGCTACTCATATAGTTGTTTTTTGTGAGGTTGGTCCTACTGTGTAGGATCTATTTTTTCATCGCCAGGCTTCTGGCTGTTCTGTTCCTTATAGTTAGTTTTACTTTTACTTTGTCTTTATTCAGCATTGTCCAAAAACTCCTTGAATTTCTCAGCCCATTTATCAAAAAATCGCCTCCGTTCTTTAGGGATTCCGCTCTCTGATGACAATTCCTGTTCGCCCATTGAGGTCTCCGTTGTCTCTTCCGAAGCATTTACGGTGGCCTCTGCCTCTATCCCTTTTAATTGAACACTTCGTTCTTTGCTTTGCAAGCTATTCATCACCAAACCAACCGCAGTTGCATACATTGGACTCGTAGTATCACTGTCGCTATCTCCTGCCAAATGCTCATTTGGATATCCTACACGCGTATCCATTCCTGTAATGTATTCCACCAGTTGCTTTAAGTGTCTCAATTGAGAACCACCACCAGTAAGTACAATGCCTGCAATTAATTTCTTCTTTTGCTCTTCGTGCCCGTAGTTCTTTATTTCCAAATACACCTGCTCCACAATTTCCACGACACGAGCGTGAATTATTTTAGACAGGTTTTTCAATGTAATTTCTTTTGGTTCCCTGCCTCTTAATCCGGGAATAGAAACAATCTCGTTGTCTTTATTCTCTCCCGGCCATGCTGAACCAAATTTTATTTTCAGTAGCTCCGCTTGTTTTTCAATAATGGAACATCCTTCTTTAATATCTTCTGTAATGACATTACCTCCAAAAGGAATCACAGCCGTATGCCGAATGATACCATCTTTGAATATGGCTAAATCGGTGGTTCCACCTCCTATATCAATCAAGGCTACTCCTGCTTCCTTCTCTTCCTGACTCAACACAGCATTTGCAGACGCCAATGGCTCTAGTGTAATTCCTGAGAGCTCCAATCCTGCACTTTTTACACACCGCCCAATGTTACGAATGGAAGACACCTGCCCCACAACAACGTGAAAATTGGCTTCTAATCTTCCGCCATACATACCAATAGGCTCCTTTACTTCTGCTTGTCCGTCTACTTTAAAATCCTGTGGAAGCACATGAATAATCTCTTCCCCAGGCAGCATAACTAGTTTATGTACTTGATTGCACAAACGGTCTATATCATCTTCATCAATAACTACGTCGCTATCATTTCGAGTGATGTAATCGCTGTGCTGAAGGCTTCTAATATGTTGCCCTGCGATGCCCACCACTACATCTTCAATCTTCACTCCCGAAGAAGTCTCTGCATCCTGAATAGCTTGTTGAATGGATTGAATAGTTTGGGTGATATTGTTTACTACACCGCGATGCACTCCTAAACTTTTGGATTTTCCAATTCCCAAAATTTCCATTTTACCGTATTCATTTTTACGACCAATCATGGCCACAATTTTTGTGGTTCCAATATCCAACCCAACAGCAATGTTATTGTTTTCCATGCCCTATTTTTTAATCGCCACTACTTGATTTCCAAACTGCAAATTCACCAAGTTGTAAGCTGTAAGCGTTTTGTCTTTTTTGGCTTTCTTATAAAAAGCTTTAAAATTTTGAAACTTTTTGTCTATATCCTTCACTTTTCCGAAGCTCACCTTGAAGTTCATCATTCGCATCTTCAATTCCACGGTACCATCACTGTTTTTATGCAACCCTACCACACTTTGATTCATAAATTCGTCTTCGCGTAGTTTTAATAACAGCGGTTTGAGCTCTGCAAAATTATTTTTTGATGTCCCAGTAATTAAAGGCACCCTTGCAGCATAAACTTTCGAGAGGGGCATCTTGCTACCGTCCTCATCAACATAATAATTAGGAGAACCAGCAACCCTACCAATCGGCTTTCGCTGCTCGATTTTAGCTCTCAATTCACCATCCACGGTCACAAACACTTGAGCATCACGTACCATAGGGTGTTGCACAAGTCTAGATTCCATCTCTTTCAAAACTAAAGTTTCTTTAGCGATGCTCGTAACGCTATCGCTATTTTGTATTAACAATTTATTAACCGTTGAAAGTGTGATAAACGGACTGTTTTCATCGGTGAATTCCACTTCGACACCTTTGAGTTTCCGTAAGTCATTTCGTTGGTTCGTAAATCCAAAGAGAAGCCCTATCAGCACTAGCGCCAACAACAATTTTATGATTCCAAAATTAGCCTTCATCTTGTACATATTTAGTGATTCTTTCTACCTCGGCACCAATGTCACCTGCGCCTACCAGCAGTTTAATTTTACAAGCAGATTTCTGCACACTTTCGGAAAGCATTTCTTTTGAAATGACTTTTTTGTGACGGGTCAAAATTTTATCACACAACCATGAGGAATTAACTCCTTCTATCGGAACTTCCCTAGCTGGATAGATATCGAGCAAAAGCACTTCGTCAAATTGAGCTAAGCTCAAAGCAAAATCGTCTGCAAAATCTTGAGTTCTGCTAAACAAATGCGGCTGAAAAACAATTAATTTTCCTTCCGTTGGATACATTTCTGATACCGCCTGAAACAACGCATTTAGTTCGGTTGGGTGGTGCGCATAATCGTCTATCAAGACCAAGTCATCTCGCTTGATCTTATATGAAAACCGACGCCGTACACCTTTAAAACTATGTAAAGCCTCAGGCAAGCTAGGAGTTGGGGTTCCCGCAGAAATTGCCATACCCAAGGCTGTGATGGCATTATGTAGATTGTGATGTCCAGGTAATGAAAATCGCAACCCTTCAATTAATTCGTTCGGAGTTTTTAAGTCAAATAAATAACTCCCATTGTCAATAGTAATATTTTGTGCTTGAAAATCGGCCGTTTCATCTATAGCAACCGATTGCCCTTCGAGCGGTAGTCCTTTTTTATAAAACAAATTCTCTTTCTTCGGAACTAACTGTGCAAATTCTTTAAATGAGGATTCAAGAGAAGCAGCACTGCCATAGATATCCAAGTGATCTGCATCCATAGAAGTAATGCAAGCGATATCTGGACTTAGCTGAAGAAAAGATCGATCGAATTCATCGGCCTCCACTACAGTGATTTCGGTCCCTTTACTTATAAAGTTGGAATTATAGTTTTCCGCTATTCCACCAAGGAAGGCGGTTACTGGCATATTGCATTCAGCCAAAAGATGCCCCAATATGGCAGAAGTTGTTGTTTTTCCATGTGTTCCAGCAACCGCCAAACATAGGGTGTTTTTGGTTACTTCGCCCAATAATTTGGCTCGTTTGATGACTGTATATTCTTCCGAAGTAAAAAATTCTAAAATATTATTGGATTTAGGAATCGCAGGGGTGTAAACCACCAAGGTATTTTGTGGGTTTATCAAGGAAAGATCTATCTCTGTAATGGCATCCGTAAATGTAATGTTGAGGCCTTCTTGAATAAGTTCGCTGGTGAGTTTAGTTGGAGTTTTATCATACCCAAAGACCGATTTACCCAACAACTTCACATAACGAGCCAGGGCGCTCATGCCTATCCCGCCTATGCCAACGAAGTAAATATTTTCTATGTCTTTTAAAATACTCAATGTCTTATTTTATGGTATTAATAGTCTCTCAATCTCTTCCACTATATCCCTTGTCGCATTGGGCTTGGCGAGATTCTTAATGTTTTTAGATAATCGGCCCTGCATGGCTTCATCGTGCAGCAATCCCTCTAAAACAGTTTCAAAATTTTGATCGGCATCACTTTCGCGAAGCAGAATCGCCGCATTCCTTTCTGAAATGGCCAATGCATTCTTGGTTTGATGATCGGCGGCAACATTCGGTGACGGGATAAATAGCACTGGTTTCCCAACCAAGCATAATTCAGAAACAGATAGGGCACCTGCGCGAGATATAATCATATCGGCTGCTGCATACGCCAAATCCATTCGGTCTAAAAAAGCATGCACTTGTACATTTTCAGTGGCCTCATCTTTATATTTTTCATAGTAATATTTTCCACATTGCCATATCACTTGAACACCCTCTTTATCGAAAAAAGGCAGAGCAGCATTTATTAGATCGTTGATCTTTCTTGCCCCTAAACTTCCACCCAAAACGAGTACTGTTTTCTTATCGCTTTTCAGATTAAAAAAGGACTGAGCCTCCAACCTATTGTTTGAGATATCCAATAAATCTTGACGCACCGGATTTCCCGTGAGTCGTATCTTTTCAGCAGGGAAAAAAGCTTCCATTCCCTCGTAGGCAGTGCAAATACGTTGTACTTTATTACGCAACCATTTGTTGGTAATTCCTGCATGACTGTTTTGTTCTTGAATGAGACAAGGCACCTTCTTTTTGGCTGCCACTCTCAATAAAGGAGCGCTGGCATAACCACCAGTTCCTATAGCAACATTGGGCTTAAACTGTTTCAAAATACGTCTGGCTCTCCACAAACTGGATATCAATTTAAACGGAAATAGTAGGTTTTTAATATTCAGACTACGTTGCAGACCTGAAATCCAAAGGCCCTCAATGGCATAGCCTTCCTGTGGGACTTTTTCCATCTCCATACGATCCTTGGCACCCACGAATAGAAACTGGGCATCTGGGTACCGCAGCTTTAACTCATTTGCAATGGCAATGGCTGGATAAATATGACCTCCCGTGCCACCTCCGGAAATGATGAATTTATATTTTGATGATTCTGTTTTGATAATTTACTTTTCTGAATTAATTAATAGCGTACATTTTATATCGTTTGACTTAAAATATCTAACGGATTTTCTTCTTTATCTTCTTTCAATTCTACCTCTCTTTTCGCACTTACGCTTAAGATCATTCCCAAAGCCAAGCAGGTCATCCAAATGGAAGTTCCTCCGCTACTTATCAAGGGTAGTGTTTGTCCTGTCACTGGGAACAATTCTACGGCTACAGCCATATTTATGAGTGCCTGAAAAATAATAGGTAGACCAATTCCAACAACAAGAAGTTTACCAAAGAAGGTCGAGCATTTATAGACCACAATCACCAATCTGAATAACAACAGTAGGTACAGCAGTAATAAAAACAGTGCGCCTAATATTCCAAACTCCTCAACGATGATCGCATAGATAAAGTCGGATGTGGACTGGGGCAGAAAATTCTTTTGAACACTTTTACCCGGCCCTAATCCAGTAATGCCACCAGAAGCAATTGCTATTTTCGCTTTTGTAATTTGATAATCGGCTTCGGTATCGGTGTTATCAATATAATTGGTAATTCTATTTTCCCAGGTATTTACCTTTACCGTGAGTGAGCTAATATTGGATAGCTTGGCAAAACCAATAAAAAGGAACACGCTCAATAATCCTATTCCGAGTATAATTGCTAAATAACGCAATGGATAACCTCCAATAAACACCAATATTACTACCATGGCAAAAATGATAGCGGTCGTGGAAAAATTGGCCGGAAGAATTAAAGCTAATACCAAAAAAACTGGCAACCACAAGGGTAATAAGGTCTCTTTAAAAGTCACCTTTATGTCCTTAATCCTGGAAAGATAGCGGGCCACGTAGGTCATTAAAACAACCGCCGCCAACGTAGACGTTTGAAAGGTCACCCCTACAAAAGGCACGCGAATCCATCTACTCGCATTGGCCCCTTCAATAGTTGTTCCTTGACTAAGGGTAATCAACAATAAAATGATGACCACCGGCATGGCAATAATTGAAAGCCCTCTAAAATAGAAATATGGAATTCGGTGTACTCCATATAAAATCGCAAAACCCAATAATAAATGTGCAAAATGCTTCAACAGAAACGGTAGCGTACTACCGTCACTATAGAGGTATGCAGGATTACTACTTGCACTATATACCGGCAAAAAGGAAAATAGCGCCAACAAGGCGACCACGGCCCAAATGGCCTTATCTCCTTTTAAATTGCTAATTATTTTCCTCATTTCTTTAAAGCTGTTTTATGTTATAGGTTTCGGACCGATTCCTTGAATTGTCTTCCACGGTCTTCATAATTTTCAAATAAATCAAAACTCGCACAGGCTGGAGACAATAGTACATTATCACCTTTCTCAGCAAGGCGATAGGCAACTTGCACCGCGTCTGCCATCGAATGTGTTTCAACAAGCATATCAACTATATTTCCGAAGGTGTTTATGATCTTGTCATTCGCGACCCCCAAACAGATAATAGCTTTTACTTTCTCATTGACTAAAGGAAGTAATTCGGCATAGTCATTTCCCTTATCAACACCTCCAACAATCCATACGGTTGGAGCCTGCATGCTATCCAAAGCATAAAAAGTAGCGTTCACATTGGTCGCCTTGGAATCATTGATATATTTCACATTATTTATTTTCAACACCTTCTCCAAGCGATGCTCCACTC
>Ga0256847_1000215_pt1 | contig 39747 bp, 39 predicted proteins | sample TeddybearmetaG_FD_189099 | JGI IMG/M metagenome (GOLD analysis project Ga0256847, IMG submission 189099) | Hydrothermal vent microbial communities from East Pacific Rise, Pacific Ocean - Teddybear | ecosystem: Environmental > Aquatic > Marine > Hydrothermal vents | place: Pacific Ocean: East...
CTCATTTTGGATTCACCGACGTTCCTTTGGAAAACAAGCAACGCCTAGTCGCCGACGTTTTTGATTCTGTAGCGGTGAAATATGATTTGATGAACGATTTAATGTCAGCGGGCGTTCATCGTCTTTGGAAGCGTTTTACAATTGAAAAGAGTGGCGCACGCGATGGCGGTAAAATTCTTGATTTAGCCGGCGGAACGGGCGACCTAGCAGCGTTATTCTCGCCGATTGTCGGCGATAATGGCGAAGTCGTATTAGCGGATATCAATGATTCGATGCTTAAAGTCGGTCGAGATCGAATGATTGATCGCGGTCTGATCAATAATATTAGCTTTGCCCAAGTCAATGCTGAGAGCCTTCCCTTTGAAGAAAATTATTTTGACTGCATTACTATTGCCTTTGGCCTAAGAAATGTCACCGATAAGCAAAAATCGCTTAATTCTATGTATCGGGTTTTAAAGCCCGGCGGCAGATTGCTAGTGTTGGAGTTTTCTAAACCGACCAGCGAGCTTTTTGGCAAGATTTACGACGCCTATTCATTCAATCTCCTGCCTAAAATAGGAAAATGGATTACTGGCGATGAGGATAGTTATCGGTATTTGGCCGAATCTATCCGTATGCATCCTGATCAAGAGACGCTCAAAAGCATGTTTGAACTGGCAGAGTTCGAAGACTGCGAGTTTCATAATTTAACCGGCGGTGTCGTTGCCCTTCATCGCGGATTCAAATATTAAAACTATTTAGAGAAAACCAACAAACTGTTTAGATCTTTCTTATGCCATTAAATCAATTATCAGCTACTGCTCTGCAATCCATCGCGCGACAGATCCTTGCTTTAGATATTGAAGCCAGTGATAAACTACATCCGTTTAATGGGAAAATTATTCTCATTGAGGTAACAGATCTTAGCCTTCAGTATTATTTTGTTTTTGGCAACGGGCAAGTATCTATTTATTCAGAACTGCCTGCCCTAAACAGCAATGATAATGACAACAACGACGCCCACAAAGAACCGGATCAAAAACCTTCAGTCGTCATCACCGGCAAGCTCAGCTCGTTTATCACTGCCGCGGCATCGGAATACTCATCAGATGCGCTGTTTGAAGGCGATTTACATTTTAGCGGCGAGATCAATACCGCCAAACAATTTCAACAACTAGCGGCCTCGCTCAATATTGATTGGCAGGAACCCCTAGCCAAAATACTAGGCGATCCTCTTGCCCATACGATAAATACCGGAGTGAAAAAATTTGCCAGCTGGTTTATTCAGTCGGCTAATAGCGCACGCCAAGATGTGAGCGAGTACCTGCAAGAAGAAGCCCGAGTAACGCCTAGCGATAGCGAACAACAACCCTTTTTTGAGCAAGTAGATCAATTAAAAAGCAAAGCTGATCGTCTTACCGCGAGAGTCGAATTACTGATCAAGAAAAAAACTGTGGCAAACGGTAAATAATAGTATGAAAGGATCATTCTTCCATCGACTGTCTATTTTTTCTAGAGCATTTGTCATCAACCGGGTGATGATTCGTTATGGTCTTGATGAGTTTTTAGCGCCGACACCACTGTCGAAGTTTAGTCCATTATTAAAGCTGTTTGCCTTTGCCAAAAAATCCAATCGCGATCTCGATAGGGGCGAAAGGCTTAATCTAGCCCTAACCGAACTAGGTCCCATATTTGTAAAACTCGGTCAAATGCTATCCACTAGGCGCGATCTGCTGGATGATGATTTGGCTGAATCCTTGGCTAAACTGCAAGATAAGGTGGAGCCATTTTCTAGTGATATTGCCATTCAAACTGTGGAGCAACAATTAGGTAAGCCTATAGCAGAATTTTTTAAATCGTTTGAATCAGAACCTATGGCATCCGCATCGGTGGCACAGGTTCATAGCGCAATACTCATTAATGGCGATAAGGTTGTAGTTAAGATTATTCGACCCGGGATCACCCGCAAAATACACGCCGATCTTAAATTGCTAAAAGCACTTGCCGAATGGTTTGAAAATAGCTCAGAAATAGGTCGTCGGATCCATCCAAAGCAAATTGTATTCGATTATCAAGCGTCACTTTTTAACGAGCTTGATCTCCGAATAGAAGCGGCTAACACCACTCAACTCAAACGAAATTTTGAAGATTCAAAACTACTTTATGTGCCTGATATTAACTGGGAATTGTGCCGAGAACGAGTCATGGTACAAGAACGAATATTTGGCGTTCCGATTGGTAAAATTGATCAGCTCAATCAACTGCAAGTAAACCTGAAGACTTTAGCTCACCGCGGAGTAGAAATATTTTTCACCCAAGTTTTTAGAGATAGTTACTTTCATGCTGATATGCACCCCGGCAATATCTTTGTCAATGTTGACGACCCGAATGAGCCGAGCTACATTGCAATAGACTGCGGGATTATGGGCACCCTCAATGAGTCGGACAAACGTTACTTAGCGCAAAATTTTGTTGCATTTTTTAATCGAGATTACCGAAAGATAGCAGAGCTACATGTGCAATCCGGCTGGGTGTCGACTAGCGTTTCCATAGAAGAATTTGAATCTGCGATTAGAACCGCCTGCGAGCCTATTTTCGGAAAATCGTTGGATGAAATATCCTTTGGCCATTTCCTGATCCAGCTTTTCCAAACAGCAAGACGATTTGAAATGGAAGTGCAGCCACAACTCGTTTTATTGCAAAAAACGCTGCTTTATATTGAAGGCTTGGGGAGACAGCTCTATCCGCAACTCGACTTGTGGGAGACAGCGCAACCATTTCTAAAAAAATGGCTCGCTGAAACTTATGGTCCTCAAGCCGTATTTAATAAGATTAAGAAGAATGCGCCAAGGTGGCTAGAGGATTTACCCGGGTTACCGGATAAAATTAATGCCTTATTAAATTCTGCCAATCAGCCTAATCAGTCACAACAACTCATTGATAGCATAGAGCAACTCAAACAGTCACAACAAAACGCGGGCAAACGAACCCGTTGGGCACTTTTGGGCTTAGCGTTCGTATTGGCTAGCCTCACATCTAACCTCACGTCTAGCCCAGAATGGCTGTCTGAAGAGTGGCTCAAAGGGGCGTTGGTTGGCTTGTCAATAACCAGTTTTATGATATCGTTCGCCATCTAGTCAGATGAAAGCATCTATGGAAAAAAAATGAACAGTTGTCTTTTTTGTAAAATTGAAAAGGGAGAGATCCCTTCCGATCAGGTATATCAGGACAAAGAAATCGTCGTATTTAAAGATATATCGCCCAAAGCAGAGGTCCATTTGCTGGTAGTGCCACGTAAACATATTACTTCTGTGAATGAATTGTTACCGGAAGATAGCGATCTAATAAGCAAAATGGTGCTATTGTTACCCAAATTAGCCAAACAACAAGGGCTTGATGATGGCTTTAGGACTATAATCAATACAGGAAAGGGTGGCGGACAAGAAGTTTTTCACCTGCATATTCATTTGTTAGGCGGCGATCATTTACCTTTTGTCTAACCAGCACATTTTATATTTATAGTTCAAATAGTTAAAAAGAGAGATTTAATATGATTAGTATGCCAAGTTTAATAATCATTTTGGTAATTGTTGTTTTGTTATTTGGAACAAAACGATTAAAAAGCATCGGAAGCGATTTGGGTGGCGCGCTAAAGGGTTTTAAAAAGGCCGTAAAAGATGGCGAAGAAAAACAACAAAAATCGACAGAAGAAGACAAGGATCCCAAAATTATCGAAGGCGAAGTCATAAAAGAACAGACCACAGAAAAAGAAAAAAGCAAAACTGAATAAAGGATCCATTCCAAATGTTTGATATGGGTTTTCTTGAAGTTCTTTTAATCGGGATAATTGCGCTTATTGTTTTGGGCCCAGAGCGCCTACCCAAAGCGGCAAGAGCTGTCGGATTATGGGTCGGCAAAGCCAAACACAGCTTCGAATCCATAAAAACGGAAATCGATCGAGAATTAAAACTCAAAGAGCTTCAGGAACAAATCGCAGAACAAAAAGCGGAGTTAGCTTCAGAGTTGAATGTGAAATCTGACTTTGAATCCCTTAAAGATGAAATAACTAATTCCGCTAACACTATTCGTAATGAAGCTTCTTCCGCTCGCGCCGCTCTAAACCCCACCAAAGCAAAAACTGATTCTGAGCCTTCTTCTGGATCTGTAGATGATAAAGCCGCTCCTAGGACACATCTTCTGCCTGAAAAAGAAAATAAACAATAACCATGAGTGAATCAAATAAAGATGGATCCGGCGAAAAGGACATGCCCTTAATTGCCCATTTATTGGAACTGAGAGATCGATTATTACGAATGGTAGTAGCCGTTCTAGTGGTGTTTGTAGGGCTCATCTATTGGGCAAATGATATTTATCTCATGCTTTCCGCGCCTTTGATTAAGCACCTACCTGAAAGCTCATCAATGATCGCTACTGATATTATTTCCCCTTTTTTAACCCCCTTTAAGATGACAGCGGTGTTAGCGGTATTTGCAGCTATGCCCTATATTTTGCACCAAGCTTGGGGCTTTGTTTCGCCTGGGCTGTACCGCCACGAAAAACGATTTGCCTATCCACTCTTATTTTCCAGCATCATGCTCTTTTATTGCGGTTTGGCGTTCGCCTATTTTGTTGTTTTTCCCTTAGCGTGGGCGTTTTTGACTTCTGCCGGACCTGAGGGAATTAAGGTGTTGCCGGACATTAGTAGTTACCTTAGCATTGTACTTAAAATGTTTTTTGCCTTCGGCCTAGCTTTTGAAATTCCGGTGGCAACCATTTTGATGGTTTGGTCAGGTTTAACCACCGTTGAAAGCCTAAAGGAAAAACGACCTTATGTTATAGTGGGCGTATTCGTTGCTGGTATGTTGTTGACACCGCCAGACGTTATTTCACAGATACTACTCGCTATACCTATGTGGATATTATTTGAATTGGGTCTTATTTTCGCCGTAATGGGCGGGAAAAATAAAAAGGATCACCCATCCAGCTCCGATTAATCTCTAGCAAAAAACGAAACGACGAGTCACCACATAAAATTAGTTATAGGAATTAATCAATCATGAAAAATTTAACCCTCTCCCTGGTCATTATCAGCTTGAGTTTTCTCTTTTGCAATAAAGTCGAAGCCTCATTTCAGTCGGATGTAACTAATTGCTTAACCATCAAAAACGCTGATGACCGATTAGATTGTTATGACACTGTGGTTAAATACTACAAACTGAATCCTTCGAAGAGTACAACAGTAAAAAATACCACGACCAACACCAGCGCGCCAAAATCCGTACCGGGAAAGCCTACCCCCAGTAAATCGCCAAACTTAACGGTGGGCGTACCCATGCAAAATGCGGTGCCAGGAAAAGTTTCTACGACTGACAATTTTGGGCAAAATGAAGCAGAGACAGAAGACGCTGTTGAATCTATTCAATCAAGAATTATCGGCCAGTTTTCCAGCTGGGAAAAGGGCATGATTTTAGAGCTCGAGAACGGTCAAAAATGGAAGGTGACCAGTACCGGCAGAGGGTATAAAAAAATGGACAACCCCAAGATTACTATCTCCCGGGGATTTTTCGGTTCATTCAACGCAAAGGTAGATGGTCTCAACGCTGGCGCTAAGGTTAAAAGAGTTAAATAGCCTACTAGCGGCCCCATCCTGCACCAGTATTTTATCTCGCTTAAGAATGTCCGGAAGCAGGGCTAAAATAGTAGCGATAAATCCAACCGATTCGCCAATCCTCTGCTATCTTTATTAGACAACCCTTGTATTGCAACTAGTTCAATCCGTTGAAACCTGCAACTTTATTGATAACGGGTATATAGCACTATAGGAATTTCAGACCATGTTTTTCGGCAATAAAAAAAGAATAGAAGAGTTAGAAGCTAAACAGGAGACTCTTGCGCTTCAGCTGCAACAAACACAATTGTCTTTGCAGTCATCTCAGTCTGAAAATTCTGAATTAAATCAAAAATTTAATGAAATTAATACTGCCCAGTCTGCAGAAAAAGACATCTCGATGATGTTGTTAGACTCGGTACATTCAATCTCTGATATCCGAGAGTCTGTGGCGACTCTTGCCATGCAAATTATTGAAAAAGACAAAGAATTGACGAGTCTCAATGCGGATTTTGAAAAATCGACAGAAATACTTTCTAGTATATCTAGCACCGTATCCAATATAGGTATTCGTGCGAATGAAAGTAGTCAAAAAATGACTTCTTTAAGAGATGTGTCAGATAGCATTGCTAATTTTGTCAGCGTTATTGCCAATATTTCTGATCAAACCAATCTACTCGCACTTAATGCCGCTATCGAAGCGGCAAGAGCAGGGGATCAAGGGCGCGGTTTTGCGGTGGTTGCAGACGAGGTACGTGCATTAGCACAAAACACAGGTAATGCAACCACAGAGATCGGTAGTTTGATTGACACCATTGATAGTGACTCAGAAATAGCCGCCAAGCAAATCCAACAACTCTGTGAATATACTGAAACAATTACCGAGCAAAACAGCACTCTAGATGACTCGTACCAGAATATTTTAACTTCCTCCAAAGAGATGAGAAAGATCATCAATAAATCCGCCCTGAGTGCATTTATCCAGACAGTCAAGCTCGATCATATTGTCTGGAAATCAGATGTTTATGCGATGGTATTCAAGCGTTCGTCAAAATCTGTTGATGATTTTGCGCGCCATACCGACTGCCGGTTAGGCAAATGGTACTACGAAGGGGATGGACAAAATTATTCTTCTCATCAATCATTTTCAGCCCTAGAAGAACCTCATAAGCGAGTCCATGCATCCGGTATTGAGGCTATGTTAGCAATTCAGGAAGGAGACAAGGCATCTTCGCTTGAATCACTCAAACGAATGGAACAAGCCAGCCTCGATGTATTTAGACACTTATCTGCAATTGACTCTGATCATAGCTAGCATTTCAATAATACCTATTTGTGAGCTACAAATTTATCCATGATCCAGAGGCTGAATCAAGTTCTGCTTTTTTTTGACTACTCCAAGCCCTATTCAGGATCGGACTATACTTTGAGGTTATCAGGTTTTCGATAGGCGCGAAATACATCAAGGTCAGAAGTCTGGCTTCACTAAAGACCATATATATGGCAGCAAATCTGTCCCTGTTATCTAATTGTTAAACCTTGCAATACTGGAGGAGAGCATATATGAGGTTCTATAGACTATGCGATTAAATCGTTATAATATTTACTCATGGAACTAGAAACCACACTAACAAAACTGATTGAACTTTTTATACTTCCACCGGGTATCAATCTATTCATGCTCGCTATAGGCTACTGGGTTTTGAAAAAGTCGAGAGCTATTGCCATCTCCGTGTTTCTCGTTTCTTTTGTAAGCCTGTTTGTTTTTTCTATGCCGTTTATCGCTCAATCCCTCAATCAAAGCTTACAAACGGATCCCGCGCTAACCCCAAAACAGGTAAAACGACTTGCTGATGAAGATCGAGATGATTTAGCCATCGTTGTTTTAGCCGGAGGCAGAATTCAATTAGCGCCCGAGTATGGCGGTATCGACACAGTAAGTTCCACTAGCTTGCAAAGGATCCAGTATGCAAGCTGGTTACATCGCAAAACAAAGTTACCAATATTGGTATCTGGCGGTAGCTTGCAAAATGAATCCACGCCAGAAGCAGTATTAATGAATCAAACTATGTTATCTGCGTTTAATATTGCTCCAAAATGGATAGAATACAAGAGCAAAAATACCGCAGAAAACGCCCGCTATTCCGCTGAAATATTGTTCAAACAGGATATTTCGGAAATTCTTCTAGTCACCCATGCCAGCCATATGCAAAGAGCAAAAGCCGCATTTGAAGAATATGGCTTTAACGTAATAGTAGCTCCCACTGTTTTTGATTTATCACGCACTAGTTGGCTCGACTTTATTCCAAGTGCAAGTGCGTTACATAAAAGTCAATTGGCACTACATGAAAAAATTGGCCGCATTTGGTATTCAGTTCGATATTAAGAAGTCTTGCTTCCGCTCCCCATTCCTGCTGAACGAATAAATCAACATCGTTGTTAATTAACTCTGGTTAAGAACAATCATCCGGTATCGGAAACTTCAAAGTTTAATGCTGCCCTTAATAAAAATCGCGTTAATAGCTATATTATTCGTATATATCTATGTTTATAGTATATAATACTGTCAATGTCTATTTATTCGTATTTAATTAAGATGAGGTTATAGCATGTCCATACCCCAAGGATTTGAAGCGGCGAAGGTTTTATCCCCAAAAAGAAATACCACCAACGCGACTAGCATAACTGAGCTAGCCTCAGAACAACTCGCGCATTATGGAATAGATCACAACAGTGATTATGGCAAGGCGCTCAAAGACACCGTGATCAATTTATACAATGCCCAATCTGATCTGGCTAGACTGTGGCAAATTACCAATGAAACCATCGGTACTTTGGATAAGAAAGACAAAATTGCTTATTTTAACGCAAAGCGTTTCCTCTCGTTTCAGCTTGCCAAAATATTAGATAGTTTACAAAACCCATTCAGGAAGACAGCACAAAGTTTAAATGCTAATTCCACCACTCAAATGGCAAAGGGTAGTTATCCATTATTCGACAATATTACCGCCATTTTTTCAGCCACACCGGTCATTGCCAGAACAGCCACTTATATCTATGCTTGTACTGAGTGGGTAGATGATGCGTTTCAAGGCAAAGAAATGACCCATCAAATTTATTCCAGGCTGCTTAATCCAACCTCAATTTCTTTGGCAAATGCCATCGTCGATTTGGAAGCGGGGCCATATACTGCTGATTACATGGCTTGGAATTTTAACAGCGGTATGGCGGCTATCGATTCATTACTTTCGAATGTGCTTAATTATAGTGATGTGCTACTGGTGTCCAGAAATATCTATGGTGGCGTACACCAACTTTTGGTCGATCATTATGCCAGAAAAGACAAAATGAATATCCAAATCGAGTGGTTTGATGGCTACACCACCGAGCAATTTGAACTCCGTTTTACTCAAATCAAAAATCACTATAAAGATCGATTGGCAGGCAACAAACTACATGTTTATATCGAGTCCCCCTGTAACCCGCATGGTTATGTGTTAGACATGCCGGGGATCTGTAAGTTTACTCACCAAAGTGGTGATCATATGGTCATGCTGGACTCAACCTTGGCAACGCCGGTACTCAATAAACCCTTGCAAAGAAAAGATAAGGCAGAACGACCCGACTACTTGATGCACAGCTACACTAAAGATATTTCTGGAACTGGCGCAGTTACCTCAGGAGTTATTATTGGCGAGGGCTATCGAATGTTCATTCCCAAAGGCGAACAAATGAATGGTCTCTCGTGGCAAAAATGTATGTTTTGGGATGTGTATTACATCAAGGGCGCTTTTCTTGCCTCTGATCTTGCATACGATGTACTAACCGGGATGAAAACTCTTGAACAACGGATCATGAAAAAAACCATTAATACTACCGTGTTCGCTAATTTCCTCGCCAGCCATCCCGATCTAAGGGTCAATTCCCATGCGATCAAAGGTAATGAAAACTTCGAACTACGTGAAAAATGTCTAATCGATGGTATGCCTTGCTCCTTATTTACCATTGATATGGAGCATGCAGGGCTTGATCGAGATACTTTTGCACGTTTTTTCGACGGCTTAGAGCCCGGTTTTAGTCTAATGGTGAGCATTGGCCAAACCAATAGCATGATCTTATGTCCGGCATTAACCTCTCATTCTGAATTATCCAGCGAAGCGATGGCGGAGGCTAGGATTTATCCCACCACCATGCGCATTTCAATGGGTAATGAAAATGTGAAAGATCTAATCGCCGCTTTTGTAAATTCTGCAAGAACCCATATTGATCCTGTGAAAACCGAGTTTTCAAGAAAATTTATGCGTAGCGAGCAGCTTGATAAAATGGTTGAACAAGTTACTCTTGATACCTATCGTAAAAATCTGGAGAATGGTCCCTCATTAGCGCAATTGTTATCGGACTAATATATACCCGTTGTCGATCAAGATGCAGTTTTCAGTGTTCAGCTAGGAAACTGGAACAAAGCACATCTTCAGATGGGATGGGCATAAAAGAGAGTTAAAACCGTGAAAAAACTGGACTCAACTGATTTGGATATACTGGCTGAACTTTACGCAGACTCCAGTATCACTAACAAAAAATTAGCTAACAAGGTGAATGTTGCCGCTTCCACCTGCCTTGAGCGAGTCAAAAGACTTGAATCTACCGGCGTGATAAAGGGGTTCGGTTTAAGTATTGATTACAAATCCGTAGGCGGAAACATTGAGGCAATGACCTCGATTCGTTTAGGGCAGCATAGCCGAAAAATCATTGAACAATTTCGCCGGGATCTACTTAGTTCACCAGAAGTACTTAAGATTTATCACATGGGTGGCGAGAATGATTTCTTGCTACATATCACAGTCAAAGATACCGAGCATTTAAGGGACTTTGTGTTTAAATCGATCACCTCCAGGGCTGAGGTGGTTCACCTTGAAACAGCGTTAATCTACGAGCAAATCAACAATACACTTTTGCCCAATTTTCTTGGCTAACCTGAGGTTTGCATAAGAAAAATAATCAATTTTTCTATATTATCGTCATTCCGGTAATGTTTTTGACCGGAATCTGTCAATTATTAGAGTAGATTCCGGCTAAAAGACTGCCGGAATGACGGCTGTATTAAAATTAAGAGTGCCTTTGCCAGAAAGCCCCTCATGCAAACCTCAGGCTAGCTAGTTTATTAGAAAATCATCTGCGGACTTTGGTCATTCAGTTATAACCCTCAAACAGCACGAGCTAGTCTATTTGAACCCGGGGTAAAACTCTACTTCGACGATGTTCAAAAATAAGTGACGTTTCAACATTTTGAATTTCGGCTCGTGAGGTAAACTCCCTAAAAATAAGCTGCCTAAGTTGCGCGGTGTCATAAACGGCCACATGCACATTAAAATCATTTTCACCGCCGATATGAAAAACTTGAATGACCTCCGGTAAGTTCAACAACTCATCCCTAAGTAAATCAGCCAAGTCCTCGGTATGCTTAACCATTTTTACCGCAGCCATCGCTTCAATATGCCCGGAAAATCGGGACAAATCCAACTCGCATTGATAACCGGTAATGATCCCTTGTTTTTTTAGCCTTTTTACCCGTTCCTGACAGGTCGAAGTAGCTATACCAATAGATTCAGAAAGATCTTTGTTGGTGATATCTGCATTGTTGAATAATACGCTCAATATGTCAGTATCAATTTTGTCCATAGTGTCAGTATTTCTCGAGTTCAATCATCAGATTGGTAAACGAAACTAATATGATGGTTATTTTTACATTATAATATAATTCAATCGATTATATAAAAGAAGTGATTAGTTTCTATGTTTCGTATTTTCATACTTATTTTTCTCACAATAATAGCTGGTGTTGCCTTCACTAATCCACAATTGATCAGTGAGTTTTTACTCTCTAAGCCAAAAGAGGTTGTTCTAATACCTGCCATCAAACCTGAGACAATTCTAGACGACAAGCTCGTAGAACCAAAAAACATCACCAGGAGTGAGGTCTATAAGTGGGTTGATGAAAACGGACAACTCCATTATTCCGATAAATCATCTGGCGAAAGCGAGCAGCCCTCAGAAAAAATAACGGTGACTACTGAAACAACTGAGTTTACTAAAACGCCTTATATTAAACGCGTTAATACGTCAAACAGCGTACAAACCAGTTCGCAAGACAGCCTCTCTAGTCGATGTCAAAGGCTAAAAAATCGAGCGACAAGAGATGCTGAAAGACTACGCCGTGCAGGACGATCTCCAACCAGGGATCGAAAGCTAAGAAAGACACGTTGGGAAATCATTAAGAATTGCTAAATTTATACCCGTAATCAATGAAGACGGGTATAGTTCTTGCTCTACAACACTTTACACTGATGAGAAATTCCGACCAATATGCGATCAACAAAACAAAAATTTATTGAGTTAGCGATTGCTCGCCAAGCACTCAAGTTCGGCCAATTTACTTTAAAATCGGGAAGAAATAGCCCGTATTTTTTTAATGCCGGTTACTTTAATCGAGGAGCGGATTTAGCCGTTTTAGGTGATTGTTATGCCGGAACACTGGTAGAAGCAGGGGCAGAATTTGACATGTTATTTGGTCCTGCCTACAAAGGCATTCCGCTTAGCTGCGCTACCGCAATATCCTTAGCAAACAAATTCAACCGGGATGTGCCCGTTTGTTACAATCGTAAAGAGGTAAAGGATCATGGCGAAGGTGGTAATTTAGTCGGTGCCACGCTCAAAGGCCGAGTCATGATTGTTGATGATGTCATCACTGCAGGAACCGCCATTAGGGAGTCCATTGATATTATTCGGGCTGCTGGAGCAAGCCCAAGTGGCGTTTTGGTGGCATTAGATCGGCAAGAAATGGGAAAGGGTTCACTTTCTGCCATTCAAGAAATAGTTAAAGAATACAAAATGCCAGTTTATGCTATTATTAACCTAGACGATCTGCACCTGTATATTCAACAACAACCCGAGTTGGCGTGCTACTTGTCTGCCATAAGTGAATATCGCAAATCCTATGGCGTTTCAGCTAAGTAGCTATTTATTAGGATAACGTTAGTTTAAATGAAAAAAACTTTGTGGATAATTATTAGCCTCATCTTAACTTTGGTAAGCCAAGCGGCTTTCGCCAAGAATTACTATCGATATAAAAACAGCACTGGTTCTGTCGAAATTAAAGACAAAATCACTAAAGAAATGGAGCGCTCTGGCTACGACGTAATTAGTCTTACTGGTAAATTACTTAAGCATGTTGGGCCGACAAAAACGCTTGCTCAACTCGATGCTGATCGACTTAAAAAAATAGATGAGCGCAACAAAAAAATTGAATTTCAACAACAACTCAGGAAAGATGCTGATTTGCTCCGCCAATTTACCTCTATCGGCGATATAATTCGAAATAGAGATTCCCAATTACTTGCGTTAGAACAAAGGATCCGTATTCAGCATAGTAAAGAAGATTTGTTACATCTTCAGCTAGAAGATCAACAACAGCAGGCCGCTACGTATGAACGGCTTGGTAAAAAAGTCGCTTTAACAATACTAAAAGACATTGATGCATCACAAGATCAAATAGTCAGCAATAGAGTTAATACCAAAATGCTGGAAAGAGAAAAATATCGGGTAGAAAAAAGTTTCGAAAAAGACATTGTTCGCTACAAAGAGTTAGAAAGTGTCAGACTGGCATTGCGAAAAGATGCGCGAGAGCGAGATGAAATGGCACCTGTTCTATTCGATTGCAAGGACGAACAGATATGTAATAGAGCGTGGCAATTGGCACAGATTTATGCGAGAGACAATGCCACCGGCAAAATTGAGATCATTACCAATTCACTTATTTTGACCAGTCGACCCGTTAAAGGTACCGACATAGCAATTTCATTTTCTAAGATCCCTGCTCCAGACAATAAGAAGCAAATTGTATTAGAGGTTTCTTGCATGCAGGAAGAAGCTGGCGTAACTTATTGTAAAACACCAAAAGTAAAAGACATTCGTAAAAATTATCTGGAATATCTGAAACTGCGACTCACCAAGAACTAGACTAGTTTATAAAAACGCTCGATTGTCATTAACGACAAATACTTAAATAATCCCATCGGTAGCGAAACGCCATTGTACATTCCAATGTTGTAATGGATCGATTTTAAATCGAGAGCGAACAAACTGCTGCAACTTGCCTTCAATCAACGAGCTAACAAACTTTGCAACCGCTGCTGAGTCCTGAGCTGATAGCCCTTCTTTGATGGCGTTATCACGATGGATTTGTTTTAATTCTAATTCGATACGATCAAATATCTGCCCGATCCTATCTTTAAGCCGCTGGGTTTCTCCTAACAAGACTTCACCAGTAAGAAGCCGACTAATACCGGGGTTTTTCTGACAAAATCCCAACACTAACAAGCTTATTTTTTCTAATTTATCATGCAAGTCGCTATCTTCAGTTTTAATTTTTTGAATACGGCCAAACAAATTTTCCTCAGTAAAATCTAACAAGGATTCATACATGCGAGCCTTACTGGGAAAATGTCGATAAAGCGCCGCTTCCGATACGCCAACTTGCTTAGCCAGACGTGCTGTTGTGATCCGCTCGGACAATTCTTGTTCTAACATTAATGCCAAGTTTTGTAGAATATCTTCTTTTCTGTTCTTTTTCTTTTCTGTCACTACTACTACCTACTTAAAAATCAAGATCGAGTTTACTGTCAACCATAAGCATTTGTTGTTTGAACAGGTTCTTCATACGCTCGATAATATCATCGCTATCCCCTTCAAAACGGATGACTAAATTTGGCGTGGTGTTAGAAGCACGTACTAAACCCCAGCCATCAGTAAATTCTACTCGAATACCATCAATGGTGATAAGCTTTCCATCACCAAAAATTCCCTGCTCAGAAAGTTGCTCGACAAAACGATGTTTTTTATCATCGTCAATCGCTACGTTGATCTCAGGAGTAACAATACTATTGGGTAACGCAGCAAAAACATCCACTGATTTTCGAGTGTCGGCTGATAAAATTTCTAATAGTCTGGCTGCCGTATATAAGGCATCGTCAAATCCGAACCAGCGCTCCTTAAAAAAGATATGCCCACTGCATTCGCCAGCTAGTAGCGCGCCTGTTTCTTTCATTTTAGCTTTCACCAATGAATGACCCGTTTTCCACATAATGGGGTGGCCGCCATTACTAGAAATCACCTTGGCTAAATGCTTGCTACATTTCACATCGAAAATAATATCGGCGCCAGGATTTCGAGATAAAACATCCATCGAATACAACATCATTTGTCGATCGGGCCAAATGATATTACCGGAAGAATCTATCACTCCCAATCGATCTCCGTCTCCATCAAATGCCAGTCCAATATCGGCCTTTTCTGATTTCACCAGTTCAATCAATTCTTTCAAATTTTCTGGCTTGCTCGGATCAGGATGATGATTAGGAAAATTTCCATCAACTTTACAATAAAGCCCAATGACCTCACAGCCTAACGCTTGCAATAGTTGCGGCGCCACTTTACCGGCAACGCCGTTACCGCAATCAACTGCCACTTTGAGTGGCTGAGTCAAGGCAACATCGCTAGTCACTTGACTGATGTAATCTTGTAAAACCGAAGTTGATTCTTGACTACCTTGCCCCTTCACCATATTACCGGTATCTATTCGTTTTTTCAGTCCCATGATTTCATCGCCAGACAAAGTATGTCCCGCAATAACAATTTTTAATCCGTTATAATCTTTTGGATTGTGACTTCCAGTTAAAACAACACCACTGGTTGCATCTAAATAATGCGTAGCGAAATAGAGTAAAGGGGTTGGCACCTCTCCGATATCAATAACGTCTCGACCGCTTTCCGCCAATCCTTTTTTAAGTGCTTCTAATAACGAAGGGCCTGACAAGCGGCCATCTCGCGCTACAACAATCCGTTGTTCACCTCGCTCAAACGCTTCACTACCAATCGCTCGACCAATTTCTTTTACGATTTCTTCGTTGAGGGTGTCGCCAACAATTCCACGAATGTCATAGGCTCTAAATATCGAATCGGATATACCGCTTCCCTGCGGGCTAGTATTAACCACTTCAAGTCCAGAGGATTTGTTTTCAAGCGCGGCAATTAAAGAACCGGGGATCGAGTTATCTTCAATCGCAGCAGCATCGCTGGATTTAGTTTTTCTAGTGGATTCTTTTAGTTTGTTGCCAATACTAAAACCTTCTCTGGCAATCGTTTGCGACATATCTTGGAAGATTTGTAATTCGTAGTCAATCCCCGTTTGTTTTTTATCGGTTTGAGAACTATCAATTAACCAGCGTAGGAAAGTACCAGCATCACTTCTAACTTTAACTTGCAAATTTCTTAAACCGAAGAATCCGCCGACACCCACTAATCCCATGACCATGATCAAGCCACCAAAGAAAATCATCAACTCGAATTCAGAGGAAAACTTTACTCGGTCAGCGGGCCAAAACGCAATTCGCCAATGAGTAGAATTAACACGAGCAATACCAAGAGGGTCGCCGATTTTATATTTTGGATCACCAAGGCTTGATATTTTACGGCTTTGATTGGCAAAGTTTTGTAAAAATTCATAGTAACCTGGCACAAGACGTTCTTTAGGTAGCGCGCGCTCAAAAATATCATAACTAACGCCAATTAAAGCGATTTTTTCAGTGCCACTAATTCTCAATAATACCGCCACATGTTGATCTTTTTCACCTGCGTTAATAGCTTCATGCATGACTTGGTTACGAGACTGTAAGCTTCTCATCAATTGTAGGGTGACATTGGTGATCGAAGGGACAGACTCGGGATCAATTTCGTGAGTATTTGAGTCAAGGATCCTTACGCCATCGACAAGACTCAAACGATTTTTTAAACGGTTCTCTAGCAGCGGTAGCTGCTCAGGAGTAGCATTGTTAATTTCCTGAATAAGGTTGGGATCGCTTAAAACGGTACGGGTTGATTCGCTGATAGAATCAAGACGGCTAAGCACTAATTCCATATAGGAAGTCATGGTGACGTTAACAAAGGTTGAGTTACGGTCACTCGCCGGCCGAACAACAATTAAGTAATACTGAACTATCGCTACAAAAATAATGGTCAGTACACATAATAATAAATAAGGAAGAGAATAAGACAGCAACGTTTTTTGCTCTAGTTTGGGCGTTTTGAATTTTTTCTCTTTTTTAACTTCTATTTTCACAAATTCTCTCCGGACTGCATTTTTTCGCCGATCATTTTAATTATCTCGGTCGCTATACTTAATTTGGAGGCTGTGGCTAGTTTTAACTTACCGCCATCTTTATCCATAATCAGTATTTCGTTATTGTCACTATTAAATCCTGTATTCTTGCTACTGATATTGTTGGCACAAATCATATCCAATTTTTTGTTTTGGAGTTTCTGGCTCGCAAATTCTTCCAAGTTTTGGCTTTCTGCCGCAAACCCGACCACAAAGGGCCGCTCTTTTTGACTGGCCACCCAACCGATAATATCGGGGTTTTTAGTCAAGCATAACTGCATTTCGTTAGACTTCTTTTTTATCTTATGTTCGGCAACTTTGGTCGCAGTATAATCCGCCACTGCAGCGCAACCAATAAACAAGTCACAACTTGGTAATTGGGCTTGGACTTCTGCAAACATGTCAGCCGCACTCAACACCTGTTTTAACGACAAACCGTTGGGTGCCATCAAATGGACTGGACCTGATATCAACGTCACTTTTGCGCCCGCTGATAGCGCCGATTGCGCTAATGCATATCCCATTTTCCCAGAACTATGGTTTGAGATATACCTTACTGGGTCAATCGCTTCTAAAGTTGGACCGGCGGTAATCAGCACTCGCTTACCTTGCAAACAAGCATCTTTTAGCTCACTGTGCGGAGCCAATTTTTCAGCGATTTCCAACGGCTCTAGCATTCGTCCAAAACCCACGTCACCACAGGCTTGCAAACCGCTGTCAGGACCAAATAACTCAACCCCTCTTTGCCTAAGTAAAGCAACATTAGTAAGTGTAGCTTGATTCCGCCACATTTGTTGGTTCATTGCCGGCGCAAGCGCTATTTTTGCCTGAGTGGCCAAAATGAGTGTCGTTAACAAGTCATCGGCAATGCCGTGAGCGATTTTGGCGATAATATTCGCGGTCGCAGGGGCAATAAGCAGTATGTCTGCCCACTTGGCCAGCTCGATATGGCTCATGGCCGCTTCAGCCTGCGGATCGAATAATTGCTGGTGAACCGGATTAGCGGAGACTGCCTGTAGGGTCATTGGGGTAACAAAATGCGCAGCTGACTCCGTCAGAACCACCCTTACTTCAAAATTAAGCTCTTTAAGACGCCTCACCAGATCGGCTGACTTATAGGCAGCAATCCCCCCGGAGATACCTAAAAGCAACTTTACGGTGCGAATATTAGCGGATGACTGAGACAATTTATAACTTCCAACAGATAAAATTCTTGTTAATAGCCGATGGAGCTGTTTCGTACCCAGCTCCATCGGCACTAGCTGTGGCTAAAAGGGCACAGCCGAACTAATCACTTACTTATTTGTTAATAATAGCAAACTAAATCCATCATTTCCCACTCTTTTCATGGTTAATTTCCTACAGCCAACCGTCTTTGACTAAGATATAGTTTAGGCATAAATTAATTTGGCTCACAGAACAAACAAAGGGACTTGTTATGAACTATTTACACCAATGGCCAGCGGGTGAAAGACCGCGAGAAAAGCTTCTTAATCGCGGTGCAAAATCACTGTCTGATGCAGAACTTTTAGCTATCTTTTTGCGAACCGGTACTAAAGGAAAAAATGTTGTAGATTTATCTCGAGAGATCATTCAATTTTTTGGAAACCTGAAAAGTCTTTTTTCCGCCACTGAAGATGAATTTTGCAAAATTAGAGGGTTAGGCCAAGCAAAATATGTACAATTGCAAGCCTGCTTAGAAATGAGTCAAAGATATATTCACGAGCAAATCAGGCAACAAGATGCGATGAAAAACCCGGATCAAGTTAAGCAATATATTCAAGCTAAACTTTGCATGCAATCAAACGAGGTTTTTGCTGCATTATTTTTGGATAACCAACACAGAGTTATCGCCTTTGAGGAGCTATTTTTTGGCACCATAAACGCCTCATCGGTCCATCCACGAGTCATTATTCAACGCAGTTTGGCACATAATGCGGCGGCGATCATTGTGGCTCACAACCATCCGTCAGGTGTCGCTGAGCCGAGTCTCTCCGATATAAATATTACTAATACAATTAAAACAGCGTTGGCTTTAGTTGATGTTAGATTGTTGGATCATTTGGTGGTGGCATCTCATCAAGTGACTTCATTAGCAGAGCGAGGTCAAGTGTAAATCACTCATCTTTTGTGGCGACAAAAATCCCTATGAGAGCAATCATTCCAGCATAACGAAATGCAGATTCAAGCACCGGTCCTCGCATAGAATCTGAGCGCCATAACTCAAACCAGCCTTCGGCAATAACAATAAAACCGCCAAATAGCATGATCATGGCAATAGCACAGCCGGTTAAAGCAATTTCCTTAGCTGATGCAAATGCGCTCATATCATTTGCTTGCGCTCTCCACATTCTTACTGCGCCGATGGCGCACAAAATGCCAGTGGCTAGCTTTGACAAAACGATAAATAGCGCCCCCATCCAAGCTATCAGCGGATTAGATGTGGCGTGAGGATTTGAAGCTCCGTCCTCAATGGCAACCATCGATGTTGCAGCTTGGACGGCACCGATTGTCCCACTCCAATTGGCAATATTTTGATAGGCGCCAACAAATCCCCAGAGTGCGACTGTTACAATTAGAAGTGTTTTTGTTTTAGGTAACATGCAGGGGCTCCTATAAAGGTTTAGGTGTTTATATTAGGCACAGACATTGAATAAAAATTGCTCGCCATGCTGCTTAACTCAATTATCGACTAAAAATGAATAAAAAGAGTATAAACAGTCCAATAATAAGTAGGTTGCCAACAAAATCTTGCTGTCTTCCATCTTTTGAATGAACTCTAAAAAGCGGTTTTCGCTTGTTTTGTTTTTCTAGCTTAAATCCGCTTTTAAAAACAAGAAATAAAGACGCTATAACGACAAAACTGAACAGTCCGATTAGTAAATGTTTGAAGGTTTCGGGTTCCATTTCTACTATGTTCCTTCGATATTTTTGGTATTGAATTTGGTGTTTAAAAAAATAGCCTTGCTATGTTTTTAATTGGTTAGTACGGCTCTTTGTGAATTGAGGTATTTTATCGGACACCTCATACCAGCACGCTTTATTGCCAATGAATAGGTGCGCATCAGGTTTTATCATGATTGGAGAGTCTAAGGTGCCGAGTGTGAACTCAATTAATTCACCTTCATCATTTGATGGTATAAAAATAAGGCTGGAACCACAGTGTGCGCAAAACTGACGTTTGGTGCCATTAGGCGCTGTATATGTTTTAAGGCATTCTTTACCTTGAATCCAATGAAATTTTTTCGCTTGGGCTTCACCGAATGTAGCAAATGCAGCGCCATGAAATTTCCTACACATCGAGCAATGACAATGTCCCATTTTAGATTCAATTTCATCAACTTTATATTTAATCGAACCACACAGGCATTCACCTTTATATGTGTGTTCTGCTGAATTGTTCATTTCATATCCATGTCAGTTGTATGCGTAACGCCAAGTTAACCGGCGATTTTGAAGTGTGGTTTTTTTGTGGAATACTGAGCGCAGCGAACCACAAACAGGCACGTTTAAAATTGTCCGTTTGAACGTCTTGGATACCGTTTTCTTTAGAGTAAACGTAAAGTTAAATTTGCCAAACGCTCAACATCAGCTAAACGCGTGCCTGCTTTATTTAGAAAGTCATTAGTGAATGCAGATTCCCTATTGCTTTTTCTGGTTGCCCAATATCTTCCTTTAATACGACAGACTTTTGCTAGTTTAGTTAAACCCAAGTCTTTTAATTCAAACTCTAGCGATGCCGATAAATATGATACTTCTGCTTCTTTTGTTCTTGACTGTGGCTTGCCATCATTTAAATCTGTTACATAACACTCTGTTTTTCTGGCAGCTAATAAAACAGCACGCAATGCTTTTTTAGATTCCTGTTTTCTTTCTTGTTTTGCACGACCCAGATTACCAAGCCACTGTTTGACATGTTTTATTATGCCAAGCCAATCTGAAGGGCTTAATTCGTAGCCTGTCATTTATATATTCCCTTTTTATGGTTAGCTGCACATTAAGCATAAAAGCTATATATACGCGTTCTGAGGCTTTCAATTAAATCGTATTTATCCATATAATTCAATAGTATAGTTACAACTACTCTAATTTAAATCGGACAAAATCAACATTTAATCTATATGTACCCGATTCCAAAAATAATTACCTTTTAATTATCAGCCAATTATTGAAATGACCCGCTCGTTATCTAAAATATCACTAAAAGCCTAAAACTCCCACCTAATCCCAAAAACAGTTGTATTCATGGGCTGTTTTTGGTATAAAGTGCGCCCTTTCCGCGACAGGAAGGTTAAGTAGCTTTAACGAAGCTACAATGTCGCCTTGATGGCTAATGTTGAGATCAGTCGGTTAACCCGTCTGAAATGGTGGTTCAAAGCAATCATCGACCTGTTAATTCAGGCTCGCGAGCATCAAAACCCCAGAATTTTTTAAAATATACTTAAAATGTAAAATAGAGGCTAGAGTAATGTCCAAAGTATGTATGGTTACCGGTAAAAGACCGGTAGCTGGAAACAATGTATCACACGCGAAAAACCGCACTCGTCGTCGTTTTTTGCCTAATCTTCATTCACACCGTTTTTGGGTGGAAAGCGAAAACCGTTTTGTAAAACTTAAAGTTTCTGCAAAAGGCATGCGCATCATCGATAAGAAAGGTATTGATTCGGTGTTAGCAACCATTCGTCACAACGGCGTTAAGGTTTAAGGGGAAGAGCATGAGAGAGAAAATTAAACTAGTTTCATCTGCGGGTACCGGTCATTTTTACACCACAGACAAGAACAAGAGAGCAACGCCGAGCAAATTAGAGTTCAAAAAATACGATCCGGTTGTTCGTAAGCACGTGATGTATAAGGAAGCGAAAATTAAGTAATTTCTCTTTCGGACTTGATGATTTTTCAAGCTCAACAGTAAACGGCCTCAAAAAACCCAGCTAAGCTGGGTTTTTTATTGTTTTACGATTGCGATTATTCAGTGGATTTCCGTGGGATAATTTGAACAAATAATGAAGTAAATCAACAGGTCAAGTGGCTACGGCTCCCTCTCCCCTCAAGGGAGAGGGGATTTTTACACAACTACCTCTGGCAACTAGGGCAATAGACGGTTGAGCGCTGTCCAATAACTAAATGCTTTAGCTTCGCCAAACAGCGATCGCATGATTGCCCTTGGCGTCCATAAACCGCTAGGGCTTGTTGAAAATAACCCGGTTTACCGTCTGCGCCGGTAAAATCCTTTAAGCTGCTTCCACCCGCCGCTATCGCCTGAGTTAACACTAGTCGAATGGTATGCAACAAATTCACCATTCGCTTCTTAGATACCTTGTTAGCGGCTCTGTTGGGATGTATTCCAGCTAAAAATAGCGACTCTTGCGCGTAAATATTCCCAACCCCTACTACGATTTGATTATTCATGATAAAGCTCTTAATCGGTATTTTTCGTCCAACAGCTTTTTGATGGAGATAATCATCGAGAAAATCATCAGACAAGGGTTCAACTCCTAGCTTTTTTAAGAGGGTATGCAGCTCTCCCTTAGGACTGTAGAGAACGCTGCCAAAACGTCTCGGATCATTAAAGCGAATGGATTTACCGTTAGATAAACAGATATCAACATGGTCATGTTTTACTACTGCCTGGTCGGTGACAATTTTCAAACTACCGGACATGCCCAAATGGATCATTAATGTGCCGATGGGCATTTCTATTAGTAGGTATTTTGCCCTTCGAGAAATTTTACTGATCGTTTGACCGCTCAGTTTTTTACTGATGGTCAAATCAATTGGCCAACGCAGCTTAGGCTGTCTAACAATGATCTCGGTGATAACCTGTCCAACAGCATGTGGTTTAATACCGCGGCGAGTTGTTTCGACTTCGGGAAGTTCTGGCATTAGTTTTTGTTTGTTAAAGAAGCTGGCAGGATTTTCTTTAGAAACTCCTCTGATTCAATAATTTTCAGATTACTATTCACAAAAGTAATCAATGTTCGTTTTGCCTTCAGCAAAGACTTATTTTTGTCGACTATACTTTCCACTTTAACCACCAAAGCTTGCTCATTCCCTGCAAAATACAATTGTACAAAATAAGTAGCGATAACTGTTGTGTTAACCGGTGAGACTGAATTATTTGCAGGCTGTTCTAGCAGCCGTTGCCACTCAAAAGCTAGCTTGGAATATTGAGGGTTTTGCGCCACCGTCTTTTCTGGTTGACCGTTTTCTGAGTCATTGTTTTTAGCACTGAGAAAATGGTCGGTTTGCCATCGCTTATTTTTATTGACCAACTTAATCGTCCCAAAATCGATCAGCGTTAAATTGGGGAATGGCATTGTTTGACCTGGTCTTTCATCAAGTCCACTTCCCAGAAACCGTCCTAATAGCATAAAAACTAAAATCATCGCCGATATAACGATAATTATAATATTCAACCACCGGCTTTGCTTACTTATTCGTTTCATTATGCCTAACTAAATTCAAAATCTTATCCCAAATTCTAAGCTAAAAGATCCTTAGCGTCGTTTCCCAAAATTAACTCTTTTAGCCAATAAAAACCCGATAAATAGCAGAGGAAAAATCAGTGAGAACAACCAAGTTAAAATAAAATGCAGCAGTGGTGTTGCCTTGATATAACTATCTCTATAGGGCTGGCTTATGATCACATTGCTCTCAGAAGCTAACCAACTAATAAGATTCAGTGAAAACTGTCGATTGGCATAATTGTTAATTGCGGAGTCAGATAGAAAACTGCTATCACCCATAACGATCACTCTTTGTTTGAGTTGCTTATCCTCTAAGCTATAACCAATACTAAAAGATTGTTGCAACTCTCCATCTTGCTCGTCAAAAGCGAGCTCCGCCTCTCCACTGTTGAATTCTGTCCAAACACCAGTGTGGGTTGCTAATATTGTTTGATAGTCTCTATGTGCTTGTTTCGCTTTTTCATCCAACACTAAGGCATAACTCCAAGGGAATGCTAATAGACTATCGATGCCTGTGTTAACCGGATGATCGGTAAATTGATTAACAATTAAGATTGCGGGGTGAGGTGTTCCACTCTGATAACCTTGCCAATCTATCAACACGCCTAACTCGGTGGAAATACCCAAATAAGATAAAAGTTCGTTCGGCAATTGATCTTTTTGTTCTCTGAGTAATAATAGATTACCACCTTCATGTAGGTATCGCATGATGGAATCGATCTCTGACGGCATCCACTGTTTTCGGCTAGCGGCAACAACTAATATTTTTGTATTACTGGCAATTCTAGGACGTTTAATTAGGTTTTGTACGGCTACCGGCCAACCTAAGTTTTTAATAGATTGATAAAATTGACTAATATCGCGGTTGTTTTTAGTAAAAGGCGAAGCCTCGCCATGACCTTCGATAAAAGTAATCCATTGATCGGTTCTGGTGGTTAACTGCAACACCAATTGAAGCAAAGAATCCTTCGCGCTCACCGAAAAGGGATAGCGTATACTCTGCCTATTCCCAGCAATTTCTATCGCCACATACTGCTCGGCAAGCTTGTTATTTGCTCCATCTGCCTGACTATTGGTAAACTCAAGGGTTGAATTTGGATGATACTGTTTTAGTATTTCAAAACCTTTTTTTATTTCATCATGACTCAGCTCATGTTCAATAACAGCAATCACGCGAATAGAATCTTTTATAGATGCCAATTTTTCAATTATTTTTTTGTCCAGAGAATTTTTCTTGTCGTGACTAACATCCCATTGAACGATTTTTCCCGTAGTTGTTCCTTTTTGGTGGTCGCTAACCGCGTAAAACCAACCGAAAACACCAATAGATAAACTTGCAATGATTACCCAAACTAATTTTTTAACGAAAACATTTTTATCCGCAGTATTTTTACAGAGTTTGCACATCGCCAAAACGGATAAAGAATAAAACAAAATTAACCACAAAAATAGTCGAACTATTTCAAAAGGAAAAACTAGCCCTTCTCGCATGTGGATAAAAAGATCGAGATATATCGTGTAAGACTGTAGTCGAAGTGAGTTTCTCGCCATTTCATCTAATATCAACACCACAATCACCGCCAAGACACAGACAACCAAAGATATCAGTGTACGACGCAGCAATAGACTCACCGCCACCGCAATGGTACCAAAAAGAAACCCGCCGATAAACAATCCGATAAAATCACTGGCTAACAATGCGATATCTAATGGGCTCGCCAGCATAAAAACAGCAGCAATCAATGCAAAATAAGCCAATGGTATAAAACTAATAACCAGTACCAACTGCATGCAAATCAATACAAAGCTGGAGGGTTGTTGACTAGTATGAATGACAATTCCTTGTTGCCCTCGCTCAAATAAACTGGGAACAATTTGCGATGCTACCATACTGCCTAACAATATTTGCGTCAGTAGTGTTAAGCCCGATAAAGGTTTAAATATTTGATTGTAAACCGACAGTTGACTTATATTTTGTGCCTGAAGATTAAGAAAATTCTGATAATTTAAAGTCGCAAATATTCCGATTGCAGTGATCGAGATTAGTACAAAAAATTGAACACTTCTTCTGCTAATAATATTCAATAAGAGTATTCGAAATATGGTGGATTTACCGTAATTCCTAGCAGAGGACATTAGTTTTGATCCCCTTCAACGATATTTTCTTGCTGCTGAATGTCATCTTCAGGGCATACGTCTTCCACATAAGAAAAAGCATCGATCTCAGCACTAGCTAACATTCTAAAAAGCGGAAGCAATGCCTCCTCCTCCGGTAGAAAGAAACCGAATTCATCAAAACGCTCTGCTAACTCATTTTTGAGTTCCGCGTGTTCTGTTTTTGTAAGTTGAGTAACTTTAAAAACCTGCGGTGAAATTTCTATAATATTGCAGGATTGCTCGTTCATCCAATTTTGCAAAGATTCATTTGACTGTCTGCAAACGAGTAAATAATTTTTAGCCAAATTTTCCTTTTGCCCCAGCAGATCAAAATGATAGGCAACTTTAGACTCATGAAATAGCAGTATCTCATCCGCCAGTTCCGTCGCATGTTTAACATTGTGAGTAGAAAATATACAAAGTTCAAAATCGTTTAAGTTTTCTATTAGTAAATTGAATTTTTCTTGCTCCAAAGGATCAAGGCTTTGACAAGGCTCATCAAAAATCAGGTATTGAGGTTTGTTTAAAAAAACTTGAGCAATGGCGAGCTTCTGCAAGTTTCCTTTTGATAGTTCGTCCATCTTCTGATCTAATAAATGATTGATGGACCAGATTTTATTAAGCGAATCAATTTGATGACTTATCTGATCTGCGGTTAGTTGCTTCATCAAACCGCACAAATTCAGATAGTCAGCACCGTTTAAGTGCTCTATTGCCAACATGGTATCGGCTTGATAGCCAAGGCTATTTTTAAACGCCTGCATCTGTGGGGCGAGCTGGATGTGAGGATCAGATGCGATTTTAGGGTCAGATGAATCTGCTGAAATATGAGGATTTTGATACTTAATTGAACCTGTATCGGCTAAATCCTCACCCACTAAAAGTCGAATAAAGGAAGATTTCCCAGCACCATTTACTCCGAGTAGCGCGATTTTTTTTCCTCGCCTAATAGAAAGGTTTATTTCCCCAATGGATTTTTCACCACTGAGCCGCTTTACCAATTGACGAATATGTAGGCTGGTTTGATTCATCTGGTTTTAGTCATCGACTTTGCAGCATTCAGTTAATTCAAGTTATAAGGTTCTAGCTCTGAAGAAATAACATAAGCACCCTGTAGCACAACTCGCCCTACATATCGGTTTTCTCCAGTGGAGGTAAATTCAAAACGATACTCTCGGATCATTTTCCACTGGCGAGCTCTGTTTTTACGAAAACCAACGCGGTGTAACACCACGCTATGATCCAAAAATTGAACGCCAGCTTCTTTACAACGTCGCATACTTGCCCGCAAGGCAAGTTGCTTAACTTTTTGAGAATAGGACCAATACCAAGCAATGAATCCTAGTAGTAATAATGTGATTACCTTTGACATATATACCCATAATCAATGAAGATGCAGGATTCAGCAAGGCTATAAGGCACTCTATTTGAGGCATGGGAGTAGCACTGGCTATTTTTGTCCACGGATGGACTATATGCAGAAAATGCGGGAGCTATTTTCCGCCCAATTTAATATTTTGAGACCTTTGCATAAAACTATGACAAAAGAAAAATAGGCTACTTTTGGTACTTGTCATACGTTTCGTTCAAAGGTCTCATTTTATTACGAAGAAGAGAGTGGTTTATTCAGGCTTCCTAGCTGAACACTGAAACACGCATCTTCAATGATTATGACTATTCACAAAAAAGGCGACTAAAAAGCCGCCGTTTCAATTAATTCATTATTTTAAACGTTGTTAGCCAATCAGCCAGCTGGTTTACTTTTTTTCCATTTTGGTCACAGTAACTTGGTCAACACCCGCTTGTTTAGTTTGGTCAACAACTCGCACCAAAATACCAGTTGCCGCTGATTCAGCCACCTGCACAATCACCGCCGCTTTCGGCTTTTTAGAGCGGGCAGTTTCCACATTAGCTTGAACTGCTCCCACATCTACTAGTCGTCCGCCGATTGATATATCACCGGTGTCACTTATTCTAATCACAATCGGTGAGGTAGGATTAGGCGGAGCTTCCGACTGGTTATTATTAGGTCGGTAAATCTCGATTCCGGCTTCTTTAATAAAAGAAGTGGTTACGATGAAGAAAATAAGCATGATAAAAACGATATCAAGCATTGGGGTCATATCAACTTCAGTCTCGTCTTCTATTATACGTCTATGTTTTCTGCTCATCTTTGATCCTATTAATTCTGCCGTTTCTTAGTTTTTATTGTGTATTCTGTTCAGCCCAGTCTAATACTCTAGCTTAGACAGTTATCAGATTATGCTATCGACAACAATCTGTATTCATTATTGTAAGGACTCACTATCGACCGTTTTATATTATCTTTGCGTGATAGCCCGACTAACTATAACCATAGCTATGCCAGAAGTCTAGATCAGAATGAGGGAATTAGCCCTCATATGTCATACCGGTTAGCTTTTCGTACTTCACGATTAGTGTTTGTTCTGATTCAACATTATTTTCGTCTAGGGGAATGCAATCTACCGGGCAGACTTGGACACATTGGGGTTCATCATAGTGACCAACACATTCGGTGCACTTATCTAAGTCAATTTCGTAGATTTCTTCGCCCTGATAAATGGCTTCATTAGGGCATTCTGGCTCACAAACATCGCAATTGATACATTCATCAGTAATAATTAAGGACACGCTTAGCCCTCTTACGCTATGGCTTTGCTATACATTGTACCCGATCAGGTAGCACGGTCAAACCGTCGATCGGAATTACCTTGTCAGCAGCCGGTATTGTAATTGTTCAAAGCAAATGAAAAAATGCGCTATAGCTGTTTCATATCCGACATAAAGCCGCGCAATTGCTTACCGATGCGCTCAACAGAATGGCCTCTAATGGCTTCATTAACTTGGATTAAGCGTTGGTTTTCGACGCCATTATTACCCGCTGGATATCCTTCACCCAAATCTTGCTTGGATAAATTTGAAACGTATTCTTCGAGTAATGGTACTGCTGCGTGTGAAAATAGGTAATTGCCATACTCGGCAGTATCGGATATCACAACATTCATTTCATACAATTTGTTACGAGCGATGCAATTAGCAATCAAAGGTGTCTCGTGGAGCGATTCGTAATAGGCAGACTCTTCAATAATTCCGGCTGAAACCATGGTCTCAAAAGCCAGTTCCACCCCAGCTTTGATCATAGCGACTAACAATACCCCTTTATCATAGTATTCTTGCTCACTGATTTCTGTCTCGCAATCAGCGGCTTGCTCGAAAGAAGTTGCAGCTGTTTGTTCGCGCCATTTAAGCAGGTCAGCATCCCCGTTTTGCCAATCATCCATCATACCTTTTGAGAAAACGCCTTCAATAATGTTGTCCATATGCGTTTCAAACAGTGGCCTCAAGATGACTTTAAGTTCCTCAGATATTTCAAAGGCTCTTATTTTTGCTGGATTAGATAACCGGTCAAACATGTTAGTAATTCCGCCATGCTTAAGACCCTCGGTAATGGTTTCCCAGCCGTATTGAATTAATTTACGCGCATAAGCAGCGTCGACACCTTGTTTTACCAGTTGCTGATGACCCAAAATAGCGCCGGTTTGCAAAATACCACATAAGATCGTTTGTTCACCCATTAGATCTGACTTAACCTCAGCGACAAATGATGATTCCAGTACACCTGCTTTATCTCCACCGGTCGCAGATGCATATGCTTTGGCAATGGTGAACCCGTCTCCCTTAGGATCGTTTTCCGGATGTACGGCTATCAAAGTTGGAACGCCAAAGCCACGTAAATATTCCTGGCGCACTTCAGTACCCGGGCACTTAGGTGCAACCATAATCACGGTAATGTCAGAACGAATCTGCATTCCTTCTTCTACAATGTTAAATCCATGAGAATAGGAAAGCGTCGCACCTTGTTGCATTAAAGGCATAACTGAATTGACCACCGGTGTATGTTGCTTGTCTGGCGTTAAGTTAAGCACCAGATCCGCATCCGGAATTAACTCTTCTAAGGTAGCTACTTTGAAGTCGTTTTCGGTTGCCCATTTCCACGATTGACGTTTTTCTGCAATTGCATTAGCACGTAGCGCATAGCTAATATTTAAACCTGAATCCCGCATATTGAGGCCTTGGTTAAGCCCCTGAGCGCCGCAACCGACGATAACAATATTCCAGTCCTTAATAAATTTACAGCCGTCCACAAACTCTTCGGCCTGCATAAATCGGCATTTCCCTAATTGGGCTAATTTCTCTCTTAAAGGTAAGCTGTTGAAATAGTTGGCCATATTTTTGATATCCTAAGGTTTCGTCTTGAGGATCTCTCGATGTCGAGAAGATCCTAGGCGAAAATTATTTATTTATTACTCCGTAGGATATATAACACCTTTACTTGCGTAAAATGATATATAATCAATGTTATGTTGCGTTTTATGCAATATAATATTTAGCAAGTTAACCGCCCCTCCTTCCAACGGCTACCTCTTGATCACTTTGTATTTAATAAAATCAAGATGATAGGTTTTTCGGTAGGAGCTGCGTCTCGCCGCGAAACGAGTTTTGGGTTCAATTAGGCACGGATTAGCCAGACAAAGAATTCAAATTTAACCATTTTCGCGGCGGGGACGCCCGCTCCTACCAATATTTGACTAAAGAAGAGACAGTCAAAGGGGGGAACTAAACCAAAGCGTTCCCTTATGGATACAAAATCACTAAAAATTTTCCAACATCTCGCCCACAATCTACACTTTGGTAGAACTGCGGATGCCTTTCATATGAGTCCATCAACCTTGAGTCGATTGATTCAACGAATGGAGCAACAAACTGATAGCCCGTTATTGGATAGAGATAATCGAAGTGTAGAGTTAACAGAAAGCGGACGAAAACTTCTTGAATACGCTAACCAGCAATTGGAAGAATGGCAGCTACTTAAAAACTCAATTGAGCTCGAAAAAAAGCACCTGACCGGCAAACTTCATATCTTTTGCTCTGTAACTGCGGCCTACAGCCATTTGCCAGCATTGCTCGATCGTTTTAGACAACAACATCCTCAGGTTGATATCTTGTTGACTACCGGTGATGCGGCTGATGCCATTAGCCACGTGCAAAACAAATCTGTCGATATCGCGATTGCCGCTAAACCCGAAAAATTCCCTGATACTCTGAGTTTTGCAAAAATTGCAGACATACCTCTGTCTGTTATCGCACCAAGATCAGTTCCAAAAATTCATTATTTGCTTCATCAGGCGACCCGTTCTGACAACAGTGCTTCCGATTGGCAGCGTATTCCCTTTATACTGCCTAACCATGGTCCTGCACGAAAACGTTTTGAACGTTGGTTTTCTTCAAAAACATCTCAAAAACCCAACATATATGCCACTGTCTCCGGCCACGAAGCGCTAGTCAGCATGGTGGCATTAGGTTGCGGCGTTGGTATTGCACCCAAAGTGGTTGTGGAAAACAGTCCCGTTAAAAATCGGGTCGATTATTTAAGCGGTCTTGGTCATATTGAACCCTTTGATCTGGGTATTTGCTGTTTGGCAAGGCGCAGTGAGCAACCCGTCATTCGAGCTTTTTTTAATACTCGCACATTGAGTAATACCACTTATAACCGAAAAATCTAGAGAAATGGGTCGATCGTGGCTAAACTTGTTGTAAGCAATTTTATTCTTATGATACTAATAGCTCATTAACATCTGCAATATCGAAACGACCGTGCGTAGATATTGTATTATGAACAAAAGACAAAATATTTTATGAATGCTCTCTCATTAATAATTATTCGAATTCTCGTCGTGGTGATTATTTCACCACTGGGGATTTAGTTGCGCTGAGAGCAAATAGCTAACAACAAAACCCCCACTCTAAACAGACTGGGGGTTTTTTTATGTCCATGGATGGACTGTATGCCGAGAAGAGCCAGGGAGGGCGGCTCGGCGATGTCCATGGATGGACTGTATGTTGGAAGGAGCCAGGGATGGCGATCCAACCCATGTCCATGGATGGACGGTATGCCGCAAAGAGCCGCGGAAGGCGGTGTGTCCAAGAATGGACTGTATGTGAGAAACTTAAAATAAATATGACAAACACAAAAACCAAACAAACCGGCGCCGCTCAAACTTTAGAAATATTGCAGCAGCTTGGCATTAAAGATATTTTCGGTTATCCCGGCGGCGCGATCATGCCAATGTATGACGCCATTTACGCCAGTTCAATAAATCATTACTTATGTCGGCACGAACAAGGCTGTGCATTTGCGGCGGTAGGCTATGCAAGAGCTTCAGGCCAAGTCGGTGTTTGTATGGCAACTTCTGGTCCCGGAGCCACTAATTTAATCACGGGACTAGCTGATGCGATGGCAGATTCTGTGCCAATAATTGCCATTACCGGCCAAGTTCCAACACGAACTATGGGAACCGATGGTTTTCAAGAAGTCGATATTATTAGTTTGAGCTTAGCTTGCACCAAACACTCTTTTCAAATCCGAAACGTTTCCGAGTTACCTGGCGTTATTCATCAAGCATTCAAAATTGCTACCAGTGGTCGCCCTGGTCCGGTACTCATCGATATTCCTAAGGACATTCAAGTTGCGCAAGTTGAGCAAGCCTACAAATCCGTGATTGCAGATACTGTACCTTCCAAGTCGGCACTTTCCAACTCAGCATCGCAAATCCAGCATTTAGATAACAATTTTAATGATGCCACTCATTTAATCGCTCAATCTAAAAAGCCCTTGTTGTACATCGGTGGTGGAGTGGGCATGGCGGATGCAGTCAATGAGTTGCGCCAACTGATGCAACTCACACAAATTCCCAGCGTTGCGACTTTAAAAGGTCTTGGATCGGTATCGCTTGATGAACCACATTATTTGGGCATGTTGGGCATGCATGGTTCTAAGGCTGGAAATTTAGCCATTCAAAATTGCGACTTGATGATTGTGCTGGGTGCAAGATTTGATGATCGCGCCACCGGAAAATTAGATGCCTTTGCACCAAACGCAAAAGTCATTCATATGGATATCGACCCTGCAGAAATTAACAAACGCCGATTAGCTGAAGTGAGTTTACAAGGAAATTTAAATGCTACTATCCCGGAATTAATCAATCGGTTTTCTGGTCAAGCAAACTTAGTCAATCCGACCGACTTGCAGAGGTGGCAAAAAACCTGTCATGGTTTTGAAGATAAGGACGAACACTATCGAGAAAATGATTATCAAGGGATCTTAGCCCCGCATTTACTTAAAAAACTAAGTGACCGATTGCAAGAAGAGGGAAAAAATCCAGCAACCGTCAACCGAAGTTATATCACTACCGATGTGGGTCAGCATCAAATGTGGGCGGCACAGCATATGCGATATCACCTGCCCAATCGATTTATTTCCAGTAGCGGGCTTGGCACCATGGGATTCGGTGTTCCGGCAGCAATTGGCGCTCAAATTTACGATCCGGACGCCACTATTATTTGTATTTCTGGGGATGGCTCTTTTATGATGAACGTGCAAGAACTTGCCACCATCAAGCGTTATCAGTTGCCAGTTAAGATCTTACTTATTGATAATAGTAAGTTAGGCTTGGTCCGGCAATGGCAACAACTTTTCTTTGAACAAAGATACAGCGAAACGGATTTATCTGATAATCCAGACTTTGTAATTTTAGCCAAAGCGTTCGATATTTCCGGCGAAATGATTAACGATAAAATGCAAGTCAGCGACGCGTTAGAACGGATGCTTAATTCTGAAGGTGCGTATCTGTTGCATGTAAAAATAGATTCCTCCGAAAATGTCTGGCCGCTAGTTCCGCCCGATACCGCAAACGATAAAATGATGGATCAAAATGATCCGAAAGTTCAAGAAATCGAAAAGCTCAATGGAGAAACAGCAGGAGAAAAACATGCCTAGTCAATCTCATACACATCGTTTAGAAATAACCGCAAATAACCAATCGACGGTTTTAGAGAGAGTACTTCAAGTCACCCGCTATCGAGGCTTTCAAGTAACTGATTTTAACGCATCGATCAATCCAGAAAATAATCTTTTAGAGATCCGCTTAAGCATCGTTGATCCCAAAGAAACAGTAGCTTTACCAGAGGCCGGTGCGCACAGGCTTTATCATCAATTGAACAAGTTATTTGATGTTAAACATGTTAATCTTGCGCCCTCAGAAAAAAACCAATTTCACGCACAAGCCAATAGGAATAATTAGTCATGGCAAAAGTAAATTCAGACCTCATTTGGTTCAACGGTAAATTTGTTAAGTGGCAGGATGCAACCGTTCACGTGATGAGTCACGCACTCCATTATGGCTCGTCCGTATTCGAAGGAATTCGTGCGTACAATACCCACAAAGGTACCTGTATTTTTCGTCTAGAAGAGCATATCCAACGACTTTTTGATTCTGCGAAAATCTATCGAATGGATATTCCTTTTAGCCAACAAGAAATCAGCCAAGCCTGCAAAGATGCTGTTACTAAAAACGGGCTGAAATCCGCTTACTTAAGACCCTTAGTTTTTCTAGGTGAAGTCGGTATGGGATTAAGACCACCAGTCGATGCAGTATCGGATGTGATGATTGCGGCGTTTCCATGGGATGCGTATCTTGGTGAAGAAGCGATTGAACACGGAGTAGATGTCGGCGTTTCCAGTTGGAATCGACTAGCACCCAACACGATGCCAACTGCAGCAAAGGCCGGTGGAAACTATTTAAGCTCACAGCTCATTTCTTGTGAAGCGGCGCGCCATGGTTATGCCGAAGGGATCGCGCTAGATGTTAACCATTTCGTTAGCGAAGGCGCGGGTCAAAATGTATTTTTAGTCAAAAAAGGTATTATTCATACGCCGCCAGGTACCGCATCCATATTACAAGGTTTAACCCGAGATACTGTTTTTTCTCTTGCTAAAGATAATGGTATTGAAATTAAAGAAGATTCTATTTCAAGAGAAGCACTTTATCTGGCCGATGAAATTTTTATGACGGGAACAGCGACAGAAGTTGTACCGGTTAAGAGTGTCGATGGTATTCAAATAGGCAAAGGCTCAAGAGGCCCCGTAACACAAACTATTCAAAGTGCCTTTTTCGGTATTTTTGATGGAACAACCGAAGACAAATATGGATGGCTGGAAGCTGTTTAAAAGTAAAACAAATATTTACCACAGAGGCACAGAGAACACAGAAAGTAACTGGAGTGGGAAAAGTAGGAATGAAGTCTTCGAGGTTTTTAGAAATCAATAAGCTTATAGTCGCACTGTCATTGCGAGCGTAGCGCGGCAATCTCATAAAGGGATAGAATGTTGTCGAAGTATCGTACCAAATTTACCGAGATTGCCACGTCGTACCTCCTCGCAATGACAGTTTATTTTTCTTCGTGCTCTCTGTGGTAAAAATAGTCTGTAAAAACTTAAGGTACAGCATATGCCAAAATTAAAATCCGCAACAACCACTCAAGGTAGAAACATGGCTGGCGCTCGAGCGCTTTGGCGAGCAACAGGAATGAAAGAAGGAGACTTTGGCAAACCCATCATCGCAGTTTCTAACTCTTTTACTCAATTTGTTCCTGGTCATGTTCATCTTAAAGATATGGGACAATTAGTCGCCGGCGCTATCGAAAAAGCCGGTGGCGTTGCTAAAGAGTTTAATACCATTGCGGTGGATGATGGCATTGCAATGGGACACTCGGGAATGCTTTATAGTCTTCCTTCGCGTGATTTAATTGCCGACTCGGTAGAGTATATGGTGAACGCCCATTGTGCCGATGCGATTGTTTGCATTTCTAATTGCGATAAAATTACTCCCGGCATGTTAATGGCAGCTTTACGGCTCAACGTTCCAGTAATTTTTGTTTCTGGTGGTCCCATGGAAGCAGGCAAGATAGCTTTGCAAACAAAGCAATCTAACGTTATTCCATCTACAACAGTCCAAGCAGGCAAGACTAAGCTATCCGATCAGATCATTAAATTGGATCTGGTTGATGCCATGGTCAAAGGTGCAGATCCAAACGTGAGCGATGAAGAAAGTGATATTATTGAAAAAAGTGCATGTCCAACCTGCGGCTCTTGCTCCGGAATGTTTACGGCTAACTCAATGAATTGCCTAGTAGAAGCATTAGGTTTAGCTCTGCCAGGCAACGGCTCGATGTTAGCCACCCACAAAGATCGAGAATCGTTATTCCTAAGAGCCGGCGAACAAATTGTTAAACTGGCTAATCGTTACTATCAACAGGATGATGAATCAGCGCTCCCCAGGAATATTGCCAACAAAGCCGCCTTTGAAAATGCCATGAGTCTGGATATTGCAATGGGGGGTTCCACCAACACCATACTGCATTTATTAGCCGCTGCCCAGGAAGCCGGCGTTGATTTTACTATGGCAGATATTGATCGCCTCTCACGAAAAGTTCCGCACCTTTGCAAAGTGGCTCCATCAACACCTAAATATCATATGGAAGATGTTCATCGTGCCGGTGGCGTTATTGCTATTTTGGGCGAGCTTTCTCGAGCTAATTTGTTGGACACAACCGCAAAAAATATTTTTGGCGGCAGTTTGGCAGATACGATTGCCGAGTACGACATAGCCGTCTCTGACAATAAAGAAATTAAAGAATTTTTTAGAGCCGGTCCAGCAGGCATTAGAACCACCAAAGCCTTTAGTCAAGATTGCCGATTTGACACACTCGACTTAGATCGAACCGGAGGTTGTATTCGACGACATGAAAATGCGTTTTCAAAAGAAGGCGGCCTAGCGGTACTCAGTGGCAATATTGCGCTCGATGGCTGCATTGTGAAAACTGCTGGCGTTGATGCGGATAATTTAATTTTTTCTGGTCCCGCGCATATTTTTGAAAGTCAGGACGACGCCGTTAAGGGAATATTAAACGGCAGCGTAGTTGCTGGCGAAGTGGTCGTTATTCGTTACGAAGGACCAAAAGGTGGGCCGGGTATGCAAGAAATGCTTTATCCCACAACCTACTTGAAATCAATGGGACTCGGTAAAGCCTGCGCGTTAATTACCGATGGTCGATTTTCAGGTGGAACTTCTGGTTTATCCATAGGGCATGTTTCTCCAGAAGCGGGCAGTGGCGGAACCATAGCCTTAGTCAATAATGGCGATTTAATTGATATTGATATACCTAACCGAACTATTCAGTTGAGAGTTTCGGATGAGGAACTAGCAAAAAGAAAACAAGCCATGATCGCTCTAGGCGACTTAGCATGGCGGGCAAAAGATAGAGTTCGGCCGATTAGCTATGCGTTAAAAAACTATGCCATGTTAGCCACTAGTGCTGATAAAGGCGCGGTCAGAAATCGCGAGCTATTAGATAGCTATGCGGATAAATCCCCTCTCCCTCAGGGAGAGCCGACGGGTTCTAAATGAGGTGAGGGGTGATGTCAGAATTTTCCAATAACCTAACGGATCAATCCAGCAACCCAAACACTGGATTAATCTACCTGCGAAAAATTCTTGCGGCAAAAGTTTACGATGTTGCAAGAGAAACCGATCTTACCGAGATGACTAATCTCTCGAGCCAACTCAATCAAAAAATATTTCTAAAACGCGAAGATCAACAACCCGTCCAGTCATTCAAAATCAGAGGTGCCTACAACAAACTAGCCAATCTGGTTGAGAAAAATACGGGTAAAAATAAGATAACGGAAGTGGTCGCAGCTTCAGCGGGAAACCACGCGCAAGGTCTTGCATTTGCAGCCAGACACCTAGGACTAAAAGCGACAATATTTATGCCAATTACCACGCCAGAAATTAAAGTGGCCAACGTAAAAAGACTCGGTGGAAATGTGCAGCTGATCGGTCGTGATTTTGATAGAGCGCAACAAGAATCTATTTTATACGCCGACAAACATGGACTGCAACTGATCCATCCTTTTGACGATCTCGATGTGATCGCCGGTCAGGGAACCGTTGCGCAAGAAATAGTTAAACAGCAACCAAATACCGATATTATTTTTATCCCTGTGGGCGGTGGCGGTCTGTTAGCCGGTATGGCGGCTTACATAAAACAACTTTCCCCTAAAACTAAAATAGTCGGCGTAGAAGCAGATGATTCGGCTTGCTTGCAAGCCGCACTAAAAGCTAAAAAACCAGTAGAAATTGATCATGTTGGTTTATTTGCTGATGGCGTAGCGGTTAAAAAAATCGGCCAGAATACTTTTAATATTATTCAACAATATTGCGATCAAGTCATCACCGTTACCAGCGATGAAATTTGCGCCGCGATAAAGGACATTTTTGAACAAACAAGAGTAATTGCAGAGCCTGCAGGAGCACTGTCGCTCGCGGGTTTGATAAAATATAATGGACAACTAGAACAATCCAATCCAGACAATAACCAACAAAAACAAATAGCCATATTGTCGGGCGCCAACATGAGTTTTCATAATTTGCGTTATGTGTCCGAACGCTGTGAATTAGGCGAAAAGAAAGAAGCTGTTTTAGCGGTGACTATTCCCGAGCAAAAAGGAAGCTTCAAACGTTTTTGTAAAAAGTTAGAAGGACGAGTGATCACTGAGTTTAATTATCGTTATTCACAAAATTCAAACGGAACAAAAACAAATGAGATAAAGAGAAAAGCTCACATTTTTGTCGGCGTTCGCTTAGGTGATAAAGAGAACGAAAGAAACAATCTTGTTGCTGGGCTGGCAGAAGCTGGATATAAGGTCGAGGATTTAACCGACAATGAACTAGCCAAGCTTCATATTCGCTATATGATTGGCGGCGCTAATTCGAACCCCGCCAGTGAAAGAATATTTAGATTTCAATTTCCAGAATACCCCGGCGCTTTAGAACAATTTCTTGATACCTTAGGAGAGCTTTGGAATATCTCTCTTTTTCATTATCGCAATCACGGTGCAGCTTTTGGTCAAGTTTTAGCGGGTTTTGAAGTTGAAGAAAGTGAACAACTCGACTTTTTTAGGCACCTCAAAGAACTAGGTTACGAGTGGCAAGAAGAAACCGATAATTTGGCTTATAAAGCTTTTTTGTAGTTAGCTATCAATAGATTCTATTTCTAAAAATCAATCGGGCTTTTAACGCCAGCGTTGCCTTGTTTGATCACGTGGGTATAGATTTCTGTCGTGGAAACATCGCTGTGGCCGAGTAATTTTTGAACGGTTCTTATATCGTAGCCGCTGCGTAAAAGCTCAGTGGCAAAAGTGTGTCTAAAGGTGTGGCTTGATGCCTTTTTGTTGATATTTGAATTTCTGATTGCTTTAGTAACGTACTTTCCTAAAGTAGTCTTGTTAATATGATGGCGTCTTTTTGTTCCGCTTCTTGGATCAGTACTAATTTTGGAGGCCGGAAATAAATATTGCCATTTCAATTCCTTAGCCGCATTAATGAATTTACGATTCAATGCATTAGGTAAATAAACCTCACCAAACCCATCTTGTAAATCCTGACCGTGTAATGCAGATACAGCAACAATCTGATTCTCTAATTGCTTGATAAGCACTTTTGGTAACAAAGTTATTCTGTCCTTACCTCCTTTACCATCCACAATAATGATTTGGTTCATGCCAAAATCAATATCCTTTACTCGTAATCGTATAAGTTCTGAGATTCTCATGCCCGTCCCATACATGAGTTGGATCATTAGTTTTGGTTTACCACTCAAATTATCAATAACATCGATAGCCTCGTCGTGGGTAAAAACAGTAGGAATTTTTTTATGTCTATTGGATGAAGCGTAATTGAGTTTTCCAATATCTTCACGTTTTAGGAATTTTTTGTACAGAAAGATTAAAGCATTTAGAGCGGTACGTTGTGTAGATTTTGAGCAATAACGCTGTATAACTAAATAGTTCAAAAACGCCTCTATTTCAGATTCTCCCATTTCATCAGGATGCTTTCTGCCATGATATCTAATGAACTGTAATACCCAGCCAACATAGGTTTTCTCTGTAGCATATGCGAGATTTCTAGAACGAATGAAAAGCCTCAATTTGTCTATAAATCGCTCGGATAAGTGGTCAATGTATAAAGGTATATCATCCATAATATATATGATTTTGATAATCAGCTACTTGTTAAAGTAGTACTTATTCAGATAGATAGCAAGCTAAATCTTTAGGCGTGAGCAAATAATTTCTAGAAAACTGCGTAAGAGCTCTTTTCTTTTCAAAAATATTTAAAATTAATCCTATGTTAATCAGTAAGTTATAGAAACAAATCGAGTGCTAAGCGCCGAATTGCACATAAGAAAACTGCGTAACAGTTCTTCCTTTCCCATCGCTCTAGGAAAATATTTAAAATAAGCTATTGATTTCCAGCGATTTAGTTCGTATATTTTACAAACTTAAGAATAACTGCGTAACGTAGCATCTACGTACGTGTTACGCAGTATTAACTGTTAATTCG
>Ga0256847_1000216_pt1 | contig 39643 bp, 38 predicted proteins | sample TeddybearmetaG_FD_189099 | JGI IMG/M metagenome (GOLD analysis project Ga0256847, IMG submission 189099) | Hydrothermal vent microbial communities from East Pacific Rise, Pacific Ocean - Teddybear | ecosystem: Environmental > Aquatic > Marine > Hydrothermal vents | place: Pacific Ocean: East...
ACTGAGGTTGTTCATGATATTTCTTTTTCAATTTTACCTAACGAAATTGTTGGAATTGTTGGTGAATCGGGCTCTGGAAAATCGGTTACAGCAATGGCGATTATGGGTTTATTAACTAAAAAAACTGCGCATATAGAAGGAGAGGTTATATTTTATGAAACCAACCTTTTATTAGAAAAATCGAAAGTCCTTCAGAAAATAAGAGGTCATCAAATTTCGATGATTTTTCAGGAACCAATGAGTGCTTTAAACCCATCTCTTACTTGTGGTTTTCAAGTTTCAGAAATACTAATAAATCATATTAAGCTATCTGTTTCCGAAGCAAAAAAAGAAACCATTTCGCTTTTTAATAAAGTGAAATTACCACGTCCAAATGAGCTTTATAAAAGCTATCCGCATCAATTAAGTGGCGGGCAAATGCAACGTGTTATGATTGCAATGGCAATTGCCTGTAAACCAAAATTACTTATTGCCGATGAGCCTACAACAGCACTCGATGTTACAGTACAAAAAGAAATATTGGCCTTGCTAAAAGAGCTTCAGAAAGAAAATAATATGAGTATACTATTTATCTCTCATGATTTAGCTTTAATTTCTGAAATTGCAGATAGATTACTTGTTATGTATGAAGGAAAAATTGTTGAGCAAGGAGTAACCAAAACAATATTTAATTCACCTAAAGAGCTTTACACAAAAGCACTTTTAAACTCTCGCCCAACATTGGGAAAACGTTTAAAACGATTGGCAACTGTTTCAGATTATATTAATAAAACCACTTCGCTCGAATTGCTTACTTCGGAAGAAAGAGCTCGAAAACACAAAGAATTATATACAAAAGTTCCTCTGTTAGAAATTCATAATCTTGAAAAAACTTACTATAATAATGTTAGTTTCTTCGGAAAAAAATCGTCGATAAAAGCAGTTAATAATGTAACATTTAGTGTTTATGAAGGTGAAACGTTAGGACTTGTTGGTGAGTCGGGTTGTGGAAAATCTACGCTGGGAAAAACCATCATGCAATTAGAAGAAGCAACTGCAGGTAGTATACGTTATAGAGGGAAAGAAATTACTTCGCTTTCGGGGGAAGAAAAACGAGCATTGCGGAAAGAAATACAACTTATTTTTCAAGACCCGTTTGCTTCATTAAATCCTAGAATAATGATTGGTGAAGCCATCATGGAACCAATGATTGTACATCAAAAAGGAACTACAAAAAACAATCGCAAACAAAAAGTGCTTAATTTATTAGAACGTGTTGGATTAGATAAATCGTATTTTTATAGATATCCTCATGAACTTTCTGGCGGACAAAGACAACGTGTCGGAATTGCACGTGCAATTGCTTTAGAGCCAAAACTTATTATTTGCGACGAATCGGTTTCGGCATTAGATATTTCGGTGCAAGCTCAAGTTTTAAATCTTTTAAACGAATTGAAGGATAATTTTGGCTTTACCTATATATTTATTTCGCACGATTTAGCAGTTGTAAAATATATGGCCGACCAACTTGTTGTAATGAATGAAGGAAAAATTGAAGAAATTGGAGATGCCGACGAAATTTATGCGAACCCTTCGAAAGCATACACAAAGAAACTTATTGACGCTATTCCAAAGGGGATATAATAAATTATAGTATTCACACTTTTTAATTACGGTATCGTAATTTCAAATATTTTAATAGTTAAAATAATATTAGAAAAATTGGGCTAAATCACTCTCTTAGAAATAAATACTTGTAAAAAATAGGAATAAAAAAAACCCGCTCTAACCTCACAAAGAACGGGTAAACCTTATATCTGATCGTTGCCCAGATTCGGGGTTTTGTTTTTACATTAACAAAAAAACTTTTTTAGTTAAATACAATATGTTTTTAATTAACAAAAATGTACTTTTTAAAGCCTTAAGCATATTAGGTTATTTAATTAAATTTGGGACTGCTAATATGATACAATTGATTTGCTAATACGATAAAAAGCATATTATTTAGATTAAATGCGCTAAATTTTAACATTTAATTATTTAACATGTGTATTTTCCTACGTGATAATTCATGTTTCTAAAAATTAGGGCTGCAATTTAGAGGAATATATGTACTGATTTTATTTAAAAAATACGCCGAGGTTTTAAATAACCATTTCTGGAATATCACCTTCGATAATAAGTCTGCCTTCAGTCGCCGTTTTAATTTCTTCGACTGAAACTCCTGGAGCACGTTCTAATAATTTAAATCCGTTAGGAGTTATTTCAAGTACAGCAAGATTTGTAACAATTTTTTTTACGCATGAAACTCCTGTAAGAGGTAATGAACATTGCTTTAATAATTTAGATTCTCCAGCTCTGTTAGTGTGCATCATTGCTACGATAATATTTTCGGCACTCGCTACAAGATCCATTGCACCACCCATACCTTTTACCATTTTTCCAGGAATTTTCCAATTTGCGATATCTCCATTATCGGCAACTTCCATAGCTCCAAGAATAGTAAGGTCTACATGTTTTCCACGAATCATTGCAAAGCTTAATGCTGAATCGAAAAATGAAGCGCCGGGCAATGTAGTAATCGTTTGTTTTCCAGCATTAATAAGATCGGCATCCTCTTCACCTTCAAAAGGAAAGGGGCCCATTCCTAATACGCCATTTTCACTTTGAAATTCAACTTCGATATCATTGCGAACATAATTAGCAACGAGTGTTGGAATTCCAATACCAAGGTTTACATAGTATTTATCTTTTATTTCTTTTGCTATGCGCTGTGCGATTCCGTTTTTATCTAGCATGTTATTAATTTGTAGATTTGAAAATTAAAGTTTTTTATTTAAACTAATCCTTTTTTCTAACTGTTCGTTGCTCAATTCTTTTTTCAAACCGTTCGCCTTTAAAAATTCGTTGTACAAATATTCCAGGAATGTGTATTTGGTTTGGATCTAACGAACCCACTGGAAGTAATTCTTCAACCTCAACAACTGTAATTTTAGCAGCGCCGCACATGTTTGGGTTAAAATTTCTTGCTGTTCCTTTAAAAATTAAATTTCCTGCTTCGTCACCTTTCCAAGCTTTAATAAAGCCAAAATCTGCTTTAAATGCAGCTTCTAAAATATGCATTTTACCATCGAAATCTCTTGTTTCTTTACCTTCGGCAACTTCGGTTCCATATCCTGCAGGTGTATAAAATGCTGGAAAACCAGCTTGAGCTGCACGACATCTTTCAGCTAAAGTACCTTGCGGTATTAATTCGACATCTAGCTCGCCACTAAGCATTTGGCGTTCGAATTCGGCATTTTCTCCAACATAAGAAGAAATCATTTTCTTGATTTGTTTTTTCTGAAGCAAAAGTCCTAATCCAAAATCATCGACTCCTGCATTATTTGAAATACAAGTAAGATTATTTATATCGTGTTTTACAAGTTCGGCTATAGAATTTTCAGGAATACCACTTAGGCCAAATCCGCCAAAAATTAAAGTCATCCCAGAAGTTACACCTTTACAGGCTTCAACAACTCCAGAAACAGTTTTATTAATCATGTGTTATTTTTTTTGAAAGGTACAAAAAATGAAGAAAAAAGACTTCTAAAATTCTTCAGGATCTTCTATAGTAGTGGTGTTTTCTTCTTTCCATTTTTTGCAATTGGTTTCGATTGAAAGATCTTCAGGTTTTTTAAAAGATGAATCAGAAACACCTAGCTCTGAAATTTTATAACACTCTTTCATATAAATTCCCCAAATTGGTAATGCCATTGTTGCGCCTTGACCATAAGCTGTGGAAGAAAAGTGAGTTGCTCGATCGTCGCCACCAACCCAAACTCCAGTAACTAGATTTGGGACAATTCCCATAAACCAGCCATCGCTATTATTTTGTGTTGTTCCTGTTTTTCCAGCTATTGGGTTTTTAAAATCGTATGGATAACCTGTAACGGCATTTTTATAAACAGGACTTCCGCCTCTCCATGTACCTCTAAGTCTAGAGCCCGAACCAGATTGCGTAACTCCTTGCATTAAACTTAATGTTACATAGGCAGTTTCTTGACTAATTACATCTTTTGTTTCTGGAACATTTTGATATAATACAGTGCCATTTTTATTAACTATTCGAGCTATAATAATAGGTTTAACATATACCCCTTCATTTGCAAAAGTACTATATGCTCCTACCATTTCATAAAGAGACACGTCGGGTGTGCCTAATGCAATAGAGGGTACGGCAAGTATATTTTTGGTGTCTACACCCATTCTTCCAATTAAATCTATAACAGGTGCTGGACCAACCCGATCTATTAATCGTGCAGTAATCGTATTTATAGAATTTGCTAATGCTCCTTTAAGTGTTCTATAGCCTCCATACTTACCGCTCGAATTTTTCGGGCACCACTCTTTCATATTTCCGTGTTTACCCGCAGCTATACAATAGGGAGTATTAGGTAGGGTATCACAAGGTGACATATGCATTTGATCGATGGCAGTTGCATATACAAAAGGTTTAAAAGTAGAACCTATTTGTCGTTTACCTGTTTTAACCATATCGTATTTAAAGTGCTTATAATCGATACCTCCAACCCATGCTTTTACTTCACCTGTTTGAGGTGTCATTGATAATAAAGAAGCGCGTAAAAACGATTTATAATATTTAATAGAGTCCATTGGCGTCATAATCGTGTCGATATCGCCACCCCAAGAAAATATTCGCATTTTGGTTTTTACACTAAACGATTTAATAATATCGGCTTCAGACTTATCTTCTTTTTTCATGATGCGCCACCGATCACTTCTACGAATGGCTGCATTAAGGATTCTTTCAGTTTCCTTTTTGGTGATATCTCTAAAAGGGGCTGTTTTATTCTTTTCGTTTTGCTTGTCAAATTCTTTTTGAAGGTTCGCAATATGTAAATCTACTGCATCTTCAGCAATTTGTTGCATTCTAGAATCTATTGATACATATACTTTAAGTCCGTCGCGATAAATATTATACTTTGTACCATCATCTTTTGGATTTTCCTTACTCCAACTGTCCATAAAAGCGCGAACATATTCTCTAAAATATGTTGCAATTCCTTCATCATGCCCTTGTGGAGTGTATTTAATATTTAATGGAAGTGCTTGCAATGAATCTTTTGTGGCTTCAGTTATATAATCGTATTTAGCCATCTGGCTTAAAACTACATTTCTTCTGTTTGTAACACCTTCGGCATTTTTTATAGGATTATATAACGATGAGTTTTTAAACATTCCTACTAGGACTGCACTTTCAGAAATAGTAAGGTCTAAAGGTTTTTTATCAAAATAAATATTAGAAGCCGATTCGATACCAACCGCTTGATTTAAGAAATCGTATTCATTAAAATACATAGTAAGAATTTCTTCTTTAGTGTAGCCTCTTTCTAACCTTGTAGCTATTATCCATTCTTTTATTTTTTGTATCCCTCTTTGAAATTTATTTCTTGAAGCTTTATCGGTAAAAAATAATTTTGCTAATTGTTGGGTTATGGTACTTGCTCCGCCTCTAGAACCTAAAAACACAGCTGCTCTAAGAGTTCCTCTTGCGTCAATTCCGGAGTGATCATAAAATCGCACATCTTCAGTAGCAATTAAAGCATCTATTAAGTGCTGTGGAAGATCTTCATACTGTACTGGTGTTCGGTTTTCTTTATAAAATTTCCCTATTGTTTTTCCATCGGAAGAAATAATTTCGGTAGCCAGGTTTTTTTCGGGATTTTCAAGGCTTGTTTCATCAGGAAGCGATCCAAAAACGCCCCAAGAGGCTAATAAAAAAAGAAAAACTATAAGTCCTATACCACTCGCAAAAATTGTCCAACATAAACGTATATATCTTTTGAAATTAGTTACAGGTGTTTTCTTTTTTGTTGCTTGTTTTGCCATAAATTATTAATTAGAAACGGTGTTTTCGATACTTAGTCCAATATCTAATATTCCTTCTAAGTTTGAAACGCCCTCAACAGTACCATTATTGCGCATTGCGTGTAGTATCTTTACGCGATAGTTTCCGGTTTCATTAAAAGAAGCATTCATTTTATACTTTAAAACATTTTCTTTTATCGACCCTAAACCTGTTCCTAGCCATGTTCCGTCTGGCTCAGCCATTCTATATTCTAAAGTGTCTACGATGGTTTTTCCTTTAGGAAATTCCATAGACACAATTAAAAAAAGGTTATTGTATTTATATTCGTTTGAATTTCTAAGTGTAATATTGAGGTTATAGGTTTTTAAGGAATCTAACTTTGGGAGTTCGACAAAAACCGTATCGTTTTTATTCCAAATTCCATCTAAAGAAGTAGTCGAATTAAAAATAACATTCGAATCACAACTAAAAAAGAAGAGGGCAATAATTAGTATAGAAACATATTTACCCATTTCTTTTATGAGGTTTAGCATTTTGAGGCTTTCTTCTTTTATTATTTCGGCGTTTATTCCTTCTTCGTTTTGGGGCATCGAATCTTGTTAAACTATCTACTCCAACTGCATCGCTAAACACATTAGCATCATCTAAAATTTCTTCAACAACAAAATCCTCTAGGCTTACAACTTTTTTATTTTCTTTATTAAGCGCAATAATTTCATTAGCTCTTTCGGGTGTTAACTGATATCTTGTCATCCATTCTCCAGCATACGAATACCAAAGAATTCCTTTAAAAATGTCTATTTTTTGACACACGGCAACGCCTTTTTCAGTTTTTAATTTAATATCAGATTTAGGAAAATTATCGAGTGCATCAAGATAAGCATCTAACTCGAAATTGAGACAACATTTAAGTTTACCACATTGTCCAGCTAATTTTTGTGGATTAAGTGATAGTTGTTGATATCGTGCCGAGGCAGTACTTACAGATCTAAAATCGGTAAGCCAAGTAGAGCAACATAATTCTCTTCCACAAGAACCGATGCCTCCTAATCGAGCAGCTTCTTGACGAAATCCGACTTGTTTCATTTCAATACGGGTACTAAATGCGCGTGCAAAATCTCTAATTAATTGCCTAAAATCTACACGTTCTTCGGCAGTATAATAAAAAATTGCTTTCGAGCCATCGCCTTGAAATTCGATATCTGAAATTTTCATTTTAAGGCCTAAACGAATTGCTATTTCTCGAGATTCTTTTTTAATTTCCTCTTCACGATCTCTAGCTTTTTGCCAAATATCAATATCTCTTTGCGATGCTTTTCGATATATCTTCGGAAGTTCCTTAACATCAAGAATTTCTTTTTTCTTTTTCATTTGTACCCGAACCAATTCGCCAGTTAAGCTAACAACACCTATATCGTGTCCAGAAGAAGCTTCTGTTGCAATAACATCGCCAATTGAAATTGAAAGATTTTCGGGGTTTCTATAAAAATGTTTTCGGCCATTTTTAAAGCGTACTTCAACCGCATTAAATGGTTCCATATCTTCTGGAAGTGACATATTCGAAAGCCAATCAAAAACGGTTAATTTATTACAGCCATCAGTTCCGCAAGTTCCATTGTTCTTACATCCTTTTGGCTGGCCGTTTTTGTCGCTTGTACAGCTAGTACAGCCCATGCGTTTATATATAAAGCTCTTTAATAAAAAAGAGACGAAGATTAATATTTATTTTTAAAGGAGTAAAGATACCAAAATAATTAGAAGAATTCTTTTAATATACGATTTCAAAAATAAATTTTGAAGAAATTGAAACTGTACATTTATAAATTTAGACATAAAAAAACACTAAAGTGGACTTTTAGTGTTTTTTATCGAACGGCTAATTCGTTAATATTTGTTTAAATGTTATAAACTAAAATATTAACGCTAGCCTCCATCGGCTCTACAATTACAAAATATTGTAATTGCAAATGTAGTGCCTAATCCATTCGATATTAAAGTTTGTACTAAAAATTTCATAGCAAAAATTTCTCCTTTGTTACTAATAAGACTTAATAATAAAAAAAGGTTGCGTCATAAAATTGTAATGAAAAAAAAGAAGTGGTATTTTAGCCTAAAATGAATTAAATTGAAAGACATAAAGATGAGTAAAGAACAAGAAGCAAAATTAAAAGCATTAAAGCTAACTTTAGATAAACTAGACAAAACTTACGGAAAAGGAACTGTAATGAAAATGGGCGATGCAGCGATTGAAAAAATTGGATCAATATCTACTGGCTCTTTAGGTTTAGATGTTGCGCTAGGTGTTGGTGGATTGCCCAAAGGGCGCGTTATAGAAATATACGGGCCAGAGTCTTCTGGTAAAACAACATTAACTTTACATGCTATCGCAGAAGCGCAAAAAGCCGGAGGTATTGCGGCTTTTATTGATGCCGAACATGCTTTTGATAGGTATTATGCTGAAAACTTAGGTATAGATATAGAAAACCTAATTATTTCACAACCCGATAATGGAGAACAGGCGCTTGAAATAGTCGACAACTTAGTGCGTAGTGGTGCTATGGATATTATAGTTATTGATAGTGTTGCTGCATTAACGCCAAGAAGTGAGATTGAAGGAGAAATGGGAGATTCTAAAATGGGTCTTCATGCTCGTTTAATGTCACAAGCACTTCGTAAACTTACAGGGTCGATTAGTAAAACTAAGTGTACCGTTGTTTTTATTAATCAATTGCGTGAAAAAATTGGGGTTATGTTTGGAAACCCAGAAACAACTACAGGAGGAAATGCACTTAAATTTTATTCTTCGGTTAGGCTAGATATTAGACGATCTACCCAAATTAAAGACAGCCAAGGAAATGTTTTAGGAAACAAAACCCGTGTGAAGGTTGTAAAAAACAAAGTGGCACCACCCTTTAAAACTGTTGAATTTGACATCATGTATGGCAAAGGAATCTCTAAAGTTGGTGAAATAGTAGATCTTGGGGTTGATTTTGAAATCATTAAAAAGAGTGGCTCTTGGTTTAGCTACGATAACACCAAACTCGGACAAGGAAGAGAAGCGGTTAAAACTCTATTATTAGACAATCCAGAACTTATGGACGAGCTAGAAAATAAAATTAAAGAAGCCATTGCGCTTATTAATGAATAAAAACCTATAAATTTCAGCTAGTAATACGCAACCTTTTAAAATAAACAGCATCTAATCGATATAGACCCTGATTTTTGGTTGCTACTTTACTATGGCTATTAGTGGTCATTTACCTTATAAATTAGTAATTAAAATCTTGGAGAAGAGTGGCTCTAGAACAGCTAATCATAGATTGTACAAATAAAAGTGTTAAGGCGCAAGCAGATTTGTATAAGCTATTTTCTAGCACCCTTTTTTCGGTTTGCTTAAAGTATTCTAGAAATTATACTGAAGCTGAAGACAATTTACAGGATTCGTTTCTAATAATTTTTAATAAAATTGGGCAATATAAACATAAGGGTTCTTTTGAGGGATGGTTAAAGCGGGTAACTGTAAATACTGTACTTCAAAAATATCGAAAACAACGTGTTTTTGATTTAATGAACGAGGAGCAAGTTGAAGCCCCCGAAGTTGAAATTGAGGAAGACGATATCTCTTTAGATTTTTTGCTGAAAATTATTCAGGAATTGCCAGATAGATATCGCTTGGTTTTTAACCTATATGCAATGGATGACTATTCGCATAAAGAAATTGCGACGATGCTAGAAATTTCGATAGGAACATCAAAATCTAATTTAGCGCGCGCTAGAATGATTTTAAAAACCAAAATTCAAGAAAATAATAATGCCAGAAACGCAACTGGTAACCTATAAGTAATGAAAGAAAAAAAGCACATAGATCGGCTTTTTCAAGAAAAGTTTAAAGACTTTGATGTCGTTCCGCCAGATTCGGTTTGGAGCAATATCGAAGCTAAACTTCGTGAAGAAAAAGAAGATCGTAAAATTATTCCGCTATGGGTTCGCATTGCTGGGATAGCTGCTTTATTGGCATTGCTTTTTACAATTGGTTCGACGTTCTTTAATTCGCCAAATGCTTCCGAAGACGGTTTTACAAATACGGATACTATTAAAACAGAAAGTGATCTTAATTCTGAAAACAACACGATTGCCGATACTGATTCCGAAGAAAAAGTTGAAAACAATAATACAACTGTAGCTTCCGAAGAAAAAAACAACGAGCAGGTTGAAGATAACACCAACACGATTTACAAAAATCCTTTAAATACAGATTCAAATTCTAGTGTAGTTTCCGAAGAAAACAAAAAAAATACTACTCAAAAAGAAAAAATAAACTCAACTTATTTTAACAATAGCATTAATACAGAAACTACGGTTACAAATTCTACTGTAAAAAATGCAATTGCTCTAAATGAAACTAAGGAGGATGATATTATTAGCAATTCTGAAAATAAAACAACTAATAATTTAATTAAAACAGAAGAGGAATTAGTAAAAGATCTTCAAAAAACAAATGCTGAAAATGCTGTTGTTATCAAAGAAGTTACTAAAAATGAAACGAATGAAGATGCTGTAAATAAAGAAGAAGGTAAGATAGATTTAATCGAGTATCTAAAAGAGAAAGAGGAAGAAGATGCATTAACCGATATCGATATAAATGAAGAAGTGGGGCCTCGTTGGAAGGTAACTCCAAACATTGCACCTGTTTATTATAGTTCTCTTTCGAATGGTTCTTCAATAAACTCTGAGTTTTCCGATAATTCAAAATCGGGAGAAACAACAATAAGCTACGGAGTGCAAGTAAGTTATAATGTATCGAATCGATTAACGGTTCGAACTGGATTAAATAAAATAGATTTAAGTTATAATACAAATGATATCGAGTTTGCCATTGCGCCTACCGAAGCAGATATTTTAGGTGTTAAGTACAATAAAGGAAATAGAACTTATTTAATTTCTGATGCTGGAAAATTAAATGAACGTTATGGCTCTAGTGTTTCTTTTGAAAATGGGAATGGCATTGAAACTGTTTCTTTAGATGTTATTGACGGAAAAATAAATCAACGCTTAAGTTATCTCGAAATGCCAGTTGAGGTTTCGTATGCATTGTTAAAAAATAAATTTAGTATAAACTTGATTGGTGGGTTTAGTGCTTTGTTTCTAGAAAACGATGAGTTATCGGTCGTATCTAGTTCTAGTTCAGATGTAATTGGAAGCGCTAATAATTTAAACACCATGAGTTTTACTACCAATGTTGGAATAGGTTTTAATTATCAAATTTCGAACAGTTTGAAATTTAATATTGAGCCTATGTTTAAATATCAACTTAATCCGTATTCCGATAATTCAATCGATTTCAACCCGTATTATTTAGGAGTTTATACAGGATTAAGTATACAATTTTAGGTTAGTTTTTTAGTTGGTTAGGTTGGTTATTGCACATGTTGCAATAATTATAAAAGGCCGCTCATTACTTCAGTGAGCGGTTTTTTTGTTTTTTAAATTGAAGGATTATTCAATTCATTAAAAATTATTTCTCGAGTTTGCATTCTAAGCATTCTTTTATCTTCGAGTTCTAAAATATCTGTTGGAATAATATCGTGAGTTTTTACTCTCATAACACCGGGGCTACAATTAAAAAAAGTATAGGAAAAACGTTTTTTATTATCATGAAATGTTAGTGGAGCAATAGCTATATGATGGTCGATTGCCAATCGGAAGGCTCCATCTTTAAACTCATCTAAAACTATCGATTCGTCGTCGGGCACACCACCTTCTGGGAAAATACAAACGCTATATCCTAAATCAATTTTATGTTGGGCTCTTTTAAAAACTTCGAGCCTACTTCTAGCGCTAGTTCTATCGACAAGAATACAGGTTCGTTTATAAAAGAAACCAAATAAAGGGATTTTTCCTAGCTCCTTTTTACCAACAAAAACAAAGGGATTTTTAACCGAATATAGCATTAACATAATGTCGGTCATCGAGGTATGATTACTTACAAACATGTAGCTTTTGTTTTTTATATAAGCTGTGTTTCTTTTAATCTTCGGAAAGAATCCCATACCAAATAAAATAATCGTAGCCCAAATTCTTGCGATTTTAAAAAAGAGCGGATACCATGTTTCTTTTAGAATGCTTATTATAAGGATGGGTAAAAACAAAATTATAGGAACGAACATCAGAACAATAAACCAAATACGCCAAAGGGCTATAAAAATTGCTTTAAAAAATTTCATACTGTCAAAAATACAGAAATGTATCTATCAAATACGCTAAAAAAAGTAACTTTGTTAAAAATTTTAATAATCGAATGGCACGAATACTTACAGGTGTACAAAGTACAGGAACTCCACATTTAGGAAATATATTAGGAGCGATTCTTCCTGCAATAGAAATGGGAAACAACTCGGCAAACGACTCGTTTCTATTTATTGCCGACATGCATTCTTTAACTCAAATTAAAGATGCATCCCTTTTACGACAAAACACCTATAGCACCGCAGCTGCTTGGTTGGCCTTTGGGCTCGATTTCGAAAAAACAGTTTTTTATCGTCAGAGTGATGTGCCACAGGTAACAGAACTAGCATGGTATTTAAGTTGTTTCTTTCCGTATCAACGCTTAACATTAGCGCATTCATTTAAGGATAAAGCCGAAAGATTAGAAGATGTAAATGCAGGTTTGTTTAGTTATCCTATGCTAATGGCAGCTGATATATTATTGTATGATGCCGATATAGTTCCTGTTGGAAAAGACCAGCTTCAGCATCTAGAAATGACACGCGATGTTGCATCTAGATTACATGCAAAATTTGGAGAAACATTTGTACTTCCTGAAGCAAAGGTTCAAAAAGACACTATGTATGTACCAGGAACCGACGGTGAAAAAATGAGCAAATCGAAAGGAAACATTATTGATATTTTCTTAGCCGATAAAAAACTTCGGAAACAAATTATGGGAATACAAACCGATAGTACTCCTCTGGAAGATCCAAAAGACCCTGATACTTGCAATGTATTTGCGCTTTATAAATTACTCGCTACTTCAGAAAAAATTGTCGAAATGCAAAATAATTATACTGGCGGGGGTTATGGCTACGGACATGCAAAACAAGCTCTTTATGAATTGATAATTGATCGTTTTTCTGCTCAAAGAGAACGATTTACATACTACATGAATAACCTTCAAGAAATCGATGATATTCTTGAAAAAGGAGCAAGCAAAGCGAAACTAGTTGCAAATGAAGTGCTAAATAGAGTACGTAAAAAGTTGGGATATTAAACTATCTCAAACAACTTTCCTGGAAACGGTCTAATAACTCCTTTTAACTCCATCGTTAATAGTAGCGAAGCAACTTTGTGTATGGGCATCTTACAATGCAAGGCTATTAAATCGAGTTGCTCTTTCTTGTTGTTTTTTAAAAAGTTGAAAAGCACGTTTTCGTCTTCTGTTAGTTCTACAAAAAGTTGTTTTTGTATTACTGAAGGCTTTTTGTTATCGACAGACCAATCGAGAAGATATATTAAGTCGGCAGCACTTGTAAGTATATGAGCTTGTTGTGTTTTTATTAAATTATTACAGCCAATACTCGCCAAATCTGTTGGTCTTCCCGGAACCGCAAAAACCTCTCGGTTATACGAATTGGCAATATCTGCAGTAACTAAACTTCCTCCTTTTTCTGCCGATTCTATAACGACTGTGGCTTCTGAAAGTCCAGCAATTATTCGATTTCGTTTTAAAAAATTATTTCTATTAAAGGTATCACTACTCCAAAAGTCAGTAATAAATCCGCCATTTTCTTCAACTTGTTTTTGATACTTCAAATGAATTTTTGGATATACTTGATTCAGTCCATGAGCTAGGCAAGCAACCGTCTGTAGGTTGTTTTTTATAGCCGATTTATGAGCTGTAATATCGGCACCATAGGCAAATCCAGAAATGATTACAGGATTGTAGAATGATAGTTCATCGATGAGTTTTTCACAAAATCGAATACCATGATTGGTAATATTTCTAGTGCCTATAATGCTTATTATTCTTTTTTTCTGAAGGTCAACATTCCCCTTCTGAAAAATTAAAATAGGTCCATCTAAACAATGCTTTAACTTTTCTGGATATAAATTATCTTGAAAATAAAAAAACGAAATTTTATTATCGTTAATAAACTGAAGCTCTTCTTCGGCAGCTTCTAAGTGTGTTTTTAATGATAAATCCTTTAGTTTTAAGGCGCCTATTCCTTCTATTTTAAGAAGGGTGCTTTTCTTCTCTTTAAAAATAGCTTCCGCAGAACCAATAAAATGCAAGAGTTTTTTTGCAGATCGATCTCCTAAATTTGGCACATGTTGCAATGCTAACAGGTACAACAATTCGTTTTCATTCAAAATAAAATAGAAATAAAAGCAGGAGAGCAATCAAAACTACAATTATTTTTCGAGCTGTTAATAAAAATTGCCATTAGTCCTTTTTCAGAATTAAAAAAACAGTAAATTTGTTTCTATGCAATTAGATAGCTACATAAGCGATTTATTATACAGGTATGAATGTGTTATTATTCCAGGCTTTGGTGCTTTTTTAACACAGGTGCAATCTGCTAGAGTTCATGACTCTACAAATGCATTTTATCCACCAACAAAATTACTTTCCTTTAATCGTCAGTTGCAATCTAATGATGGGTTGCTCGCTAATTATATTGCTGAAAGTGATTCTTCTACTTTTGAAGCCGCATTAGATAAAATAAGAAAGTACACACGTTATTTGCATCATGAATTAGAAGAAGGAAAAAAAATACATTTTCAAAACATTGGTGATTTTAGTATCGATGCTGAAGAAAATTTACAGTTTACCCCTTCGCTTCATATAAATTATTTATCCAATTCTTTCGGTCTAGCATCTTATGTTAGCCCTAAAGTTTTACGTGAGGTTTATAAAGATCAAGTACAAAAATTAGAAGAAAATACTCCCCTATTATTTACTCCCGAACGAAGAGAACAACGTCCTTATCTAAAATATGCAGCTATTGCCTTAATTGCACTTTCTGTTTCTGGGTTTGGCGGAATGAAAATCTACGAAAGCGGTGTAAAAGAACACAACTTTGTTGAAAAACAAAAAGCCGATTCTAGACTTGAAAGTCAAATACAGGAAGCTACTTTTGTAATCGATAATCCATTGCCACAAATCACCTTCACAATTAATAAACATGAAGGTCGGTATCATGTTGTCGCAGGAGCTTTCAGAATTGAAAGTAATGCCGAAAAAAAGGTAAAACAACTTGCCGATCAAGGTTATAATGCGCGTATTATTGGCGTTAATAAATATGGATTACACCAAGTAGTATATGCAAGTTTTACCGATAGACTTGAAGCTATTAAAAATCTTCGTGATATAAAACGAACAAATAATCGAGATGCTTGGTTGCTTGTTCAGGACCTTTCAAAATAAATTTATCTAAAATATAGTGTGCTCATTTTCCTTAAAAGGAAATAGTATCTTTGTATAAAACAATATTTTATGAAGCCCAAAACACCTTCAGAATCAAGAACTTTTGTCACCGATTTAGTTCTCCCTAGTGAAACAAATCCTATTGGGAATATGTTTGGAGGCGAACTTTTAGCGCGTATGGATAGAGCGGCAAGTATTGCAGCAATACGGCATAGTAAAGAAATTGTGGTAACTGTTTCAATTAATAATGTTGCCTTTAACAAAATGATTCCGTTGGGTAGCGTTGTAACAATCGAAGCATCCATATCGAGGGCATTTTCGTCGTCTATGGAAGTATTTATGGATGTATGGATTGAAAATCGAAAAGAAGGAACTCGCACAAAATCTAATGAAGCAATTTATACTTTTGTTGCTGTCGATGACAAAGGGAAACCTGTAAAAGTTCCACAGCTTATTCCTGAAACAGCATTAGAAAAAGAGCGCTTCGACGCTGCTTTAAGAAGAAGACAATTAAGTTTAGTTATTGCAGGTAAATTATCGCCTCATGACGCAACCGAATTAAAAGCATTATTTGAAAATTAGAACATTATGGACGTTAAAAATACATCAATACTCATTACAGGAGGAAGTTTAGGAATTGGAAAAGAAACCGCAAAAAGGCTCGTAAGCAAGGGCGCAAATGTTGTAATTACGGGAAGGAATAAAGAACGATTAGAACTTGCTGCAAATGAAACGGGAGCAATACCCTTAGTTTTTGATATTTCAGATTTAGAAACAATTCCAGAAAAGGCAGCCGAATGTTTAAATTTATTAGGCGGAAAAATAGATGTGCTTATAAATAATGCTGGAATTGGAACCTTTGCTGTTTTAGGTGAATTAACTGTCGATCAATTTGAAACTGTTTTTAGAACCAATGTCTTTGGTGTTGCTCTTTTAACACAGGAGTTAATAAAACCAATGAAGGAAAAGCAAGCTGGTACAATTATAAATATAGGTTCGACTGCTAGTTTAAAAGGCTTTGCAAGAGGCTCGGTTTACGCCTCTTCAAAATTTGCGTTACGTGCTATGAGTCAATGTTGGCAAGCTGAATTACGTAAAGATTCGATTCGTGTTTGTCATGTTAATCCGAGTGAAGTTACAACTGCTTTTGGCGATTCGAACCGAGAAGAAAGGAAGCCGATAGATAATATATTAGATTCTGGTACCATTGCACATTCGATTGTTTCGATAATTGAAATGGAAGATAAAGGCTTTATTCCCGAAGTTACAATTTGGGCAACAAACCCGTTTTAATAAATTTTTTTTAACTACATTTTATAAATCCAATCGGCAGGATTCATTTTTGTATCATTCTTATAAATTAAAAACTTAAGAATCGTTTTACCTGTTGTGGGATTTTTATAAATAGTTCCTAACTCTTGGTTAGTTATTACTTTATCGCCTTTTTTTACTAAAATTGTTGTTATATTATTATAAACAGTAATGTAATTTCCATGCTGAATTAAGATGGCTCTGTTTGCTCCCTTTAATTGCTGAATTTTTAAAACTACACCATTAAAAACAGCTCTCGCTTTTGTGTTTGGGCTTGTTGCAATTTCTACGCCGCTATTATAAGTAGTTACATTGGGAAGCTGCGGGTGACGCTGTTTTCCATATTTTTTAACGACTATACCTTCTTCAACAGGCCAAGGTAATTTTCCTTTATTGCTCGTAAATTTTGAAGCCAATATTTTTGCTTCGGGGGTTAATTTAAATGTAGTTGAAGCTGTCGTATTTGTTGTTGTTGTTGTTGTATTATTTTTATTTGAAGCGGCTATAGCTGCTCTAATTAAATCTTCTATTTGGCGATCTATCTTTTCGGCAGTACGTTGTTTTTTACGTATCTGACTTACAAATTTATCTTCATCTTTCTTTAAAGACGCAATAAGCTCTTCTTGTAAATTTTTCTCTTTACTTAATTTTTCTTTAGCCTTTTTATTTTCAGCAATTAATACTTGCTTTTGTTTTTTTTGAGAAACTAAACTAGTGTTTAAAGCTTGAAGAGCTATTGTTTTTTGTTTAATGCTTTCGCCTTGTTCTTTTCTATATTTAGCATATTGTTTCATGTATTGTACCCGTTTATATGCTTGAAAAAAGTCTTTAGAAGATAATAAAAACATGACCCTACTTTGTTGAGATTTGCTTTTATACGATTTTACAATCATTTTTGCATAATCATCTTTTAACATAGAAAGTTCATCTCTTAATTGTTCAATTTTTTTAAGATTGTTATTAATTTCACGTGTTAAAAAGTTTGCCTGTCTATTGGTTATTTTTATTAAATTTTCTTGCGCATTAATTCGCTGATCGAGATCTTCAACTTGTGTGAGAACAGATTTTTCTTGACTTTGAGTTTTAAAAAGAAGTTTATTTATTTGTTTTATTTCGTTAAGAATTTCAATTCGTTTGGATTCTAACTCTTTTTGTTTATCGGGTTGAGCAAATGTTGAAATGCTTATGAAACAAAAAAGGAAGATAAAAAGTATTTTCATTAGTTCTCAAGTATTAGTTCGTCATATCCTTGAGGTATAGTAAACGGAAATTTTACTGAAACATTGAGGTCTATTTTTCGAAAATCAATATCTATTTCTGTAAGTCTTTCATTTTCAGACGCTTTAATTGAAATATCTTTTGGAAAAATTTGCTTTTCAATATGTTGATAATCACCATAAAACACTTGAAACCTACGCCCTTCATTTTGCTGAATCACATCTTCGGAAGCTATTTTAAACGTATCTGGCTTTAAAGTTAAAAAATGTAAAAAGAGGTCATACTCTTTTTGTGGTGTTAATTTGTATTCGTTATTAACGATTTCAGAATTATAAGGCCAATTTGGAAGGTCGAAAATTGCTTGACCTAAAAGTATATTCTGTGCTTTTTCAAAATCTATTTCGGTGCCAAGCCAATTACTTAATAACGAAAAATCGCCATCAAAATAAGTGCCCCCTATTTTTTCGTAATACTGAACTTTATCTGGTGTAATTAAAACTTTTGCTAGTGTAATTCCTAGAATTGAAGCCTTTATCCAAATCTTTTTATCTTTTTCCATTCGAAGGCTCACGGTTAAACTTTGTGAGTCTTTCCCGTTATTATAATCAACATGAACCCTTGCGGCTAACGTGTTAAAAATTGGTGTTTTTGTGTGATGTGTTTTAATGATATCTTTTGATGAGAAAGAACCGTTCGCTGTCGCCGATCCAGTAACGATTTTTCCGGCTCCACAAGAAAAAAGGAAACTACAAAGAACTATTAAAGTTATTTTATTTTTTATTTTTTTTACAAACATCTTTATCATTTAACTTTTCATCGACAAATCTCGTGCCTTTTTAGCATATTGCTCAGCTTTTTTATTATTTTTTGTCGTTTCGTAGGCTTTACTAAGCTGCTCATAAAAATCACGTTCCATAACTGTGTCGTCAATAAGGTAATCCATTCCTGTTTCTAAGGCTTCAATTGCGTCTATTGGTTTATCGAGTCTTTGCAAAATAACACCTTGCATTAAATAAAAAATTGGTTGTGATGGAAATACTTCTAAAGAACTGTTTATTAGTTTTATGGCATCTTCATTTTTATTAAAATCTATTTGGAGTAATAAGGTATTTTTAATAAGTAAAAAGTTATCGGAGTCTAACTTTACGGCCAACGCGTAATATTTTAACGCTTCTTCGTTATTACTTTTCTTAACATAGTAATCGCCTAATTGCTCATAAACTTTTGAGTTTTCATCTTTATTGGAAAACAGCGTTATCATATCCTGAAGTTGGTTTTCGTAGGAAGGATTGTTATTTACAAACTGAAGAAAATCGCCAAGTACTTTAAACTTACTTTCTGATTCGATTGTTTCAGATTCGATTGTAATCTTCATCGATTTAAGTGCTTCTTGAGCATTATTTTCTTCTAAATAAAATTTATACAAAGCTAGATGAACAAGTTCGGATTGTGGTAAATTTTTTAAAAGTCGTTTTGCAGTTTCAAAGGCTTTTGTAGCATTTCCTTCGTCACTATATAAGTAAATAAGATTTAACCAATCTTTTTCATTCTTAGGGTTATTTGCTACTTTTCCCTCTAGTCTATTTATTTGTTCTCCTTTATTATTGGTAACACGATAAATTTGATCTCGCATATTTTCACGATACGTACTTACGCCAAACTCCAAATCTAGTTCATCTAAAATACTTAAGGCTTTTTCATATTGTTTCGTTCGAAGGTATAGGTTTGCCAGGTCTTCTTTATAATCGCTGTCGTGCTTTATTAATTCTTGAACGGTTAAAATAGCTTTTTCGTAGTTTCTAGTTTCATAATACAAATCGTACAGCGCTTCTGTTACTTCTATACGGTCTATTTGTAGGTCTTTAACTTTCAGAAAACTAAGTTCAGCTTCATCGTACTGCTTTAACGCCAAGTGGTTTTTTCCTGTTTCAAAATAGACAACTGCTTTGTTTTGGACATTATCTTTAGCTGCCGTTTCAGCTTTTTTAAGTGCGATAATAGCTAATTCGTAGTTTTCAATACCTTTTTGTTTAAGGGCTTCAAAAAAATATTCTTGAAAAGCATCCGATACATTTCCAAGGTCATCATCGGGCGTATCTTCATTTTGGGCAACAAGTGTTATTGAAAAAAATATTCCGAAGAAAAAAAATAACAAATATTTATTTGTGTTATTTATCATGTTGTATAAACCTATTTTCAACTACTTCAATTCTGAATAATCCCCAATACTTATAGTAGTGAAGTTTCCGTCAAATGTTGCATGATTACCTATCATTGCATTGTCTAAGGTAGCGTTTTTAATAGTGGCGTTAGTTTGTATTATACTATTTTTAACGTTACTATCTTCAATTATTGTGTTTGCACCTAAAGAAACAAAAGGTCCTACAGTACTATTTTTAATTGTTACTCCTTCTGCTATAAAGCAGGGTTTAATGATTTTTGAATTTTCAACATTAATTTTTTCTGAAATTAATTCGACATTACTTTCAGCTAAAAAGCCTAACATTCTGCGATTGGTTTCTACTGTAACTTCTTTGTTTCCGCAGTCCATCCACTCATCGACCGCACCGGTTTTAAATATTTTACCGGCTTTCATCATGCGTTTAATGCCATCATTTATTTGGTATTCTCCTCCATTAATAATATCATTATCCAACACAAACTGAAGCTCCTTTTTTAGGTCTGCCACTTCTTTAAAATAATAAATTCCAATTACCGCTTGATTACTTACAAATTCCTGAGGCTTTTCGACAAGTTCAATAATTTCATTTTTATCATTTAAATTAACAACTCCAAAGGCTTCTGGATTATCAACTTTTTTAGTCCAAATTACACTATCAGCATCTTTATCTAAGTTAAAATCGGCTCGTATAAGTGTGTCGGCATAGGCAATTACAGCAGGACCCGACAACGATTCTTTTTCGCACATAATTGCGTGTCCAGTTCCCAAGGGTTCAAGTTGCCGATAGATACTTGCTTTTGCACCAAGGCTTTCGGCTAATTTTTTTAAACTCGACACAACCTCATCGCCAAAAAAAGCGGGATCGCCTAAAATAAAAGCAATTTCGTCGATAGGTTGATTTAAAATAGTTGCAATTTCGGTTACTAATTGATGTACAATTGGTTTACCCGCAACTGGTATAAGTGGTTTTGGAACTGTTAAAGAATGTGGGCGAAGTCGCGAACCACGACCTGCCATTGGGACGATAATCTTCATATCTTATATAATTGATTTATTGTTCAATATTAATTTTGTATTTTTTGGCAATTCTTTTAAAAAGCTCTAATTGACCTTTTTCCTTTAATTCTCTATAAAATATTCCTAGGTTTCTTTCTGCATCTCTAGCATAAGGAGATTTTATTTTATTATATAATATATAAGATCTCATGGTATTTTCTAAAGCCTTTTCATAATCACCTTTATTGTGGTACATTCTTCCAATACCATAATATCCTTCTGGGTCATCAGGAAAAACGGTTATAAAATCTAGATATCCCAAAATAGCATTATCAATATCATTCAATAATTCGTAAGCAATTGGCTTGTTCATTAAAGGAACTCTACCATTTGGATCTATTTTTATTGATTTATTATAATATTTTATGGCTTCTTTATACTTCCCAATTCTTCTATAACTGTATCCTAGCATATCTAGGGCAAAAGGAAACTTTCTGTCTTTTTTAATAGCTTTTTTGTATTCCTGTATGGCTTGATTATATTTTTCTTGACTAAAATATTCTTGTCCTTTGTAATAATGCTCAAGTGCTTCCTCTTTATCTGAAACAGAATTTTCACTTTTCTCGTCATTATTAGACATTAAACTATTCATATAATCGCAATTGTCTAAAAGATAATTTTCAATTTCTTTATAATTTTTATCAGCCACAATTATAATATCATTGCTCTCAATATTTAAAGAATCAACGGTTGAAATACCCGTATTAGAATTTATTGTATCTAATACTTTATTAGTAAGATCCATTAGCGTTTTATTCATTTGATGCCCTAAAATTGAAGATGAGATACAATCCGAAATTTCTGAATATTTTTCATCTTGAGGTAGCATAATACTAATATCGTTTAAGCACTGACATGCTTCTTGAGAAACTTCGGCAACTTCATCTTCCTCTTGCGCATTAAGCGCTGTAGTAAAACAAAGAAGTAATAGAATAATAATTTTTGTTTTCATAACTAATGGCTTTTTTATTTAACACCCGTACTTCCAAATCCGCCTTCACCTCTTTCGGTTTCACCTAATACTGAAACTTCTTTCCATACAGCACGTTCGTGTTTTGCAATAATTAATTGTGCGATGCGCTCACCATTTTCTATGATAAAATTTTCATTTGAAAGATTTACCAAAATTACACCTATTTCGCCACGATAATCTGCATCAATAGTTCCCGGAGCGTTTAAAACGGTTATTCCCTTTTTTGCTGCCAATCCGCTACGCGGTCTTACTTGTGCTTCAAAACCAATTGGAAGCTCAATAAAAAGGCCTGTTTTTACAATAGCTCTTTCTAAAGGTTGTAACGTAATTGCTTCCGAAATATTTGCACGTAAATCCATTCCCGCAGAAGCTTCTGTTTCATAATGCGGTATCTTATGTGAAGATTTGTTAATTATGTTTATGGTCATATTTATTTCCCACAAAAGTGGAAATCTTTTTAAGTTAATTCCTTCTAGTTAAAATGTCTCGACTCAGCTCAATAAACAACTTTTCGTACCCTGAGCGTCCCGAAACTTTGGGAGAAGGGTACGCTCTAAATTAATTTACCTCCTTAAAAGCTGTTTCAGTTGTTTCCTTTCTGAAACATAAACAAGTATCAAAAATACAACTAACATTGTAATTTTGATACTAATATTATCTCTATAAAAATAAAACGACAATATAGATAAGCCAATCGAAAGGAATAAATATGTTCCTATTTTTTTAAGATTATACGGAATAGGATAATATTTTCTTCCGAAGTAATACGACAAAATCATCATCGTAGCATAGGCTGCTAATGTAGCAATTGCTGAAGCTTTATAGCTAAACGTTTTAATAAACAAGAAGTTAATTACTAAAGTAATTATAGCGCCTACAATAGAAATATACGCGCCAAATTTTGTGCGATCGGTTATTTTATACCACACCGATAAATTATGATAAATACCCAAACAGAAGTTCGCTAATAATATAATTGGAACAATCCACATTGCCTCCCAATATTCTTCGCTTCTAACAATAAAAGGTTTTAAAACATCTGCAAAAACAACAACCGATAATAATATTATTGATCCAATAGCAACAAAAAACTCTAATATTTTTGCGTAATTTTTTTGAGGATTTTCGGTTTTAGCATGACTAAAAAAGAAGGGTTCTATACCCAAACGATATGCTGTTGCAAATAAGGTCATGAATAAGGCAATTTTATAACATGCCGAATACATACCAATATCGGTTTCGGCAACATCGGGAGGTAATAAATGTTTAAGTAAAATTCGGTCAAATGCTTCATTAATTGAAAATGCGACTCCAGCTATTAATACAGGAAAAGCATAACGAAACATTGTTTTAAAAAGTGATTTATTGAAATTGTATTTAATTTTTGTGTAAAAAGAAAGTAGAAAAACTAAGGTAATAGCACTAGCAATAAGGTTGGCAATAAAGATGTAACTAATTTCAAAATTTGGTTTGTAAATACTCTCAAATAGTGAGCCTTCACTTGCTAGGTTTTTTAAAGCCAAAAGGAAAAACAGGTTTAAACCTAAATTAATTACGACGTTTAAGATTTTAATTACGGCGTAACGCATTGGTCGTTGTGTTGCTCGCAACCATGCAAAAGGAATAATTACCAAAGCATCGAATAATAGAATCCAAATAACAAGATTAATGTATTTTTTATCGATGTCGATAAAGTCGGCGATGCTATTTTGAAATACTAATGCCAAAACAAAAAATCCGAGAGATGAGGCAATTAATGAAATAGCTGAGGTACTAATTACTGTTTCTTTATCGTTCTCTTTATTGAAAAAACGAAAAAAGGCAGTTTCCATTCCGTAGGCCAAAATGACATTAAAAATAACAAAATATGAAAAAATAACCGAGACCTTTCCGTATTCGGCAACAGAAGATAAAACCCCTTTGGTAGTGTATAATGGAACAAGTAAAAAGCTAAGCATTCTTGGTAGCACTGTGGCTAAACCATAAATAAATGTTTGCTTAAAGAGTTTTTTAAAAACGCTCAATGCCGCATGTTTTTAATAAAAAATTAGTTTTTCGGACTTTCTAAACTTGGATAAGCAACACTTTCTCTTTCCTCAAGGTTCACCTTCATATACTTCACTTCTCCATTGTGATTGTATTCGATAATAGCTTCATTTGCTTTCAATTCGAACGGGATATCCTTTTGTACTTTTGGCACTTCGTTTCCATATTCGTCGAGACCATTCCCACTCATAATCATATCTGCCTTGCGCGTATTTCCTTCAGTTAAAAAATAACCAATATATAAACTTGTGTTTTGTGGTTTTACTTCGAGTTTTGCTTTATTATTTCTGAAATAAATAAACTCTAAACTAACACCTTCTTCTAAATTTGTAACTGGAATAAAAACATTAATTCCAGAACCGCCACCTTCGACACCTGCTATCCAAGATTGAAAATATGCTTCTTGAATATTAAAAGGGGTATTCTCTTCTAATGCTTTATTAGTACTTTTACACTGAGACATACTAAGGGTTAATAATGATAAGGCAATGAGTGCGATGCTATTTTTTACTTTTTTCATTGTATTGTTTTTATAAACTATTCCAAAAGTCTTGCCATAAATGTACAAAAAAGCCTTCTTCTTGATATCTCAAGTAGAAGGCTTTTTAAAATTTTATTCCTTAACTGTAATTACCCCGCTAATGCTTCAGCTTGTGGATTAATTTGGCTTTCGCCCAATTTACCCAGCTAATGCCTCACTTGAGGTTCAATTTGGCTTTCGCCCAATTTACCCAGCTAATGCCTCACTTGAGGTTCAATTTGGCTTTCGCCCAATTTACCCAGCTAATGCCTCACTTGGGGTTCAATTTGGCTTTCGCCCAATTTACCCAGCTAATGCCTCACTTGGGGTTCAATTTGGCTTTCGCCCAATTTACCCAGCTAATGCCTCAGCTCCTCCAACAATTTCTAAAATTTCGTTGGTAATTGAAGCTTGTCTTGCTTTATTATATTGAAGTTTTAAAGAATCCCTAAGCTCAGTTGCGTTATCGGTTGCTTTATGCATCGCTGTCATTCTCGCTCCATGTTCACTTGCTGATGAATCTCTAAGTGCTTTAAACAATTGTGTTTTTAAGCTCTTCGGAATAAGTTCTTCTACTATTTCAGTTTTTGAAGGTTCAAAAATGTAATCAATTAATGCATTTGAAGCGTCTTCTGAAGTTTCCACTGGAAGGATTGGTAAAAACTGCTCAGTCATTAAAATTTGAGTCGCGGCATTTTTAAAATTATTATATATCAATACTATTTTATCGTAGGTTCCTTCAGCATAAAGATTCATTAACTTCTGAGCAATTTCAGCATTATTTTCAAATGTTAAATCATCAAAAATTTCATTATCATTAAAAACAATAGAATTCGATTTGCTTAAAATATCATCACCTTTTTTACCTAAGGTTACAAGGTCCACTTGCTTATCGGTATATGTTTCAGCAATAAGCGTATTAACGGTCTTAACAATATTACTATTAAAAGCTCCTGCTAAACCTCTATTTGAAGAAATTGCAACTAAAAGTACTTTATTTACCTCACGCTGATTAGCAAATACACTACCACTATCTCCTTCTAGGGTTCCGCTTAAGTTTTGCAATAATTCGGTAAGTTTGTTAGCATACGGACGCATTGCTGTAATTGCATCTTGTGCCTTTTTTAACTTTGCAGCCGACACCATTTTCATAGCGCTGGTAATTTGCATCGTTGAAGATACGGAAGCAATTCTATTACGTATTTCTTTTAAATTTGCCATTTCTTATAATTATGAATTCAAAATTATGAATTATGAATTTTTTATAATAGTAAGTATCTCTACTCTCTGAAATCTGAACTTACAAGTATTTCGCTGAAAGATCTTTTGTTACTGAAGCTAATGTATCGGTAACCTCATCGGTTAACTTACCAGCTTTCAAAGTATCTAACACATCTTTATGTTTTGCATTTAATACTTCAAGAAAATCTCTTTCAAATTCTTTAATTTTATTTACAGGAACTTTATTTAATAAGTTTTTAGATCCAGCATAAATTATTGCTACTTGATCTTCTACTGTAAACGGATCGTTTTGTGCTTGCTTAAGGATTTCAACATTACGTTTTCCTTTTTCAATTACATTAAGTGTTGCCGCATCAAGATCTGAACCAAATTTTGCGAATGCTTCTAATTCACGAAACTGTGCTTGGTCTAATTTTAATGTTCCTGCAACCTTTTTCATCGATTTAATTTGCGCGTTTCCTCCAACACGTGATACCGAAATACCTACGTTAATTGCTGGACGAACACCCGAGTTAAATAAATCTCCATCTAAGAAAATCTGACCATCAGTAATTGAAATTACATTTGTTGGAATATATGCCGAAACATCTCCCGCCTGTGTTTCAATAATAGGAAGTGCCGTTAATGATCCTCCTCCTTTTACAACATCATTTAAACATTCTGGAAGGTCATTCATCTTTTTAGCAATCTCGTCATTATTAATAACTTTTGCCGAACGCTCTAACAATCTTGAGTGAAGGTAAAATACATCTCCAGGATATGCTTCACGTCCCGGTGGGCGACGTAATAACAATGATACTTCACGATATGCTACCGCTTGTTTCGATAAATCGTCATAAATAATTAAAGCAGGACGACCTGTATCTCTAAAGTACTCACCAATTGCAGCACCTGCAAAAGGAGCATATACTTGCATTGGAGCAGGATCTGATGCATTTGCAGCTACAATAGTTGTGTAAGCAAGAGCGCCTTTATCCTCTAATACTTTAGCAATATTTGCTACTGTCGAAGCTTTTTGTCCAATAGCAACATAAATACAATATACTGGCTCGCCAGCATCGTAAAATTCTTTTTGATTTAAAATAGTATCAATACAAACAGTTGTTTTACCTGTCTGACGGTCACCAATAACTAATTCACGTTGACCTCTACCTACAGGAATCATAGCATCAATTGCTTTAATACCAGTTTGTAATGGCTCGGTTACTGGCTCACGGAAAATAACACCTGGAGCAATTCGCTCGAGTGGCATCTCGTAAGTTTTACCAACAATAGGGCCTTTACCATCGATAGGCGTTCCTAGTGTGTTTACAACACGACCAACAATTCCTTCACCTACATTAATAGATGCGATACGTTGTGTACGTTTTACAATTGATCCTTCTTTAATTTCTATGTAAGGTCCTAAAAGTACAACCCCGACATTGTCTTCTTCAAGGTTTAGTACAATACCCTCTAAACCATTGTCGAATTCAACTAATTCACCATATTGTACATTTGAGAGTCCGTATACACGGGCAATACCATCACCAATAGTTAATACAGTACCTACTTCATCTAATGAAGCTGTTGCTTCAAAACCTGAAAGTTGTTTCTTTAATATTGCTGAAACTTCAGCTGGTTTAACTTCTGCCATTTTCTATTATATTATTCAGAATAAATTCTGAAAATTTATTTATATACTTTTACTAAATTCTTTTTTAATTGATACTAACCTATTTGATAAACTAGCATTGTATTGAAGGTCGCCTATGCGAAGAATAAATCCTCCTATAATTGATTCGTCAATAATATTTTCTATAGTTACTTTACTGCTTCCTGTTAGGTCCTTTACTTTTAACAAAACCTTTTCTTCTAATTCATTTGAAAGTGGAACAGCTGTGGTTACTTGTGCAATTTTTACGCCTTGAGATTCATTATATAACTCAATGAAAATTTTAGATACATTGCCTAAAAGATTCGCACGTTTATTATCTACTAATATCTTAATCAATGATTTTGTAGTTCCCGACTGATTTACAAAAATCGCTAACAGTGCTTGTTTTTTATCTTCTGAATTAATCACAGGGCTGTTAAGCACATCCTCTAATTCGGTGCTTGCATTTATTGTATCTCGTACGCATTGCATGTCTTGAAATACATCATTTGCTGAATTAACACTAATAGCTTGTTCTAAAACCGCTTTTGCGTATCGTATTGCTGCTCTGCTTCCGCTCATCTTAAATTAATTTAATGTTGCGTCGCCTAACATATCTTCAACAATTTTTAATTGTCTGTCTTTGTTAGAAAGTTCGTTTTTAACTACTTTTTCAGCAATATCTAAAGAAAGTGAAGCTACTTGATTTTTAATATCGGCCATAGCAGATTTCTTTTCGTTTTCAATTGCTTCTTGTGCTTGCACAATCATTTTATCGGCAGCTGCTTTCGCTTCATCTTTAGCATCCGAAATCATTTTTGTTTTAAGATCTCGTGCATCTTTCATCATCGCTTCTCTTTCGGCACGAGCTTCTTTTAAAATGCGTTCGTTATCGGCTGTAAGATTTTCCATATCTCTCTTTGCATTTTCGGCTGCTGCCAAAGCATCTTTAATCGACTGTTCTCTATCGTTAACTGTTCCTACAATAGGTTTCCAAGCAAACTTTTTAAGAACAAAAAATAAGATTGCAAACGAAATAAACGTCCAAAACAATAATCCAACATCTGGAGTAACTAAATCCATTTCTTATAATTTTTTATAATTTTTTAATAAAACTAAAAAGCTGGCGCAACCAACCGTTGCGCCATCCTTTTATTTACTTTGCAATAAGTGATACAACCACCGCAAAAAGTGCTACCGCCTCAACGAAGGCAATAAGTACAATTGCAGAAGATTGAATTTTTCCTTGCATTTCTGGCTGACGCGCAATGGCATCCATTGCCGATCCACCAATTTTACCAATACCGATACCGGCACCTATAGCTGCTAAACCCGCTCCAATCGCTGCGAAAGGAACGTAACTTGCAACTTCTACTAATGCTAAACTCATAGTGTTAAATATTAAAAAATTAATTAATGTTCATGTTCTTCCATTGCCGAGCCTATATAAAGCGCCGACAACATGGTAAATATATATGCCTGAATGGCAACTACTAATACTTCAATAATACTAATGAAAAATGAAAAGGCAACCGAAACGGGTGCAATCCAAATACTTTCAAAAATAAATATTAAAGAAATTAAACTTAGTACGATAATATGCCCTGCTGTAATGTTTGCAAACAAACGAATCATTAAGGAAATAGGCTTAATAAATATTCCCATAAACTCGATTGGAGCTAGAAACAGTTTCATTGGAACCGGTACTCCTGGCATCCAAAAAATATGTTTCCAGTAGTCTTTATTTGCTACTATTGTTGTTATAACAAATGTGATAAACGCAAGTACAAGAGTAAATGCTATGTTTCCACTTAAGTTTGCGCTAAATGGAAAGAAAGGAATTAAACCCATCATATTATTTATCCAAATAAAGAAAAACAGGGTTAATAAGAAAGGTAAAAATCGTTTGTAATGTTTTTCGCCAATATTTGGTATCGCAACCTCGTCTCTAATAAATACAACTAGAGGTTCGGTGAATTTTGCGATTCCTCTTGGTACACCATCTTTATCATACGCTCTTGCTGAAAATCCAAAGATTAACAATAGTAATATTATTGATAGGAACATTGAGAATACCAATTTTGTGATTGAGAAATCCATTGGATGTGCATTCTCTGCGTGATGCTCTGCATTTAAGCTTACATACGAGCCTTCTTCATTTACAGTATCAGAAGCGTAATATATTTCTTCATGAAACTTTACAAATTTTTGTCCGTTCTTTTCTACAATAACTTTTCCTGAATCATCATGATTAAACTCACTCGATAAAAAAGTAACAAGTCCGTTGTCGGTCCATAGAATAATAGGAAGTGGAATTGAAACTCCATGACCATTCCAATCTAAAATATGAAATTCGTGTGCATCCTTTACGTGATGCATAATCATGCTAGTTACATCAAATTCTTCTTTAGGCTCATCGCCCTTACTATTAGACAGATCTGAGGCTGCAAAAGTGGAAGTAGATACTAAGATAAAAAACAGCCCTAATAGTAAGCTTTTAACAATGTCGAATTTTAGTGTTCTCAAGATAGTTCTTTTGCGTTTCTGAAATTTGGGGCAAATGTACTAACATTAAATGAAATGACAAACCAAAATTTACTTTGTTTCTTGGTTTTTGAGAAATTTTTGCAATGCCAAAATTTCAAAGGCTAGAAAGAAAAAATATGGAAGGAAAAAATTAATGACTTCGGTTTGTTTGTGTTCCGATTTTCCAGTAAATAACGGTAAGAGAAATACAATTATTAAAGCCATTTTAACCATGGTTAAAATTAAGAAAAGTTGGTACGCTTTTTCGCTTCCTTTTGAAACATTATAGTTAATTATACCATAAACAATTAAAACAAGCACACAGTTAAAAGCGTAGATAGACCATATTGGAAAGTATAGGTCCATTTCAGAAAAGAATGTGAGAAAAATATAATAATGAACAGCACATAAAAGCCCTGTTAATGCCATAAGTTTAAGTATAAACCCTTTTGTTTCTTTATTCATTATAAAAACTGAATTATTTTTTATTGACTTGTTTTACTACAAAATACATAGCTGTTCCTACTGAAGCTAAGCCACATATTATAGTAAAAACAGAATATTGGTTAGGATAAATTTCGTCAAGTTTTACACCTCCAAATGTTCCCAATCCAATTATGGCAATCATCTGAAAAGCAATTCCAGAAAACCGTGCGTAGTTATTAATTCTGCTGTTCTTCCTTCGTTCCGACGTTTCGGGATTGTGCTCTTTGTGATCTGTCAAAAGGATGGTTTTGAAGTTTCTTTTTTTCTGATTCCAGAAGTGATGGTGTTCCTATTTTCACTTCTTTATTTTTAAGTGAACCTTTCATAACACAGGTAGCGTTAAAAGTAGCGCCTGGCTCAACTGCCAATTTTCCTGCTATAACTTCACCTTCAATATGAGCTGAGCTTCTTAAAGTTAAAATTCCTGAAACATGAAGCGTTCCTTCAATTTTGCCTTCAATATCGGCGTTTTCACAGGTAAGTGAACCATTTAAATAACCCAATTTTCCGATAACAACTTTTGAGGGTGTATTAACATTTCCTTCTATTTCACCATCAATTCTAAAACCTCCTTTTGAGCTAATGTCACCAATAATTTTTGTTCCATTGCTAATTCGGTTTTGCTTATTTCCGGTTTCGATTATATTTTTTCCTTTTTTTTCTGAAAACATACTTTTTTAATTTTGGGGATTGGTATTGTCTTCCGTTTCTTCTTCAGAAAGGTACGCGTCTAAATTTTTATGGATCTGAATAATTTTGTAATTGCTTGAAGAAATTGCAAAATATTCTTTCTCTTTATTAAATTTTAATTCTTTGTATTCTTTTAAAACCAAAGCAAAACCTAATGCTCCTAATCTACTATCTAAGCCATGAATTACAACCAGTTTTTTGGTTTTAGTATAGAAATCGGTAGAAACACTTATACGCTCATCGTATCTCAACTTAATAAGCACTGATGTTATTGAATCTTGTAATTCGCTCGCACCTTCTAAATCGTTACTATCGAATTCGTAAACAATATTCCAACGGGTCGGCTCGTCGTCGGGAAGAAATTCTTTATTTGCTAGTTTTGGAATTGTCGTTGAATATATTAATTGTGCTTTCTTTCCTTCATCAGTATTTGGATAATTTAATGAAACAAAGTTGAGTGCTTTTTTATAAGCTTCATATCCTTCTTGTCTCCCTAATGCAGTTGCTTTTAAAAGTTCGAATTTTGGCACAAATTCGTTTCCAAAATAGGTCGAAATATATTGATCGCATAAATCAATTACTTCTTGATAATTTGAATTTAAAAATTCTTTATATAACTGTGTGTATTTATACTCTGGGCTCGACTCATCTGTTGCAAGAGCTGCATTCGGATTATTTAATATTTCGGCATAACGAGAATCTGCATAATTCGAAACAATATCATTTTTATAGAATGCTGCTTTCGATGCATTATCTAACTCGAGGTAAATTTTATATAAATTATATTTTGAAGGAAGAATTAATCTTTCTTCTGGATTAAACTGCAAAAGTTTTTCAAGTCTATTTGCGGCTAATTGGTATTCTTTAAACTTTTCCTTATATATTAAACCAAGTTGGTAATATGCAAAATTTCTATCTGAGACTAAACTATCTATTACTTTAGCTTCCGAAGGAATTCTTGAAATATATGTTTCTGGTTTAAATCGTTCGTCGTCCGAAATTGGCACGCCTTCCGAAACTATTTCATCTTCTGTATTAAACCCAATTCTTTTTTTGTTCGAGCGTCTCCAATCGTCTTCCAGCTCACGATCGCCCCAACGTTTTGCAAAAGCTTGTTTTCCGTAAGCTACAGTTGTTGCGTTATAAAAATAAAATGCGCCAGGTTTACGTGTACTACTATTATCCTGTCCAGTGCTTTGAAAAAACTCATCATTCCTAAAGCCTTCAGCTGTTTCAGCAAGAGCAATAGAATCTGCGATTGCCTTTGCTTTAAGTTTTGAGGTATAATCTGTAAAGTATGAAAGTCTTTCGGCATCACTCATATTTACAAGACGTAAAATACTGTCGTTCCCTGTCGCAATGTCCTCATATAAAATTACATCGTCTAAGTTGTCTCGCTTCTTTTTAATTCGTCGATATTTTATAGTATTTACACTTAAACGCAACAAGGTGCTATCGAAATATGCTCCTGCTCTTTTATATTCAGCTTTATCAAAATAAATATCGCCAAGTGTAACATAATTTACAGCTTGTAAATAGTCGTCGCGATTGTTCTTTTTAATCGACATATTATAGTAATCAATTGCTAAATCGATACTATCATTACTTTGGTGATAAATCCCAATTTGATTATAAATTTTATCTAAATAAGGTCTATTTTCTCTATCTTCTTCAAGATCGGTTAGCAGTGCTAAAAAACCTTCTTTATCTCCTGTTTGGTAATCGAAATTTTTTGCCTTCTCGATATAGGCGTTAATCATATAAATTCTTGGAGATTTTCGATTTAATTCAATAACCTCATCGAAAGCCAAGTTTGCACTATCCTTATGTTCTAGTGCATTATAAAGTTGTCCTTTAATATATAAGTACCTTCCTCGTTTTGTATTATCGCGTGTAAATTCTGAAGCCATTTTAATATAAGGCAATGCAGCTTCAATTGTGTCTAAATTAATAAATGCTTGTGCTAAAGTCGAAGCTGCTTCTGCAACATCTTCTTTTTCTAATTCATCATTTTTAAGCATTCTATCGAGATTGTCGATAGCAACCTCTTCATTTTGAAGGCGAATATTTGCCTTTGCTTTCCAAACCTTAGCGACATTAATTTTATCACTTGTTGGGTATTTAGCAAGTATATAGTTGAAGGCTTCTAGTGCTGGAATAAAACGTTGATCAAAATATCTGGCCTTTCCGAGTAAAATAAAAGCTTCATCCATTTGTGGGTTGTACTCTTTTCCACCTATATACATTGAGTTTTTCTGAATGGCCTTCGCAGCTTTTTCTTCAGCCAATTCAAAACTTGGGTTTTTAGATTCTCCGGGAAGAAAAACTTCGTCTGTAACCTCTAGTCGTTCAATTGGAAGAATTTTCCAATAATTGTCTCTATAACTTTCGATTAAGGCTTTCTGACCTTCGTCGAAAGCAACCTGCCCGTTATAAAGTTTATTAAACTCGGCAGAAACCGCGTTTAGATTTCGGTTTAAAAATGCGTTCTTTTTGGTAGAACAAGCAGTTAGCAGCAGTCCTACAATAAAAATTCCAAATGTAATGGTATATACTCTTCTCAAATCGTTACATATTATATTATAGCAAACTACAAACTTTTTGTTTTAGTATATGCTTTATAAAGAGGGCAGTAAAAATACTGCTTCTTTTTTAAAAATAGCGGCTAATCGGTGTAAAAATTAGTAATTAGGTAGCCATACTTGTTTTTTTACAAGATATATGTTTGTATTTTTGCCAAAAATATTTGCGATGCCTCAATTCTATCCTCTAACTGTTCAAGAAATTAAAAGAGAAACACCCCTATCTGTTTCAATTACATTTTTGGCGCCTTCAGAACACACCAAAGCCTTTGCTTTCGAGGCCGGACAATACATTACTATTAAACACACTTTAGGCGAAAAAGAATTAAGGCGCTCCTATTCGTTGTGTACAACTCCTAAAAGTAACGTTTTAAAAGTTGCTGTAAAACAGGTCGAAAATGGATTGTTTTCGGTATTTGCAAATACAAAACTTACTGTGGGTGATGTGTTACAAGTTTCGCCTCCTGAAGGAAAATTTGTGTTTTCAAAAAATAATAACACCAAAAACAACTATTTGGCTATTGCAGCTGGTAGCGGAATTACGCCCGTACTATCGATTGTAAAAACAGCATTAGAAGAAGATGCAACTTGCACTTTTTTGTTAATCTACGGAAACAAAACTGCTGCCGATACTATTTTTTTAAACGAGCTTAAAGAATTACAAAACAGCTATTCGGGTCGGTTTTATTTAGAATTACTATATAGTCGTAAAGAGGAAGAGGGTGCTCGTTTTGGAAGAATCGATCGATCGATTGTAAATTATTTTTTGAAAAATAAGTATACTGAAACAACATTCGACATATCATATCTTTGTGGTCCTGAAGAAATGATACACGAGGTTTCTGAAACTTTAGAGGCTTTTGGATTAAATAAAGATGCTATTCATTATGAACTTTTTACTTCTTCAGATGAAGGCGAATTAACTGACGCGCATGAAGGATTTACAGCACTTACTATTACGGTCGATGATGAAACATTCAATTTACAAATGTCTCAGAAAAAATCGATATTAGATATTGCAATCGAAAATAAAATAGACGCGCCTTATTCTTGTCAGGGCGGTATTTGTAGCACGTGTATAGCTCGAGTTATTGAGGGGAAAGTTGAAATGAGAAAGAACCAAATATTAACCGAGAGTGAACTAGAAGAAGGCCTTATATTAACCTGCCAAGCACATCCAACTACGCCAACTCTTGTTGTTGATTATGATGATGTGTAGTTTAAATTTTTCTTAAAATTACACTGCCTCAATAATTTTTTCTAGTATCGTTTCTGGCAAAATTGATTCCATAACATGTTCGTATCCTTCTGGAAATTTGTTACCATAAATAGAGGTTGGAATTAAAGGGTATTGTTTTCTATCTGAAACGATCGCATTTTTATACGGCTGATTAAATGGCATAAAACCCGTAAAAGGATGTGTGACGCCCCAAACTGTAATTACTGGAATTTCGTAAATCGCAGCTAAATGTGCATTACCACTATCCATCGAAAGCATGCAATCTAAATTAGAAATAAAAGCAAGTTCTTCTTCAAAAGTTAATTTGCCCGCTATATTGGTTACGGTTTCAAAGTCTTTTTCTAATTCATTTAAGATAGCCGTTTCTTTGCTTCCACCGCCAAAAAGAAAAATATAATACAAATTTGTTTCGTTTAAATTTCGAATTATTTCTTTCATTAAATGAAGCGGATACATCTTCGAATTGAACGCTGCAAAAGGCGCAATCCCAATGCATTTTTTTGGTTCCTTTCCTATTAAAGAATCACTTACTGAGTTAAGGACTTTTCTTTTAGGGGGATTATAATTCGATAAATCGATTTGAAAACCAAGTTTCGAAAACACATCGGCATACCGTTGATGCGTTGTTTTTAGTTGAATGAATTTCTTGTTCTTTAATCTTGTGAGGGCCTTTTTTTCGGTTCGCCCTTTGTCGATAGTTGCAATTTTTAATCCTTTAAATTTCAAATACTTCGAAAGTATTTTTGAGCGTATTACATTGTGAAGGTCGGCTACAACATCAACTTGTTGGTTTTTTAAAAATTTTGCTAGTTTAAAAATTCCGAAACCTTTATGTTTTCCATATACGTCTGCTTCAACAAAATAACTATTTGGAACTTCCTTAAACAAGGGTTCGAAAAATTTTCTGGAAACAACTGTAATTTTAACTTCTGGATAGGTTTCAGCAAAAATCTTCAACACAGGAATTGTCATTGCAACATCTCCCATGGCAGACAGGCGAATAACAAGAATGTGGTTTGGTTTTTTCAAAGTTGAAACTTTTTTCAAAAGTAATAATATAATTTTCTAAATATCCTACCTTTACAAATTAAGATATTTTACATGAATACTATTCGAATAACAAAACAATTCACTTTCGAAACAGGTCACGCCCTTTATGGTTACGATGGCAAGTGTCGAAACGTTCACGGGCATAGTTATAAGCTTTCGGTAACGGTTATTGGAAAACCAATTTCAGATTCTAATAATGTAAAATTTGGAATGGTTATCGATTTTAGTGACCTTAAAAAAATAGTGAAAAATGAAATTGTAGATGTTTTCGACCATGCAACTGTTTTTAATAAAAACACGCCACATGTAGAGCTTGCTAAAGAATTACAAGATCGAGGTCATGATGTTTTATTGGTCGATTATCAACCAACTAGCGAAATGATGGTCATCGATTTTGCTGCAAAAATTAAGAAACAACTTCCAGCTACAATACAACTACATTCATTAAAATTACAAGAAACTGAGAGTAGTTATGCCGAGTGGTTTTCTTGCGACAACTAAATGTCTCCCTGAGCGCAGTCGAAGGGTCTCTTTTTTACTATATTTACCCCATGCAAATCCCTGAAGGAAAAAAAATATACTTTTCAAGCGATAATCATTTAGGTGCCCCTACTTATGAAGAAAGCCTTCCACGTGAGAAAAAATTTGTACGCTGGCTCGATTCGATTAAAGACGATGCAGCAGCAATTTTTTTACTTGGCGACCTATTTGATTTGTGGTTTGAGTATAAACAAGTTGTGCCAAAAGGTTTTGTAAGAGTATTGGGTAAACTCGCAGAATTAAGCGACGCTGGGATTCCTATTTATTTTTTTGTTGGAAATCACGATCTTTGGATGCGCGATTATTTCGAAAAAGAACTCAATATTCCAACCTACCGCGAACCCAAAGAATTTACCTTCAATGAAACGCGTTTCTTTATTGGGCATGGCGACGGAAAAGGTCCAGGAGACAAGGGTTATAAACGCATGAAAAAGGTGTTTACAAACCCTATTTTTAGATGGGGTTTTCGTTGGTTTCATCCCGAGTTTGGATTGCGCTTTGCGAAATATCTTTCAGTAAAAAATAAAATTCTTTCGGGCGAAGAAGATAAAAAGTTTCTTGGTGAAGAAAACGAATGGCTTGCGTTATATGCTAAAAGAAAACTCGAAATTAAACACTACGATTACTTTATTTTTGGTCATAGACATTTGCCTATGGAAATAAAGGTTGGTGAAAATTCGACGTATTTTAATTTAGGCGATTGGATTACTCATTATACATATGGTGTTTTTGATGGAACAGTTTTTGAAATAAAGACTTTTAATGATTAAATATATTATTATGAATAAAATATTGCTGCTTTGCGCCGTTTTTATGTTTGTTACTTTTAGTTCTTTTAAAACTGAAACACTCCCAAAAGATCCAACAGAGACATTAATTTATAATGGTCGCGAACGAAAATATCTTATTCATCTTCCTATTACTTATGATGAAAGCATATCGTACCCTTTAGTAATTGCATTACATGGAGGAAACGGAAAAGCAAAAAAATTTAATAAAAGCACTCGATATCGATTTAATCAACTTTCAGATACAGAGGGTTTTATAATTGTGTATCCACAAGGAGTTGACAAATCGTGGAATGATAATAAAAATCGAAACGATTATGGTGAAGCGCGTAATAAAAACATTGATGATGTTGGTTTTATTGAAACCTTAATCGAAAAATTAGAGGCAACCTATACAATAGATAGCTCAAATATTTTTGCTTGTGGAATTTCAAACGGAGGATTAATGTCTGCAACCTTAGCAACAAAACTTCCAAATAAAATAAAAGCTATTGGGATGGTGTCTTCAAACTTTAGTAAAGCACATCTCGAAGAAATGCGAGCCGAGCCACCCAAACCCTTTTCAATAATTATTATTCAAGGAACCGAAGATCCAATATTTCCTTATTCCGAAGGTGAAATTTCTTTTTTTAAACAACGTCGTGGTAAAATTATTGGTGCCGAAAAAAGCATTTCATTTATGATTGCTTTAAATAAAAGTAATGAAGAAGGCATCATAACTAACCTTCCAAACTTGGCTCCTTTTGATAATTGTATATCAACAAAAACTATTTATTCAAACGGAAAAAATCCAAATTTAAAGATTGCTTTAATAAAAATAAATGGAGGGGGTCATACATGGCCGGGCGGACATCAATATTTGCCTAAAAAAATAATCGGGTTAGTAACTAAAGACTTTAATGCAGCAGATAAACTTTGGGAGTTTTTTAAAAGCACAATAGAAAAATAATTTGTAACTGTCATTTTTGTTGATAACCTTATAAATTGTTAATAATTTTTTTATATTTACAAAATAATTTTATTACTTGACGCAACCTTTTAATTTAATAGCGTCTATAACATAATTAAACTATCTTATTTTATTACCATAAACTAAACTTTACCTTATGAAAAAATTATCCTCATTATTAATTATATCAACGGTCTTTCTATCTCTTTTCTCTTGTGAAACAGATGATAAAGTAATTGATGAAGTTGTAGACAATGTTGGCACAGGAGCCATTTTAAGAACACTTAGTGTTAATAACGCTGTACTTAATTCAAGTGATGCAGCTTCTGAGTTCTCTGTTAGTATAGAGGAACAAGATGAACAAGGTGGTGATTTATTAGAAAGTGTTAGTCTATTTGTTACCTTAGATGATAAATCTCCAGATAATGGAACTACAGTTGCTGTTGATGTTTTTGTAAAAGACTTTCCAGCATCATTTTTTACTGATGGACCTCATGGTTTGCCTAGAGCCACACTTGCTGCTACTTTTGGAGAAGCAGAAGCAGCGATGGGTTTATCTAGTGATGATCATGCTCCGGGAGATGTATTAATTTTTGAACTACGTTTAAATTTAACAGACGGTAGAATTTTTGGAGCGGCTTCAGCTGGTGGTATTATTACTGGTGGTTTCTTTTCATCTCCATTCTCATATAACGCATTAATTTTATGCTCTCCACAAGCTGGAGATTATGTAGTTGAAATGCATGACTCTTTTGGTGATGGATGGCAAACTGATGCAGGAAACGGAGGTAGTGGTATAACTATAGATGTTGATGGCGTTATTTTAGAGGTTGGAATGTGTTCACCTTATGGTGCTGACAACGTTGGAACATTTAACGATGGTAATGCAGACCCTGCAACTGGTTGTATTCTTTGGGCAGAAGGTAGTGATCCAACATCTGACTTTACAGATGCAACAGCAATTGTAACAATTCCTGTAGGTGCACAAACTGCAATATGGACATTCCCTGGAGATACATATGGAGAAATTTCGTTTGAAGTATATGGCCCAGGTGGTGAATTACTATATGAAGGTTTGCAAGGTGAAACAGGTCCTGGATTACTTCCTATAACATTATGTGCAACTGAATAATTTTTCAATAACAGAACCAATACTTGTTCTTTATATATATAAAAGAGGCTGTCTTAAAAGACAGCCTCTTTTATATTGAAAATTATTTATTATTCTTTTATCTTCACTCTCACCGAAGCATAGGTCGAAACTAAATACGGAACAGCAAAAGTTAATATCATTTTAAACCAATTGATTTTTTCAAATTTAAAGGTAAACAAA
>Ga0256847_1000217_pt1 | contig 39510 bp, 32 predicted proteins | sample TeddybearmetaG_FD_189099 | JGI IMG/M metagenome (GOLD analysis project Ga0256847, IMG submission 189099) | Hydrothermal vent microbial communities from East Pacific Rise, Pacific Ocean - Teddybear | ecosystem: Environmental > Aquatic > Marine > Hydrothermal vents | place: Pacific Ocean: East...
CTGTAACTCCAATAATATTTTTCTGATATCTTCGATAATAAATTCTTTTGTTGAACTATTATCTTCTTCGGTAGGTCAGGCTAAGTTAATGCTTCTTTATCAATTTTCAAAATGGGTGTGTAGTTACGTTTATAATCGAAAATAGTATAACTTATTGAATATTATGTCATTAAGGAATACAGGACTTCAAACATTATTAACCGTGGTTATTCAGATATAAAACATTTAAACATAAATAATCAATGAATTCTTACATTTAGCTTACTCATCTCAACCCCATAAAGATAAAAATCATTCTATACTTATTACAAAATCCCTATTCCTCAATCAAATCCCAATTCCCATACTTTCAACTATATTTGATTTTCTTTCACCTTATTTGGTCAACCCGCCTAATGAAAAATCTTCTAACAATACTTCTATCCCTACTATTTGCCATAAACATCAATGCCCAAAACTGGCAAATAGCCACACAGCTATCTATCTCAAAATCCAACCCAATCTCCTACAGTGATAACATCGAAATGGCAGGCAAAAAAGTAGCAAGCATCATTTATTACAATGTTGATAGCCTAGGTAAATTAAGCATAGAAAGAGAAATAATCTATCCCCAATTAAGGAGATATATCGATGAGAGCGAGAATAAGTGGAGAGTGTACAGAGCGTATTTGAAAGATTTTTGGAAAGACAATATTGAGCCAAAAGTCTATGTCAACAATTTCAGATGGAATCCTGGAGTGGTTACTGATATTACGATAGATGGATGTTTATCATTTCAGCAAAGTGCATCTAAAAGTGGGGTCAGCTTGAAGAGAACATTTTTACCATCGGTGGATCAACGATTGTTTATTGAAAAATGGGAATTGACTAATCAAACAGATTCGATGTTGGAGATGAGTATTGGGAATACTCTAATAAAGCAGACAGCCTACGGCAACTATGGTAAGTATCAACATGGAGTCAAAAGTGAGGCTCAAGAAAAAATAATGTTGGCGAGTAATGAAACATACACATTCGATTTACAATATTTTGCGAGCAAAAAGGGAGATGAAGATTTGGATATTTCAAACCAAAAAGAGAAGAGAGAAGACTTGCTCAAAGAAATCCATTCCAAACTTATCCTCAAAACTCCAAATCCTGTATTGAATACCTTATTTGCCTTCTCGAAAGTAAGAGCAGCAGAAAATATTTTCGATTCGAAGATGGGGATCGTTCATTCTCCTGGTGGAGGAAGATATTACGCTGGTGTCTGGGCTAATGATCAGGCAGAGTATTCAGGTCCATTTTTCCCTTATTTGGGTTTGGAGGATGGAAATATTGCGGCTTTGAATGCCTACAAACGTTTTTATAAGCAGATGAAAGAAATTCCAAACCATGACAAAAATCTATGGTCTTCATTCGAGATGAATGGTGATCTTACCTGCTGTGGTGGAGATCGTGGAGATGCTGCGATGATAGCATATGGAGGACTGCACTATTTGATGGCATTGGGAGATGAGCAGATTGCCAAAGATTACCTTCCGATGGTAGATTGGTGTCTGGAATATAGCCACAAGAAGCTCAATGTCGAAGGAGTAGTTTTGTCTGATTCTGATGAGATGGAAGGAAGGATTGAGACAGGAATAGCTAATCTGTCCACTTCTTCATTGTATTACGGAGCATTGGATTTGGCGATAGATTATAATGCTTCCTTAAATTCAGATGCTAATAAAATACGAGACCTAAAAAGTAGAAAGGAGAATCTAGGAAATGCTATTGAGTCCTATTTTGGAGCTAATGTTGAAGGCCTTGATACTTACAAATATTTTAAAGAACATACATATCTAAGGCATTGGATATGTCTGCCTTTAGTGGTAGGAATACATAATCGAACTGGTGCCACAATAGAAGCTTTATTCGATCGATTATGGACCGAAAATGGAGTTCATGTAGAAAAGAATTCTGACAATCCAGAGATCTCCAAAATATTTTGGGATAGAGGTACGCTCTATGCTTTGAGAGGGACAATAATTGCTGGAGAGACAGAAAAACCCCTTGCTAGGCTTGAAGAATTCTCAAAGAAGAGACTTCTAGGTGATCGAGTACCGTATGTGGTAGAAGCCTATCCTGAAGGGAATATGGCCCACTTATCTGCTGAAAGTGCATTGTACTGCAGAGTATTCATTGAAGGCATGTTTGGCATCAAACCCGTGGGTCTCCATTCATTTAGCCTGACTCCCCGGCTTCCGAAAAAATGGGATACTATGTCTTTGGAGAAGATTCAAGCTTTCGGCGCTGAGCATAGTATTGAAATAAATAGAAAGAATACCGGACTTCAAGTCATTGTTACTTGTCCATCTAAGTTGATAAAGCATAAGTATGATGTTCAGGAAGGAGAAAGTATCATTGTGAAGCTGTAGCTATCTTTTTTACCCTAAAATATATAGAGTGTTATGTATTCATTCACCACTAGGCCCACCAAGGTAGCACAAAGAAAAACACAAAGTTAGATGTTGAATATCTCGCTCCACTTTCAAAATCTGTAAAACAATAACTCAATAACTCAATAACTCAATAACTCAATAATTCAATAACTGGGTTACGAATCTTTCAAATTGTCAACATCTAACCATGCAAAACCTTAAACCTTAAACCTTAAACCTAATAAACCTACGACTCAAATACCTCGATATCCTTACGCTTCAAGGTCAAATCAGTAAACTTACCCTTAAATCTTGTAGCCTTCACAATATGATTATCGATCCAATGATAGTTTCCACCCCTTGGTTTACCCATTAAGAGACCGTGATATTTGAAACCAAATTTGGTGAGCCAAGTTTCAGTTATTTCTCTATGGACTTCAGTTCTTGAAGTGAAGAAGTTGATAATATGTCCTTCGTCGTACCATTTATTTAATGTTAACAAGGCGTCAGGATATGGTTCACAAGTCACCATTCTTTCTGGTTCTTCGTTTGGCACGTCATCAGTTACTGTCCCATCAATATCGATTAGGTAGTTTTTGACACCTTCTCCAATAGTTGGACTTTGTGTTTCTCCTTTGTCGTTGAGAACTGGTTTTAGATTGCGACTCATAATTTCTCTTTTCTCTTTTGTAAATTGTAATGTAAGCTACAAATGTAGGCTAAATAAGGTTTATCTATTTAAAATTTATGAAGTTTTCTGGGTTGATGGCATTGCCATTGTACCATAATTCGAAGTGTAGATGAGGTCCATCGGTGAGTTCTCCAGTATTTCCGATTATGGCTACAGCCTCTCCAGCACTTACTTTCTCACCTACATTTTTTAATAGCGCACTATTGTGTTTGTATACCGAGACTAGATTATTTTGATGTTGTATGGCAAGAGTATTTCCAGTTTCTAATGTGAAATCACTACTAATGACTACTCCTGCCGTGATGGTTTTTATTGCTGTTCCTTTTGGGGCTAAAATATCAACTCCAAAATGATTTTTCAGCCTATTGAAAGGGGCACTAACGGATCCAATGATGGGAGGAACAAAATATTGATTGTTAAGTGATCTTGTAATTTTTGTTTCCTTTAATTCAGTATCTGAGACTAAGACAGATGAAGGTTTTTCAATTTTTACCTGGTCTGGATTTTTCTCATTGGTAGAAAGGTCTAGGTCTTCCATGTTTTGACCAGAAAGCATATTTTGGAGACCTTGTGTGTAGATAATTTGATCTCCCAAATCTGTCTCTAATTCTGTAAGCTTATTTCGAAGTTCGATAAATTTATAATTCTCCTCAATATCTCCATATCCAGGCATCAATCTTTTCAAAGGAGTAAAAACGATAAGCGAAATCAATAAAATCGAAAACAATAAAACGATAGAAATAATGTAGGTGTACAAACGCGCCATCGTGAATTGATAATTACCAACCTCTTTCAAATCTTCCACGTCGATAACTAAGATACGGTAAGTATCCTTAAGTTTTTCTTTGAATTTTTTCTTTTCCTGTGATCCTGATGCCATTGTTAAAAATCGTAATTATGAAGTGGATTAAAACATATTGTTAATTCCTTTGCATGTCATTGATTCTCAACTTTTCACATTTTTTTCGTTGCGTAGCTTTGGCTATGCTCCTCAAAAAATGCTTCAATTAGAAAATCAAGCACATACAAATCATTTCAACATATGCCTTTAAGCCACTTCAGCGACAAAATAGTTGCGAATATTAGTCCTGAAAGCGGATATAGTCTAAGAATTAAAATAAATTTGCACAAATCTAGTTATATAAGCGGTTTTTTGGGCATAAGTGGCGCGCTTTTAGCACGATAAAAAACTGAGTTATTAATATTGAAAAAGTAATACTTTGAAATCTATATACAGGTTAACATTTATTTGTTTTGTTTCGGCAGCTCTATTTATTGGCTGTGCATCGAAAAGAAAAAAAGGAGGAAACCCTTCTAAATTAGGCAAATTTTATCATAATACGACTGCTCTATACAACGGCTTTTTTAATGCCAATGAGCTCATGAAGGATAGTTATCTATCTCTGAGGTCAGCACATAGGGATAATTATAATGAAATCCTTCCTTTGTATGATTATACTTCAGTAGAAAATACGAAGTCAGTAGCTGCTGATTTGGATAAGGCTATAGAGAAAGTGACGACAGTAGCATCTCTGCATGAGCCAAGTAAATGGGTAGATGATTGTTATGTTTTGATGGGTGAGGCCCAATATCTAAAACAAGATTATGAAAGTGCCGAAGAAACTTTTGCATATTTCAAAGATGAATTTAATCCTGGAAATCCATTTGGAAGAAATTATAAAAAGAAGAAAAGGAGCAAAAAGGCTATAAAAAAGGAGAGAGATAAGGAGAGAAAGGTAGAGAAAGAGGCGAGAGAAAAGAAAAAAGAGGAAGAAAAGAAAGCAAAAGACGAGGCTAGGAAAGAAAGAAAGAAAGCAAAAGAAGCTGCTGATAAAGCTAAAAAAGAAGAGAGAGAGAGAAAGAAAAAAGAACGAGAAGCAGAGAAGAAGAGAAAAGATAAGGAGAAGAAAAAGAAAAGGAAAAGAGGAGGAAATAAGAAAAGACCTAAAAAGAAAGTTACTGAAACGGATACAGAAAAAACAAAAGAAAAGGCGGTTGAGGAAACCAAGTCTGAACCGGATACAAATCCAGTAAAAGAAGTAAAAGAGATAGTTCCAATAAAGGAAGAGGTAGAGGAAAGAGAAGAAACTGACGATTATTCTGACTCTGATAAGAAAAAGAAGACGAAGAAAAAAATAGACAAGACAGCATATTCAAAAGGAATGATGTGGTATGCTAAGACACTGGTGCAAAGAGACAAGTACTCTACAGCGTCATATATGATCAAGAGAATGAGGACGGATGGTTTGATGCCTGAAGATGCTTTGAGAGAAGTTCCTGTTATTCTAGCAGATATCAACATTAAAGAGAAAAATTATTTTTCTGCTATTACAAATTTGGAAGACGCGATAGAATTGGCAAACGTTAAATCGCTAAAAGCGAGATATGCTTTCGTGAAAGGTCAATTACATTTAATCAACAAAGAATATACAGAGGCAAGTGAGTCTTTTGCGAATGCAAAGAAATGGGCCAGGTCATTTGAAATGGTCTTCATGTCAGAACTCAATACTGAAAAGACTCAAATGATGGGTGGTGCAAAGACTAATGATAGAGTTCTTGCAAAGCTTGACAAAATGATCAAGGAGGTAAAATATTTAGAATACCTAGATCAGTTGTATTTTACAAAAGGAGAAATTCAATTAGAAGCTGGAGCATTTGAAGATGCATTAAATAGTTTTAGTCTTTCTATTCTCAACAATGTAGATAATGTGTCTTTGAAGCAGGAGACATATTTCAAGTTGGCCTACTTGTTTTATGATAAAGAAGAATATATACCGGCAAAAAATTATTTTGATTCTACTGTCCAAGTATTGGATAAAGAAGATCCACGATTTAATGAATGCAGTCGATATGCTGATAATCTTTCAGAAGTTGCACAGAATATCGCACTTATAAACCTTCAAGATAGCTTGTTAAGAATGACAACCTGGTCAGAAGAACAGATCGAGACATTAGCTGAAAGAATGGTGCAAGATGGAAGAACTGCCGCTGCATCTGGCGCAGAAAAAACAAGTCGTAAGAGTAAAGGACTATTGAGTGGAATGAAAGCAAGTCTCAAAAAGTCTTCTTTCTTTGCTTATAACAAAATTGGTAAAGATAGAGGGCAAAAGCAATTTGATGATAAATGGGGAGATATAGTTCTAGAAGATAACTGGAGGCGAAAGGATAAGTCAGGAATATTTGATGTGGAAAGCGAAGATAGTGATGAAGATAAGGTGCCTGAAGATGGGTTTGAAGAAGACAAGATTGGTAAAATGATCACCCAAATAAAGAGTCAAATTCCATATAGTGATGAAGCAAAAGCTGAAATCAACAGTAGACTAGAAATGGCATTTTTTGATTTGGGAAAAGCATATAGAAATAAAATTCAAAATTACGAGAGGGCAGCTAAAACCCATGAAGAATTGCTTAGAAGATTTCCAAATTTTGAACTAAAAATGGAAGCCTATTATCATCTCTATTTAAGTTACTTGGATTTGAATAATCAATCTAAATCTGATTTCTATAAGAATAAGATTATCAATGATTACCCAGATTCTGAATTTGCAAAAGCGATTTCTGATCCAAATTATGGAAAGAATAAGTTGTCAAAAGAACAGAAACTTAACAAGTACTATGAAGAGACTTACATTTTGTTCGAGAAAGGTAATTATAAAGACGCGTATAATCAGGCAGATCAGTCTGATGCAATATTTGGGAAGAAAAATGAATTGAGGCCAAAGTTTGCACTTATCAAGGCTATGGCTACAGGAAGTGTAGAAGGGAAGGATGCTTATGTAGTAGCATTGAGAGATGTGATTGTGAAATTTCCAAATACACCTGAAAAAGCAAGAGCTGACGAGATTTTAAGATTTTTGCAGGGTGATAAAGATGCATTTACAGGAATTGATATCGAAGAAGTTGATGATATATTTTCGATAGAAGATGATAAATTGCACTATGTAACGATAGTCTTGTATAATACAACACCAGACAAGATGGTGAATTCTAAAATTTCAATTTCAAACTATAATAAAAAGTATCATAAACTTAAAAAGTTGCAATTGAATGATACACCGCTTGACAGGAAAAAGAAAACAGAAATTGTCCTGGTTAGAAAATTTGAAAACAAGTCAAAAGCAATGACTTATTACGATGAAGTAATCAAGGCTACTGACGAGTTTATTAATGGTGAAACTGGTGCTTTTTCTATCTATGCGATTTCTCAAAGGAATTACCGAAAAATGATAATTGACAAGAGCGATGCCAGATATCGCGTATTTTTTGACAAATATTATCTAGGTAAATAATTAATTAGATAGCTGCTTTGTAGCTACGGTATGGACGCATTTTGGAAATTGATTGGAAGGGTAGGAGATTACAAAGGCTATTTTTCATTAAGCATTCTTTGTAATATATTACTTTCGATTTTTACAGTGGTCAGCATCCCTGTAATTATTCCATTTTTTCAGATTTTATTTGATAGGATCCCAGCGTCAGTAGGTGCGGATGAAGTATCGGATGGCTTGAATCATTATTTTCAACAACTTATCTATAGCCAAGGAAAAGAAAAGGCTTTGCTCATTGTATGTGTGTTGATTATTCTCATTTTTTTCCTTAAAAATATATTTCGCTATTTAGCAATGTACTTTATTGTTCCTTTGCGAACAGGCATTGTCAGAGACATTAGAGCAGAGCTATTTGATAAATATATGCGCCTGCCATTATCCTATTATAGTAACCAAAGAACTGGAGATTTGATTTCACGAATCACTTTGGATGTCATGGAAGTTGAAATGAGCATCCTGAAAGTCATTGAAGTTGTCTTTAAAGCTCCCTTAATCATCATTGGCAGTATACTATTCATGGTGTATGTGAGTCCTCAATTAAGTCTATTTGTGTTGGTGCTTTTAGTATTTACCGTATTTGTAATTGGTGGAATCAGCAAGACTTTAAAAAAGCAATCATTTATAGCTCAGGAGCGATTAGGCAATATCACGAGTACTGTCGAGGAAAGTATAGGAGGAATAAGAATTATCAAGGCTTTCAACGCTGAAGAAGATCAAAAAAGAAGGTTTGCTAAAGAGAATGAAGGATATCGAAAAACACTGATTTCTATCATGCATCGACAAAACCTTTCTTCTCCACTATCTGAATTTCTTGGAATTGCAGTTGTGACAGCATTATTGTGGTATGGTTCAAAAATGGTGTTTGTAGAAAGTTTGAAGCCAGAAACATTTTTTGCTTTCATTTTTGCTTTTTACCAAGTGATTGAACCAGCAAAAAGTTTTAGTGGAGCTTATTATAATATTCAGAAAGGAATGGCTGCTGTAGATAGGATTGACATCCTTATTCAGTCTGCTCAAGAAAGTGCACCGTCTTCTGCTTCTATTCCGACTTTGCAATTCGAAGATAAAATAGCTATTAAAAACTTGTCTTATAATTATCAGGGAGATGAGAAAGTAGTCTTGAGAAATGTCGATTTGGAGATTATGAAAGGAGAAGTGGTAGCTCTTGTGGGGCCATCTGGATCTGGAAAAACTACTTTGGCAGATTTGATCATGGGTTTTTATCCTATTCTAGAAGGAAGTATATCATTTGATGGCAAATCAACTACTGATATCGACATTTCGGCTTTAAGGTCACTTTTTGGTTTGGTTAGCCAACATGCCGTTTTATTTCATGATACGATTCGAAATAATATCACTTTTGGGCAGGGCAATATAGATGAGGAAAAATTAATCAAAGCAGCTGAAATAGCCAATGCTAAAGAATTTATAGACCAACTGCAGGATGGATTTGATACTGTAATAGGCGATAAAGGAATGAAGTTATCTGGTGGCCAACGTCAACGACTTACCATCGCTCGGGCGGTATTATACAATCCACAAATATTGATTCTTGACGAAGCTACTTCTTCTCTTGATAGTGAATCAGAAAAATTGGTTCAAGACGCTTTAGATAGGATTCTTCATGATCGGACTTCAATTATTATTGCCCATCGATTGTCTACGATTCGCAATGCGGATAAGATTGTAGTTATGGATGAAGGGAAGATTATTGCTGTCGGTAAGCATAAGGTTTTGTATGATACTGCTCCGTTGTATCGGAAGTATGTGGATATGCAGGGGGTTGGGTAAATAGGTATATTCTATAAATAATTTTTATTTGATTTTCAATAACGTTGACCATTGTTATTTATGAATTGCATTTCCCTTTTTTGAATCGTTTAGGTAAAACAAATGATATGTTTTCCAACTAATCCTTGTCTTTCCAGACGGGACTTCGTTTTTTTCTTAGATAAAAAAAGAAGCAAAAAAATCAAGGCGCTTTAAAAGCTATGCTGCGAATGCATCACCCGCTTCCCACGTAAAGCGCCAGGCAACCCTTTTTTTTAATTAGTGATAATCAATTAGCTTTAAACCAATAAATTACATTGTTCTTTTACTTTCTGATTATGACTGAGAAGAATAGAAATGTTGCACGTTTATCTCGCCCACCAGCTTACGAGTTCCTTTATCAGCTATCGTAACATCTTCGATGTTCAGTCATTCTCTCATTTCACAATAGCCGTCTTGGCTAGACCTTCCTGTCTGTTGATTTCTGCTTTAAAAATACAATTGGGTTTATTCACATTCTATAAGACTAAAACTAGGATAGTTAATACTTAATTTACTTATTTACTATTTGTTTTCTGTGAATGAAGGTAAGCGATTGCTTTCTATGGAAAGGAATGCACTAGCAATGGGTAGCATCAAAGAATAACTAAAACTGTGAAGGCCGAATTCCTGCCTATCTATATTCTCCTTCCTTATTATCTCTACACTGTTTTGATTGACAATTCTATATTGGCGTTAATAAATGAACCCTTTTTTTGTCGGATCATCGGGAATTTTCGATTATTGGTAGATATTTTTGACTTATAAAATTGGAGTTAGATTTTATATATTACCTTTATATTCTGAAACTATAAAATCGGTATAAGACTAACTTTTTAGAATTTTTATCGTTTTACTAGTATAACAAGACAAATTTCTACAATATGAAAATAAATTTACTCAAGTATTTTGTAATTGGTTTTGCAATTTTGCCGTTTGTATCTCATAGTCAAGTTACTATAAATAACTCGATTTTCCCGATGCCAGGAGATACGTTAAAAACTGTAACAACTATCGATTTCTCTGGCTTTGACAAAGATCAAATTGGAGCGGATCAGATATGGGATTTTACTGATGTTAGTGGTGGGTTTCTAGTAGAAACGATATATTCTGAGCCTGAAGTCGGAGAAGCATCTGATTTGTTTCCTGATGCAGATTTATTGGATAACAGTGGTTTGCAAGAATTATATTATGAATCATTTAATAATAAAGTGGTAGAATTAGGTCGATCAGGATTGGATCCTGTATTGAATTTAGTAGACCTTACTTTTGAGAATGAAGGCGAGTTTGTTTTAAGAAGAGCTCCAATGTCATTTGGAGATGCATTTTCTGATGCGTCGAGTTTCTTTATTAAAGCATCAGCAGATGTTCTTCCAGATACTCTATTAGCAAATATTCCAGTTGCTGTAGATTCAATGAGACTATTGGTTGAGACGACTCATGAGGATGAGATTGATGCTTGGGGTCAAGTAGAATTGCTGAATGGCACTTATGAAGTATTGAGAGTAAAGAGGACAACGATTTCTAATGCTGTATTAGGAGCAAAGCTAGCTTTTTTCGGCTGGGTGGATGTAGATCCTGATAATGAATTGTTTGGTGGTCTTGGAGAGTTTTTAGAACTGTTAGGAGAAACAATAACCGTGAGTTATCAATTCATCGCCAATGACAACAAAGAGATCATAGCAAACTTCACTGAAGATATAGATGGCAATCTGATAAGTTTGACCTATAAGGGTGATATTGCAACATCAGTAGCCAAGATAAATTTGAAAGAAGAAAATTTAATCACATATCCGAACCCAACTTTTGGTGACGTTACTTTTCAATTGATAAACTTGCCTCATGACAATTATAAAGTAGAAGTTTATAATGTTATAGGAAGAAAGTTATGGTCATCAGAAATTGACTTTTTTGAAGGTAAATTACGCGCCGATCTATCTCATTTGAGAAAGGGCACTTACTTTTACAGCATATTAAATGGCAGTGGTCAGAAGGTAACGACACGCCGATTAATGATCATCACACCGTAATCAAAAATTGCAATAAAAGAGTCGCCTAAATTATTTTTGAAATATATGGGTCGAACATTGCATAATATCAGAATGAATTATAAATTTGCCGTCGCTTAGAAACAAACGTGACAAAGCAACTCAATGTATAGGTCCTTTAGCTCAGCTGGTTAGAGCATCTGACTGTTAATCAGAGGGTCCAAGGTTCAAGTCCTTGAAGGACCGCCCAGACAATCAAGCACTTACGAAGAAATTTGTAAGTGCTTTTTCTTTTTGTTCAAACTATGTTCAAACATTTTCTGATGTCAGATGATGCATTATGAAACCATATGCACAAAACCAACTAGGAAATGAAATACAAAGGCGTGTCCACAGCCATTATCTCCGAAACCCTCGGGCATGAATCAGAATCCACAACACAAGATTACCTCGCTGAGTTTGATCGGCAGGTAATTGATGATATGCACGAGGAGATGACTGCTTGAAAGAGTTTTATGAGATATCCGCACATACCAAATACAACCAATTCTCCATGTATTTAGAAAAGTAATATATTATCTTGTTGCATATCATAATGAAAATGTTTATCTTACGATTATTGTAATATTGAGAATTGATGATGATGGCGATACAAGTTATCTGACATCATCATAATAAAAGTATTTATCAATAGTTGATCTCGTCGCATCTTTTTGATGTACACGAAACAATATTTCTCTTTTGTCGGCTTTGAGGTCGGCCTTGTATAAACACAAAAGAGGAAATACAGCCCATATAGGGCATGGCTGTTTTGTGTGCAATCATTTATTTTGTGGGTTCTCCACGGAATAATATTTCACAAAACAGCACTGATTAAAATTTTAACATACGTCTCTCGTATGGTATTTTCTCAACGGAGAAAATCATGAGAGATATTTGAAGATATATGAGGAAAACTTCTTTTCTGTAAAAAGAAAAGAGGGGCGACACTGCATAGAAACAAATTCGCACCCTCTATGTGTCTTAATACAAAGACAGTTGTATTATGTTTGCTGATTATTTCTTGTCAAATCCTTTTTGTCGAAAGTTTGATAAGAACCAGCAAATTATAACCGCATAAAGGTACGATATTTTTCGCACTTTTGGGAAAACCTCTCTTTTGTATCAGACACTTCCGTGGGTACATGTTTCTTGCTAAACATTTTCTAATCTATTCCGCATGACAGAGTATTGTCGCCTACCCTTGATTGTGGAATAATTTTAAAATTGTTCAAACATGAAACAATTAAAGTTTTTAACAATCCTCAAATCGAGGATAACAATCTACGCAGCGGCAGCGGTCGCTCTATTCTTCACCATACTTATATTGGTGAATTTCTTTAACCCTACAAACTGCCTTAAACGGGCGGTGTATGCTGGTAATTTGCAATCTGTGCAACGTGCCATAGAAAGAGGTGCGGACGTAAACATTTCATTCGAAAGAGGACACCACGTTATCGTGGATGCGCTGCACAATAGACGTCATTCTATAGTTGCAGTTTTGACAAAAGCTGGGGCTAATCTTGATGTTCCCATGAATCCCAAATCTGGGAAGATCATGAGAACCGAGGTATTTAAGAATCACAAGTACTACCGAGAATCGCTTATGACAATGATGCAGCACATGCATCTAAATCGACCATCGGCAGAAGGATTGCTACCGCTGTATTATGCCTTGGCGCAACATGACTTCGCATTTGCAGATACGTTGCGCTACTATGGTGCAGATGTGAATACACAAGATTCTCTTGGAAGAACATTATTGCACAAAGTACATGGAGACGCACAAGTAGAATACTTACTTAAAACTGGTGCAACGATTGATGCCCAAGATAACAGAGGATGTACTCCACTGCATGTGTGCCTAAGTACTTCGAGTATAGAGAGACTCATCGCTGCAGGAGCAGATTTTAGCATTCTCAACAATTGCGGCACACCTCCTGCTCACTACGCCTTAGCGCATGGGAATTATCAGGGATACAATACGCTCGTAAAGCATGGCGCAGATATAGGAGTAGTCGATTCTTTAGGGAACACAATCCTTATGTACGCATATGTGCAGAGCAACATCGACTTATTAGAGAGTGTAGAGAAGGATTATTGCTCCCTTCACCCAACGGAATGCAAAAAAGCGAAACAGAAAGTTATTAATGCTGCGGCGGGTTCTGCATTTTCTGTTTTATTATCGACTTCGCAGAAAGTAAAACGGATAAAGATGAAAAACTTACACCTCGGCACACGAATGCGGGATTTAGAAATCAGAAAAAGGAACAAGAGGCGTGGTCGCCGTGGAAGAGGAAAAAGAGGAATTCTTAAAAAGATAAATCCACTTTTAAGAGCTGTGGGTACGATATGGTCTATAGGTGAGGCATGGAGTGCCGCAAGTGCTATCGGGAAAATACATCATGAGCAATATATACTTGACCAACAGTTTGAGGCAATCATGAAAAAGAGAACAGCAGCCCAAGAAGAACTACGACAGCAGTTTCTCAATTGCTGAGAATTAATTTTAATAATCGTTGCCCAGATGCTTCTATCTGGGCGACTCAAACATACATAAAATGAAAAAGATATTTTATAATATATCGTTGGCTATTCTGCTGACGGTTCTCTCAAGATGGCTTGTGAGCCAGTACACTAGTGGTGTGTTATTTGATGCCCTCAAATGGATTTTTGTGGTTCCTCTGGGATTCCAAATTATTATTACTTGGTTACTCCTCACATTTTCTGAAGCATCTGTTTCGATACTAAATAAGATATGGGAAGCATGTATACAAGCATGTAGATTCTTAGCCTCAATCGGCCAGCAAACCACTCGGACTTTATGGAAGAGTCGAGTTGGAAAAATCACTCTTATAGGATTTCTTGGTTGGGGGTTTTACCTCATCACTAAAATACTCCACCTATGAATCTTAATATCATAACACTAGAAGATACCGCTTTCTATGCATTGCTGGAGAAAGCTATTGAAGAAATGGAGAGTCGCTTTGGAACAGAGGAGCTTTGGATAGATACTAAAACAGCTATGTCAATTCTTAAAATATCCAGCCCAACCACATTACAAAGATACAGAAGTAATGATCTGATCACCTATTCTCAACCGACTCCTAAAATAGTGGTGTATTACAAACCGAGCCTCTATGAGTTTCTGGAAAAACACGCTAACAAAAGTATTGATTCATCTAAAAAAAATGGAAGACTATGAAACCGCTAATAGAATCGCAATATATAAAAGGTTTTAACGCTGGATATAGGTTGCAAAATACTGGAAAATCACTTTCCATTAACAAAAAGGAACTGTTTCGTGGTATAATGAAAAGGAAGGACCTAAGCAGTTACACATCTGGATTGCACGACGGGTACCAAGAATCGTATTTGCGGCAAAAAAAGATGCTGGCACAAAAAGCACTTGAGAACTTGAAGGAGCAAGGCATCGACGACGGATTAGAGCTCTAAGTTCTAATCATTTACATTAATTCATCTCCCCCAGAGTGTAGTGCTCTGGGGGGCTACATATCTTTCACATGAAAATAAAAAAAATAAACCTACTACGAGTAGGTCAGGTACTACTATATCGTTCATTGTGGCTCTGGGAGCACGCGAAACGCATTATCATATTTCTTTTTTGGAGCAAAAAATCATCACCATTTTCTGCGCGGTGGCAGACTAGACTTGAAGAAATGAAAGTACTTTCTTCAACCAATCGGGGTTTCCCTATTGATGGGCAGAGAAAACTCAAATTACGCCAAAGTTTCAATCATGGAATTATATTTGGGGGCACTGGGTCAGGTAAGTCTAGTTCCTTGATTATCCCATGGCTACAAGATATTGATTATTCTTGTGTGGTGCTTGATGTGGGTAACGAACTTTGGACAAAAACATCTTGCGATTTGCGAAATCGCGGATTTGACCTAAGGCGCATTGATTTGTCTAAGCCCATGCAAAGTGAGGGCATAAATATTTTGGGTTTAGCCAAGTCAGACGACGAAATACAGAGAGTAGCGCATGCTCTACTTCATGGGGCGTTTAGAGATGGGAAAGGCGGTGATCCATTTTGGGAAGTTGCTGGGGTGCAGCTGATGTCCAATCTGATAAAAATGCTAAAAACTGCTCCAAGGAAATATTTTAACATAGCGAACGTTCGGAATCTTCTTATTAACTTAAATGCAAACCCAGATTGTCCAACACGGCTTTGGGCTATGAAACATATAGAGGATAAGCAATTATATGATGAGTTTCTGGGCTGTATGGCTGGTAGTAGTACGAAGGCAACAGACTCAATAATTATGATGTGTAAAACAGCATTGAGTTCTATATCCAGCAAAGAACTTGGGATAATGACCTCAAAAGATACGTTTGATTACGCCACGCTGAGAGACAATAAAATAGCACTTTTCATCTCGATAAAAGAAGTGGATTTGGAAATGAGGGGCTTTCTAGTTGCCTGTATTCTGGGGAGATTATTCTCAATCAGTTTTGATACCGCAAAGTATAAAAATGTGCCTCCCCCTCCTCTTGCTTATATTCTTGACGAGGCGGGAAATTTAAACCTTTCGGGTGGGGCTACCAAGTTTAGTTCAATTTTGTCCACTCTACGTAAACATAGTGTCACATGCCTACAATGCATCCAATCTAGGAGCCAGCTTGTGAGTATATATTCTAAGAGCGATGCTGAGTCGATACTCACAACAGTTGGGACGCATATCATAATGCCAGGACTTTCTAATCACCAACATTTGTCAGAAATATCTCAGTTGTTGGGGAGGGAAATGAGAGGAGATGAGAATAGGGCGATTTCTGCACCGTTGATGAGTCCACATGAGCTCTATACTTTAACAGGGAAAGCGGTAGTGCTTTTATCGCAGCATTTGCCCTGTTTGGTCAAACTCAAACCCTACTACAAAGACAAGCAGCGATTGAAAAGAAGTCAGTTGCCAGAGATAGAATGTAAGAAAAGGAGGAAACGTGCAGTAGAATTGATATCCCTTACTAAATAATAAACCCATGAAACAGACACAAAAACAGTACTTGTTTGATTCTGGAGTTTTAGAGAATGGGAATAAGCAAGAAATCGACCTAGCGAAGAAGACTTACAGACTGACATATATACGGGAAAAGAAACGAGCGTTTCGGCAAAAACATCGCACGGTATCTTTATCTTTTCCCATTGAACAAGCGAAGATGCTAGAGCACCGAGCAAAAGAGCAGTATGATATGAAACTGAGTGGTTATATAAAGGCCTGTGCTATGACATATTTGCGCCAAGAGTACCTTGTACCTAATCCGCAGCAAGTACATGCACTAACCATGCAGATACAGCAGGTGGGGAATAACTTAAACCAACTGGTGCGATACTCGCATAGTGGACATGTGCAACAAGGAAAGGCGTTGGAGGAAGCGCGGGAAATAGTAGCTCAGTTAGAAAAAGAGGTATTGAGTTACATTTCTAAACCGCCAAGATTATCTGTAGTGCTAAAGAATACATTAGATAGAAACCCAGAATACTGTGATGTGTTGCAGAGATTAATAGACAGTGTAAGACAAAACCAACAATGATTTGGAAGAGTATAGCTCACCATAGCAAAGGGAGCATAGGGAAGTTGTTACGCTATATGGTGGAAGGGATGAATGATCCAGAAAAGGATTTCATGATAGCTAGAAACCTGCCAACGGTAGATAACATTGAGCAAATAGAGGCATCTTTTGTGGAAAATGATAAGTACAGAAAGAAACGGTCCACTATTTCTCACTACCATTCCATATTATCCTTTTCTCCGAGTGACAGAGAGAATATCACAGAATCTATGCTATATGATTTGGGACAGAAATATATGCAGATGCGGGGAGAAAATGCATTGTCATTTTGCGTACCTCACTATGAGAAAACTCATTTTCACCTTCATGTTGTACATAGCGGCTCAGAATACAAGAGTAGCAAAAGCTTGCGATTAAGCGACAAGGAGTTTGCGGCGTTGCCGAAGAATATGGAGAAGTATCAGTTAGAGCATTACCCTCAGCTGGTTAATAGTATTGCATATCTCGATAAGGAGCTGAAACAAAAGAAGGAAGTCCAGCGAGACAGGAACACAAGAACACAAAAGGTATATCGCATGCGTCAGCGTCAATCTGACATCATAACAGAAAAAGAGAGACTTACCGAAACCTTAAAACGAGCATATAATCATGCCCAAAGTCGTGAAGAATTCTATAATCTCTTACGCAAAATGGGATTATCGTTGTACAAATATCGAGAGCGTATTGCTGGGGTTATGGGTCGCAGGAAGTACAGATTTAAGACCCTTGGGGTAACAAAGGAGAAATTAAAATCTCTTGATCGTCAGCAGCAACGTTGGCGGGAAATCGAAAGGTTATCTCGTGATGATGGTTTGGAGTTGTAAGGATCTAAATTTCTTCGAGTATACTAATTTCTTTATTACATCTAAAGAAGACTACTTGATTATTAAGAATAAGTGTTTATTATTAATTACGTGGATGAGGTCTTGTAGCAGCCGAATCCTCATGAGGTAAACCTTAGTTTAAGCTAGTGATGGAGTGAGAAGAGAGACTCATTTTGTCTTAGTTTATATGGTGAAAAGATGATTTGTGTGGGAGGCGTTAATTTGCAATATGACTATTTTCTATACCGCTTTGGGAGGTACTGTGAAAGCTGAGAGGTATTATACACCCGAAAATTATAATGAGGTTGAGATAATGCGCGCGACACTTGTTCTGTGAACATTACTATTTCCAGTGTTTTTCCTTTACTTATGGCCATATCATATGCCGGACGTAGGTCAGTGTCTGCTGAGACAACAATAGCAGTATCAAACGCATCTTCATATACACCGGTAAGAATATCCAAAGCGAGACGTACATCAACACCCTTTTCACGATAATGAGTCCCATCGTACTGGACATTCCCAGCTATGATATTTTTCAAGCCAGCTTTCTCTACTTTTGCTAATGTTCGACGTTGTGCCGTATATACTTTTTGGGTTTGTGGGTCGTCGTTAAACTGTCGTACTTTCGCTACATAGTACCCTGCGGACACTTGTTGTCTGCTACCTACAATGTCTTGTAAGAAGTCTTCCAGTCGAAATGCTGGAAAGTAGATCTCATGCTTTTTGAGCGAGTTGTAAAAGTTCTGCCCATCTATATACACAGCCACACGTTTTGACTTCATATATCCACTCTACCAAAAAAGCTGGGGTGTGCAACTTAAGCTACAGACCGCCAGCCGAGTTAAAGCAGGTATTACCCTGTGATTCGATAATAACTCTAAGAACAAATAGTGTCAAAAGTTTTTTTATCATCTCCGCTATATATTTTTCTAATCTCAGTCAGTAGGTGGATCCAGCACAGTGCTGGACTAGCATAACCTAAATAAGAGTACTATATAATAAGACCTTTTTCGTCTGGGATGAGGTTGTGAGGCTATATTACCAAAAAAGGGTCATGAGAGGGCAAGAGTTTCGTACTTTTTCTTTATTCTACAGATGATGGTTTGGAGTTGTAAGGATCTAAATTTCTTCGAGTACACTAATTTCTTTATCACATCTCAAAAAGACTACTTGATTTTTAAGAATAAATGTTTAATATTCTTTACGTGGATGAGGTCTTGTAGCAGCCGAATCCTCAAGAAGTAAACCTTAGTTTAAGCTAGTGGTGGAGCGAGAAAAGAGCTTCATTTTGTCTTAGCATATATGGTAAGGGTGGGGTCGTGAGTTCAATTCTCACCGGTGGCTCCATTATACAGTCTGGGATTAGGATAATCAAATTCTTATCATCCAAATTCCCTGACCCCTGACCCGTTTATTTCTAGAGGGGTTCGTCGGTGCATCGGATCTATTCCACAATACTCTAATCTATTGTGTGAATGCATTCTCAGAAAAATCGGCAGCGTATAGACTATTTACTGGATACCTATCTGGAAAAAGGGCTAGTTTTTCGAAATTACTCAATGGTGACAGTAAAGTCTTATAGGTTCACCTGGAAAGTGATTTTGAAATTATCAAAAGCAGAATATTTAGACGAGTTGACTACTGAGTGCCTTGAGGATGTATTCTATCAAGGACGTAAAGAACGACAATGGTCGTCTACAACTCTTCATTCATATTTCGCTAAAACGAATCCATTTTTGAAATGGTGTGTCAAACAAGGTTATCTTTCTTGTAATCCACTTGACAGAGTAGAGAAACCAAGGCTAAAAACTCGTCTCCCTAGAAAACTTAGCGAAACAGAGGCTGAGCTTGTGTTGGAAACATCATACCATATGAAATATTCTTATCGCTACGAAAGATTCAGAAATAGAGCTATCATAGCATGTATGCTACTTGCAGGACTAAGAAAATCTGAAACCATCAATCTTAGAATGAGAGATGTGGATTTTGATACCAGCTCTCTTTTTATTAACCAAGGAAAAGGTGGAAAAGATCGTAACATTCCCATGTGCTCTCGACTCAAAGGCATTTTGCTCTCATACATTGCTGAAAGAAAAAGACTTAATAGACAAAGTGTCTATTTCTTTACGGGAGTAAATGAGAAAAGAAAATTCGGGAATCAAGCAATTAAAATACTCATGCACCGCTTAAGAAAGCAAACGGGGTTAGATTTTTCATCGCACACACTTCGCCATAGTTTCGCTACATTGATGCTTGAAGGAGGTTGTGATATTTATACCCTCAGTCAAATGATGGGACATAGCAAAATTACTACCACAACTATTTATCTCCAATGTACAACTAAGCAAAAGAGAAAATCAATTGAACTTCATGCTCTTAATCACAATTGAGATCTCCTGACATTAATCTGCTAGCTTTTTGTGTTAGTGCCTTGGTACGACGGATATAAAGTCTTGTAGTTTGTTCTCTTGTATGACCCAAATACTCTCCGATTTCATACAAAGACAATCCTGAGTAATGTAGTTTTGTTGCAACATAGCGTCTTACACGATGACCGCTAAATGCAATTCCTGTTTCTCTGGACACTCTTCTGTAAAAAAGATTTACTGCATCAAGAGTCCAGGGTTTACCTGTTCTAAGTGATATAAATAGAGCTGAGATGGTAATTCCTGTAAGCATACGCTCTTTCTTATAACGGTGATATATTTCTAAAATATAATTCGGACAAGAGTAGTATCGAATTCTTCCTTTTCTTTTCCTTCCATAGATTCTGATAGTCCACATCCCATCATTGATGTAAATATCATTCATATGCATATCTAACAATTCACAACGTCTAGCTCCAGTAAAGCACAATAACCTCAAGAAAAGAATATCTCTATCTCTTCCTAAGATGTGAAAATAATCTCTGGTCTGGGTATGTTCTATGACTTGTTGGATTTCTTCTTTAGTCTGGCACGGTTGTTCTATTTGTGGTTCTGTTGATTTTTCAGCTTTCCGCAACCGATTCTCATCTATAATACCTCTTTTTTCTAACCATATCATGTAGGTATTTAGATTCTTTAGATAGGTGTTGCGAGTACATGCAGTCAGATTTTTTCTGTGCTGTATTTCCAATAATAAGTCACTCATATAACACGGGGTATTTGCTTGCTCTATAGAACGGAGATTTGAAGAACGCATGAGGTTGCGGATGGCAGAACGGACAGAACGTAATGTATGAACACTCCGCCCCAAAGCTTTCCACCTTTGGGCAAAATTTTTCCAATGCAGACCTAGTGGTGTTTCATTCTCTAGAACTTCTGACGATAGCTTTTCTTGTTCCGTATAGGAAAACAAGGTGTGGAGAGGTTCAGCCATTTTGAATTATGAAAGATGATTTCAGTGTACCACACTGAAGCACCCATTTAAAAATCAGTTTTGTAAAAATGTTAATCACATCAAGTACGTACTTATGAAACTAAGTACCAGATTGCTCCTACTGCTAATTCTCCCCGAATTATTACTCTTTTCTATGAGCATATGAAATAAGTGTAAATGAGCCACAGACATTATATCAGAGAGATTATTGGATTTTGAAATGTATACATAATTATTTTTCTGCAAGTAATAATGAAGAAAGAGTTTCAGTGTGTCGGGATTGGTATGGTAAGAGTGTAAGTACCCCGAAAAATCACTAAAACATTTCATTTTAGTGGGTTTTTGGAGCTATCTATTTTCCCCAACTCACATGTCGCGCAGGCCTTTACCACTCGTGGTTCTTTTACAGCGTTTTCATAGAAAGAAACGCCCTGGTCAAATTGTTTTCTGTAAGCCTTATAAAGCAGAAGATATTTGGGATATAGGCGTTGGAGCAGTGTTAGACCTCTATAGAGACCCTCATCCGCGACTAGTTGCTATCTGCCAAAAGTTATATGCAGAAGACCCATCTTGGTTTGAAGGAGATATTGTCTTTCTTCTCAGTTTTGACCCAGATATGCTTCCCAGTTACATACAAGACTATCTCTGAAGTTAACCTTGGGTAATACCTCACTCTAAGGCTGACCCACTCCCACGCACAGAAAAAAACTTTCTGACAAAGGTATTCCACGCATGAGGGAACACAAGGTCAAGCCCTGTTTTGATCACAATCTCCACATTCCCAACGGTCAGTTGTATTCTGGACAAAAACCTTGTGTTGCCTCGCATCCCACAGATTTGGTGCCTACAAGTTTTTTTGTCAGAGGTCTTTTTTTTTAACCATTAAATTTTAACGAACATTCAGGAGTTTGCAGAGATGAAAATCGTAGTCTATGAGGGGTGGGAGGTGTTATTTCAGACATTTAGAACCGACACCGTGAAAGCGGGTTTAGGTAGTTTAGAGGTGAATATTAGAGAGAAGCTAGCACAAGTAGAGGCGGACGTAGCCGCTTTTGATTTCTAGGGAGCACAGCTACTTTTTGGTTTTTTAGAGGGTTTACTTTTATGGATTATTTCATGAAGAGTAGATCCTTTTTCATCGCCCCGTCAATCCAGAATCATACTATCCCTGCGCTCATAACCCACATTTCAGATAGCAATCTCTGGATTGATTTCTCCTATCCCGCAATGCTTCATATATATCGTTGACCTACTTGCTAATAACTCCCAAGGGAACTACACTTTCCAGCGATATTTTATTCTTTCACAAAAACAACTTATGTATGGCACAGTGGAAACGTCGCACTCCTGAGCGTGATGGAACCTATCGCTTTGATGGTCAGTTTTTAGTTACTCATCGAGTCAGCAAAGAACTAAGCACAGCAGAAATCACATTTATATATTTGGAAATTAAACAGGCTGTGGAAACAGAAAATGGTCTCGATTATCTGCAAGTATTTACTGATGAATCAGACAGGAAGCTTTATTTCATCGATCAGGTAAATGATGGGATGAAAGCCTCTAAAGATTTTCTTCCTGATGATAATCATTGTACGCTTTTGTTTGCTGAGGAATATTGAGTTTACACTGGCAGAATATTGATTGGCTAGTGGTGCATTGTTCCATAAACTAAGGTAAATATTTGGTCTATAGGCTGGCACTCCAATTCAGAGAGTTCCAGCCCATTTTTCTTGTTTATTTGCATGATTACGATATTGCTTTTCTTTTTCTGATTCATCTGTTTTAACTTTTTATAGCTATTAATATTATTCTGTTGTAAATACGATGGATTTTTTAGCGGCGAGATTCCAAGAGCTTGCCACAGCTATATCGCCATCCGCAATACTGCGGGAATCAGCACATATGTCATGCGTACCTTTGCCACATGAGCTTTGTCACCATAGCTGTCTTGCTTCGCTCTTTCCATCTCTCGTGGCTACTCTAGTATGAGAGCACTGATCAGGTCTGTCTCTTCGTTTTCAGGCAAGCTGACACTGCGATACTCACCAGACACTATCGTATGCTATTCACTTTCGCTCTATCCACCCACAAGGTATGTCACTTCATTTATTCATAATCTCATACTCAAATTCAATACTTATTATTCTTTCCTTCTTCTACATACCATCAACGCTCGATCGCTTTTGTTCATTTCATACTAGCCGTTATCAGAGCTCTTCATCCTACCGCCACTTCTTTTTTAGCGGGCCGCTATGTCCTCTGCCCTTCGCAGCCCTATGTGCTATCTCTTTTTAGTTTACCACCTCTGGTGGTCGGTATTCAAAGGTAGCACCTAGGGGTGCTCGCTCTACGCCCGATCCATTGAACTTTGTTAATTTCATTTATTTATTTCGTTAATCGCTTTAACTATACACTCGTCAGTCACTACTCCTTCCTCTTTGCCCGTTCTCGTATGCATGTCCAGATACGAGCTTGGCCAGTTTGCATCTCTTAGGTTGAGAACTCTCGCTTTTAGCCTAGCAGCTTTAAATTCTTGAATGAGCAGCATTGAAATTTGCCTAGTTGAAAAAATGACAGAGAATAATTCAAGAATTTGCTGATTATATGGATTTAGATATTACTTTGATTGAGTCTGTTATTTTTGGTTAGTGCATAGATTATTTATCATACATACTTCTGCATAGATAGGTCCAGATATACATATCTGCAAGGTCTGGTCTCTTTGAGCCCTGGCACTACGCTTGCAGCGTAGCGATCCACCTTGCATATAAGCATATCTTCCCTTAGTGAGCATACGATAGTATGAGCATCAGTCTCATCAGTATTTTTTCACTTTTATATTTCATTATTATGGTTACTTCATCATCAGCTGGTACAGTACAGTTATCAGCGCAGGTCAGTGAGTGTTTGTCACTAGATTTATCTTTATTACAGTTTATTAGTTCATCATTGGTTCGTCATCGGGCAGGTGATTTGGGGCAGGTATATGGTCTGGATTTTGAATCTGGTATTTCAGGGTTTGAGTTTGGAGGTAGATATTCTTCAGTATTTGAGTATTTGGATCAAGATTCAGGTTTATTGGGTCAGCAGCTGTTGGTTATATCGCCTAGTGCTAGGGATACTACTTTTGTTTCATTTGTAGGGGAGCTGTTTTAGCTCTCTTTTTATTCTCGCTAATTTTAAGAACCTAATACAGTTTAAGCCTAGGTTTTTTTACAATTATTCTATTGTCTTTCCCAGATATTTGTTCGTCTATGAGAAGGGAATAGGAGTTTGTGTTGGGGTATATTTCATCAATGAAATTATCAACTAAATATTTATCTTTAGAGTGTTGAGATGATGGAAGGAAAGGATTGTTGTCGGGATACAATGGGTGTGGTGGTAGAAATGAGAAATGGTGTGGACGGTCAATGTGGGGAGCAGAAGCAAGTACGCATGTTTCCAGTCAACAGTTTTTACGCTGTAAAAATGTTGCCCGAAATCATGCCCAACCTGTCCACTTTCGTGGACGGTCGGCTTGCTCAGGGGGAAACTTTCCCCCTAGAGTTACCCCACCTATCTACCCTCAAAAATTGTAGCTCGTCTACAATCGCATACATCTTTCCTGATGTATCTGATATCCTGATTGCTCCACAGTAAAATAATACATCCCTGAAGGAAAATGCCCCAGATCTATCTCATGTTCTATTTGTGGTTCAGTGGTCTGATAGATCAGCTCACCATATGAATTAAATATAATCACATTTATCGGGAGTTCATGAGATACGGTGAACTTATCAGTAGTTGGATTTGGGTATGCTCGCACAGTTTCCAGAGGCTCTATTTTCACAGATTTAATGTCGAAGTACTCAAATCTCCCATCGAAATCCGTTTGCTTCAATCGGTAATAATTCAGTCCCTCGGAAAGATTCCTATGAGTATACCAGTATCTCTGAATCATAGTACTATTCCCAGCACCAGAAATCTCTGCGATTTCTATAAATCTTAAACCATCTTTAGAATGCTCTATTGTAAAGTAATCATTGTTAGTCTCATTCTCAGTAGTCCACTCTAGGATTGCATTTCTGCCATCTTTTCTCACATCGAAACCTAAAAGTTTTATAGGCAAAGCAACCCCGTTCACAGCTGAGATATCATAAAACCCTCCACAGGATTTTGTCCCCACATGCGTGGCTGATAATTGAGCGTCTGTGGAAGGTATATCCACTAGTGCTTGCACTGTTAATACCCAGTTTTGGGCAGTCGTTCCAGTAAAGTTTGCCAGAACAGGTTCGAAAACCCCAGGTAGATCAGTTCCACCAATGGTAGCCGATACAAATGCAAATTTTCCGGGCAGCCAGCTTATCTGATGAATCAATTGGTCATATACAATCCCGTCGCTTGGGAATAAATCCTGAAGCGTGATGTTAACAATTTCTCCAGTGAGTGCGCCCGAAACATCTGCTTCAAATATTGCTAGCGTCGCATCTTCGCACTGTGAGAATACATTGAGAGTTCCTAATAGGAATACAAGGGCTAGAATGTGAGTGTGCGTTTTCATAGTAGAATTTGTCGTTACTACAGTAAAGATAACAATAAAGTAAAATATACCGCATATATGTAGCACATATTTATGCTGTACCATAAACGCTGTAGGTCATCTATTTTGCGTCATGGATAATAAAAGTTCTAGTACAATACAGTTGGCAAATTTTGGACTAAGATTGCGCAAACTACGCAAAGAAAGAGGGTATACAAACTACGAGCATTTTGCCTATCAGAATGGCTTCAATCGAGTACAATATGGACGGTACGAAAATGGGGCGAATATCAGTTTCAAAACACTTGTGAATCTTTTAGCTGCTTTGGATATTTCTTTGGCTGCTTTTTTTGCAGAGGGGTTTTCTGAGGAGGAGAGTGAAAAGGAAAATCAGGAAGATATTTAGTTCTGCTTCTTCTTGCTATACTGTTATTGTAAAGTGTGAATGGCCTCCGATTGTGAGTTGCTTGAAGGTGGCATTATGGTATGGACGGGAATAAAGTTGTAAGAAGATAGAAATGGAATATGGTGGGGACTGGAACGCGGGGAGCAGAAGCAAGTACGCGCTGTTCCCGTCCCATGTTTTTTGATGCTCAAAAATCAGGACAATCTCACCGCTCTCCACTCCGTTACGACTTGCTTAGGGGACAGTCCCCTAGAGATGCCCCTTAATGAGCATTCCAGTCCTTCTTGGGACTGGAAATAATTCTCATATTCGCACTCAGAGATGGAGAATAAAATTGAAGAATTATCAGGAAGTGGAATTCCATTCTATACTTACTATTGGAAATCAAAAATTATTACCTTTATGGTGTTGAGATAGATTCATCCAATGTAATTATAACTCTGTACCCGAGTATATTCATTTATTATCTGAATATATAAGGTTAAATATGGAAAACTCTATATGGTTGACGGTTAGGTGTTTAGTGGTTATGTTAATTAAGAGTGTATAAGAAATAAACCTACTTAATTGATAAATTTTGATTATACAAATGTTCTCGGCAATTAAAAACAAAAAAATAACTCAACGAATGGATAAACTTAAAATAGATTTTGAAAATTGTTACGGAATCAGAAAGTTAAATTTTGAATTTGACTTTGAAAAAAATCGAACAAATTTAATCTATGCACCTAATGGATGTATGAAAACGTCATTTGCTAAGACGTTTATGGATTTCAGTAAAGGAGAAGCCTCAGAAGATTTAGTTTACCCCGATAGAATAAACAAACGAATCATTACTTCCAAAAATGGGAATAAAATTAATAAGGAACAAGTATTTGTAATAGTACCTTATAATGAAGGATATAAATCTCAAAAAGTATCCACATTATTAGTAAATCCTGAATTGAAAAAGAAGTACGATAAAATATTAGTGAGTATTGAAGAAAAAAAGGCAACGCTAATTAGTGAGTTAAAGACTTTAACAGGTTTGAAAAAAAGTATTGGGGAGACTTTTTCAGAAGATATTGTAGGATACTCGCAAGACGAATTTTTCAAAGCAATACTTAGAGTCAAACAGGAGGTTTTGGAAGTTAGCGACACAAATCTTTCAGGAGTGAGATATTCTGAAATTTTCAATCCAAAGGTTATTGCATTTCTTGAGACAGAAGACTTTAAAATAAAAATTAAAGAATATATAGAGACCTATGACAATCTTATTGAGAAGTCAATATACTTTAGAAAAGGTGTGTTTAATCATAACAATGCTTCTGTAGTAGCTAAAAATTTAAAGGACAATGGCTTTTTTAAAGCAAAGCATTCCGTTATCATGAATACAGGGAAGGAAAAGAAGGAGGTGTTTACAGAGGCAGATTTAGAAAATTTAATCCAAGAAGAAAAAGAATCTATACTAAATAATCCCGATTTGGTTAAAGCTTTCAGTAGTTTAGATTCAAAATTAAAAAATCGAGAACTAAAAGCTTTTAGAGACTACCTACTCAATAATAAATTTTTGCTAATAGAATTATCTAACTTAAAAAAGTTAAAAAATGACTTATGGATTTCTTATTTGAAGGAAAAGATCGATATATATACTGAACTAGAGGAAGAGTATAGCAGAGGAAGAACAGAAATTGATACTATTATTGAAGAAGCAAAAAAGGAAGAAACTACATGGAGAAGTGTCATAGATATTTTTAATAGAAGGTTTAATGTTCCGTTTAAAATTTCAGTTGAAAATCAAGATGATGTAATACTAAAACAACAAGCACCAAATTTTAAATTTGTTTTTATTGATAGAGTTGAAAGTCCAATGTCTATTGAAGAAAATAAATTACTTAAGGTTTTAAGTAATGGAGAAAAGCGTGCACTCTACATTTTAAATTTAATCTTTGAAATTGAAGCAAGAAAGGAAAGCGAAGAAGTTACTCTATTCATTATTGACGATATAGCAGATTCATTTGATTACAAAAATAAATATGCGATAATTGAATATCTTAAAGATAACAGCGATAATCCAAAATTCAGACAAATAATATTAAGTCATAATTTTGACTTTTTCAGGACTGTTCAAGGTAGGATATTGGGGAATACCACTCAGAGAGATAATTCATTTATAGCTCAAAAAAATAATGATGAAATTGTACTTTCAAGTGCAGGTTCAAGAAATATAACAAATCCTTTTGATGTTTGGAAAAACAAAATGAATACCAACTTACCAATGTTAATAGCTACTATCCCTTTCATAAGGAATTTGGTTGAATTTAGAGAAGGGAAATCGAATAATTATAAAAAGCTTACATCACTACTTCACATTAAAGAAGATACGGAATCAGTTACTATTTCTGATATTTCTGATATTTATAAAGATACTTTGAAAACTGTTGATTTAAGTAGCTATCCTCCTGACAAAAAACTTTTAGAATTAATTTTTAAGGCTTGTGAAGATATTATTGTGGATAATATGGACCAATCTCTCAATCTTGAAAATAAAATAGTTTTATCAATAGGTATTAGGCTGAAAGCAGAAGAATTTATGTGGTCAAAAGTTATGGATAAAACTCAAATAAATGGAAATCAAACAGGTAAATTATTCGGTAGATATAAGTTAGAATTTTCGAATGAAAGTTCAGAAGAAAGTAATATTGAATTATGCAGCTTAGTTAATCTTATGACTCCTGAAAATATCCATCTAAATTCTTTTATGTATGAACCCATTTTAGATATGTCCAATGATCACTTAAAAGAATTATATACTAAAATTAAATCAATAGGATAAAGCCGAGAATTGAGTAGAGTGAGGTATCCAATTTGACTACCTCAGCCCTCTCACACTACCGTACATGCAGACCTCGCCTGCCAGTAGGCAGGTATACGGCGGTTGACAAAACAGCTTCATTTTCTTTTCAAACCCTTACGAATTGCATGTTAATACTCCAAGAATGGGGTATACCCTTTCTTTCTTAGTCGAGCTTCGGCAATGGTTGTTCCCATAATAGGACTGCAAGCAATTGCTCATCCTCCCATTCGGGAATACCCAAATCGAATTGCCCAACTACGCGATACGCCCAGTTGAATAAATGCACGAATCCAGCGTTTCGGCTTCTTCCATGCTTTCCTGATACAATACGGCAAACGATACCGTATTCACGAATCCGAGTACTCAATTGTGATGTAAGGACATAGTATTTTTCCAAATAATTATCACAACACTACCTTCTCATTCCAGTCGTCCAAAACCTCATGATAAAATAGGGCTAAATATACCTACGTTTTAAAATTTAAAAATTTGTTACCTTTATAATGTTAAGATTGATGAAGCCAATTTTTTTTTAACTCTGTAATTGTGTATATAAGTTTATTATTTGAATATATACGGATAAATATGTAAAGTTCTGTATGGTTGTCGGTTAGGTGTTTAGAAGTAGTCTTAATTAAGAGTATACAGGAAATAAACGCAATGAACTGGTAAAATCATGTTTATATAAATGTTCTACACAAGCAAAAATTAAAAAACTAAATGAAAATACTTCACACCGCCGACTGGCATTTAGGACATAGACTGCATGAGCAATCACAATTCGAAGAACAAACTTTATTTTTAAGTTGGATTGAAAATTTTATCATTGACCAAGATATTGATTTACTGTTAGTTTCGGGTGATATATTCGATCATGGCGCACCATCAAATCAAAGCTTAGAAATGTACTATAACTTTTTGGTGAGGTTAAATAGTACAACATGTAAGTCCATAATTATTACCGGTGGAAATCACGATTCGCCAGGAACCTTAAATGCTCCAAAAAGTATTTTAAATGCCTTATCTATAAAAGTAGTTGGAAAAGTGACTGAAAACATTGAGGATGAGGTTTTTGAGATTGAAATTAATGGCGAAAAAGTTATTATTGGTGCTGTTCCTTATTTGCGTGATGGGGATATTAGAAGAGCTGTCGCAGGTGAATCATTTGAAGAGTTAACCGGAAAATACAAAGCAGCATTAATTAATCATTATGAAGCATCAGCCGAGCAATGTGAATTAATAAATACAAGCAAAGCATCTGTTATTGCTATGGGACATTTGTTTGCAACGGGAGGTTCGGTTTCTGATAGTGAACAAAATATTTATGTAGGCACATTAGGTCATATCGGTGCTAAAGATTTTCCAACGTACTTTGATTATATCGCTTTAGGGCACTTACACAGACCTCAAATAATTAGCGGAAATAATAAAGTAAGATATTCTGGATCACCACATATTCTAAGTTTTAGTGAAATTAATTACGATAAAATAATAATTGTTTTAACAATTAAAGACAATAAAATCAGTGATATCAAAGACGTTGTAGTTCCACGTTTCAGAGAGTTTTACAAGCTAGAAGGAACAATCGCAAAGTGTATTGAAGCATTCCCAGATGTTATTTCTAATCCTTATGAATTAATACCATGGGTAGAAATAGTATTAAATGAAGAGAACAACATAAATACCGATGATTTAAAAGTAGCTGCTAATCAATATCCATTTGAGATATTAAAAACAGCTTTAAAAAACCAACGAAGAATTAAAGGAATTGAGGAACTCCTAGAAGAAACAAAATCAATTAAAGAACTATTACCTATTGAAGTTTTTAAGCTCAAATGTAAAGAAATTGGGTATGATTTAGAAAATAGACCAGAAGTATTGGATGCTTTCAATGAAGTCTTACAATCCGTTAAAAATCAATAAGAACAGATAGATATGAAAATTTTAAAAATTGAATTACAAAATATAAATTCATTAAAATCTGAATCACCAATTGTAATAAATTTTGAAAGTGAACAATTTAAAGATGTTGGGTTATACGCTATCACAGGATCTACCGGTGCTGGAAAAACCACCATTTTAGATGCCATAACCATTGCGTTATATCATAGTGTGCCACGTTTTAATAACTCAAAAGGCACATTGTTTGATATTGTAAGTCATGGTGCAACTGAAGCGTTTAGTAGAGTTACTTTTGAAAATGAGAATGTAATTTACGAAGCGTATTGGGGTATTCGTCTAGCTTCTAGTACAGGGAGAATACTCACAAACCCTCAGGAAGAAGTTAGTTTGAAAAACCTGACAACTGATACTATTTTAGCTTCTCAAAAAAGAGCTGTAAATGCAGATGTAATTAAAGTGACTCAATTAGATTACGATCAGTTTTTAAGATCTGTAATGTTGGCTCAAGGTGAGTTTGCTTCATTTTTAACGGCGAAAGGACCTGAAAAAGGAAGACTTTTAGAACAAATTACTGGTGAACAGATTTATAAAAAAATCGGTCAAGGTATTTTGGATAGAAAATCTCAGGAGGACAGTAAATTAAAAGAGATTCAATCTAAAATTAACTCTGATGATGTTTTAACTGACGAAAGAAAAATTGAATTAACTCAAAAAGATAAAGAACTCGATGTTCAAATTGTAGCATCAGAAAGGGAAATGGGATCAATTCAGCTTATTTTTAATTGGTATGTCAAATCTCAAGAGTTAACTAATCAATTTAAAAAATTAGAACAAGAGTCGAAAGAAGTAATTTACGACTTTGAAAACCATAAAATTGAAATTGAATTACTGGATTTAAACGAAAAGGCAGAGCCGTTTAAAGAGCTTATTCAGAATTTTAATAGAAATGAGAAAAATAGTGTTGAAAAATCGAGTCAATTAAAAATATTAGAAGATCAATTAGCTCTACTTAAACCTGAGATTGAACGTTTAACTGAACTTTCTAAAAAACAATCAACTGAATTAGAGAATGCAGAAAAAGAGTTCGCTGCTTGGTTACCTAGATTTGATTTAATTACAAAGATAGATGGTGAATTAAAGAATGAAGCTGAGAATAAACGAAAATCAAAAGAGAAATTAGATGAATTAAATCTGCAAGTGAAGTTATTGCAAGATGAAAAGTATAAATTAACTAAGGATTTAACTGAGACTGAAGCAAAGATTGAAGTTGATGAAGTTTTTGTAACTCAAAATAAATTCTTAAAAGATGTAGATTCAAAAATTTCTAATTGGACGACAGATTTAATTACTCTAAAAGGAAATAAAGAAACATTAAATGAAAATTCTTTTTTTGTTACTCAAAAATGGAAAGAAGTAGAAAACATCACTGTAGAATTAACAGCGAACAAGGAGATTCTCAATAAGAAATTAGCAGAAATTGAGAAAATTGAGAAAGAGGTCATCACTATTAATAATCAATTATCAAAAAACAATTTAACTGATTTATTAGCTAAAAAAGAGAAACTTTCTTTAACTGAATCTAACTGGAAACAATTTAAAAATTTCTCAGAAGAAACGACAAAAGAAGAGAAAGAACTTGAAAAGATTTCTGCTCAAAAGATATCATTCTCGATTGATTTAAAGAATGTCAAAAAACAAATTGAAGTGGTCAAAGAACAAACCGCCTCACAAGTAGCGTCTGTTGCTGATGCTGAAAAGATTTTAGATTTAGAAAAAAGCATTTCTAAATATGAAGATGATCGCCAAAACCTAGTAAATGGTCAACCTTGTGGTTTATGTGGTTCTGAAGAACATCCATTTACTGAAAATCTAGAATCAATAGGTGTTTCAAAATCTGAACGTGAACTTAACATACGAAGAGATAAATTAAAAACACTAATCGATTCAAAATCTGAATTAGACAAGAAGGAGGTCAAATTATCTACAAGTATAGATGGCTTGACGCGGCAAATCAATGCAATAACTGAAGAGTTAAAGTCTATTCAATCAAAAGCAAAACAATTAGATATTGATTGTGAATTAACAAATCTAACCAAGATCAACATTGAAGTAAATCTATCTTATGAGACGTTAAAATCACTGGATGATAAAATAACATCTGCACAGAAATTACAATCCAAGAAAGATGAATTGTCGAATACAGTTAAAGTGCAAAACCATTCTGTTGACATACTAAAAACGAAGGATGCTACACTTGGTGAGAATATTAAAAATGCAAAAGCTGAAATTGATAGTAAGCAAAAATCCATTGATGGTTTAACTAAGACTTGTACTAATCTAGAAAGCAACCTAAAGTCGAAGTTGTCTAAATTCAATTATGAATTGCCATCAATTGAGGATACAAAATCGTTTATTCAAACGATTGAAGAAGCAATCGTTAAATACAATAAAACTGAAAAGGACCTAGATTCATTAAGATCAGAAATTAAGGTAATTAATAATAGCTTAACCAATATTGGAACGCAATTAGAAACACATTCAGAAACTCAAAATGATTACACAAAAACAATAAGTGAATGCGAAACTAAATCTGCTCAATTAAAAAGTAATCGTATAGGTATTTTACCAATTGATATTACTGTAGAAAGTAAAAGAGAAAGTTTACAATCTTTAAGTAAGCAATTAGCCGAAAATGATAAACTAAGTACAAAGGAGTTGCAAAAGGCATTGGACGATCAAAGAGAGAAAGAAGCTATAAAAGTTGAAATTAACAAAGAACAAAAAAAATTAAAGGATGAATTAAGCACTTTACAAGTATCACTGGAGTCGCAGTTGAGAGGGAGCAATTTTAAGTCTAAACAAGACATTGAAAAGGCTTTGTTAACAAAGGAGGATAAACAAAAGTACACTCAAAACAAAGACCGAATAAAGGAGATACAACTCAGGTTGCAAACTTTAAAAGAGACAAATCTCAAAGCCATAGAAGGTTTGAATGAGTCTAAAAACTTTGATATTTCAGAAGCAGAAATCAAATTGGCTTTTGAAGAATTAAAAACCAAAAGAGATGGTTTATCAGCTGAAAAAGGGGAAATAAAAGAAGCTTTTAGAAAGGAACAGGAAATTAGGAATAGAAATCAAGAAGTTTATAAAAAGATTGAAGCCCAAGAAGCGATTTGCAATGTTTGGAAAGTGCTATTTAAAATCATCGGGAATTCAAAAGATGCTTTTAATGTGTATGTCCAACGCTTAACATTAAAACATTTGTTAGATCTCGCTAATGTGCATTTGTACAATTTAAATAGGCGTTATTCCTTAAGAATGGAAGAGGACTACAAACCAAAAGAAGAGCTTAATTTTAATTTGATTGATCATTACCAAACCGACCAAGCCAGATTAGTAGATACATCAAGTGGTGGTGAAAAGTTTATTATTAGTTTGGCATTAGCTTTAGGATTGTCAGATTTAGCTAGTAAAAACGTAAAAATTGACTCATTGTTTTTTGATGAGGGATTTGGAACTTTAGACAACAACACATTAGAAACTGTTATTTCTACCTTAGAAAATTTACAGTCACAAGGTAAGATGATTGGAATAATATCACACGTGGAAAACTTAAAGGAGCGTATTCCGACTCAAATTCAGATTACAAAAAAAAGTAATGGGGTTAGTGTAGTTGACATATTTTAGAGAGCTGGACTAATGCTTTATTGTGACAATTTGTGTACCCTTAATAAAGTGCTTGTAGTAGAAAGGGAAAGAATGGATTTGAATAGGAATATTGAAGTAGCTGTACAAAACATTGATATAGGTAAGAGAGAATTAATTAAAAATTTGTTAGGCAAAATTTATTTTGTCTTTCACTTTATATGGGCATTAGATGATTATAGCCAAAATAATGCGACGTACAATACTAAAGTCTCATAGTTGACGGTATCCAAATACACATCACAATACAATCTTCTCATTCCAGTCGTCCAAAACCTCTCGATTGAATGAATCCAAGTACACCTGCGTAATTTCTTCGGTTTTGTGTCCCATTGCTTCGCTTATTATGGCTGTTGGTACTCCTTTGTATTTGGCGATGGTAGCGAAACTATGCCGAGCGGTGTAGCTCGTAATCGGCGCATTTATTCCGCAGACCTCACCAATTGTCTTCAATGCCTTATTATATCGCTTGAGTGCTCCTTGTGCTGCCTTGCTTTGCTCCTCTGGTGTAGTGCCTGATGAAAGAATCCCCAGCACATAATCTTCGTCAGATTTGCCAGCAGTGTATTTGTTTAGAATCACCTGCAACGGTGCAGTTATTTTTATGGTGTACAATCCTCCTGTTCTCTGCCTTTTGTATTCAACCCGGCCCTCCCGAATCTGCTTCATCTGCATATATACAAGGTCAGAAAATGATGTTCCCATGAGGTAAAAGCTTAATAAAAAATAGTCCTTTGCGCGGCTCTGCAAATCTGTCTGCGGTTCATAGATTTTTATCAAATCTAGCTCTGCTTGGCTTATCGCTCGTTTCCGTGTGGCTTCTTTTTTTATTCTGTACTCACCAAATGGGTTGTGGTCTTTGGGGAGCATCTGCTCTTTTCTGGCTTTATTTATCAACGCTCGTAATGTTCGCATGACCACCGCCAAACCGTTAACGCTATTGCCGCGACTTCTATACCATGCGTCATATTCGTGAAGCCATTTTGTTGTTATTCTAATGAGTGTAAAATCTACTTGGTCGCGATATTTTGGGTACTCCAAAGGATGCTTTTCTCTGCCTGGAGTCTTGTCATTTTCATTTACGAGCCAATTCGGTAGCTTCTTTCCACTTCTCATAAACCCATGAACACTGTTTCTCATGTATTTATATGACCGCGCCGTACCTATTCTATTCGCAAGTTTTAGCCGTGCTATCACTTCGTCGCAGTACACGTATGTTTTCGTCTCAGAGTCTTTTCGTATCAAGTACTGCCGCAGTTCTTGGGTTGGCATCGTGTGCAGTTTCTCCTCTCGCTCTAAATCCAACAACACATCCGATACCTCCGTTTTCTGTTTCTGTAACTGGCTATTGAGGCGCGAAGTATTTCCCGAAGCCCGAGACTTGACCTCAGCCGTAGTAACGTTCCAATATCGCTCATCTACTCTATAGCCCGTAGAAACCTCTACCAAGCGGCGATAGTACGTAATTCGCAGTTTTATCGTATATTCTTTATCCGCTCTTTTTCTTCTGGTATCTAAAAATAATTTTACTGTGAAGCTCATATGTGGTTGTATATGTTCAAACTATGTTCAAACAAATATACGAATTATATGGCTATATATGAAACCAAATAAAATATATATGCTGATAATCAGCTATTTACACCCATTGTAGACCAACTGATAACACATATCCGCTGACTGTTAATCAGAGGGTCCAAGGTTCAAGTCCTTGAAGGACCGCCCACAGAAGCCCGTAAATGTAATGTTTACGGGCTTTTTCATTGCTTAAATGTTTGTTGGTTGTCGTTAGGGTTGTCGTTTTATTATCCTTTGGTTTTAATAGTTTAACAGAAGAAAAGAGGTTGTTTTGTCTTATGATTTATTGGACAGGAACTAGAGTTTCAGAAGCCTTAAATTTGCATCCTGAGCATATCGACTTTTCAGACCGAGTAATAATTATTAGATCGCTAAAGAAAAGAGGTAAAATCCACTATAGGCAAATACCTGTACCTCCCTTTTATCTTAATGAATTGAAATTGTTTGTAATTAAACTCGATCATGGTTTTCCTATATAGACTTTCTCTAGACGTTCTGCGTGCTGTTATATTAAAACTCTTATGACAGAAGCCAAGGTAAGTGGGGCAAAGGCATGTTCAAGAGGATTAAGACACAGTTTTGCAGTGAATTGTATAATGAATGGCGTACCCTTAACACTTATCCAAAAATGGATGGGACATGCTTCGAGGGTGTACCCCACTTTTTCGCGGAAATGGAAGCTTTAATAATCTTGAGAGTTGATAATCAACGAATTAGACTATGAAATTCCCGTTGGAAAGTTTCTCAAACGAAAAAATGGGATACACCCTGCTTCGATTGAAACGACTGTAATCTATAAACAGATAATCGGAGTGGGCGAAAGGAGGTTTGCCCTAAAAACATGGGATAGATAAAGTAGATGTGTTGATTTATATATTCCTTTTTACATTTCAAAATGATACAATTATGACTAAGAATTTATGAACACTTACTATTAAAGAGGTAATTAGAGTGTTGAGATCTATTAAAGATGAGTATGGCGATACACCCATTATATATGTAAAGAAAATAAAGACTCTTGTACGAAACTTCGAGCAATCGAGTTTGATGAGGAATGAAGAGTTACTAAAATTATTAAAGGCGATGATCTTGAATAATCTTAGGGTTATGACTTGGTAAGAGTAGCAATGACTTATATTCTGAAATCTGAAAGAATGACCATCTATATCCAACTTTTTTTTATTCTATCTTTTTTCATTGCATTGGAATTTGCAATAGCTAAAAATCTGTGGAACAAAAAATCTACATATGATTACAGGAAAATGGATAAGACAACCACAAGAGACTGAAGGAAGTTATTATTTCAGCGGTACATTTTATGCTATGAAGTTATTTAAGAATACGAAGACTATCTAAACACAAAGCATTAAGGACATTGGACTACAGCTATTTCTCCTTCCATAGCTATGGCTATGAAACTCAAAATAGCCTGTCCCGCGGAACGCGGGAAGCTTTGCCAATAACCTTAAGCCTTTATGCTCGATTTAGTCCTGCATTCTTAAATGACTTCTATAAGAGGGATAGCTCACCTACTCTCTGAGTTGGAAATAATGGCAATCTATTATGAAATTAAAGCTCTCGTCAAAGAGAATGATGGTGTAGATTATCTACAAGTTTATATTAATCAATGGTTCTGTAAAGAATTATGCAGCAATGGTACCGAATTTAATGACTTCCTGGTATTCTTCTTTTAATTTAATCAACTTATGGTCAAAACCATAGATGGAAAATATTCGATACAGCATATTTCTATTCTGTAATTGCATCTTCAAATCACCTATAGACAAGGGGATTGATGTATTTTTATCTACTTCACTTCTTATTATGCATTTCGCAATATTTACAGAAGTCAATGAAGCGTTAAAATGAAAATGTAACTTCTTTATTGACCTTGCCTGCCCTTGTTCGAGTCCTGTATATTGTTTCCCATCTCTAAAATTGAATTCCATTTGGAACCTTGCTTTGTAATAGGATAATATTTCAGCCCCGCTTCTTTGTTCATTAGTGCTGAAGAATATTTTATACATGACAAGCTTACCCCGTTTATTGAAAAACTCGACATAGCAAAGTTTTACCTTTCGTTTCAAGCCTACACTATATATTAGACCACTGTAGATTGCAATTTCTTCATTGTTAAATTCTTTTTTCACTCGGCGTTTATCTATATCCTTTACATTTACCTTACCATCATATTTACGCTTTCTTCCTCTTCCTGTTTTTTGGACACCTCGATATAAGTACTTTAAATTTGCATCATCTCTTAATCTGCATATCACTTCCAGGTTGGTCTCTTTGCATATCGGGTTCACAAATTTCAACTTTGCAAAATAACCATCCACCACTAGTACCTTGCTTATCTTTTCAAGCTTAGTGGCTCTTTGCATAATTACTTCTGCGTAATGATCAACCAATGTCTTTGCCTCCCCAATCACTTCTTTTTTACTTTTGGGACTTTGAATCGCTTCTAAGTGATAGGCCGTATTTTGTTTAATATCTATAACACTTATATTACCTATTTCTAACCCCTTCTTGTATTTACTTGCCGCTCCAGAATAAAATATCCAAGGCCTGGGGTCTGTTTTCCACTTTTTGGAATGTAACTTGGATCAAACCCAAGTATACCTTCATCACTACAATATTGCACAACCAGAATCTTATTAAAACTGAGCCAATCAAGACCTTTTTCGAAATGTAATCTGTAACTTTTCTCGCACATCTCTCCTTGTCTCCCCATTTGTGAAAAATTAACTCTTCCTCGCATTGAAATAAATAATAGCAATATTTCGCTAACTGTCTTAATGCGCGATGCTTTAAGATTTGTCATTTTTTGTATTATTGTAGAAATAAGGGCTTGCCCTTTGGTAAATGCGTCTTGTGAAATCATGGTTGAAGCTTGATCTCAGATTGGTAATGCCAATTTACGCATTTACTCTTTTCTAATTTTTAATCTTCTTTTCTTTACCGAACCATTGATTAATAAGAAAACAAAACAAAAATATTCTGTATTGATCAACTGAATAAAAGGACTCATTTAATCAATCATTCCGCTCTTTGTAGTTCCTTACAATCCTTTTATAAAGGGGAATAGAAAGCATAGAAGAAAAATTCAAATCCTTGATGTTTAATAAAAATATTATATCTTCTTCCCGCTATTCACCCAATAAGGAAAATATTGAGCCAGATATGAGTATTTGGTTTCTTCAAGTTTTTTGAATTCCTTTCCCTTCTGCATTCAAATAATTTAAATTTAGGAATATAGCATATCACCATGCTTTATATATTTAGTCAAAAGTTACTTTTTTTATTTTTTAGATACATCAGAAAAAAAATATATGTTAAAGTTTCTCACTTCATCATTTATTATATTTATTATATACAATATATAGTTCTTCTAAATTTCAGTTTGTTATGCATATTAATTGTATCCCCTCAAAAAGGGGTGGTAATTACAATGCCTTTTGATAAATTAGTGAGCTAAGAGAAGGCATGTCATTTTCTTTTTTGATTCTATCCAAAATATACTTGAAAGGAGAAACGTCCAGTTTT
>Ga0256847_1000218_pt1 | contig 39307 bp, 37 predicted proteins | sample TeddybearmetaG_FD_189099 | JGI IMG/M metagenome (GOLD analysis project Ga0256847, IMG submission 189099) | Hydrothermal vent microbial communities from East Pacific Rise, Pacific Ocean - Teddybear | ecosystem: Environmental > Aquatic > Marine > Hydrothermal vents | place: Pacific Ocean: East...
TTTTGAGTTTCGTGTACTCCCACCGCTCACCTCCAGGTCCACATAGGCCCGTAACTGTGCTTTCTAATTTCCCTCGAAAACTGGCTGTTCCTTCTTTACGAAAGCATCGTATGCCCGTACAAAATCTTCAGTTTGCATACAAATAGCCTGAGCTTGCGCCTCTGCCTCAATGGCCTGGTCTACGCTCATGTTCCATTCATACTGTAACTGGTTTTTTGTTATACCATTGGCAAAGGTTGGGCCAGCAGCAATACGATTAAACAAAAAAGCGACTTTCGCATTCGGTACTGCATAGGGCACCCCTGTACGTGGGCGGAGTACGAATATTTTTGTAAGACTGGCAAGGTGAAACTGCTGTTGGAGATATGTCACCCAATATATGGTGAGTTTATGTGCCGCCATTCAAATAAAGGCGCACAGTCCTAACGCAAAAATAATATCAATTTTGAGAAACCCATGTGACAGGATGTATTCCTAGTACATTATGGGTATCCCACATAATAGAAAAAGGGAAGAAAACGGTTTCCTGGAAATGTTTCGAAGTAGTCATGATACATGATGGCTGAGTTCCAGTTTAGGAGATAAGTTAAGAAGACTAATCTTGTATAGCCCATTCCATTAGTAATGGATGTACAAGATGAGATATTATCGTTCTATAGGGAAGATACTTTACGAATAGTTTCACGATCTATTTTTCATCCAGATTTCTGGATCGATAATCCGTGGGAGAGCAACTATGCTGCAATCTAAATGCTTCGTTAAAAGAAGAAATAGATCGAAACCCTACATCCAACGCAATCGTTAACACAGGAAGCTGTTGTTCACTGATTAATCGAGCAGTGGCTTCTGTAATTCGATAGCGGTTAACAAACTGATTAAAATTACGATATCCCATCTCACTATTAATGAGGCGACGCAATTGATACTCAGGTACATTCATTTTTAACGCTACATCCGCGATCCGTAAACCATGCTCAGCGTAACATCGCTCAGACTCCATAAGCTGCTGCAAATTTAGGACTCGATGGTTTCCCATTGTGCTAGGCCGTGGTTTTGAGCTTGAACGAACCAAGATAAAGGCAGGGTTGATTTTCATGAACGCTACATTCATACAAGTTGTCACCACCATAATTAGTGACATCCCAATAAGTTCAATAAATCCGGGAACTTGCCCTGCGCTTACCAGTTCTGCTATGACAACGACTGCAACAATGCAGCCAAGACTTGTAGCAAATATTTTGCGCAGCCTGTAGCGGGCTTCTACAAGGTCATACAAAGTTCCGTGCCATATTACAAAAACAGCACTCAGAGCCCACGCAAGTTTCGCCAATTGAACACCCAGCCCGATTAAGGGTTGTTCACTATCACCAACCAACAACTGCCTTCCCACCCACAGAGAGAACGCCAAATATAGCAGTGCCGCAAACAACAGTGCAGAGGGTAACTTTCGATCATCTTCAAATACTACCCACACGAACAGGAACAACAGCAAGGGAATAGTTTGAGAAGACAAAACTAAAACAGCCAGAAAACCAACACCCGCATTGAGTTCAACCCAGGGTAAAATCAGATAACTTATTGCACCCAGAGATAGAGCGAAGCCTAAAATTCGGATACGGGGCGGGTTATTCGAGAAGCCAAAGGCAAGTGAAAATAGCAGAACCTGGGATGCTGCCAATAAACGTATTGCTAGAATTATGGGCACCATAGTCGACTACCTGAAATTTTCATTAATTGTCATGGTATCAACTTTTCCGCCACAACCCACACCATTGATCGGCCGGGATTATCTACATAATGTGTGGCAATAACCGCAAACCCAGTTTTCGCTAACAAACGCTCAACTGTAGAGACACGATGAAAACAATATATCGAGGACGGAAATCGGGCAACCACCTCTGTATCTTCCGCCGGGCGAAATGCTAAAACCAGACGTCCTCCCGGTACCATAACCCTCCAGATTTCCCCAAGATGTGCACCAACCGGGTCCCAAAAATAGAGCGTGTGAACAGCAAGAACTCGATTAAAAACATTTTCACTAAAAGGCAGATCCTTACTGTCACCCTTCTCAATAGAAACCAGATTTTTGTCGATCAAGCTGCCATTAGTTTTACGCGCCAGTTTCAACATTACATCGGACACATCTACACTTGTCACGTGCCCTCTATGCGCAAGTCTCGCCAAATGGTGAATTGAGCGACCGTGTCCCGTACCAATGTCCAGTACAGTATCGCTATCTCCCACCTTAAGAAATTCAATGGCACGCTCGTTTTCATAAGCGGTTTCCCTTGACATAATACGGGCAACAATTTTTCCAAGTACACCTCTGGGATGTCTGCCCTGTTTAGCAATAAATAACGGCTTCTGCATTACCCTGATGCCCCCTCCAAAGTTGTAGTACCCGTACATACGTCTCTCGTTCGGCGCCACAGTTGTGTTTGACAAAAAATCTTGAGAGCACAGCCCTTAAGCTCCAACAATCCATTTCCGGTGCTTTGGATACTCCCTGAATAAGTACGACCGTCATCGGGGTTGTACACCTTTCCTCCTCGCCATACCCCATCTGAATCTTTTCTAAATCCGGAGAGAATCCTGATTCCAATAAGTGCCCTACCTCGGGCTGCTCTGTCCGAATTGTTGGCGTCTGTTAGAGCAGTGCCATTTTCGTCGAGTGCATTCCATAACCATGTGATACGACCGCAAAGCTCTGTAGGAAGGTCCGCGGGGTCACAAGCTTCAATCTGTACTTTTGACCCGAAGCCGGAGCTGGCCCAGGTTCCGGTTACATCTTCATAATCCAAATCTCCAATTGCGGGAACGGAAACCAAAATAGAAAGGATAAATACACGTGAAATATTCATATAGATCGAATTCATGCTGTTTCTACCTCTTCTTCTACCCTCTCAACAAAAGGAACTCCCATTTCCGTTGTTTGTCGAAAACGGGTCTCATAATCAACACGCTCAGTCCCCATAAGTCGATCCCACCAGGTAAAGTAAAACCCGTAATTCCCGACGCCATGCAAATGATGCAAATCATGGTGTGTAACCGTGGTACTCCACCCAAAAGGACCACTAACAAAACCGGCGGGAAAAACTTCGATACCAGTATGGGCGAGCGTATTACGTGCAATCATCACCATGGTAAAAAGACCAATGGTTATTGGGTGCATTGGAATGACGAACAGCAACAGCGGTAAAAATAACGCATTCAGTACTGCTTCACCTGGTGCAAAGGCATACGCGGTAGTCGGGCACGGTGTTACAGAACGATGATGCAATCTGTGTACGTACCTGTATATTGCTGGATGGTGCATGGTTCTGTGTACCCAGTAAAAATACGCATCGTGCAACAAAATTGCTAAACTCAGACTGAACACCAGATAAGCCCATTCCAACCCAGCCACCCCAAAGCTATAGACGTCCAAATCGGTGTATAAGAGGGTAAACGGGCGTAGCGGGCCGAAGTGAACCAACCAGCCCATACCTGAAAAAATACAGACGGTTACAATTGAAAAAAGCACTTCCCGCATTAATTGCTTAGCTCCAATTTTTTGTTTTTGAATTTCCCGATTTTTTAATATTGACGCCATAACCACATTCACGATGAGGTAAATGGTTCCCACAATGATGACAAATTGGCCCAGATCATGTACGACGAACCCGAACCATTGTTTTATACAAACTTCTAGTTTATCCATAGTGCTTTCCACCTGTGTTTAACAATCAGGTGCAAAGAATGGTATACGCCGGTTCGAGAATCTGCCGGATTTATAAGAATTTCAGAGTGATTTCAAAATCCGGCTGGTTTTAACTAATCTGTTAGGCAATTGCACTAAACATCTACCAGGTGAAAGATAGAAACTAATCGATCGTCAATTGTTTTCCCGGAAATACCTCTTGCACCGGAAATTCTTCAAAGAAAGTGGTCCAGCGTTCGTGCATGGGTTATACCACCGTGTCGTCCAGCCAGATGGGCCCGTAACTGTGCTTTCTAATTTCCCTCGAAAACCGGCTGTTCCTTCTTTACGAAAGCATCGTATGCCCGTACAAAATCTTCAGTTTGCATACAAATAGCCTGAGCTTGCGCCTCTGCCTCAATGGCCTGGTCTACGCTCATGTTCCATTCATACTGTAACTGGTTTTTTGTTATACCATTGGCAAAGGTTGGGCCAGCAGCAATACGTTGTGCCATCTTTATGGCGTCATCAATGGGTGCATCGCTAATACCATTATAAAATCCCCAGCGCTCCCCTTCTTCTGCCTTCATGGCGCGCCCGGTATACAGTAACTCGCTGGTACGTCCCTGCCCAATTATTCGGGGCAAAATAGCACAAGCTCCCATATCACAGCCAGCCAGACCAACACGATTAAACAAAAAGGCGACCTTCGCATTCGGTGCTGCGAAACGTAAGTCACTGCTCATGGCAATAATCGCACCGGCACCAGCACAAATACCTTCTATTGCACTGATAATGGGTTGCGGACAGGCTCGCATGGCTTTAACCAGATCTCCTGTCATACGCGTAAATCCCATCAACTCCTTCATAGACATTTTTGTCAGGGGGCCAATAATTTCATGCACATCACCACCCGAACAAAAATTACCACCCGCTCCGCGCATCACCACGCAAAAAATGTCGTCCGCATAAACCAGCGCCCTGAACAAATCACGTAACTCTGCGTAAGATTCAAAGGTAAGCGGGTTTTTTCGCTCTGGACGATTTAAGGTGATTGTCGCAACACCTTCTTTGGCCTCCCACAAAAAATGTTGTGCCGAATAGTCAGCCAATTGTGTAGCTTGCATGCGCCTCTCCTGAAAAAAAATAGTAGTTCACATTACTTCACCGCCGCTTACAGATATCGCCTGCCCAGTGATTGCGCCACTTTCCTTTGCACACAACCAAAGCACTACATTTGCTACTTCTTCAGGAAGTACCAATCGCCCCTGGGGGTTAACGCTTGTAAACTCGGCAAGCACTTCGCTTGCTGTACGCCCGGTTTTCGCTTCAATTTTGGTGATAGAAGAGCGAACGATATCGGTATCTGTAAATCCAGGACAAACTGCGTTTACTGTAATGCCCTGTTGTGCGGTTTCCAGGGCAAGCGCTCGACTCAAGCCCAGTACTGCGTGTTTTGCAGCGCAGTAAGCACTTACATAGGCATATCCCTTCTGGGCTGCGGTACTGGCAATATTAATAATACGTCCAAACCTGCGTTCTCGCATTCCGGGCAAAACAGCCTGGGTACAATGAAACACACCATGCAAATTTACGTCCATAACCGAGTTCCACATTTCGAAATTCAGCTTATGAAACGGAGCGGTTGGCGCAATTCCCGCATTGTTAACCAGCACGTCAATTGCTCCAAACCCGGCAGGGTCTGCTGCTTTTGTAAATGCTGTCTGAACACCGCTTGCATCGCTAACGTCACAAACAATGGTATGAACCAAATCAGACCGTCCAAGGGCATTTGCTGTTTGGTCGAGAACGTCTTTGCGCCGCCCCATTAGCGTTACGCGAAAGTTGTTTTCCACCAGCGTTTGCGTAATAGCAGCGCCAATTCCGCTACCCGCACCTGTCACGCAAGCATGAAGTGTCATTTGTTTAAGGTCCACTAGTTTAAAGGCGCGCTTTGATCTGCAAGCGCGGCTTCTGCTTCTCTTTGTAAATTTAGATGCAACTGACGGTATCCCATAAAATACTGTTTCTGTTCAAAAACGCCCTGCCCTGTATGCCCCATTTGCGCCGCGGCACGCATTGTCCAGTTGGGGTCGGCTAGGTGAGGTCGAGCAAGGCATACCAAATCTGCTCGCCCTGCAGCGATAATACTGTTCACATGATCCACTTCATAGATGTTTCCAACTGCTAGCGTCGCTATGCCGGCTTCGTTGCGAATACGATCCGAAAGCGGTGTTTGAAACATTCTGCCCGGCCTTGGCTGAGCTTCATGGGAAGTCTGCCCGCTGGACACATCAATTACATCCGCTCCTGCACTATGGAAAGCCCGCGCTATTTCTACGGCCTCGGCATCTTCAATACCCGCCTCTCCCATCCAGTCATGCGCTGAAATACGCACAGACATTGGTTTACCCACCGGCCAGACGGCACGCATAGCACGAAAGACTTCAAGCGGATACCGCAGGCGGTTTTCCAGGCTGCCTCCATACTCATCGCTGCGTTTATTTAATATCGGCGTGATAAATGAGGCTATCAGATAGCCATGTGCGGCATGCAATTCCAGCATATCAAAGCCTGCTCGATCGGCTCTTATCGTAGCTGCTACAAACTGCGCCGTTATCTGGTCCATTCCAGCACGGTCCAGTTCCGCAGGAGTATCACTGTAATGGTCATAAGCAAGGGGGCTCGCCGCAATCAGAGGCCAGCGGTCTTCAGGCTCCAGGGGATCATCCAGACGGTCCGGGTGCCACTGCCAGGGAACTTTTGTTGCGCCTTTAGCTCCAGCATGCCCCAGCTGCATAACAATCCTGGCTTTGGTGTGGGTATGCACGAATTCGCATATTTTCTGCCAGCCTGCTTCCTGCCCATCATTCCAGATACCTGCGCATCCCGGAGTAATACGTGCATCACTCGAAATGTTGGTCATTTCTGTAAAGAGAAGACCAGCCCCACCTTTTGCAAGACTACCGTAATGCACAAAATGCCAATCATCGGGTAGCCCGTCAATGGCGCTGTACATAGACATGGGCGATACGACAACGCGATTTATCAAATTCATTTTCCCTACGTTGTAGGGTAAAAACATTGGCGGAATTGCCTCACCGGAGTCTACGCCGGGGATTTGTTTAGCCAAATGAGATTCAAGCCCTTCAAGCCAACTCTTGTCACGTAAACGAAGATTTTCATGGCTAACTCTCTGGCTGCGAGTTAATAACGAATAGTAGAATTGTTTTAGATCAAAGGCATCCAGATACCGGGGCGTGTTCTCAAACCAGATCATCGCATTTTGTGCAGCATTCTGAAGCCGCAACGCTTCCACTTCCCTTTCTTGCTGATAAGTACGCAGAGCATCAGGGATAGACAAGTCACTGTTTACATGCTTTGCCAATGATATTGCATCCTCAAGGCCCAGTTTGGTGCCTGAACCAATGGCAAAATGCGCCGTGTGCGCAGCATCGCCAATAAGCACAACCCGGTCGTCTTTCACCCACTGTTTACATAAAACAGACGGAAAGTTGATCCAGGCCGATCCGCGAACATGAGCAGAATTTGTCATCAGGTCATGGCCACCGAGGTATGCGGCAAAAATCTCACGGCAGGTTTCCGCACTTTCGGTGTGTGACATTGAGTCAAAGCCGATAGCTTCATAAACATCCGGATTACACTCGACTATGAACGTCGATGTATTCTGGTCGAACTGATAGGCATGCGCCCATATCCATCCATGCGCCGTACGTTCAAATATAAAGGTAAAAGCATCTCTGAATGTCTGGTTGGTACCCAGCCAGACAAATTTGTTAGGCCTGATATCCACATTACATGCAAAATCTTTAAGGTGTGCATTTCGTATTTTGGAATTAAGCCCGTCGGCAACTACTATCAGGTCTGCATCAGAAAACCTGGTGTCCAGGTCCTCCACCTCAAATTCAGATTCAAAATGCAGGTCTACCCCCAGCTCATGGGCGCGGTTGTGGAGAATTTCCAGCATACGTTTTCGTCCAAGCCCCACAAAACCATGCCCATCCGAGCGTTCAAGCTCTCCATCAACAAAACAGTCGATCATATCCCAATGAATAAACTCTGCCTTTATCGCCTGCGCACTCACAGTATCAACAGCTTGCAAGTTTTCCATAGTTTGATCGGAAAATACGACACCCCATCCAAAGGTATCATCCGCTTTGTTACGTTCGTAAACAGCAACTTCGTGGGACGCATTCTTCAGCTTCATCGCTATCGCAAGATACAAGCCTGAAGGCCCACCACCCAGACACACAATTTTCATTAACATCTCCTACAAACCCACCTATCAAAAATGCAGTCAGGCGGGGACAAATAGTTTAGGCTTAAAGTTTCAGGGAACGAGTATAGCCCAGATATTTTAGATATAAAATGTTATTCAGGACTGTCTATGACAAGCAACAAAAACACAAGGTCTGACCGCGAAACTCGCCTGGTTGAAAATGACCACCATTCCATCAAGCTATGGCTGCGGCTGCTTACCTGTTCGAGCCTGATTGAAAGCCACTTGCGAACAGCACTTAGAGAAGAATTTGACACTACGCTACCGCGCTTTGATTTTCTTGCTCAGCTCGATCGTGCACCGGAAGGACTCGCGATGGGTGAGTTGTCCAAGCGCATGATGGTGTCAGGAGGAAATGTCTCCGGTATAGCAGGTCAACTGGTAAAGGAAGGACTAATCAGCAGACAGCCCGTCCCGGATAACCGGCGCACTTTCATTGTTAAGTTAAGTCCCAAGGGTCGTCAGTTTTTTAACAAAATGGCTACACGTCATGAACAATGGGTAATTTCCCTTCTGGGCCAGTTAAGTTTAAAGGACGTAAACCAGCTTATGGGTTTACTGAGCAAGGTCAAAACCACCCTAAACGAAACCTAGTATCCAATGTCTGCTTTAAGTGGCTTCATCAAGAATCGGTGCGCCCACCATCTCGCGAATACGGTTGGGAATACGCATAGCCTTTAGCTCTCCATTTTCCTGTATTTCAGCATAAACGCGCGTTGCTATACCTTTGGTGACCAGACTCGAGTCGTCCAGGCGCGTGGCGCTGCAGTCCCAGGTTAACGTCGAGTTGGAAATTTCGATCAGTTTCAATCGGGTAACTATTCGGTCTCCGTATGCTGCAGGACCAACAAAGTCGAACTGGATACGCCCCATAACAAAGGCCGTTCGGTCTTTTTCAATCATCTCTTTTACGGGGTAACCAGCCTGGGCAAAAAATTCATGCTCGGCGTCATTAAACCACGCCAGCATACGAGGAAAATAAACAAGACCAAAAGGGTCAGATTCACCCCACTCAACAGTTATTTCTCTGGTATAAACCAACATGGTCTTTGTGTAGCCTGTATTGTCATAAAAAGCACATCATGTCGAAAAGCCCAACATTACACAACACAGCCACTGAAACGGGATCTGAAACGGGAGCTAGGGAATGCAGAGTAAGCCAACATCCATGATGGGCGGTATGATGATTACTGCAGGAGCCAGCATTGGTGCTGGCATGTTTTCACTACCTACCATCTCTTCAGGTATGTGGTTTGGCTGGGCAATGGCATGTATGGCTCTGGCCTGGTTTTGCATGTACTACGCTGCATTGATGGCACTGGAGGTTAATCTTCATTTTTCGGTAGGCGCGAGTTACGACACCATAGTAAAAGGGACGCTTGGTAAGCGCTGGAACCAGATCAATGGCTTACTATTACTGTTTCTACTTTACATTCTCTTATACGCTTTCATTAGTGGCGGTGGATCCATTGTAAACCACACCATGAGTTCGATGTTAGGTTACTCTCCACCACAATTTGTTACGGGTGCACTCATTGCAATCTCGCTTTCCATTGTAGTTTCAATAAGTACGCGGGCAGTTGATAGAATAATTACCATTCTTTTTTCAGGCATGTTGATCAGTTACTTCGCAGTTCTTTTTGACCTACGTTTGGCAGTCGATTTCGGTTCGCTATTCGCAACACCAAATGTGAATGGGCAACCCCCGAGTTTTCACTATTTTTTTGCGGCTTTACCATTTTTTTTTACCGCCTTTGGCTTCTATTGCATTGTTCCCAGTTTAGTTAAGTATTATGGAAAAAAACCCCAGACCATCAGAAACTGCATGTTGTATGGCTCGTTGCTAAGCTTTGTGTTTTATCTTTTCTGGTTGGCTTTCTCAATGGGAATACTTGAACGGGTGCAGTTTTTACCAATTGTAGCTGCGGGTGGAAACGTCGGGGCGCTGGTGGGTGCAATCACTCAAACCATCACAAGTGATCGCCTGGGAGACTATCTTAATATCTTTGCTATTTTCGCCATCACATCTTCATTTCTTGGCGTGGGTATTTCTCTGTTCGATTTTTTTGCAGACAAGTTTAATTTTGGAAATTCAGCTTCAGACCGTGTCAAAACAGCACTGTTCGCATTTTTTCCACCCGTGATCGGAGGCTTGTTTTTTCCCCATGGCTTTATATATGCCATTGGATTTGCAGCTCTGGTAATGGCATTTAACGGCCTGCTAATTCCCGCCCTGATGCTTATAAAAAGCCGGGCGCTATTTTCTGAAACAAAATTTCGCGTTATGGGTGGCAACACTCTAATCTACTTTATGATTGCAATGGGCGCTCTTCTCGCCACTTGCCATATACTGGCGATGTTAGACTTGCTACCTGTCTACGGTCGGTAAAGCATGCGTTAAAGCAGCGAGCAGCTCGTCAATATGCTTTTTATGTGTGCGATGACTAAGTATGGAAACGCGAAGCGCATACTTACCGCGCAAAACAGTTCCTGAAATGTAGACGCTTTTGCTCTTGTTTATTTCTTCCAGCAAAGCTTTATTCCGCGCATCACTCTCATCAGCCAACCTGAACGCTACAGTGCTTAACTCGGGTTTGTTGAGTAACTCAAGCTGCGGAATCTGCTGTAACTGCTCCTCTAGATATTCCGCGAGATCCAGTTTCTCATCCAAAGCAATTTGAAACGCTTCTTCACCATGCAACAGTAGCGGTAGCCAAATCTTGAGACCCCGGTGCTCTCGCGACAACTCTACTGACAAGCTGAAAGGGTCCAGATGGGCCCGGGTGCGATCCAGCTCGGGCATATAATCACCACGCATTTCATGCGCCTCTATGAGAGCTGCACGATCCTTGACCAATACGCTTCCGGTTCCGTATGGCAAAAATAGTCCTTTATGCGGGTCCAGTGTGATTGAATCAGCTTGTTCCATTCCTGCCAGTCGCGCACGACCTCGAGCGGTTAATACAAACGAACCTCCATAGGCAGCATCAACGTGAAACCACATGCTCTGCTGTGCACAAATTTCCGCTAATTCCGGCAGGGGGTCAATGCTCCCCGTATTGGTAGTACCAGCAGAAGCAACGACCATAAAAGGTTGCAGACCCTCTCTTCTGTCAGCCTCAATTTGTTGAAGCAGTACCTCAGGTTGAATTTTGAAATTTGAATCTGACTCAAGAATTCGTAAATTGCGTTTGGAAAACCCCGCCAGATTCGCTGCTTTCATAATCGAGTGGTGTGCCTGGTCGGAACAGTACAAAATTCCGCTGAGAAAATTTTCCGGTAACATTTTTCGGCGCGCTGTGACGAGCGCGGTAAAATTTGCCAGTGAACCACCAGTAGTGATCACCCCCGCAGCGGTTTCGTCATAACCAACCCATTTTGCAAAGGTCTGTATTACCTGATACTCAATCTCCGCCAGTTTTGGTGCAGCAAAATACGCGGTTCCATATGGATTCATGGTTTTTATAATCCATTCAGCCAACGCAGAGGTAACAAGGCCACCACCGGGTATATAGGCCATAAAGCCAGGGTGGGCTGCGTTAAACCCAGAGGCAAATACATCAATTAGCCATTCTTCCAGCGTCGGGACAGCGGGTAATTTTGCTACATTCTCTTCCATTCCGGTGACTGGAGACGCATCGAGAGCCGTTAGCTGGTCTTTGAGAAAACTCTGTATTTCATCCGCTAAACTACTCCATTCTTCTGTTGTGGGTTCAAGCGCAATTCCAGGCCAGTGTGGCTTCATATCTGTATCCTGCATTATTTGTAACCATTATCCCGCACTTACCAGAGGGTGGTCACGTAAAGGTGGAATTAAAGTTTGGCAATCACTATGCTTTCAATATGCATCACTCTACTTTGATACAAATTTTCCGCCTTGTTTTCATTTTTATTAGTGTGGCTGCGGCAACCTCAAATATGGCGGAAACCCGGCTGGTTCGCGACGAAGAGGGCATCTCCGTTAGCGAATTGGTTGACCAAAGCCGAACCCTTCCTGTCCTGATCGCTACAACCCTTATTCACGCCACCCCTAATCAGGTAGCAGAGTGGATCGGTGCTGTGCACACTTATACCCGGTGGCAATACAATTGTGTGGAGGCCTACACCATTCCGCAACCCGACAAAAGTTTGCGTATCTACAACAGAGTCGCTTCCCCCTGGCCAGTCGCTGATCGAGATGTTGTGCTGCAATCCAATGTCACAATGCACCCGGACGATAGCATTACTATCGAATTTTTTAACGTTGACGATGCCACCGTTAAGCTATCTGCAGGCGTTGTTCGCATGCCATACCTTGCAGGTAAGTATGAACTAAGCCCAACATCTGGAAATACACATGTTGTCTATACAATCGACTCCGATCCAGGTGGAAAACTTCCAGCATGGCTGGTGCGCCGGGCAAGTAAAGAACTGCCCTATTTTACGCTAAAGAAATTGCGCGATCTTGTGGAATCTGGCCCACCCCCTGAAAAATAACCCAGTGGAACAACTATGAAAGCTGCCTACTACAATGAGCATGGTACATCCGACGTTATAGAGGTAGGGGAGCTACCCATACCCGAACCCAAAGCCGACGAAGTTCTGGTACAGATAGCAGCAGCAGGCGTTAATCCGATAGATCGCAGGCTGCGCAACGGGGAGTTAAGCGAATACATTTCACGAACCTTTCCGGTCGTGCCCGGCTGGGATTTATCTGGCCGAATTACCAGGGTCGGTAACGAGGTCAAAAATTTTAGTGTGGGTGACGAAGTGGTGGGACTGGCGTTTACCTGGTCCATTCAACATGGCACTAATGCGGAATACGCTCCGGTAAGCGCTTCGGCAATTGCCCGCAAACCATCCAATTTGTCCTTTTGCGAAGCAGCAGCTCTGCCTTTAGTCAGCCTTACTGCATGGCAATCACTGGTTGAGTTTGCCAGCCTGCAGCCAGGAGAAAGCGTTTTGATTCAAGCCGGAGCAGGTGGACTTGGTAGCGTTGCAATTTCTATTGCAAAACATCTGGGCGCCAAAGTGTACACAACATGCAGCACGTCAAATATGGACTATGCGCGCAAGCGTGGTGCAGATCATGTTATTGACTACACCAAAACTGACTACGAACAGATTCTTCGTCAGATGGAACCTGATGGCCTGGATATGGTGTTGGAATCTCTCTTAAGTGACGCGACCACTCAAGCCGCCATCCGACTGGTAAAACCCGGAGGAACGGTTGTCTATATGAATAATGAACCACCCGAAATGGCAGAGATAACGGAGAAACGCATCAAAACAGAATTTCTTCACCATCGACCTGACGGAGAAAGCCTGGCGCAGATAATGTCACTATACGAAAATGGTACCCTGCAACTACCCCATATACAAACACTGCCTCTGGAAAGTATTAGAGAAGCGCACGATTTGTCAGAATCCGGACATATACAGGGGAAGCTGGTATTGCACATACAGGATCTGTAAAACGCTATATTTTAGTAGGTTTCCACGTGGTAGCGACCAGACTCACATAATTCGATTTTAAGTTCTTTCCAGTCTGTTCCCTGTTCGGCACATATTGACTGAAAAGCTGCTTCTACTCCCTGCTCCATTTGCTTTAAGCCGCAGATGTAAATGTAAGTTTGCTTCGAATTTAACAAAGCTGATAGTTGCTGCGATCGTGAGCGCATTCTATCCTGAACATATTCACGTGGTTTATTGGGCAACCTGGAGAACACCAGTTGCTTATCAATAAAGTCCGCACTCAATTTATTAAGCGGTCCAAAATATGGCAGTTCCCCCGGAGAACGAGCCCCAAAATATAAACTCAATTTGCCCGGCGCACTAAAATAGTGGCGACGCCTGCGTTCCGTCATGGCACGAAAGGGAGCAGAACCGGTACCTGTACATATCATAAGCAAATTCGCATCTGGAGCATCAGGCATTAGAAAAGTAGCCCCAAATGGACCTGTAACTTTTACCGTGTCGCCCTTTTTCAGATCACACATATAGTTAGAAGTTACGCCTTTTACTACCCGTTTTACGGTAAGGGACAAGTTGTTGGCACCCGGTCGCTCACCATCACGGGGGCTCGCGACGGAATACAGTCGTACCTGATGCGCCCTACCTTTTTCGCCCAAACCAGGAGGAATGATTCCCAGGCTTTGCCCTTCAAGAATAGGAAATGTCTGTTTATCAAAGGCTAAAACAATATGGTGAACGTCTGACTCAAGGTCAGCATCAGTAATTCGAAAATTTCCTGCCACGCGCGCAAGAACAGGTTTGTCTCTTCGGTAAAGATTAATATAGGGCTGTGCGGCTGTTTTTGGAGCTCTTACCTTTCCACCCTGCCCTGAATGGGCCAGTTCCAGAATATTACTTACTTCACTCTCGTCGGAATCCAGAGCATTGACCTTGCCGCCTTCATCATGATCTATTTCTTCAGGCAGCTCGTCCCAGCCTAACTGCTCCTCTACGGTAAAGGCTTTTAGCTCGTCAACCATACGCCAGTTGTCAATGGAACCTGTCGGACAGGGCGAAATGCAGTCAAGGCAGCCATCACATATCTGCGCATCTACAACATAGTTATCATCATTATGGGTAACAGCACCTATAGGGCAGGTTTCCTCGCAGGTATTACAACGAATACAAATCTCGGGGTCTATAAGATGCTGGCGTAATAATTTCATGGCAGCAGTTAGCCTGGCCTAGTTGATTTTAACATACTCAAAATCCCCGGGCTTGTTATCTATTCCAATGCGCGGCTCTGCAATCCAGTTAGCGTATTTTCCTGGCTCATGACATGCTTTCATCAACGACTGAATATAGGTATCGTCGCTTTCGGAGCACAGGTACTCAGACCTGTTGCCTAGCCAGCTATCACCACTCAACACCTCACCTTTCGGACTAATATGATTTTCAGAAAATATTCCAATTTTTCGATTAAAGCCTTTATGCGGCAAGTTTATCTCAAAATCTATGCCACACTTGCTGATGATTTTATTCCAGCGTTTGACACCACCGGACGCATCCTTAATAAAGTCGTCTAGCAGCCTGCTGTTAAGTGCATTAAGTGCTGGTTCCTGCTCAATTACAATCTGCCTATCGACTACCCGCTCTACTGGATATACGTCTTCGCGCAACACATGATTGTCTTCCTGTCGGGTTTCAGAAAAACGACCCTTTATCCCTGCGGTAAAGGCAGTAGCAGCGTTGGTTGAAAGCTCATTGCCAAAAAGATCGTGTGTTACTGACGCATGGAAGTTTACCTTTTTTTGCAATGTTGGCAGGTCAATTACTCCCAGAGCGCGAACGGATTCAATGTCACTAAAATCGCTGATACTGGCAGTCCGCATGGCCTCACATGTTCGCTGTATTATGCGGCCTACACCAGTTTCGCCTACGAACATATGATGTGCTTCTTCTGTCACCATAAAGCGGCAGGTGCGTGACAAAGGGTCAAAACCAGATTTAGCAAGTGCCTCCAACTGCATTTTTCCATCACGGTCGGTAAAAAAGGTGAACATAAAAAAGGACAACCAGCTAGGAGTTTCCTCGTTAAATGCCCCCAATATGCGCGGTTTGTCTGTATCTGCTGAGCGTCGCTCCAGCAGACCCTCGGCTTCTTCTCTGCCGTCACGACCAAAATATTTCACCAGCAAATAAACCATAGCCCACAAATGTCTGCCTTCTTCCACATTCACCTGGAACAAATTGCGCATGTCGTACAACGAAGGTGCGGTAGCACTTAAGTATCTTTGCTGCTCAACTGATGCAGGCTCGGTATCACCCTGCACTACCAGCAATCGTCTTAACAGTGCTCGATATTCTCCCGGCACTTCCTGCCAGACAGGTTCGCCTTTGTGTTTACCAAAGGGTATGGTGCGCCCTTCAACCTGCGGGGCCAATAGTATTCCCCATCGATAATCTGCCATTTTCACATGACCAAACTTTGCCCACCCTTTGGGATCTACCCCCACCGCGGTACGCAGATAAACTTCCATATCACGGGTTTTGTCAGGGCCGGCCTCCTTCCACCATTCAAGAAATTTGGGCTGCCATCGCTCCAACGCTTTTTTGAGCCTTGCATCATTCGATAGATCTATATTGTTAGGTATCAGGTCGTCATAATTAATTTCAACAATAGCTTCTGACATAAGTCTGTTCTCCGGGTTTAGACGCGCGTTTTATCGAATTGTGGGCGGACACCTGTTCCATAGAGCCGTAACGCTCCATTTTCACCAGCGGCATTGGGGCGTTGAAACACCCAGTTTTGCCATGCGGTAAGGCGGCCAAATATTTTGGTTTCCATCGTTTCAGGCCCAGCAAAGCGGAGATTTGCCTCCATTGCTGTAAGGCAGTCGGGGGAGAAACTCGCGCGTTCCTCCAGCAATATTCTTAACTCATCGTCCCAATCTATTGAATCCAGCACATAAGTGATTAGCCCCAGTTTTTCGCACGCCCCGGCATCCAGTTTTCTGGCGAGCACTTCACCGCACTGATCTACAGTTTCCGGTTCTCCAAGAAAACGTGTGTGCAACCGGGAAATGCCATTGGACATTTCGTACAGGCCAAAATTTGCCTTTGTTAATGCTACGACCGGTGGTTCCAGTTCGTTTTTGTCGAACTGGCCTTCAAGCATGTAACTGCGATCAACCGAAAACAGTATTTCAGCAAGCACACCCACGAAACAACTACCAGGTTCAATAAAGGCAAAGGTAGTACGAGCACTCAGATCCAGGCGTTTCAATGTTCTACGCCAATACAACACAACTTCGCGAACAAACCAGTCGGACTGGTTTTGCCAGAGAAAATCATCATAGTGCTGAACTGCATTTACACTTCCCTGTGACTTGAAAACCCAGGTTCCAAGCTCTATTTCATTACTGCGCATGTGCAAGATAGCGTCATCCAGTTCGCGACATAATGCCAGGGGCCAAAATCTATCCCCTTTCGCTAATGCGGCATCCACATTCAGGTCATCATTTCTGAGCTGCTCAGGGGCTAACAGGTTAAACGTTGCCACTCGCCTGTCCCGATCTATATCTACTTTCAGGTGTGGATAAACAATCTCATTATCGTGTATTTCCTTTTTCAGCGGAGACAAGGTAATTCCAGCGCTCTGTTGGGGCCGATCAGAGAGTGTGGAAAACTCAATTGCCCTGTTTTGCGTCTCTTCTAAAAAACGAGAACCAGGCACTACCTCGTCCACGAGCCGCCACTCGACAGCACGATTTCCGCGGATCCCCTCTTCCAGAGTGCAAAATACGTCCGCACGGTCACGCCGTACCCGGCGTTTATCTACAATCCGTGTCAATCCGCCCGTTCCGGGCAACACGGCCAGTAAAGGTACTTCGGGTAGAGATACCGCAGAATTGCCGTCATCTGCCATCATTAGATAATCACAGGCCAGTGCCAGTTCGTAACCACCACCAGCAGCCGTGCCTTTGATCGCGCACAGGTATCGCTGCTTTGAATAAAGGCTGGCATCCTCAATAGCATTACGCGTTTCATTGGTGAACTTGCAAAAATTTACTTTATGCGCATGACTTGAAGTGCCCAGCATATAAATGTTGGCACCAGCACAAAATACCTTGTCGCTGGCCGAGTTAAGAATTACGCAATGAATTTCGGGGTGTTCGAACCGCAAACGCTGAACTGCATCAGCCAGCTCTATATCCACGCCCATATCGTAAGTATTTAGTTTTAGTTCATAACCAGCGACAAGGGTAGCCGTTGGATCAACATTCATCGTCAACGTTGCCACCCGTGCATTAAATGTCAGATCCCAGTGCTTGTAGCGATGAGGATCGGCCTGAAAATCAATCATGAAAAGTGTAACCGTAATTGAGTTATGCACTATAATGCACTATTATTTCCAAAAACGCACTATAGTGCCTTCAATACAATATTCAACAGGACTAATTAATTGGACATGCCCGACAAAATTGAAGGTAATGCCGCCTTTCTTAAACAATTGGGTAATCTCGTACGTGGGCAACGGGCGAAAAGAGGAATGAGTCGTAAGGTTCTGGCTATGGACTCCGCCGTTTCCGAACGTTATCTTGCCAATCTGGAACAGGGGAAAGGCAATATTTCTATCAATCGGCTGCGACAGGTCGCTTTTGCACTGCACGTAAACGTTTCTGAACTGCTCCCTCCAGAATAGAACAAACTCCAGAACACGCACTTCTGAATGATTTCATATCACAGCTCACCAAACACCAGCAACAAACTGCCCTGGAGCTATTGTATCGGAAATTCACAAGGCCACAGCACTCGCCAGTTCGGGTGGCCCTGATCGGACTACGAGGCGCAGGGAAAACCACTCTGGGTCAGCTATTGGAACAACGCCAACAACTGCCTTTTATTCGGCTGGTAAAAAAAATTGAGCTCCTGGCTGGCATGCAGGTAGCAGAAATTCTGTCGCTATCCGGCCAACCCGGATACCGTCGCCTGGAGGCCAGAGCACTATCCAGAACTCTGGCGAAACACAAGGCATGCTGTATTGAGACCGGTGGCAGCATAGTGTCCGAACCAAAGGAATTTAATCAATTACTAAGTTCGTGTTTGGTTATATGGGTGAGTGCAAGTCCACAGGAACATATGAGTCGCGTAGTCGCCCAGGGTGATAAACGGCCCATGGCTGACAATAGGGATGCTATGACTGATCTGCGGCAGATACTTAAGGAGCGCACCCCCTATTACCAGAAAGCACATGCTGTGCTCGACACATCAGGGAAGTCTGTCGAAGAATCCTACACTGATCTCGTTGCTCTAATTAGCGAACACCACAGAATATCAACAGCCGAATGCTGAGTTAGTGATTAACCTCGCAGCTTAAACCTCTGGATTTTACCCGTTGCAGTTTTTGGCAGACTCTCCATGAACTCAATCCAGCGTGGGTACTTCCACTTACCAATCGCCAGCTTTACATAGTCCTTAAGCTGCCCAACCAATTCATCCGAGGCTAGACCTGATTCCAGCACCACATAGGCTTTGGGTTTGGTAAGGCCCTCTTTATCGTCGCAGGCGACCACAGCAGCCTCCAAAATTAACTCGTGAGACACCAGTGCCTGTTCGACCTCAAACGGAGACACCCATATTCCGCTCACCTTAAACATGTCGTCGGTACGCCCACAGTAAGTCAGCAAACCATCTATCCCACGGGTATACTTATCGCCGGTACGAGTCCAGCCATCCTTGAAGGTCTCTCCACTCTTTTCAGCCTGCCGCCAATAGTCCAGGGCTGTCGTTGGCCCTTTAACCAACAATTCACCTATTTTGCCTTCCTCTACTTCCACGCCCTTATCGTCAAGAAGCCTAAATTCATAACCCGGCACCGCACGGCCTGAAGAACCATACCTGATATCATCGATCCTGTTGGAAAGAAAAATGTGTAATAACTCTGTAGATCCAACGCCGTCCAGAATTTCCAGACCCAGGGTCTCGCAGCATCGCCTGGCTACATTTTCCGGTAACGCTTCACCTGCGGATATACTGCACCTGATACTCAAAAACACCTGCTTGATCTCAGAGTCACTTTGAGCAGAAAGATAGGCCAAAAGTGCAGCATACAGCGTTGGAACCCCGCAAAAAATGCTGGGTTGGTAGCTTTTCAAAACATCAATTACACTCTCCGGCGTGGGTCGCCCGGAATACAATACTGTTGTAGCCCCCACAGACATTGGAAATGACATACCGTTGCCCAGACCATAGGCAAAAAATAATTTTGCGACGGAATAAACAACATCGCTCTCCTGGATTTGCAGAATATGTTGAGCGTAAGTAGTCACCGTTGCCTGCAGGCTGGCATGTTTATGTCGCACCCCTTTTGGGGCACCCGTAGATCCCGAAGAATACAACCAGAAAGCACAATCCTCCGGTTGGGCCAATACAATGGTACCGCCAGCTGCACTTAATCGCATTTCAGTATCAAAATCCAGATACTCGGATGTATGTGACCCGCCAATTACAATAACAACTTTCAAGTAAGTATTATTTAACAGCGCGGGTTCTACTTCTTTCAGCAACTCTGCAGATACGAACAAAACGCGCGCTTCGCTATCCTTAAGAATACTGGCATAGATATCGCCAGGTAATAAAGTATTGAGCGGGACAGGTATTATTCCGGCTTTAATGCTACCCCAGAATATTACCGGGAAATCGATGCAATCATGTACCAGCATAACGGCTTTGTCAGATCGCGAAATTTTGTGCCGCGCATAAAGCGCAGCAAATCTATCTGTTTGAGAAGCCAAGTCTGCATAACTTATCTGGCGAGCCTCTTTCGTTGCTTCAATGAAAGCTGTTTTGGAACTCAGTGCGCCCGATTTGTGTCTATCTACAAAAAACAGGGCTGCGTTGCAATTATCATTCACCTGAATCACCTGAAACGGATTGAACACATCTTATCTCTGTGCGGTTTTATCAACAAGCGCAGCTGGGCCTTGTTGGTGATATGATCCAGCTTCACCAGCTAACAAAACGGGGAAGCTAATAGTGTTACGCCTGGTAAAAATTGCATTAATTTGTAGTATCGCACTGTGGGGCTTTATCGGGGCTCTGTTCAACATCATCGACTGGGGAGGTACAATGAGTGCAGTTGGCGCAGCAACCTCCATGTCGACTTTTGAGGGCGGCGTTGACAGCTGGAAGGCCACCTCAAACTCTGCAGCAATCTGGCTTGGCGCTATTTTTATATTTTTTTCAAAACTAACTGCGGCAGTTTTGTGCACAATGGGCGCAGTTAATATGTGGCAGGCACGCGATGCCGACCCGGCACAATTTGCAATAGCAAAGGAACTGGCGATGGCTGGCTGTGGAATTGCAATAATTATGTTGTTTGGAGGCTTTATAATCATAGCCGAATCCTGGTTCGAGCTATGGCGATCAGATGTTATGCGCGGCCCGGTACTCGATTCTGCTTTTCGTTATGCTGGCATGATCGCCCTAATAGCGCTTTTTGTAGCAAGTGGGGAGGACACCTGATATTTCAACACTAACAGAAAACATCACACACCTTCATTCACATTTCCGGTGTAAATAGCAGCGTGGAATGGTTCGGAGAAAACAGCGAACTCCTTAATGCTGTATCCGGTTCAGCGGAAGTCGTTGCTGCAATTCTGGCAGTCGCAATTACAGTCGTGGCCATTGTAATAGAATTGGCTGCCACACGATTCAGCCACCGTATTACCATGCTCTTTCTCAAAGAGCCCTTAAACCTGTGGTATCTTGGATTGCTTGTAAGCACAACACTCATGTGTATCTGGGTGGGCTTTGCCAATGTTGCCGCGGTTGCTCATCCTGGCGTGCTCGTAGTTACCACATTAATGATCAGCATTGCCCTGTTATTACTGCTTCCATACTTTGCCTGGGTATTTTCTTTCATTTCTCCTTTGAGCGTTATCAGAAAATTTCTCAACAATGCTACGAGAGCTATCTCAAAAGGAAACCGTGACACCATTATCGAAGCAATAGACGAGCTTCACGAGATTGCACGTGGTGCCATTGACAGGCAGGACAGGAGTATTGCCATGGCTTCAGTAGAAGCCCTGACCGAATTGGTAATGCAATATCAGGACCTCAAACCCGGTAAGAATTCTTCCTGGAACAAATTTGATGTGAAACTTCTGAGCGATCCGGATTTTCTGTCTATGGAAAACTCAGCACTCAATTCAATAGAAGAACAGGGACTCTGGCTGGAAGTTAAAGTATTTCGGCAATTTCTCGCGTTAATGCCTGTTTCTGTACCAACAAGCAGAGAGGTCGCCAACCTTATAGGCATCAATACCCGAAAAATTGCTGAAATGGAAAATCTTGAGAACCTGAGGGAATTGGCCATGCGGTGTTTTAACAGTTACCTCAGAAGTACCATTAATGCCCGTGACCCCCGCTCTACATATTACCTCTTTCATCAATATCGCCTACTGGGAGAAACACTATTAAAGCAGGGCGATAAGAACTCCTTCGATCAGCTGGTTGAATATTTTCAATATTACGGTTTGCTGGGATATCAGGCAAGTCAGCCATTTCTACTGGAAGTTGCCGCGCATGACCTAACACAACTGATCCGCGTTAGCCTTAAAACCAGCAGTACACACCTGGAAAGCCTACTGAATGCGCTGGTCGAAATGGATCAGGAATATCGTACCCAGTCACAGGAAGAAAGCCTGATTGGCGTTCGTCGCGCGCAGATAATAGCCGCTTGTGTGCTGGCTGACTCAGACCAGCAACATTGGGCAGACGTGTTAATTGGTGACCTTAAAACAGAAGCTCCGGAAAGACTTGAGAAGATATTTGTACAGCTAAAAAAAGAACACCGGGCCCAGTTCTGGGAATTTACCGACCGAGGCGCTAATTTTGCCTACCTTGAACCCGAACTACAGGAACGACTCGACGATGTCATAACCTGTGTATTGAGTGGGTAAATGGAGATGAACAATCCATGAAATACGCACACCTAACGTTACTAAGCCTCCTTCTGCTTTTGTTAGCTGCTACCAGTGCCAGCGAATTGCCAGGCGCACAAGTAGAAACAAGAGCTACAATCAGCCCCGGAGAATTGACGGCCCCAACGCGTGTAGTAGTACTGGGAACAGGGACACCCATACCCGATATTCGGCGCGCTGGGCCCAGCATCGCCATAATTCACAAAGGCGAAAGTTATCTGTTTGACGTAGGCGCAGGATCGGTTCGAAATGCAACTATTGCAAGATATAGGTATGACATACCTGCTCTGTATCCAAGCCAGATTTGTTGCGTATTTCTAAGTCATTTGCACAGCGATCATACTCTGGATATCGCAGAACTTGCCTACACATTATGGTGGAGACGACGTGAAGGATTGAAAATCTGGGGGCCAACAGGAGTAAACACTCTTACTAAGGGGCTCACCTTGATGATGTCCACAGATATAGACATCCGGACCGCTGGCAACCAACCCCTGCCAAACCCCAATGGCTACTCAGCTGTCGCCGAAGAGCTGAAAGAAGGATTTGTTTTTGAGAAAGATGATCTCAAAATTGAAGCTTTTCTGGTCAATCATGGGGACATCAAACCAGCATATGGTTTCAAAATTACCACTGCAGACAAATCCATAGTTATTTCAGGAGACACAGCATATAGCCAGGTGCTGGCAGAAAAGGCACGTGGTGCAGACTTGTTATTTCACGAGGTAATTAGCGAAAAGGGCCTTGGCAAAACCACGCCTTTCTGGCAGGACTATCACAACCGCGCGCATACAACCACTATCTCGCTTGGCAAACTTGCCAACATAGCAAAACCCAAACTACTGGTGTTATACCATGGTTTGTTCTACGGGACAGAAGAAGTTGATGTACTGGACGAAGTGCGTTCCGTGTACGATGGTGACGTAGTACTGGCACAAGATCTGGACATCTATTAGGAAACCAAAGCATGTCGATAGAAATTCAAGGGAATTGCGATAGCAAATTCGAAGCGGTAGCAGATGTTCTTGCTCGGAGCATTCAATCGGGTGCAGATCTGGGAGCATCTTTCTCAGTCACTATCAACGGTGAAATGGTTATCGACATCTGGGGTGGGCATCTAGATGAAGAGCGCAAATCGCCGTGGCAGGAAGACACTATTATTAACGTGTACAGCACGACAAAAACCATGTCCTTTTTGTGTGCACTAATGCTTGCAGACCGAAACCTGCTGGATTTCGACCAAAATGTTGCCGAATACTGGCCCGAGTTCGCCCAAAATGGCAAGGCCAATGTAAAGGTCTGGCATATTATGGATCACGCGGCGGGGTTACCGGGGTTTGATGAAAAGACCACGCCTGAGGACTTGTATGACTGGGACAAAGTCACAGGCATGCTTGCCGCGCAAGCGCCGTGGTGGGAGCCAGGCACTGCATCGGGGTATCACGCTATCACACAGGGTTTTTTGATAGGCGAGCTCGTTCGCCGAATATCAGGTAAAAGCTTAGGGCAGTTTTTTCGCACAGAGATTGCCGAACCAATTGATGCAGACTTTCATATTGGCGTGCCAGAGAAGCACTATCCACGTATCGCGGATTTGATTCCTGCGCAGGGTTCCGAAACAAGCCCAACGGATACTGCCGGGGCAGATTCCATTGCGGCACGCACTTTTGCCAGCCCTGCGCTCAACGCATTAACCTCCCGCACAAACGCTTGGCGCAAGGCTGAAATTCCCGCGGCCAATGGCCATGGAAACGCGCGATCTGTCGCAAAAATTCAGGCATATCTTGCCTGCCACGGCAAGGTGGGTAGCAGACGTCTTTTTTCAGAAAAAACTGCTCAATCCGTTATGCAGGAACGAATATCCGGTATAGACATGGTTTTGGATATGCAACAAAGTTTTGGTTTAGGCTTTGGCTTAAACAACCCGGAGGCACCGTTATCTCCAAATAAAAATACCTGTTTTTGGGGCGGATGGGGTGGCTCCGCAATTATTATCGACCAGGATGCACGCGCTTCAATTGCTTACGTGATGAACAAAATGGAAACAGGACTGGCGGGTGACATGCGCTCTGCAAACCTTGTTGGGGCTTTTTATCAGGCTCTGGAAAGTGCATCCTAGTTTAGAAGCAAAAACATGAACAGGTTTGCTGCGTACGGAGGAGCAAGGCTCGCCGATCCATCTAAATGGGTCCCCTTTTACCTGGGTTTTCTTATTACAATTAGCTATCTTTTGTTGCGTTGCGCGCTCGATTGTATTTTTCTGTTCACCATAGGTTTCCCCTTCGATTATCAACCGCTCTGGCTGGACATTAACTGGTGGACCGAAATCGTAAACGCCATTCTCATCGGATATATTCCAGCGTCCCTGGTAGTTGCGCGCCGAGGAATAAACCGTGATCTGGAGCAATTAAAATCACGGCTAAGGCAAAAAGACACTTCTTTCGAGGCCATATTTGCGTTGAAAAATCGCCCTGCACAGTCTATGGGACAGGCATTTAGGTTGGCAGGCCTTCTAGGAGGCTTTTTTCTAGTTTTCACAGATTCCACATCTTACTTGGGCACGGAGCGAGCACTGACCAACCCGGGCTTTGTTTGGTCCTTGATTAGACTCCCTCTTTTTGTCTGGCTAATTTGCACGCTCATTGTTTCCGATCTCAACGCAACCCGTACGTACTGGAAGCTTGGACGACACCAGGTCGATGTCGATTTATTGGACATCCAGTCCCTGCAATCGTTTACAAGCAGAGGGCTACGGAGCGCACTTACCTGGATACTGTTTTCAATTATATTTTCCCTGTTTTGGCTTGGTGACTCAGCGTCTGAACAGAACGTTCTACTGCTCATTGTTATGCTTACAATGGCAACCGCTGCCTTTGCACTTCCACTGATAGGTGTACATCAGGAAATTAAATCAGTAAAAGTTACGGAACTTGATCGCCTGCGCAACGAGATACGTACGGAACGTTCGGTGGTTATTGACCAACCATCAACAGAAAATATCTCTAATCCAAGACTTGCAAATCTTATCTCGTACTATCATTTTATTGAACAGGTTCGAGAGTGGCCTATTGACGCCGCGAACTTGCTACGGTTTTTTCTGTATTTGATCATCGGACTGGGTTCCTGGCTGGGCGGCGCGGTCGTTGAACGAATGCTTGATAGTACGCTAGGAAGCTAACTGCCTGTACAACACAAAGGAGCATGTACCTTGGATTACAATGACTATCAGCATTTACTTTTTAACCACGATGACAACGGCGTTTTACTGGTAACCATAAATCGCCCGGAAGTGATGAATGCGACCAACGCTGTATTGCACTATGAGTTAACCCAGGTGTGGCAAACCATAGATGCAGATGATCGAACTAATGTCGTAATAATAACGGGTGCTGGAGATCGCGCATTCTCGGTTGGAGGAGACTTGGACTGGATTTCCGATATGGTAGGCAATCCGGAGCTCACTGGTAAAGTTCAACGCGAAGCTGCAGATATTGTATACAACCTGCTGGATTTCGAAAAACCCGTAATCTCTGCTATTAATGGTGTCGCCGTTGGTGCAGGCCTTGCTATAGCGTTAATGGCAGATATAAGTGTAATGTCCGAAACCGCCAGAATTACGGATGGCCACGTAAAACTTGGTGTTGGTGCAGGAGATCACGCAGCAATTATCTGGCCCATTCTCTGCGGCATGGCAAAGGCAAAATACTACTTAATGACTGCAGATTTTATTGATGGTGTTACTGCAGAACGTATTGGTCTTGTTAGCATCTGCAAACCCCAGAAGGAAGTCCTTCCTGAAGCAAAAAGAATTGCAGACAAGCTGGCAACGGGTAGCCAATCTGCTATTCGCGGAACCAAGCAAACGCTAAATGGCTGGATGAGACAGGCTGGACCCATATTCGAAAATTCCCTGCGCATGGAAATGCTTGGGTTTCTGGGTGAAGATGCAAAAGAAGGGGTAGCGGCGCTAAAGGAAAAACGCACTCCAAATTTCCCCTCCAGTAAACTAGGCTAACTACCCATGCATCGTCAATCCACCAGACACACTAATTGTCTGGCCGGTGACATAGGCCGCTTCTTCAGACAAAAAATAGGCCACTAAAGCAGGGTAATCCGAAGGTTGCGCGAGACGTCGCATGGGAATAGCTTTTTCGAGCGCTTTCACCAGAGTTCCATCACCGCCCTGGTCAAACTCAGCTAGAAATGGCGTGTCCGTTGGACCCGGACAAATCGAATTAAAGGTAATTCCATGGCGAGTATGTTCTCTGGCTAATGTTTTCATCAACGCAATAATACCGCCTTTCGCAGCAGAGTAGACTGCTTCTCCAGAAGACCCCACACGACCTGCATCAGAGGCAATACTCACAACTCTACCTACACCCCCTGCAAGCATAGAAGACAGACATGCATGCGTTACATTAAGTGGCCCTTTTAAATTGATATCCAGAACTTTGTCCCAAAATTCAGGTGTGGACTCTACAAATGAACCCGCTTTGTCCCATCCTGCATTGTTAACCAATCCATAAATGGGTGCCTGTGAGTCTTTAACAAAGCACTCGACCGCAACCTTTACCTCTGCATAATTTCTGATATCGACGGTATAACCGAAACATTTGAAACCACTATTTCCCGCAGCATGCAAGGTTTCGGCAATTCCGTCTCCGTTCTTATCGAGCACTCCCACAATCACCCCGCTGGCTGCAAGATACTCTGTGATAGCCCGCCCTATTCCACCAGCTCCACCAGTAACAAGCACTGTCTTTCCAGGAACATTCATTATTTCTACCTGATGGTTTAGTGTGAAGAGAAAGCGATGGTAGCATGGAGCAGTCAATTTACACGCCAAGAGGCAGTAAGACCAATGAGCGACATAATCTGGAAAGAGCCCGTTGCAGGTTTTGAATTTGAACCCGAAGCTATTTCCGTAACCAAAGAATTTCAAACCGAAAAACTGGAGGCTTGCGGCTTAGAAACTGACACGCTTCAAGGGTATGTCGATGCATCCTTTTTTATCGCCATTGGAATTCATGCAGGCATAAAAAACGGTATAAGCGCCGAAGGTAACGTAAATATGTTAACGGGTCTTGTGCAACACAGACCTGTTCTGCTAGACGAGCCGCTCATAGTAAAAGGCATTATTAGCAAAGTAATCGATGTACCCCGAGGGCAGACCATAACTACCGACGTATGGTTTGAAGACGAAGCAGGGAATCGAGCCATTAGTGCAGCAAGGATGTCTTTGAAGCCGGGCATTCCAAAATCCAGCAGTGAGGGTGGAGGAGCCGGTAAAAGACCAGCGCCAGTGATAGAAGATACCAAAGTACTCACTCGCTATGAAAGCTATGCGCTTTCTCCAGAAATGGTTAAAGCTTACTCTTCGGAAGGCAACAGCATTCACTATGAAATGACAGCTGCCAATAAAGCCGGTTTTCGAGCACCTATTATCGGTGGGGGTATGGGAGTTCATTATCTGATCCACACCTTATACCAACATCACAAAGCCAAAACTTTTGATCTTTCAATCTATTTCAGACGTCCGATCTTTTGGGACGATCAGTTTGTAGTAGCCGCAAGGCCCTGGAAATCGATGGCCCTGCTCGGAAAGAAAGACAAGGTTCTAAGCGAAGCAAGAATTAATAACCTCGAGTAAATTTCACACATGAGCGGGAGATTACATGCCTCAGGCATTTGAAGGCTTACGAATAATTGATTTCACCCAGGTTCTGGCTGGACCGTTTGCTGTACTGCAGCTGGCTTTGCTGGGTGCAGAAGTAGTCAAAGTTGAACAACCGCAAAGCGGAGATCAAACCAGAGGTCTGATGAACCACGGAAAAAATGACGGCATGTCACCTTCATTTCTCGCTATGAATCCAAATAAAAAAAGTTTAACCCTCAATTTGAAATCTCCTGAAGCGGTAAAAATTGTAAAGCAGCTGGTAGCGTCGGCGGATGTTGTTATAGAGAATTTTAAAGCCGGAACCATGGAGAGACTGGGCCTGGGTTTTGCCACTATTAAGGCGATCAAGCCTGATATTATTTTCTGTTCAATCTCTGGATATGGACAAGTTGGCCCAAAAGCGGGAGAAGCAGCCTACGATGGTGCCATCCAGGCAGCGTCAGGCATGATGTCACAAAATGGTCACCCGGAGACAGGTCCAACGCGCACAGCTTATATGCCCGTTGATATGTCCACAGCACTATATGCCGCTTTTACAATATCAGCTGCGTTATTTCGCAGGGCTAATACAGGCTTGGGCCAGAGAATTGACCTTGCAATGATGGATACCGCCATCGTGTTGCAAGCAGCACAGTATAGCAACTACCTGAATCAGGGCGACTTACTTGGGCTGTTGGGAAACGCTTCGCCTACCCATCAACCAACGGCAAACGTGTTTGCTACCAGTGATGGCCACATCCAGGTAATAGCACTTCGTCAGCACCAGGTAGAAAACCTTTTTGAAGCAATTGGTGCGGCGGAACAATTGCAAAAGACGAAGTTCGCTACCCCAAAATCCAGAGTAAGCAATAAATCTGAGGTTTCCAACATCGTCAGCACAGCATTAAAGCGTAAGAGCACACAATTCTGGATAAATTCGCTGGCGGCCTTAGGTATACCCGTGGCCGATATTCGTGAACTACCCGAAGTGGTAGAAGACCCCCAACTGGAGTACCGCGGAGTTTTCGAAACATTTCCATCACCTCTGGACAAGAACACCAATATCACTATCGTTAAAGCAGGGTATATACTAGATAGAGACGGTCCGGAAGTGCACAGCCAACCACCCTTGCTAGGGCAACATACTACTGAAATACTAAGTTCTATGGGGTACAGCGAAAACCAGTTGGCTAAGTTGAAACAAGATGGCGTTATCTAAAATTCACTCCGCTGGAGATACTGCATGCCAACCAAAATTTGGGAAACTTCAGACATACCCCCCCAAGATAAACGTAACATTATAATTACTGGTGCAAATAGCGGCATCGGTTTTGAAACGGCCATAGTACTGGCTGACAAAGAAGCCACCGTAACGCTGGCATGTCGAAATATCAAAAGAGGCCAGAAAGCCCTTGATGAGATCTTGCGGTTGCACCCCCGGGCAAAGCTTGAACTCATGGTGCTGGATTTGTGCGATCTTCAATCTATCAAACAATTTTCCGGGGAATATGTTTCGAAGCACGATTCACTCGATATTCTGATAAACAACGCGGGAGTGATGGCAACACCATTTGATAAAACCATCGATGGCTTTGAACTGCAGTTTGGGGGCAATCATCTTGGTCATTTTGCATTAACTGCTCAACTAATGAACTTACTCAGGCAAACCCAAAACTCTCGGGTAGTGGTAGTTAGTAGCCTGGCACACCAGATGGGTACGATTAACTTCAATAACCTTAATGGAGAGAACGGTTACTGGCGCTGGCCTGCGTATGCGCAAAGTAAACTGGCAAACCTGTTATTCGCCTTCGAGTTGCAGCGAGGCCTATTAGCAAGTAAAAGTACCACTACTGTAACTATGGCACACCCAGGCTATACGGCAACAAATCTACAAAACACCTCACTTCTGGCCCGATCCGGTAATGGCATACTTGCTCAGAACGCACGGTGCGGAGCACAACCTACCCTGCGGGCAGCAACCGACACACAGGCAAAATCAGGCAGTTACTGGGGCCCAGGCGGATTTATGGAGCTTCGGGGAGCACCTGTTGAAGTCCGGGCAGTACAAAAAGCGCGCGATACTCATGTTGCAAAAAAACTATGGCAGATATCCGAATCGTTAACCGGAATATCGTTCACACTTTAGTACGCGGGTCTTCATAAATAGGCAGTGACAAAACTACTCCATTAAGCGCAATATGTACCTGGGTTGCCACAGGTAAATACCATGAAATTTATCAAGCAGCTGTTAGATTCCAAAGGATCTCAGATCTGGTCCGTTATGCCCGCAAACCTGGTGTACGATGCCATAGAACTTATGGCCGAGAAGGGTGTAGGTGCGCTCACGGTTATGCACGACGAACAACTGGTAGGAATTGTAAGCGAGCGCGATTATGCCCGAAAAGTGATACTCAAAGGGCGTAGCTCACACATGACGCCGGTAAGTGACATCATGACGCACGATGTTATTTGTACCTCTCCACACCAAACCGTAGAAGAATGCATGAACATCATGACGTACAGGCGCATACGACATCTACCAGTAAAAGACGATAACAAGCTGGTGGGCTTAATCTCTCTGGGGGATCTGGTGAAATCTATCATTGCAGAACAGCAACAGGTTATTGACCAGTTAGAGCACTATATACGCGGGTGAGGCCTACAAGCTATATTAAGGCTCATAATTTTGTGGGCAAAATATTATGGCTGTAAGTTTTGGTGCACAAGAAGACGTGATGCAAGCTTACTTTGCAGAAGGTGAGCAGCGTGCTCGGTCTTTAGGTAACCGTGGTCCTATCCGGTTTAGTGCGGACGGTTTGCTTGATCAAAAAATACTGGACGCCTACTGGGAAACCGGCTTTTACACTTTTACCGACCTTATCAGTGCCGATGAGATTAGTGAGCTAAATGCAGGTGTTGAGGATATGCTGGCACGTGCCCCGGTTACAAAGGATGCCCTGCTGGATGCACAAGGCAGACCTGCACTCAGCACAGATCTTGAAGCTTTTAATTTGGGTTGGGTTAAGCCGCTTGCAGATCCTCTAGGTGGAACCTCCCAAAATGGTGGCCGCCATCCGGTTAAGATGATCGAACCAGAAGCTCCCCAGGATGCCCCAGAACACGTGTTGCAACTTATTCTGGGTTCGCTTCAATTTTCGGACGCCTGCCTACGTGTGTCAGGACATCCTCAGTTGTTAGCCGTTGCTCAGGCCATAAACGGCGAAGATTTTACGCCATTCAATGAGGTTGTATGGATAAAGAAATCAGGGCTGGGTGGGTCTGTTTCCTGGCATCAGGATGGAACAACGCAATGGGATAGACCCGACTTTGACCGCGGCACCCACGGCTACAACACAATGATACAACTCACTGGCTGCACCCCTGCTAACGGATTATGGGTGGTGCCTGGCAGTCACACCAAACTACAGGACATCAAGGCCATCTGTGAAGACGCCGGTAGCGAGAGAATACCCAACGCCGTACCCTTATTGTGCGAAGCAGGAGACGTAGCCATCTGCAACCGGCAAACGGTTCACGGCTCGTTTGCCAATACCAGCCCAAAACCCAGAATCACAGTCAATTTTGGTTTTCACCGTCGCGCATCTATTCTCGGCTCTACAGGAAACGGTATTCATAGTGCCAAAGCGGTTTACGACGCAGAGCGAATTTTTGAAAGGTCCAAGATGATCGCCTGGGCAATCGATGCGCGCAAACAGCATTTCTCCGGGGAGCAGCCGTTCGACTACAAGCCTTTCAGGGGAATGAGTGACAAGTATCCGTTTGATGAACAAGCCAGGGTTGAGATGAAAGACTATAACTTGCGAGACCTGGGAATCTAAACACTTTGTAGTAAAAGCATGGGAGAAGTATTTTGAAAGCTGTTGTGTGTACACAATTTGGTCCCCCGGAAGCTCTGGTCATTCGCGATATGGAAGAACCCGTGGCTGGTACAAACCAGCTTGTTATTGACGTTCGCGCTGCAGCAGTTACTTTTCCTGACACTTTAATGCTCGAGAATAAATATCAGTTTAAAGCCAGCCCCCCATATATTCCCGGCGGCGAAGTAGCAGGCGTGGTTAGCGCCATTGGAACTGAAGTTTCAGGGTTTTCAATAGGAGACAGGGTAACGGGTAGTGGGGGCCTTGTAGGAGGCTTCGCTCAGCAGGTGGCCATAGATGCCAAATCAGCACGTAAACTTCCGGATGAAGCAGGATTTGGCGAATCAACCGGGCTTATGTATGCCTATGGTACCGGTTATTACGGGCTAAAATATCGCGGAAATCTTAAACAGGGAGAAACCTTGCTTGTACTGGGTGCCGGGGGGAGTGTAGGAATGGCCGCGGTAGAGCTCGGAAAATTAATGGGGGCCAGAGTTATCGCCGCTGCATCCAGCGAAGAGAAACTGGCGCTTTGTAGAGCGCGCGGGGCAGACGAAACCATCAACTATCAGGAAGAAAAACTTAAGGAACGCGCAAAGGAACTTACCGGCGGAAAGGGAGTAGATGTAATCTATGACGCTGTAGGGGGAGACTACGCAGAAAGTGCACTGCGCGCTATCGCATGGAATGGCCGGTTTCTGGTTATCGGCTTTACTGCAGGTATTCCTGCAATTCCACTTAATCTCTATTTGCTTAAGAGCTGCCAGGTGATCGGTGTATTTCTGGGTGCTATGTTGGCTCGCGATCCGCTAACAAAGGATGAAATTCAGAAAGACCTACTGGGGTTTATGGCTTCAGGTGAGCTTCGACCACACATTTCACAACGCTATTCTCTGCAAGAAGCACCCGGTGCTCTACGCGATATGATGGATCGAAAACTGGTTGGCAAAGTTATTATTGAGCCATAGAGCGATAATCCAGTACCTATGATCATTTTTTTCTAATCCGATATGGGTACTGCCGACAAACTGAGATATTTCACAAATCGCAGCAATCAACTGCACCGCCAATATCTGGCCGACCCAGAATTTCTCAAACGCTACGAACGCTTTGTAACCTGGCAGATCTCATACATGTTGCCGTTCTACAAAGAATTACGGCTGCGCGAAGATACAAAAACTGCCATCGACTTCGTCGTCAGCGATCTTGCAGGCACTGAGATTAGTGAGCGCGACCTGGAAATCCAGAGGGTAGTACCGGCAATGATTAGAATTTTACCTGGCAAAGCACTACGTACAATCGCCTCGGGCATGGAAATGAATGCAAGAATTTTGGAGCTAAACCTTTCTATTTATAAGACCTACCATCGCCAAAATAATGACGCGACCATATATACCGAAAAAAAATACTGTATCGCCGCACGGGAAGCTACCTCTCTGGGTGAATGCATCGAACTAATATCCTTAACAAAACAGTTAGGATATGATCTTGAGCGAATAGTACGCATACCACTGATAGGTCTTTCTCTTAAAGCAATGAGAAAACCAGCTAGTTTGGCCGGGTTTTCCAGCCTTCAGCTATTTCTGGAAAAAGGTTATTCTGCATTTAGCAAATTGGATAGCGTCGACCAGTTTTTGAGAACCACAGAAACAAAAATGCGCCAGATGTTCGAGCACATATACCTCTCACCCTTGCCGAATATCGATTAATACTCCTCGCTATTCCGCTTTACCTCAGTAGTCAGAGATGTTCTCATCTAGCCCACATGAGCGAATTCAGCAAACTATTCAACACGAATAATCACCTCAGTTTTTTGTGTATATCCACATTCTACATTTTCTTTTCTGTAAACACCTTTGCTGCAATAGCTCCAATAGCGCATAACTTAGGTGGTATAAAAATAAAATCCAGCATCTCGCTTTACGGTAATCTCTTTTACCAACTCGAATGCATGGCCGGTCGCTTACGCTGTAGCCAGAAGGCATATTCCGCGATGTGGGCCAGCCCTGGATTCAAACAATCAGAAGATACAGAAATTATTGAACGATTTACCAAACTGTTGGAAGCCTACGATATCCGGGCTGAGATTGGCGCACGTGTCGATTCCCATAATGCACACTCATCACCCTTCGGCCAGGAAATTGTAGATATTGGCCCGCTTTCGACCAAAAGCCTGTCCATCGCAAGAAAGATAAGGCTTGCTGCCTACAGCGCATACTCCGTAGAAGCTCTGGGAGAGCGCCTGAGTTTACTCATGCATGTAAGCGATGCTTCTGAACTGACGGAAATAATCGAACATTTTCAACCAAGGTTTCTAAACTGGTGGGAAAACAGCGCACATAAATCGTTGTCCGATTTTCAGAGTGAACTCTCCGTGTTATGGCGCGGGTACAACAAACACTTAATGCCAGCCGTTGCTCATTTTTACGGACTCACAGACCAACAGTTTGGCGCACCACTCATCGTTCATTTAATGGCACATCCTCTAAGTGTGTCTCAAACAAACGGAAATATGGTAGAGAATCACTCAGTCATTGAAGTACTTAGTGGTGAGACAGCTGAAAACCGTGTTGGAGTAATAATTCACGAGATCGCACACTACTTTTTTAAGTCTGCGCCGCTCACACTACATACCAAACGCTTAAATGGTGCGCTTCGGGCGAGAGACCCGAGGGCTTCAGCGGCATTGGGTCTGATGAACGAAGCGTTGGCAACCGCGATAGGTAACGGAATTGTTGAGCAAGGCATTCGTGAAGAAAACTTTAAAGCCTACTTCAATCGTCCCCGGTCCTTCTATCTTAACCAGGAGATCGACACGGCAGCAAAGACCATTCTACCTCTGGTGACGGAGTACATAGCTACCTCACGAACCATAGACTCTGAGTTTTTAGACCAGTACTACGATCTGCTTTTCAGTTCTTTGGGTGAAGAGCTGAACTCCGTTTCCGCCCGCTTGCGTGTATCGGCTTATATCGCAACCAGTACGCAATTAAATAACGCGGCACAGGGCCTTCCTTCCTTACTGGGCATCAATAGCCTTTACGGTTCCAACCTGGAAGAAAACGATACTATAGAGGATGCCATTTTAACACGACACAGCTATCTCAACGGATTTTTACTCGCTCGAAAAGCCGACTACCAAAAATTGGCAGCCATATTACCAAACGCAGAAAACCTACGGGTATTCCACACTGACACTGTAGATTCGTGCATCTATCGCCGTGATTCCGCAGCCGTTTTGTACGTCATAGCAATAAATCAGCAACACTTAAGCTCGAAGGAACTTAAAGCGCTGATAGACCGGGCAAAAGCTTGTGAACTAAACTGAGCTATGCACGAATCGTAACTGGAAGCTCCCTGATACCATGAATAAAGCTGGACGCCAGCAGTTTAGGCGTTCCTGTAACTTCAACACGTGGGAAGCGTTGCACAATTTCTTCCCAGATGATGCGCAATTGCATTTCAGCCAGGCGGTTACCTACGCAACGATGCACACCCCAACCGAAGGCTGTGTGCTTTCGTGGGTTTACTCGATCTACAATAAATTTGTTCGCATTTTCGATGTAATCCTCATCCCGGTTTCCAGATATGTACCACATACACACCCTGTCGTTCTTCCTGATCAACTTACCCCCCAGCTCTACATCCTGCATCGCAGTTCTAGCCATATGCGCAACCGGAGATTGCCAGCGAATAATTTCGGGCACCATGTTCGGAATGAGACCGGGATTCTGCACGAGCTTTTCATATTGGTCGGGAAAATTATTGAGCGCCAAAACGCCACCGGAAATTGAGTTTCTAGTAGTATCATTTCCCCCAACGATTAACAACATTACATTGCCTAACAACTCCTGTGGTTCCATGTTTCGAGTTGATTCATCGTGTGCGAGCATGGATATCAGATCAAATTTTGGGGGTTCTTTTTTGCGCTGCTCATACAGTTCCTGAAAGTATGCAAGACATTGCAAGAGCACCTGGAAACCTTCGTCCGGGTTTTCAAAATATTCCGGATCGGCAAGGTTTTGAATAGTATCCGACCAGTCTATTAGTTTCATACGGTCTTCCTGCGGAATATCAAACAGAGTCGCAAGCATTTGAGCCGTTAGCTCTACGGATACCTCACGAACCCAGTTAAACTCCTCATTACGAGGCAACCCATCCAATATCTTCCCAGCCCGCTCTCTAATCAAAGGCTCAAGATCAGCCAGTTGTTGTGGAGCAAACAAGGGTGTTATCACCTTTCGTTGGGCATCGTGTTTGGGTGGATCTTCCTGTATAAACATGGGCAACGAGTACTGATCATCGCGATCCGGTATTCCACCCAGCGCTATACCTCCCTTAATAGTTTGTGAAGAGAATAGCGCATGGTTTTTATCGACAAACATGATGTCTTCATATTTTGTTATAGACCAGTAAGGCCCAAACATACTATTTTCATGAAAATGCACCGGATCTTCAGAACGCAGTCTTTCGAAATGTGGCCACAGCGTGTCGTTGGAAAAAAGCGCGGGATGGGAGGGGTCGACATCATCAATGGAAATGGAGTTTACATCGTACTGCGGGTTTATTGCGAAAGCCTTTGCTACCTCTTTGTTGGAGACGGTCATATCTCCAGAACGCATCTTCGCGTTAAGCGCTTTGCGCTCTTTATCACTCGTAACCAAATACTGTGCACTCACAATAAACTCCATTTTTGCAATACGCTTTCTAAGAAGTGTAGACGGATTTCACTAAATTACCAGACAGCTTACCATTGTGACTCCCTCACTAGATCGCTATATTATGTCTTCGCTTTAGACGAACTTAAAATAGACTATGGCTGATCTCATTGGACAAACTCTAGGCCAATACAAACTGACCGCAAGGCTCGGGCGCGGCGGTATGGCAGACGTTTACAAAGCCTTTCATACTGGTCTTTCAGTATATCGGGCAATTAAAGTCATACGGCCTGAGTTCGTCTCTTCAGATGATTTTCGTGCTCGATTCCAGAAAGAAGCACAGGCCGTTGCGTCTTTAAGACACCCAAACATAGTTCAGATCCATGATTTTGGTACAGAAGATGGCAACTTCTATATGGTTATGGAGTTTATCGAAGGTAACGATCTTAAAGACCTGCTGAAAAAGGAGGGGCGGATTCGACCCATCAGCAAAGTTGTGGACATTATCAGACAAGTCGCTTCAGCGCTGGATTATGCGCACAAACGCAATCTTATTCATCGTGACATAAAACCCGACAACATAATGCTTAATAACGAGGGGCTGCCAATTCTGATGGACTTTGGCATCGCCAAACTCCTGACCGAATCCACGCAACTAACCCAAACTGGAATGGGTATTGGTACACCCGCATACATGGCACCTGAACAAGCCAAGGCAATTGGAGAGCTGGGTCCGACGGCGGACATTTATGCTCTTTCTATCGTATTGTTCGAAATGCTTACTGGTACACAACCATTTTCTGCCGATACACCAATGGCGGTGATGCTCAAGGCAATCAGTGACCCTTTACCTCTACCTCGCACTATCGCAAACGATATAAGCGAGGGTTTAGAAGGCATAATACTGAAAGGCGCCGCTAAAGAACCTCAGGATCGATACCAAAGTGCAAAACTATTGTACGAAGCTCTGAAGAACTACATAAACGTGGAGTCTGAGCAAGCCACGATGTTACGCGAATCTCCTGTAATTGTAGACCAGGCTTCTGAGACTCCCGCAAAAGTCAACAAAGACGGCAAGGGCAAGTACATTGCCATCGGTGGCATTCTACTGCTCGTCGCAGCAGCCGTCAGCTATGTATATCTGTCAGTCGACATACCGGAAATAGCCGAACCATCCAGTAACGTATCGCCCCAGAGTGAAGTTCTCGACACTAATCCTAATATTTCAAATCCCGTTCAGAAAACCATAACGGAATTACCAGCTGAGACCATTGCTCCAATAGAACCCGCTGTAGTAGAGCCTGCTATCGCAGTCGAAACACAACCTGCCAGCACACTACTGGCAGGCTATCGGGGTGACACGGAGGCAGGCGTAGCTATTACAGAAACGCTCACAGTTTCACAAGGCGACGTATTATTCCTTGATATAGTCGTTGCGAAGCCGATCACAAACTTTTCTTTAGCATCTGCTGACGGCAGATCACAACTGTTCAAAACCTATAGCGATATTGGCCCAATTACAGTGAAAAAAAGTGGAGAGGTGCAATTAAGCGTTCTAACCAGAAACAAAAAACCCGGTACAGTTGACTACCAGTTATGGAAGCTGAATCCTGCGGAAATCCAGGGGAAGGCTATACAACCAGGTACTTTTTCTTCGGGCCAAATTTTGACACCGGGGCAAGTTATAAACTATACCGTTGAACTAAAGCAGGACGATACCCTGTTTCTGGATATCGAAAAAACCTCTGGCACAACACACTTTAGTCTTATATCACCCGATGGTCGTAGCCAGTTATTCAAAAGCTACTCTGATACAGGCCCCATAAATGCCCCTGTCACTGGAACCTACACTCTACAGGCAGATCCTGCTGGCGAAAAACTGACAAGCTTCGAATTCACCCTTTATAGGCTTAACGATCCTCAAAAACAGGGCGGGAAAATCGAACCTGGCAAATACGTAAGCGGTAGTACAGATTTACCTGGCCAAACTGTAGGTTACACAGTGGCACTTTCGGAAGGCGACACCATTTTCTTTGACCTTGAAAAATACTCAGCAACAACAGATTTCACTCTGAGCGCTCCCGGCGCAAGGAAACCGGTCTTCAAAATTTATAGCGACCAGGGACCAATACAGGTTAGCACCTCAGGCAACTATTCCCTGATAGCAGATCCCAGGGGGGACAAACTGTCCACCTATGAATTTACTCTTTACAGGCTTACCGATCCTCAGAAAAAGGGTGGTAAAATCGAACCTGACAAGTATGCTAGCGGCACGACAGAATTCCCCGGGCAAACGGTAATTTACGATATTGAACTGTCCAGCGGTGATACCATTTTCTTTGATATCGATAAGTCCTCGACAACAACTGATTTTACTTTAACAATCCCGAACGCCAGAAAGCCGTTATTCAAAAGCTACGCTGACAAGGGTCCTATTTCAATAGAAACCAGTGCTGTTTATTCTCTGATAGCGGATCCCAGGGGGGACAAACTGTCTACTTTCGAATTTGTTATTCGAAAAGAAAACGCTTCCGAATAACTAGAAGGGATCTTTACTGTATAGTTTGTTGCATGCCTTTTACATACTCCTCAACATTCTGAGGTACTTACTTATATCCCAAAGCCAGACCAGCACTATAACGACAAGAACACCCGTTGCCAGCTGCTCCACCCAAATCGAGTCATTACCATCTACCACATTATGAACAATTGAAAG
>Ga0256847_1000219_pt1 | contig 39250 bp, 31 predicted proteins | sample TeddybearmetaG_FD_189099 | JGI IMG/M metagenome (GOLD analysis project Ga0256847, IMG submission 189099) | Hydrothermal vent microbial communities from East Pacific Rise, Pacific Ocean - Teddybear | ecosystem: Environmental > Aquatic > Marine > Hydrothermal vents | place: Pacific Ocean: East...
ACTATGGCCATTGCCTACATGGAAGTAGGTAAGGGGCGTAAGCAGGACGCGGAAGCTTTATCTTCGAGCAATTCTTTGTCTTTTTCACCCAGATTTTCCACAAAATCCGTGCTCAACTGATTTTTCTAGGTTAAAGTAACTAGCAATGTGTAAATCTGGACAAAACAATGTTAAAAAATAAAGAATTATGGGCAACTTTTTTTCCAGAGTTTATGCAATGTGGTGAATCGGCAATGATGAGTTTGATGGAAAGTGCTACATTGGTAAACATACCTGCTGGACAGCAAGTCTTTGCTTCGGGAAGTGCCTGTGAAAATTATTTATTATTACTCAAGGGTTCTGTAAAAACGCAATTAATATCAGAAAATGGTAGAGAGATGCTGTTGTATCAAGTGTTACCAGGGGACTCGTGCGTGTTGACGACCTCCTGTTTGCTCGGCGGCGACCACTATCCAGCAGAAGCAATTACAGAAGTCGATGTATCTGCATTTGTTATTTCTTCACATGGTTTTTACCGTTGCATGGAAAAATCAGCATTTTTTAGAGAATTTGTTTTCAAAAACTTTGCTGCACGATTATCTAATGTAATAGGGCGCTTGGATGAAGTAGTGTTTGCCGGGATCGATTGGCGCTTGGCCAAGGAGTTATTAATGTCCGAAGAAAAAACACTAAAGATAACGCATCAACAATTAGCGACTAAATTAGGTTCTGTTCGTGAAGTTATTTCTAGACATTTAAAACAATTTGAGGCGAAGGGATGGGTCAGTCTAAATAGAGGTACAGTTAGCATTATTGATACTGAAGCTCTAAAAAAACTGACCAGAATTGGTTAAGTTTAATCAGTTTCGTTGTTTTCATTACCAATAAATCTGAGGATGGTGAAACCTATGATGCCACCCACAAAGCAGGCCATTAATAAAGGGAGAGCAAAAGGGATGTCGTGGTGGTCTCTCATGTCCATTTGCAATACGGTTGAAAAAATACTTAATACAAAATCTATCATTTTTATTATCCTCAGTTGTTAGTTATAGGTGTATTAACGGGGAATTCACATTAGTACGGGATATATATTAGTATATAATAAATTAGAATACAGTGATTAAGTCACATAAGACTGAGTATTTTTGTTGGTTATTTCCGGTGGTAATTTAACTGTTTGAAATTAAAGTAGAAAAGTATGTTTGTATATTGTTAAAAAAATCGCTGACGAATTTCTATTCACACTGCTCTAAAACATGAGTTATCTTCTCAAAGACAGTTCTTAGCAGTGTAAGTCCATCTCTTGCGGCATCAAATTCTCCTTTCTGATATTTATTGAATAAATTATCGGCAATTGTGTGCATCGAATTATGTTGATTTTCAAGTATTTTTAAACAGTTTTCTTCTATTAGTTGATCTTCTTTTGCCCGTTTGATCCAAACTCCACAATGGCACTTGGTTTTAATTGGTATTGGCCAGTGTTCAACTTTATCGGGTGAAGATTGTATATTAAACTCAAAATGTTCCTGCCACTGCTTTAGAGTGAGTCTGCATAATTTTATTCTAGTTTCTTTTTGTGTACGGACTTTCTTTCCATAGGCTAGCCATTCTTGATTAGGAATGTAGTTATCTAACCAATTGGGAAAATCACTAGCAGGCATTGGTTTGGCTATGCCGTAACCTTGTGCATTATGGCAGCCCATAATGAGTAGCATTAAACCATGCTCGGTTGTTTCAACACCTTCGGCAATGACATCACGGTAAAATGAATGTGCCAAGCCAATAATACCATCAATAATGGCATAGTCACTTGGGTCATCCAGTACATCTCTGACAAAAGATTGGTCTATTTTTATAGTTTTAGCAAACAGGTTTTTTAAGTGTGTCAGGGAAGAATAACCTGTACCAAAATCATCAAGTGCAATATTGATACCTAAAGTATGCATGCAGGTTTGAATAATATGGCTAATCGATTTTATGTCACCTAATGCACTACTTTCCAGTATTTCTAATTGAACAGTGGAGGAGTCAACATTGGGAAATCTAGCCAATGCATGTGCCATATTAGCAACAAATAAGGGGGATTGAAGATGATAGGAAGAAATATTGATACTGACTTCTAAGTTAATTCCTTGATTTTTCCATTTATCAAGTTGTTTTAATGCCTCATCAATAACCCAGTCACCTATTAATATTTCTAACTCCGTGTCTTCAATAACGGGTAAGAACTTAAGGGGAGGGATCAGTCCTTTTTTAGGATGTAACCAGCGGATCAGCGCTTCCGCTCCAAATACTTTACCCGTCCTCATATCGACTTTAGGTTGATAATATAAACAAAATTCATTGTTTAATAATGCATTTTTTAATTCCTTTAGCTGATTGTTTTTCTGAATGGTTCGTTGGTTTTGCTCAGCATTAAAAAAGCTGTAATTATTTCGGCCTGCTATTTTTGCTTGGTACATTGCCTGATCAGCATGTCGCATCAAGGTATCTAGATTTGCATCATCTTTTGGATATAGGCTGACTCCGATAGATGCGCTAATTGAGACTGATTGGTCGTCAATGAAATAAGGTTGTGCAAGGGAGTGAAGAATGCGTTCAAGTAATTGTTCACAAAAGGCAAGGGATTCTATGTCACCGAGTAAAAGGGCAAACTCATCCCCACCTTGACGTGAAACTGTGTCTTCTTCTCTGATAACGGCTTTGATACGCTCTGCTACATCAATTAGCAATTGATCACCTGCACCATGTCCATAGCGATCATTGACGGGTTTGAAGTTATCCAGATCAAGAAAGCAAACTGCCAGCAAAGATTCTTTTCGATTGCAATGAGCCTGGGCCTGGATGTATCGATCCTCAAGCAGTACTCGATTAGGTAATTGTGTTAGCACATCATAATGCGCCATTTGTAACAGCTTTTCTTGTTGTTGTTTGATGTGAGTAATATCAGAAAATAAACCTACATATTGTAGAATTTCCCCTTCGTCATCAATGATCGCTGAGATAGTCAATAATTCTGCGTATAACGTGTCATTCTTTTTGCGATTCCAAATTTCACCTTGCCAATGGCCATGTTCACCAAGCGCACACCACAGATCACTATAAAAATCGGGACTTTGTTTTCCTGAACTTAGAAATTTAGGGTTTTTACCTATCGCTTCTTCGCGACTATATCCGGTAATGTGACAGAAAGCAGGATTTACATCGATTATATTGGCCTTAGCATCGGTAATAATAATACCTTCATGGGTATCGCTGAAAACGCGCGAAGAGAGACGAAGCTGTTCTTCTGTTTTTTGCTTTTCTGTAACATCCATTACCAATGATGAAACGCCTATTACCTTATCTTCCTCATTAATCAGCGGGGTGTTATACCATTCACAAAGAATGGTACGTCCATCTTTCGTTATATTTTCATTCAGGCTTCGTCGCCCGCCAGTATTGGTTAATAAATCAGCCCATATTTTATCTACGGCTGCTCTGGCAGTTTCAGGCAGTATGTTTTTAGTTATGTGCTGACCATGAATTTCTGCTTTAGTGAATCCAAACATGTGCTCTGCTGCAGGATTTAAATCAACTAATTCAAAAGCTGTATTCAATTCAATAATGCCTAAAGGAGTGTCTTGCCAGTGCAGCGATAAACGTTGCAAACTACGATTGAGTTGTTCGCGGATTTGATATTTTTCCGTCACATCGTTAAACACTAGAACCATTCCCAGAATGTTGTTAAAGGTATTGCGGATAGGGGCAGCAGAGTCAGCAATTTGATATTCTGTTCCATCTTTGGCAATTAAAGTAGTGTGGTTAGAAAGATATATTGTTTCACCCGTGGAAATAACTTTATCTACTGGGTTTTCAATGGGCTCACGCGTAGAAGCATCAATAATAGGAAAGATGGTTTTTAATGGTAGTCCTTTTGCTTCAGTCAATAGCCAGCCAGTAAGCTGTTCTGCTACTGGGTTCATACGGGTAACTCGACCTTGAATATCTGTAGTAATGACGGCATCACCAATACTGTTTAAGGTAACAGCAAGATTTTGTTCACGTTGCTCAAGTAATTGGCTAGTTCGTTCTAGTGTTTCTCCTAACAACATTAATTCGCCTTTCCCAAACAATGGATTGGCAATAGAAAAGTCACCTTTACCCATTTCTTCGGTAAATCGAATTAGGCGGTTTAACGGATTGTTAATAGTGAAGTGTTGAAATAATAACAACAGGAACATTGAAAACATGACGATAACGCAGCTTAATACACTATCAATAAAAGTGTGCCACAGAATAGCCTGGTAAGCAGTTGAGTTATCATATATAAAATAGAGTAAGCCTACATGGTGTAATCGGAATTGATCGGAAGTTGTGGGTAGATTAATGGGGGTGTATACAAAATATCGATTGGACTCGTTATGATCCAGTATGGTTATATGGAAATTTTCTTGGGCTTTATTGAATTGATTTAAAGTAAATTCGGGAAATAGATCTTTTGCAAATTTGTTTTTCCAGCTTCGATTATTTGCAATGAGTATTTTTCCTTTGTTATCAATGAGTACAATCACCTCAGTTTGAGGTATTAAATTAATATAGCTAAATTCGCGTTCAATATTACTGCTATTCTTTTGCAATAGAAGCACTTCTAGCCTCAGTTGCAAACGTTGCATCTGCAATTGAATTTTTTGTTCGGTTTGTTGATGAAGTAACGCTAAATCATAATGATAATTAAAGTAAATACTGCTGGTTAATAAACTGGCAAAGATAACAAAACTACTGATGGGTAGCCAAAATTTTAATTGATAGGAGCGGGTTTTATTGTTCATGGAAAATCAGGACTCTCCATTGATATTTAATGCTGGCAACAAGCTGTCATTTATCAGCTGAGAAGTATCGATAGCTTTAAACAAAAGTTGTTTTTTACTCATTAGTATTTTTAATTCTTCAATCGATTTTGATAAAGTCCGACTTTGTAATGTAAGAAAAAGTTGGTTTTCAAGTATTCCGGGCAAAGTGATGCCATCAAATTGTTTCATTACTTCAGTATTTTGAACGGCTAAACGTGGAGCAATACGCATAGCAGCTTCTACAGGGTTTTGCTGGATATATTCAAGTGCCTTCAAGTGACCCTCAACTATTACTTTCAATAATTCTTTTTGTTTATCTATGACTGATTGTCTGGTAACCAATACATCCACAATTCGCCCTGGAATTTGAGTGCTATCAAATAACTTTATAGCACCTAGTGATATAAGTCTGCTTTTATGGGGTTCAAAGGTAACAATTGCATCTACACGTCCCTTATTATAAGCAGATTCATGATGATCAGCCGTAATAGAAAGGAAGTTTATATCAGTAATATTCAAACTAGCCGCCTGCAAGGCTGCATCCAGCAGGATTGCACCGACAGCCGTATTCTCAACACCTATACGTTTACCTTTGAGTTCAGATAAGGATTGTATTGCAGGTCTGGTTAATAAAACATCGGCGCCCTTAGAAACGTCCATCACTAAAATAATCCTAAGATCGGGGGCATACTGCAATAAAACTAAAGATTCATCTAATGTAAGCGCTGCAATATCCAGAGTTTTGTTACGAAAAGCATGAGACACTTCAGTTGCCGAAGGCATTTCAATTAGCTTGATAGCTTTGTTATCAAAAAAACCCAGGTTTTGCGCAAGATAGAGTGGTTCATAACCTGGCCAAAGATTAGTACCTATTTTTAAAATATCATGTGGACGAGGTTCACAACCGATAATAAGGATGAGCCCTAAAAAAGATATAAGGTGTAAGAAATTAGAATGTCTAGCAAATTTAATGAGTAACATGTAACACAAATACCTTCATTTACTATGATTATACTTAATGATAGTTCATCGTTCAGTTGGCAGCAAATTACAGTTAAATTCTACAGTATACTTAAAATATCTGTGGTTTCTTACTCTAGAATTAACTACAGGGGTACTTAAAAGTGAAGTAAATTTGAATTAAACTCACGTAGAGCGGACTATAGGGAGCTTTACAGTGTGGTTTATTACGATTGCTTTATTTTTTTAATCACATCCATTAACTACGGTATCCAGCAAGGTTATGTTTACTTGTCTTTGTTAAATTTAATTGACTCTAGGAGGCTGTCCGAGAATAGAAACCGTAGTGAGGGAAACCCATTTTGAGTCAGTTTTGTTGATCATTTCAGTTAATGGTTTACGCGTGTAACGAAAATGATCAGAAAAACTGGCCAAAATGGGCTTTTCCACAGTAGGTTTTCTATTCTCGGACAGTCTCCTAGTTGATTGGGGAATGAAATTCCTGATTATTTTATACTGATTAGCAATACAAAAAAAATCTGATGACGTACTTATAAATCGACCAAAAAGTTTTCGCGCTTTGATGCAACTGATTTTATTGTCATTTCGACCAGCGGGAGAAATCTTTATACTGTATCCAATAGGGTAAGTGAGCAATCCAAGTGGAGTCCCTACAAGGATCTGAGTACCGATGCAGAACACAGGGGCGGACCAGCTGGTAGTAGTGATGAAGTTTCTGTAATGGAAATGGAGCGAAGGTGCTGACATGTCCAAAAGTAAAAATATTAATAGCAATTACTTATTGAATATATCCAAAGAAACGATACAGAGATGCCGCTATGTGAAATTAGGTGGCGCTTACCCCCTGTTACTTAGATTTAAAAGGGTTTAACCACTGCCAGGATGATAATTCCCACTAAAAATAGTACAGGTACTTCGTTCATCCAGCGGTAAAAAACATGCGAATGTTGGTTTCTATCATGTTTAAAATCTAATAACCATTTACCACAGAATCCATGATAAACAACCAACAATAGCAATAAGGTCAATTTGCTATGTAACCATCCTGTTGCAGAATAAAGTTCCCATGCATAATCGCCCAACATCCAGAAACCAAAGATGAAAGTTATAATCATTCCGGGTGTCATAATGCCAAAAAAGAGTTTACGTTCCATTACTTTGAAACGCTCATTACTTATTTCATCATCACTCATGGCATGATAAACAAACAGGCGGGGTAAATAGAAAAGTCCTGCAAACCAGGTAACCATAAAGATGATGTGTAACGCTTTTAACCAGAGCATATTGTTATCCTTGTATCAAATTGTTTAACCGCTGTTTCATTTTAATGGAGTCAAAAGTACCCGTTTTTTGAAAAACTATATTACCTGTAGCCGATATCAAAAATGTTGTAGGTGTTAATCTGACCTGTCCAAAGGCCATGGCATGTTCTGCTGTTAAATCTAAAGCAACATTATACGGCAGTTGTCTGGCATTAGTCATTGCAACCACATGACTGGGTGGGTCGTAATACATGGCAACGGCTATGATTTCCAAGCCTTTAGGATGAAACTGATTATATAGCTCAATCAGATGGGGTATTTCTTTTATACAGCCAGCACAATCAGTTGCCCAAAAGGTAATAATAACGGGGTGGCCCCGTAACTGGGCTAATTCAATTTTTTTTCCTGTAATAGTCGTAAAGGTGACAGTAGGAGCAGACGTTATTCTTTGTGTTTGCCAAAGCAATAAAATGATTATTATGCATCCGATTAGCAAAATCAAAGGGAGTCTGTTTTTAACTGCCATTGATATTTTCTTCATCTTTTATGACCTGTTTTACGGGTTGAATATACGAATTGCAGAGTGCCCGATAGAGAGGTACAGGATTAATTAATTTTGATGTACCGGTAGCAAAAAAAGCAGTTGCCATCAATGGAATTAATATTTCATGGCTACCCGTCATTTCCATTACTATGACGAAAGAAGTGAGGGGTGATTGCAGCATGCCGGAAAAATATGCAGTTATGGTCAGTAAAATCATTGCAGAAACGGGTGCTACAGGAAACCAAGTTGCAAGATTTACTCCAAAACCAGCTCCAGTTGCAATGGATGGAACGAAAATACCACTAGGAATACCACTAAAAAAAGTAGCGCAAGTAGCTAGCATTTTATAAAGTGGAAAAAAAGGATCCATAGTTTCAGCGTTAGTCAAAATGGCTTTAGCTTGGGAATAGCCGGTACCAAAAGAATCTCCATTAGAATAATAACCAAGAATTGCAATGATTCCGCCACAGACGAAGGCTATTATTACAATGTGTAGGCCGGTTCGGTTAAGGAAGCGCCCACCACTTATAATGATTTTACTGAAAATACCCCCTAAAAAACCACCGACGATGCCACACAGTGGTACAGCTATCCAGCTTTGACTCCAGGGCATGATAAATGATTTGTCACTAAAAAAAATGTAATTATTTAATAACGCATAAGCGGTTACACCGGAAAAAATGATTGCCGTTAACACCAGACTACTGATTTTTTCTTCCAGAGCACGGCCCATTTCTTCTATTGCAAAAATAATTCCTGCTAATGGTGCACTGAACATGGCAGCAAAACCTGCGGCACTTCCTGCCAGAATAAGCCCTTTTTCCATGTAGTGGGGTGGGAATTTAACGGCTTTTCCCAAAGAAGCCATAAACGAAGCCCCAACATGAACAGCAGGTCCTCCAAATCCAACAGAAGCACCTGATAGTAAGCCCATAATAGGAAGCAACATTTTGCCTAAGGCAATTTTTAAAGAGATTAGTCTGTTCCTGTCATCTAAATTCCCTGTGATTTCAAGTGCTGTTTTTACTTGTGGAATACCACTGCGTTCAGAACCAGGGAAAAAACGAAAGGTGATCCATGCAGTAAAACTAAGTCCAATAGGAGCAACAATAAAGTTAAACCAAAAATACTGTTTCGAAATTTCGCGGTAGGTTTCTCCAGCCCATTCACTTAACAGGGTCATTGCAACGATAAGTAAACCAACAAAAATAGCTCCAACCCAAAACACCAGGCGTTGTTTCCAGGCAGTGATAGAAAATAATGAAATAAATTGTTCTGACATTTATTGGGGTATTGTGTTTGAGATGATTTGTCTAAAGAAAAATTAAGAGATTAACTATGAGCAAAATACTTTGATAATTATAGCAGTGTACGTTAACCCCACATAGATGTATTAATCGTCCCAAAAATTCTTGCATTTTATTACTCCCTCCCTATTTTCTCCCGTGCTACGATTTATGTCATTCCGAGTAAAACGAGGAATCTTAAGATTAAACTATGGGTTACAGACATAAAGATTTCTTCCGCTGGTCGAAATGACAGTAGAATTCGTTGCGTCAAGGTGCAAAAACTTTTTGTACACTTTATATAGATTGTTATAAATTATCTTGAAGAACTGCAAAATGAAATTGTAATAAAAAACATTCCTGATCTGTGATGAAATCTGTAGAATTAATTGTTTAAATAAACAGGTTATGGTCATTTCATGGATAAATTCATAGAGATTTTCGTTTTCTACTTATCGGAGTGGCAGCAAGTTGCAATTAATAATGTGCAATACAGTGTTGTTATAGCTCTAGGTTCACTATTGATTGGCGTATTACTAGTTCTTCTATTGAAGAGAAAAAAGAGTGTTAGTCTGAAGCAAAAGTTAATGCTACAAAATCACGCTCTGGAACTGAGTGAGCAAAAATATGACAAGCTATTAATTACCCAGAAAAATGATGTAGAAAATATTAGCAGTCTCCAACAACAAATAGATCAGTTGACTAAAGATCTGCAGGAAAGTGAAAAACAGAGCAATGAATATATTCAGAAAGAAGAGCTAATAAAAAAAGCTTTAGATGCAAAAAATCTTGAAGTTGATGGTCTTGAGTCAATAGTTAACGAAAAAAATCAGCGGGTTGATCAATTACAAAGTAAATTGGACGAACAAAAAATTCAGGTGTCAGAACATGCTCTGGAACAGGCTCAAATTGTAGTGATGGAAAAAGAGCTCAGTGAGCTTTCTAATAAGTTAAATAAGGTAGAACAAAAGATTCAGACACAGATAGTAGAACTAACTAACAAGAATGAGATGATTGCACAATTAGAGCTATCTGCTCAATCTTCTGAAAAGAATCTGGATGAAGTTTCAGAGCTTAAATCTGAGATAACTAAGCAGGAAGTTGATAGTAATATTGAGCAGTTACTTGAATTAGAAAATACACTTCAGCAACAAAATCAACAGATGACCCAATTCAACAAAAAACTACAGTCATTATTAATTCAGTCTAATACTAATACAGAAAATGAAAATATTTTAACTGATACCCACCAGGATTCAGGTGGGGTGCTTAGTAAATTATTATACAAGATGTCTTTTCTGGATAATGTGAAAAACTCAGATGCTGAGCAAAGTCATGCTAATGATCTAGTAATTGAGGATGTCTGGCAACAGCATCAGCATATTATAGATCAGTTAATTGAGCAGTTATCGGTTCAACAGCCAAAGCCGGATGTTCAGACAGTTAACATAGAAGATGAAAGATTAGCAGCAAACGATACTGAAGAAGTCTTAGATCAGCAATCTACTCAAGTAGATGAATCAGCAAAAGAAATGGATCAGTTGAAACTGAAATTAAAAGGTTTTTATCGAAAATTAATCTCATAGCTTAAGCACGATAGAGTATGAGTTTAAAAAAAAATAATCCGTACATAATCACTGAAAAAACTACACAAAGAGATAATCAAAAGGCTTATGATGCCAGTAACGCAAGAGAAAAATATTGTTTTACATGGTTAAAGTCAAAAAAGAAAACTGTTAGTCGATTAATTAATTTTGTCGCTTTGATTGGTGTTATTAATGGTGTACTGGTTATTTTTCAGTCTGCAATATTAGCTTATATATTTCAACAACTGATTGTTGATAAACAGCAGTGGAGTCAATTAAGTTATTATTTTATCTTGCTGACAGTTATTTTTATTTTTCGAAGCCTTTGTAATTATTATTTTCAGGTTTTGGGCTATAAAGTTGCAGTGACGATAAAACGATCAGTACGTGAACAATTGTTGAACCAATTTTATTTGTTAGGGCCGGCATATATTAAGCAACAACAAACGGGTGAGTTAGCAGCAAGTACACTGGAACATACCGAGGCATTAGAGGGGTATTTTTCTCGTTATCTACCTCAACAAATGATTGTCGCACTATTACCTTTGCTAATGATTTCAGTTGTGATGCCAGTTAACTGGGTGGTAGGACTTATTTTTCTTATAACTGGTCCTTTAATTCCTGTGTTTATGGCGTTGGTTGGAATGGGAGCTGCTTCAGCTAATCGTAATCAGTTTTTAGCCATGGCAAGAATGAATGGTTATTTTCTTGATCGGTTACAAGGACTAACAACACTAAAACTGTTCGGACAGACTGCAGCTGAATTAAAAGCGATTAGCAAGGTATCTGCAGTTGTTCGTGAAAAAACCATGACGGTATTGCGTATTGCCTTTTTATCTTCAGCTGTATTGGAGTTTTTTAGTGCTGTTGCAGTCGCATTAGTTGCAGTTTATGTTGGTTTAGGTTTGTTAGGATTGATACATTTTGGACCTGCTATCGATATAAGCTTGCAGGAAGCATTATTTGTATTACTATTAGCACCTGAATTTTTTAACCCTCTGAAGCAGTTTGCTACGCATTATCATGATAAGGCTGCAGCCATCGGGGCAGCAGATCATATTTTAAAAATATTAGATCAGGTTCATGTTATAGAACCCGAAATATCATCTACTGTTGATACTTTATTTTGTATTGAACTGAAAAATGTAAGCAAATGCTTTCAGCAAAAAGAGGTTTTAAAATCAATTAACTTGCAGATAAAAGCAGGTGAAAAAATAGCATTAACGGGTGAATCCGGAGTAGGTAAAACCACCTTGTTTAATTTGTTGTTGGGATTTGAAGAAGCCAGTACAGGGGATGTATTAATAGAAGGTAGCAGGACAACTCGACAAAACACAGAAAACCTTATTGCCTGGGTAGGTCAAAAATCAACCCTTTTTTATGCAACGATTGCAGATAATATCAGTTTGCTTGATAGTTCTATTCCGTATCAACAAATTGAAGCAGCTGCGGATGCAGCGGGTGTTACGGAATTCAGTAAGCATCTGGATAACGGATTATTAACTCTGGTAGGAGAAAAAGGTTATGGTTTGTCGGGGGGACAAATACAACGTATTGCGCTGGCACGCGCCTTTGTTAAAAATGCATCTATTGTCCTACTTGATGAACCTACTGCACATCTGGATCTAGCCAATAAAACCAGATTGTTGAATGTGATTGATTCAGTATTTAAAGATAAAACCTTGATCATAGCCAGTCATGATCCATTGGTGACTGCCAGAATGGACAGGACGGTTTGTTTATCATGAAGGATTTGATTTCTTTTTTGCAGTTGTTTAAACCCTATAAACTTTGGTTGGTTGGTGGCGTTTTTTTATCATTATTAACCTCGCTGGCTTCAATCTCTTTACTAACACTCTCCGGCTGGTTTATCACTTCTTCTGCAATTGCTGGACTTTTGGCTCCTGACGGTGTAGCCATTGCTTTTAATTTCATGCAACCCGCTGCTGAAATACGTGCTTTGGCAATTATTCGTACCGTTGGTCGTTACGCTGAACGAGTAGTAACGCATGAAGTGACCTTTAGAATTTTAGCGGATTGTCGATGTTGGTTTTTTGAAAAATTAATTCCACTGGCACCTGGTCGACTTGCCATGCAACGCAGTGCAGATTTGCTGGCAGGTATTACTCAGGATATTGATACCTTAGATGCGTTATATCTGCGGCTGTGTTCTCCTCTGTTAATTGCCTTGATCGGTGGGGGAGCTGTTGTCATTTTTATAAGCAGTTATTCTATTCAGATTGGACTACTGGTTTTGATTATGTTGCTATTAACAGCAGTATTTTTGCCTTGGTTATTCAGTCACTTAGGGCGGCATAGTGCTAGAGAAATAGTAGCACAAACTGCAACATTCAAAATAGCGCAAATTGAGATTTTACAAGGTCTCGCTGATCTGCTTGCCTTTAACGCGTATTCACGTTATAGAGACAGGATAATGACTGTTTCTGAGCAAATATTAGATACACAAAGCAAGAATAATCGTTTTTCGGCATTCTCATCAGCAATTACTGTTTTTGTATCACAAATGACGGTACTGATAGCCATTGTTATTGGGGCTGTTTTATTTCATCAAGACCTTGTTTCAGGACCTGTTCTAGCAATGCTGAGTTTTTCTGTATTCGCAGTATTTGAATTAGTTAACCCCTTAGCATCTTCAATACAACTGCTTGCTAAAACCCAAGCAGCAGCGAGTAGGGTTTTAGGTATTACCAATCTTGGCTCTGTTATTACAGAACCCCTGCAAACTATTGATATACCTTGTTCGGGCGATTTAAAGATTAATAATCTCAGTTTTCGTTATTCTGAACAGACTGACTGGGTTTTAAAACAGATTGATTTAAATATCCCTCAAGGGAGCAAAATTGCCATAATTGGAAATAGTGGATCAGGAAAAACGACATTACTGCAACTGTTAATGCGTTTCTATGACCCACAACAGGGGTGTATCAATTATGCTGGAATCGATTTTAAGTGTTTTTCATCTGACCAATTAATGACTCAGTTTTCTGTTTTGTCACAAAATGTTCAACTTTTTTCTGCGACCATAAAAGAGAACGTGTTGATTGCCAAACCAACTGCATCAGAGTCTGAAATTTTACAAGCAGTTAAAATGGCAGGTCTGCATAAATTTATTCATCAGTTACCCGAAGGTCTAAATACCTGGGTGGGTGAAAATGGAGCAAAAGTGTCATCAGGTGAGGGACGAAGAATTGCGTTAGCAAGAGTGTACTTGAAAAATGCGCCAATACTTCTACTGGATGAACCAACGGAAGGGTTAGATAAAGAGACGGAAGATGAAGTACTCAATACATTGGAACAAATAGCCAGAAACAAAACGCTAATTATGGTGACTCACAAGGAGGCAGGGCTTAGATTGGTTGATAAGGTCTATAGCATTAATAACGGATATTTGAAACAATCAATCAGGCATGCGCAAAATAATCTGTGAAAGTTGAAGAAATCGAGAAGATAAAAATGTGAAGTTATTCACAATTTCTGTGGATAACTCTGTGGATTAACCGTTTCAAGATACCTTCACCCCGTGTGTTTATCGTAAAATCATTAATTTGTATATATTTTATACAGAATAAATAATTTTATTAGTAGTCAATAGCTTACACCTTGTAATAGATATGTAAGCTATTTTTAAAGGTTAATTTTTTCTACTTTACAATAAACAAATATGTCGTAAATTAAAGCTGTGTATTAAAGTGTGAATTTGTTCTCACTTTTTAATGAAAAAATTGTAAAACATTAAGCCTATGTTGATAAAGTTTTGCATATACATATTCAATGCGCCTTTTTAAACTAAATAGACTGGGTTTCGCAAAAGAGAGTTCTATGCTTATTAAATTGAGTAACGATTTGGTTGACTGCTATAGCTAAGGAATGGGCACGAAATAACTTGAGCAAATAGCGAAATATTTTTGTTCATCATCAAGGCGCACAAACATGAGCATAGCAGGCTATGTGATTGTTTGTGCAACGTAGAGGATGGGCAAAAGATAAGCTAGTTGCTCAAGTTATTTCGTGCACATACCTAAGGGTTACTTTGAAAGTATCAACTGATATTTTCAAGACCAAAAAAAATATGAAAATAGACTATTATTCTAATATCAAAAGTAAGATGCTAATACTTGTGTTATTGAATGAGTAAAGTAAGGTAATAGGCTATACTAAAAAACTAATTGAATAACAAGATGATTGTAAGCCCTGGGTGATTATGACAATCTATAGCCAGTGATAACAAATTATAGAATATTGTTTTTGGTGATAAAATTTCATTTTAAGAGGTTAGTTTGAAGCTTTTGTTTATATCAACATTAATGCTTTTTGTAAGCAATATTGCGTACCTTGTCATCCCCGTCTTTCAATCCGGTTTTGAACTCAATTCTTATTTCTTTTCCCCAGAGACAATTCTATTACTGATAAACAGTCTGTTTGTTGTTTTGATGTTAATTTTATTCTATCAGCAGAAAAATGGCACTTCAATTGATGAAAACGAAACAGAACTGATTCAAGTTAAAAATAGTAATAATACCGTTGCTCCATTTTCATACAGTGATCAATTATTAATTGATACTTTTCCAGGTATATTATGCATTAAAGATCAGTATGGAAGATGGCTTCAAGCCAACACGGAATACTTGACACTATTAGATTTGCAGGATACTGAATATGTTGGTAAGACAGATGCTTATTTGGCGTTGAATGTAATAGCCAATAGCATAGTCTTTCAACAAAATGTTATGCAAGATAAAAAGGCATGGCAATTAGGGAATAGAGTTAAAAAAACAATGTCTTTTGTACGTGAGGGGGGCGGAACGGTTGAAATGGAAATTTTAACCACTCCTCTTTTCGGTGAAAATAAGCAACCCTTCAGGTTGGTAGTTTCGGGGCAGCATCTTCAGCAGAGTTTAAAAGAAAAAACTAAGCTTGAGTTATTATCAAGTATTTTTTCTAATAGCCATTTAAGTTTTTTGATACTGGATGAGTCATTGAAAATAACGAGTGCTAATTCAGCCTTTTCTTCATTGTTTGGCTTTTCATCAGAAGAAATAACCAGTCAATTAATTTCGCATATAACAACGACAAAACAAAAACAAGACTTTTGCACAACAATTCTGGCTTATTTTCAAAAAAACAACTTTCAGTTATGGTCGGGGGAGGTTGAATGCAAAAAGAAAAATGGAAGACAAATTCTTATCAAATTAGAAATCAAACCCATTTTAAGTAAAGAAAATACATTTGATAATTATTTTGTAACACTTGAAGATATTACTTTATTCAAAGAGAATGAAAAACGTATTTTGCAGATTGCTCATTACGATCATTTGACGGGTCTGGTAAACAGAGCTATGTTTATGGATCGTATGGCACAATTCTTATCTGCAGCTGAACGTCATAATTTGACGGCAGTCATATTTTTTATAGATCTTGATAAATTTAAAATTGTTAATGATACTTTGGGGCATGATGCAGGAGATGACGTGCTCAAAGAAACTGCAAAAAGATTATTAGGGTTAGTGAGAAAAGAGGATGTTGTTGCCCGCTTTAGCGGTGATGAGTTTGCTATTTTACTTTTAAATGAAAAAACCCATGAGCAAGCCATATTTACCTCTACTATGATTGCTCAAAAAATCATTGATCGGCTCTCCGAAGTGTTTTATATAAATCGTAGTGAATTGTTTATTGGTTCAAGTGTAGGGATCTCAATTTTTCCTGAAGATGGTAAATCATCCGAACAGCTTTTAAAACATGCTGATATGGCAATGTACGAAGCTAAAAATCAAGGCAGAAATAATTATAAGTTTTACAAAAAAGAATTTAGTGTTGCCAGTCAAGACCGATTGGCAATGGAAAATAATTTACGAAAAGCAATTGATAATGCCGAATTCAAGTTATTTTATCAACCGCAATATGATGCTAAAAGTTTAGCTATTAGTGGTGCTGAAGTTTTGATACGCTGGTTTCAAGACCCTTTTGGGAGAAATAAAATGATTCCGCCTGATCTTTTTATTCCTATTGCTGAAGAGACTGGATTAATAATTGAAATAGGTGCATGGATACTAGAGACTGCTTGCTGTCAATTCAAACAATGGTTGAAGCTTGGTTATTCGATACCTCAAGTTTCAGTCAATGTTTCGGCTCGTCAATTTATGGATGATGGGTTTATGCAAAGCGTAGAAGATGCATTAAAAAAAGCAGAGCTTGAGCCAAAATATTTAGAACTGGAAATTACAGAATCAATGTTAATTGGAGACCTTAACAGAATTGAATTGCAACTCAAAAGGTTAAAGAATATGGGCATTAAGATAGCACTGGATGATTTTGGTACGGGTTATTCTTCTTTATCCTATTTGAAAAAATTTCCTATCGATGTGTTGAAAATTGATCAATCATTTATAAGAGAATTAACCATTGGATCAAAAGATGCAAGCATTGCTTGTGCAATTATTGAAATGGGACATTCTCTTAATCAAAAAATTGTAGCAGAAGGCGTGGAAAATGAAATGCAATTAAATTTTTTGAGTGAACGAAAATGTGACTTCATTCAAGGATATTACTTTAGCAAGCCATTGCCAGTATTCAAAATGTCAACTTTATTACAGGAAGCTCAGCTAAAATTAAAACCCTAGTTTTAATAAAATGAGACCAACCAAGATTTAATACTATAGCAATAGGTTACTGTGATTGGTCCACAAAGTTTGATTTACAAACAAAGTATTGAGAAACTATTTTAGTTATTCTCTAAATTGATCCAGATTTTCTAAAAACCACTGATAGCTCGTCCTTAGCCCGGCTTCCAATTCAACATCATAGCTCCAACCCAAAGATGCTAAACGCGAAACATCCATTAATTTTCTTGGCGTGCCATCAGGCATATCAGTATTCCATACCACAGAACCTTGATATCCCGTTACTTTAACAACCGTATCTACCAGTTCTTTTATAGTGACATCTTTACCCGTGCCAACATTAATATGTGAAAGCATTGGTTGAGTGTGTTTCGTATAAATATCTGAGGACAAGTTCATAACATGGAAACAGGCTTTAGCCATATCATCAACAAATAAAAATTCACGCATTGCTTTGCCTGTACCCCATGCTTCAACATGCGGTTTATTCTCTAGCGTGGCTTCATGAAAGCGACGCAATAAAGCAGGGATGACATGGCTATTCTTAGGATGAAAATTGTCTCCAGGACCATATAAATTCGTTGGCATAACCGAACGAAAGTCCGTGCCATGTTGTCTGTTATAAGACTCACATATTTTAATACCTGCTATTTTGGCTATGGCATATGGCTCGTTAGTAGGTTCTAAAACACCTGTTAATAACGCGGACTCAGTCATTGGTTGCTCAGCCAGTTTAGGATATATGCAAGAACTGCCTAAAAACAATAGCTGTTTACATCCAGAATTATACGCTTGATGAATTACATTGGACTCAATCATCAGGTTTTGATAAATAAAATCAGCAGGATATTCATTGTTAGCAAAAATACCTCCAACTTTTGCAGCTGCTAATACAACATAATCAGGTTTTTCCTGCTGCATAAAATCATGTACAGCCTGTTGCTTACATAAATCAAGCTCAGCATGTGTTCGGGTAACAATATTGAGGAAGCCCTGGGACTCAAGCTGGCGACAAATAGCCGAACCAACCATGCCTCGATGACCAGCGATATAAATTTTAGATTGTTTTTCTATCATAAAAATAACTCAAGTACGTCCATATTTATCTTCAAAACGGATTATGTCGTCTTCACCTAAATAACTGCCAGATTGTACTTCAATCATCTCTAACGGAATGATTCCAGGGTTTTCCAGGCAATGTACAACACCTAAGGGAATATAGGTGGATTCGTTTTCAGTTAATAACATTTGTTCATCGGCTTTAGTCACTAAAGCAGTCCCTTTTACCACAATCCAATGTTCAGTTCGGTGATGATGTTTTTGCAGTGATAATTTGGCTCCAGGTTTAACGACGATACGTTTGGTTAAATGCCGTTCACCTTGATCAACTGAATCATAATATCCCCAGGGACGGTATACTTTACGATGTAGATCTGCTTCTGAACGCTGTTGCTGTTTCAATTGATCAACAATAGACTTAACTTCTTGCACCCGGTCTATAGGTGCTACCATAACAGCATCCGGTGTTTCAACTATCACTAGATTTGAAGCACCAACTGCTGCAATTAAGCGACTGCTCGAATGCAAATAAGAATTCTCAGTATCAACAGTTAAAACATCACCCGTGATTGCATTACCTGATTCATCCTTTTCTGTTACATCCCACAAGGCAGACCAAGAACCTACATCGTTCCACTCAGCTGCTAAAGGGATAACTACCGCCTTGTTAGTTTTTTCCATTACTGCATAATCAATTGAATCAGCAGGACATTGTGAAAAAACAGCTTTATCCAAACGGATAAAATCAGCATCGACTTGAGCAGTAGCAAAAGACTCGCGACAAGCAGCCAACATTTCAGGATTGTATTTTTCTAATTCTTCCAGGTATCGCCCCGCTTTAAAAGCAAACATACCGCTATTCCAAAAATACTCTCCTGATTCAACATATTGTAGAGCGGTATCATGGTCTGGTTTTTCAACAAAGGCCGCCACTTCAAAAGCCACACCTGAATTTTCAGCTCCCCTTTTAATATAACCATAACCCGTTTCGGCAGCGGTAGGTACAATACCAAAGGTAACCAGATTGCCTTCTTTTGCCAGAGATTCGGCATTTTTAACAGCTGCTTGAAATGAAGCTATATCAGCAATGACATGATCAGCAGGTAAAATCAGTAAAATATCTTCTTCAGATTCTGCAGCCAGCGCAGATAACGCAACTGCAGGTGCCGTATTTTTACCTATGGGTTCAAGAATAATTGCAGCAGGAGGGATATTAATCTCCCTTAATTGCTCAGCCATCATAAAACGGTGATTCTCATTACATACACCAATTGGCGCTTTAAGGTCTTCAATGCCCTGTAACCGCAAGACGGTTTCTTGCAGCATAGTATGGTTAGAAACCAAAGATAAAAACTGTTTAGGGTGTTGTCCGCGAGACAAAGGCCAAAGGCGAGTGCCACTACCACCGGATAAAATAACTGGGATCATAAGCTTGTATTAATTCAAATTTAAAAGAGTTACTTGCAAAGTCTATTAATGAAAGTGGGATTATTAGGGTGAATAGGTAAAAAGGAAAAACTTGCTCAGAAGTGATTTAGGATAGGATGTCGTCACCCCCTTCCTGGAAAACATCAATGAATGAGCAAATTAAGAGCCACAATATCATAGTCTTAGTTAAATATCCAAAGCGAGTAATTATTCCAGGTTATTATTGGCATGTCCGTTAATGATGGAAAGTTTTTTATATTCTAAATCTAAATAACAAAATGCATTTGAATTTGATGTTTATTTAAAACACCTCGTTCACCCGTGTTTATATTGTCTCTCATCAAACAAAAAACAAGCTATTGATTTTAAAATAATTTATTATTATATTTTCCATGCTATTTGATGAAAAATTGTTTGTTGTGCGACAGCGCACCGTTTATGGGGCGTATGTTATTAGCAAAAAACAAACCACCAGAGTTAAGGTTAGTGGTTGTTTAGTCATGCTAGCTGAGCAACGTATCGATTGCTGGATTGGCTTTACAACCATTTTAGTTCAGGTTTTAAATTGTCCAACAACTTCTCGTAATTGATCTGCTAATTCTAGCAACTCTCCACATGCTTCAGATGTTTTTCTTGCTCCAGTAGATGTTTCATTTGAAACGGCACTGATATTATTAATATTTCGGTTAATTTCCTCTGCGACGGCTGTTTGTTCTTCTGCGGCTCCGGCAATCTGATTGTTCATGTCACTGATGGTATCAATTCGATTGCTGATGGAGGTAATGGATTCACCCGCTGATGCGGCTTGATCAACACTGGATGCCGCTTGTTTTTTGCCGTTGTCCATAACAGAAACAGCCTGTTTAGCACGGCTTTGTAGACGTTCTATGGTTTGCTGGATTTCCAGGGTTGAGTTTTGTGTTCGACTGGCTAGTGTCCTGACTTCGTCGGCAACAACTGCAAAGCCCCGTCCTTGCTCACCTGCTCGTGCGGCTTCAATAGCAGCATTCAAAGCCAGCAAGTTGGTTTGTTCAGCGATACCTTGAATAACACTTAAAACTTCTCCGATACTGTTACTGTCATTTTCAAGTTCATGAATTACATTGGCTGCATTTTCGACTTCAGAAGCGAGCTGGTTAATACCACTAACTGCTTGACTAACAATATTGATACCGTTAGCCGCTTCGGAGTCAGCTGTTGACGCAGCATCAGAAGCATTGACAGCGTTTCGGGCTACTTCTTGTACAGTCGCCGTCATTTCCTCCATTGCAGTAGCAACTTGTGTGGTTTCTGCAAGTTGTCTTTCAATGCCTTGTTCTGTTTGCTGGGTGATTTGAGCTAATTTTTGAGATGCGGTAGCTAAGTTATCACTGGTATGACTAATGTTGTCAATGGTTTTGGCAATTTTTTTGACAAAGGTATTGAAACTACTGGCTACCCATGCAAATTCAGATTTACCATTGGCGTCAAGGCGGGATGTTAAGTCACCATCACCGCTGCTTATGCCTTGAAGACTTAAAGCCAGATTAGTCAAGGGTGTTATTATAATTTGGCTCATCACAAAATATCCAATACAACCAATAATGATTAATGCGACGATAAAAACCCCAATAGCTATCCAGATCTTTTTATCTAATTCTGCAAAGTCTTTAGAAAGTGGTGTGATGATTTCAAAGGCTCCATGCAAATCTCCTTCTTGTTTGTTTTCCATAGGGTAACCAAGGATATCATTACCTCTGTTGTTTCCCCATAGCTGTGCAGAAGTATTGGGATTGCCATGGCATAGTTCGCATTGCTTGTCTAGCTTGACGGGTCTAAAATAGCGGGCTTCATTCTTTTCTTCATCGACATAGCTGTATTCTTTCGCTGATGGATTATTTTGGAAGTAGGTTAATGCTTCTCGTTCAATAGCATCGGGTTCGTTTTTTGGATTTCTTGCGCCTACTCTGGGTGCTTTGAAGCGAAAACCTCCTTCTTTTGCCTTTTGTTGAACTACATTCCAGGCTGTGGCGACAGGAACAGTTGCAACGATGATTGCTTTGGCTTCTGCAGGGCTTTTATTTTCTATTAGCTGTCTAAGATAGTTAGTAGTAAATATGCCTTGCTCCCATTTTTCAATCGTGTCACTGCGGACTGATTCTGAGACCAGCAATAGTTGTTTGGCTGCGTGAATCCTACTGTCAATTACTTTTTGTTTTTGATCGCTGGCATAGAGAAATAAAATACCAATCGCCATCACGGATAAGGTTGACATAGTGATCACAATAACCTTTGTTCCAACAGAATGCCAGTTCATAATAAGCATAATAATATTCTCCATAAAACAGCTGGAAAAGGCTGTTCATTGTTATATGTTGTTAAAATACCTGTAGTATAGACGTATCTAAAATTAAAACCTGTACTTGTATACAGTGTATCGGTAGTTTTATTACAAACTTTAAGGGTATGTATGGAAAAGATTAGAGTTTTATTTGTCTGTATGGGCAATATATGTCGTTCACCTACGGCAGAGGGGGTGTTTGCTACTATGATTAAGGCGCAGAACATCGTAGATCAATTTGATATTGATTCGGCTGGAACTCATGCTTATCATATAGGTGAAGCACCTGACTTGCGTGCACAAAAAGCGGCGAAAGATAGGGGGATTCAATTATCACATATCAGAGCTAGAAAGGTAGTTTTTGGTGACTTTGAAGATTTTGATTATTTATTGGCAATGGATGATAATAATTATGAAATTTTGATGCAGTCAAGCCCTGAGCAGTTTAAATATAAGGTAAAATATTTTTTAGAATATGCACCGAATCTGGATTCACTTGAAGTGCCTGACCCTTATTATGGTGGAAAATACGGTTTTGAAAGGGTGTTGGATATGGTAGAAGATGCATCCGTCGGATTTGTGAACTCATTAAAAAAATCTGGAGAAATAGCATGAAAAAAATGTCTCTTTTATTGTACGTTATATTGTTTGGTTTCTTATCTACAAATGTGGGTTATGCGTTTGCAGAAGAGAATAAACAGGTAACCCATGTGGTAATGGTATGGTTAAAGCAGCCAGGAAATGAGCAGCAGCGAACTGCTTTTATCAAGGCCAGTGAACAATTAAATAGTTTGCCAGGTATAGTTAATCGCCATGTAGGTGTAGTTGTTCCTAGTGACAGAAGTATTGTTGATGATACCTTTGATGTTGCTGTGACTGTAACCTTGGAGAGTCCAATGGCTTTGAAAAAATACCTGAATCATCCTAAGCATAAAAAAATCTTGCGAGAAAAAATAAAGCCTCTAACTAACAGAGTGGTTGTTTACGATTTTATGAGTCAATAAGGTTTAGTGGTATGGCAATTATTTCTAATACCGTAGGGTATCTTGATGGAGATGTTTTGCTTGAAGGTTTTTTTGCTTATGATGATGCCATTGACAGCCGTAGACCGGCAGTGATGGTCAATCATGCCTGGGCAGGGCGAAATGATTTTGTTGAGAATAAGGCTTTAAAACTGGCTGAGCTGGGTTATTTTGCCTTTGCAGTCGATATGTATGGCAAAGGCGTTTTAGGCCAGAGTAATGAAGAAAATGCCTTGTTAATGCAGCCTTTTATGGATGAGCGTAGCTTGGTCTTAAAGCGAATGCAAGCGGCTTTATTTGCAGTAAAACGCATGCCCTGGGTTGATGATAAAAAAATTGCATCTATAGGCTTTTGTTTTGGTGGCTTGTGTGTGCTTGATTTGGCAAGGTCAGGAGTGGATATCAAGGGTGTGGTATCTTTTCATGGGTTATTAGCTGCGCCAGAGTTTCTAAAGCCTAACAATATTAAAGCTAAGGTTTTGGTTTTACATGGAAGCGATGATCCTATGGCTGCAATTGATCAGGTTATTGCATTGCAGGAGGAGTTGACTGAATCTGGCGCTGATTGGCAGGTTCACAGCTATGGTAATACAATGCATGCATTTACCAATCCGGTGGCTAATGACCCGGCTTTTGGAACCGTCTATCAGGCAGATGCTGACAAACGTTCATGGCTAAGTATGAAGAACTTTTTGGCAGAGATTTTTGGTTAGGCGGGGTTGCTAGCCCCTCCCAGTAGGGAGGGGTAACAAGAGGGTATCCTGTTTTTAATTATGTAATGTTATCGAATTAATGTTAAGCCGTTTTCTCTGTTCTACCTTTCTGATATGCATACACAGCTAGCTGCATATCCTTTTTGAGAAAGCGTCTTAGACCACGCCCCAGTCTTTGACCAAGAGCGGTTAATGCTTTGTTTTTATCTAAAAATACGTTTGCTTCATGGCCTCTACGGTATTTGCTTAGGGCTTTTCTGGCGGCTGCGCAGAGATAGTATTCTGTGCCTGCTGGTATTGTGGCATCTAGGTCTCTCAGCAAATGCGGAGTGATTTTATTCATAGAAACCTCCCACTTCTTTTCGAAGTAATAGTGTGTTTTGTGTGCTTTTAACTTCCAATTGTATGCATGCACATGCAGCATAAAAAACGTTATTCTAATAGGGCCCATATGTCAAGGCATTTTCAAATTATGTCTGTTGCTTTTTGTTGGTTTCGTTTTGTATTGAACCTTTCTCCTTTTATCTTGATATTTTTGTTATAATTGTAGAGTTTTTTAATTTAGTTATGCCTCTAGTAAAAATGGATCTTCGTATGTAGGGGTATTATGAAGGAATCATGCTGTTAATAGCATAAACTCAAACAAACGGATCTATGTCAGAATTCGCTAAAGAAATTATTCCCGTTAATCTCGAAGACGAGATGAAACAGTCATATCTTGATTATGCAATGAGTGTCATTGTAGGTCGAGCTCTTCCCGATGTTAGAGACGGGCTTAAGCCAGTGCACCGACGTGTGCTTTATGCGATGAGCGTTTTGGGTAATGACTGGAACAAGCCTTATAAAAAGTCCGCCCGTGTGGTGGGTGATGTGATCGGTAAATATCATCCTCATGGTGATACTGCTGTTTATGACACCATTGTTCGTATGGCTCAGCCTTTTTCCATGCGCTACATGTTAGTTGATGGGCAGGGTAATTTCGGTTCGGTTGATGGTGATTCACCTGCTGCTATGCGTTATACAGAAGTGCGTATGGCTAAGATTTCACACCAAATTCTTGCGGATCTGGATAAGGAAACTGTTGATTTTGTTGCCAATTACGATGAGTCCGAGTCTGAACCATCAGTAATGCCGACACGAGTCCCTACTCTGTTAGTTAACGGTTCTTCCGGTATCGCGGTGGGGATGGCGACAAATATACCGCCACACAATTTGACAGAAGTCATTGGTGCTTGTCTGGCCTTAATAGACAATCCTGAGAGTACAATTCTTGAACTAATGCAGCATATACCGGGACCTGATTTTCCTACCGCAGGTTTTATTAACGGTGCTTCGGGTATCTATGATGCCTATATGACAGGCAGAGGTAGAGTTCATTTACGTTCACGTTGTCATTTTGAAGACAGAGGTGATGGTGGGCGCCAGTCAATTATTGTCACTGAATTGCCTTATCAGGTGAATAAAGCCCGGTTACTGGAAAAAATAGCCGAGATGGTTAAGGACGCTAAGCTGGAAGGTATCAGCGGTTTACGAGACGAGTCGGATAAAGACGGCATGCGCATGGTGATTGAATTGCGCCGGGGTGAAGTAGCTGAAGTCGTGTTAAATAATCTCTATAAACAGACTCAGTTGCAGACGGTGTTTGGTATCAATATGGTGGCGATTCGTGAAGGCCGCCCCTATTGTATGAATCTTAAAGAGATTCTCTCAGCTTTTGTTAATCACCGACGTGAAATTGTTACTCGCAGGACGATTTACCTGTTACGTAAAGCGCGTGAAAGAGCACATGTCCTGGAAGGTTTGGCGATTGCTCTGGCTAATATTGATGAAATGATTAACTTAATCAAAGCATCAAAAAATCCTGCGGAAGCAAAGCAAGGTTTATTGGCTAGGCAGTGGGAGTTAGGGCTGGTGGCGGCATTGCTAGAAAATGCAGATGCCGATAGAACTAGACCGGAAACTTTATCTGTTGAATTTGGTGCTCATGATGACATGTATAAGTTATCAGAAGCACAAGCTCAGGCAATTCTTGATTTACGCTTACATCGATTGACAGGATTAGAGCAAGAGAAAATTGTTAAGGAATATCAGGAGCTACTTGAATTGATTGATGGCTATTTAGAAATTCTGGCGAGTGATGTTCGTTTGATGGAAGTGATTTATGAAGAATTAGTCGAAATTAAAGAACAGTTTGGCGACGAACGCCGTACAGAAATATTGCAGGATCATCTTGATTTATCTGCTGAAGATTTAATTACTGAAGAAGATATGGTGGTGACCATGTCGCATGAAGGTTATGTTAAGTCACAACCGCTGGATGATTATAAAGCTCAGCGTAGGGGCGGGCGTGGTAAATCGGCAACTGCAACTAAAGAGAAAGATTTTGTTGAAAAGCTGATTATTGCCAATACTCACGATACCATCTTATGTTTTTCATCATCCGGTAAAGTGTATTGGTTAAAAGTATTCCATTTACCTGTTGCCAGTCGTGGTTCTCGTGGAAAACCCTTTGTTAATTTATTACCTTTGGATAAAGGCGAAAAAATTAATGCCATGTTGACCGTGCGTGAATACACTGATGATAAATTTATCTTCATGGCAACAGCGGCTGGTACGGTTAAGAAAACACCTTTAAAGGAATTTGAAAGACAGCGTGCCAATGGCAAAATTGCTATTGATTTACGAGAGAATGATACCTTGGTTGGTGTTGCCGTTACTGATGGCCAGCAAAATGTACTGTTATTTAGTAGTGCAGGTAAAGCTAATTGTTTTAATGAAACGGATGTCAGGTCTATGGGAAGGACAGCAGCAGGTGTACGAGGTATTAGATTACAGCAAGGGCAGCAAGTTATTTCATTGATTATAGCTGCGGATGGCATGGTGTTAAATATAACTGAAAATGGTTTTGGTAAAAGAACCAGGCTTGAGGAGTTTACCCGTCATAAACGTGGTGGACAGGGCATGATAGCCATTCAGACATCAGCTCGTAATGGTGGGGTTATTGGTGCAATATTGGTTAATGAAACCGATGAAATTATGTTAATTACCAGTGGCGGTGTGCTGGTAAGAACACGGGTGAGTGAGATTTCAGTTGTAGGCCGTAATACTCAAGGCGTACGAGTAATTCGTCTTGATAAAAAAGAAAAAGTAGTCGGTGTGGATCGTGTCGATGGTTTAGATGACGAAACAGAAGAATCAGATAAACAAATTGAAAATGAGGATTCAAATGTTAGTTCAGAAGTCGGCAACGAAATAAATGAAACCAAGCAAGAACAAGATAATTCAGGAGAAGAAGAGTAAAAATGAGCAGAATTTTTAATTTTAGTGCAGGCCCGTCAACATTACCCGAATCGGTTTTATTAAAAGCTAAAGAAGAGCTTTTGGATTGGCGGGGTACTGGTATGTCGGTGATGGAAATGAGTCACCGAGGCAAAGAATTTATCTCTATTGCTGAAGAATTAAAAAGTGATTTAATTGATCTTCTTAGTATTCCTGATAATTATAAAGTCTTGTTTTTACAAGGTGGAGCTACAGGCCAATTTGCCGGTATTCCACAAAATATCTTACAAGGTAAAGATAAAGCTTGTTATGTGAATACAGGTGCATGGTCGACTAAAGCGATAAAGGAAGCTGAAAATCATTGTGAAGTTATTGTTTCAGCTGATTCTAGGGCCTCTAATTTTACTGATATCGCTGATTATTCTGATTGGAATGTTGATGAAAATGCTGCCTATCTGCACTACACAGACAATGAAACTATTCACGGCGTAGAGTTTCAGGATATACCTGATTTTGGTGATTTGCCTTTGGTTTGCGACATGTCATCTAATATCCTGTCTCGTGCCGTTGATGTCAGTAAATTTGGCATCATCTATGCTGGGTCACAAAAAAATATGGGGCCAGCAGGTGTTACAGTAGTGATTGTTCGTGATGACCTTGTGGGGCATGCGGACAACAAAATTGCTTCAGTATTAGATTATGCGCAACAGGCCAAAACTGATTCCATGCTTAATACACCGGCTACCTATAACTGGTATTTAGTGGGGTTAGTGTTGAAGTGGGTTAAAGAGTCAGGTGGTATTAGTGCGATGGAACAGCATAATAAAATTAAGGCTGACAAGTTATATCAGGCAATTGAACAATCGTCTTTATATTCAAACCCGGTTAAACAAGCGTTCCGCTCTAGAATGAATGTGCCATTTGTTTTAGCGGATGCTGAATTGGATAAAGAGTTTCTGAGTCTTGCTGCCAAACAAGGATTAAGTTCATTAAAAGGTCATCGTTCTGTTGGTGGTATGCGTGCTAGCATTTATAATGCGATGCCTGAAGCCGGTGTCAATGCTTTAATTGATTTTATGCTTGAATTTGAAAAAAAACACGGCTAAAGAATCCAATAGGGTGTACTGAGAATTGTAAACATATCCATCATCAAGGATGTGTTTTTCTTGATCAGTACATCCAGTAAACGGTTACAGAAATTAGTAGTTAATACTACTTTGTCAGATTATTAAATGTAGGGTGCGTTATACGCACCTCTGTGGGAATTGAATAGCAAAGCAACACTTTTTGGTGCGTGCAACGCACCCTACGAAGATTTCATTCAAATGTGACAAAGTAAAATACATCTATTCAGACGCTTTATATGACACAGTAATGGCAGACATCATTCCACTTTCAGATTTAAGAGATAAAATTGATGCAATTGATGGTCAGATTCTTCAATTGATCAATCAGCGTGCGAGTTGTGCAATGGAAGTTGCTAGAACTAAAATCTCTGAAGGTGAAACAGGTACTTTCTACCGACCAGACCGGGAAGCTTTGGTTTTACGGCGAATTAAAGAATTAAACCCGGGTCCTTTATCTGCTGATACAGCTGCACGTTTTTTTAGGGAGCTCATGTCATCTTGTCTTGCTTTAGAAAAGCCATTGGAAGTTGCTTTTTTAGGGCCTGAAGGTACTTTTACTCAACAAGCAAGTTATAAGCACTTTGGGAAGTCGGTTATCACTGTTCCTGTTGTTACCATAGATGAAATATTCACTGAGGTAGAAAATCATCATTGTCAATTTGGTGTAGTACCTGTGGAAAATTCGACTGAAGGTGTAATTACTCATACGCTGGATCGATTTCTGACTTCGCCATTAAAAATTTGTGGTGAAGTTGAAATTAGAGTGCATCAAAATTTAATGGGGCATGTTGAGAAGCTGAGTGATGTTACCGAGATTTTTTCACATCAGCAGTCTTTAGCTCAATGTCGGCAATGGCTGGATATTCATTTGCCTCATGTGATTCGTACTGCCGTTAGCAGTAATGCCGAAGCAGCCCGTATAGCATCTGAAAGTAAAGATAAAATGGCGATTGCCGGAGCAGTTGCTGCTGATTTATACAAGCTTAATATTCTGCAAAAGAATATTGAAGATGAAGCGAATAATACTACGCGATTTATTATCATTGGAGAGCAGCAGCCAGTATCTACCGAGCAGGATAAGACCTCGTTATTGGTTTCCACCGGTAATCGTGCAGGCTCCTTGCATGAAATTCTTCAGCCTTTTGCTGAATATGGCATTAGCATGTCACATATTGAATCCCGGCCATCCAAGCAAGGTTTGTGGGACTATGTGTTTTTTATAGATATTAACGGCCATAAAGATGACGATAATGTTGCCAAGGCACTGGACGCATTAAAACAAAATGTTAACTTGTTGAATATATTAGGCTCATATCCTAAAGCGGTTATTTAAGGTTTAAGCAGATTTTTTTATGAATAAAAATAATTCAATTTTTGATCTTGCGGTACAAGGTGTTCAGCAGCTTATTCCGTATACACCTGGCAAACCCATAGGGGAGTTAGAGCGGGAATTAGGGGTGCAGGAAATTGTTAAATTAGCTTCTAATGAAAACCCACTGGGTACAGGCAGCAAAGTTTTGTCTGCTATTCAAAATGCGCTTGTTGATTTAGCCCGATATCCTGATGGCAATGGCTATGCTTTAAAACAAGCATTGTCTCTGAAATCAGGTGTATCAAGCAGTCAAATCACCTTAGGTAATGGTTCAAATGAAATTTTAGAGCTGGTCGCACGTACTTTTTTAACACCTGATCTGGAAGTCATTTTTTCACAACATGCTTTTGCTGTATATCCCTTGGTTACACAAGCTGTCGGAGCGACTGCACGAGTGATCCCTGCATTAAATTATGGTCATGATCTGAATGCTATGCTGGCGATGGTTAATGAAAAGACTCGGTTGGTATTTATTGCAAATCCAAATAATCCAACGGGGACATTATTAACTAGTGCTGCGTTAGCAAGTTTTCTTGATTCATTACCTGAAACAGTTATCTGTGTATTGGATGAAGCCTATTTTGAATTTGTTAAAGAACAGGATAGGGCGCATTCAGTTTGCTGGTTAGCTAAACATCCAAATCTGATTATCACCCGAACTTTTTCAAAAGCATATGGATTGGCTGGTTTGAGGGTAGGGTATAGTTTGTCATCCATTGAAATTGCTGATTTGTTAAATCGAGTGCGACAACCTTTTAATAATAATATGTTGGCTTTGGTTGCGGCTGAAGCTGCATTGTCTGATAAGGATTTTCTAGCTGCAACAATCAATACCAATAATCAAGGTATGCAGCAGCTAACGGATACGTTTTTAGAGTTAGGTTTGCAATGGATTCCTTCGGCTGGCAATTTTGTCTCGGTTGATTTAAAGCAGCCCGCTATGCCCATTTATGAAGCTTTATTAAGTAAAGGTGTCATCGTAAGGCCCATTGCCAATTATGAGATGCCTGAGTTTCTTCGTATAAGCATCGGTACGGAAAAAGAGAATCTTTTTTTTATTAATGCATTAAAAGAAATTCTTACTAATGTTTAATAAGATTTGTATTATTGGGGTCGGTTTAATTGGTGGCTCTATAGCCCGGGCTGCACGAGCACAAGGCTTATGTGATCACATAGTTGCTTTTGGTCGGCAAAAAAGCTTAAAAAATTTACAGTTAGCCAAGAGCCTGGGTGTGGTCGATGAATATTATGTTGATATTGAGTTGGCTGTCAAAGATGCTGATTGCATCATTATTACAACTCCTGTTGGCGTTATAGAACACGTTTTTAGACAGCTTAAGCCGTTCTGGAATGAACAAGCAATCTATACAGATGCGGGAAGTACCAAAGGCAGTGTTATTGCAGCTGCGCAAGCTGTATTTTCTGAGGTGCCAGCTAATTTTGTACCGGCCCATCCCATTGCCGGTGCTGAAAAAAGTGGTGTAGAGGCGGCGCAAGATGAGTTATTCAACAATAAACGTTTGATTGTAACGCCTGTTAAATCAACATCACCACAGGCTTTAGATAAAATAATAGCATTCTGGAAAAGAATGGGTTCTCAAGTTTCTACTATGGATGTTGAGCACCATGATGCCGTTTTAGCTGCTACCAGCCATTTACCGCATATACTTGCATTTTCTTTAGTTGATTTGTTAGGGAAGAGAGATGAGCTGGTGGAAATTTTTAAATATGCTGCGAGTGGTTTTAAAGACTTCACACGCATAGCATCGAGTGATCCAACCATGTGGTTGGATATCTGTATGGCGAATAAAAAAGAAATTATTCCTTTAATTCAGCAATTGCAGACTGAATTGGGAAAAATTGAACAAATGCTGGTGGGAAATGAAAGTCAGCAGCTTTTTGAAACTTTTACATATGCCAAGCAAGCCAGGCAACGTTTTTTAAACCAATTTGATAATCATATGTCACAATCTATAACATTTAATGTCCAACCCGGTGGAAGCATGCGTGGAGAAATTCGTGTGCCTGGGGATAAATCAATGTCACATCGCTCCATTATGCTGGGTTCGCTGGCTGAAGGCGTTACTCATGTCACGGGTTTTTTAAATGCTGAAGATGCTTTGGCAACTTTGCAGGCATTTCGTGCTATGGGTGTGGAAATTGAAGGGCCGGTAAAGGGTGAGGTTACCATTCATGGTGTGGGCAAGCATGGTTTGAAAGAACCTAAAGAGCCTTTGTATTTAGGTAATTCTGGTACTTCTATGCGTTTGTTAAGCGGATTGTTGGCGGGACAAACCTTTAACTCCGTTTTAACAGGAGATGAGTCTTTATCTTCACGACCTATGAAGCGGGTGACAAATCCTTTGGCTACAATGGGAGCCAAAATAAAAACCCAAGAAGGCGGCACAGCTCCTTTGTATATTACTGGGAATAGTCATTTAAAAGGTATTGATTACACTATGCCTATGGCTAGTGCACAGGTTAAATCTTGTTTGTTATTGGCTGGTATGTATGCGGATGGAGAAACAACGGTAATTGAACCTGCTCCTACGCGAGATCATACTGAAAGAATGTTAAATGGTTTTTCATATCCGGTAAATCGTGAGGGTGATAAGGCAAGTATTAATTCAAATGGTACGTTGCAAGCTGCAGATATTGATGTGCCTAGTGATATTTCATCAGCCGCATTCTTTTTGGTTGGTGCTTCTATTGCTCCCGATTCAGATGTGACATTAAAGCATGTCGGGATCAATCCAACGCGGACTGGGATTATTGATATTTTACGATTAATGGGCGCGAATATTGAGATTATTAATGAGCGAACTGTAGGTGGCGAACCTGTAGCTGATTTAAGAGTTGTGTCCAGTCAGTTAAAAGGGATTGATATTCCTGAAGAACTGGTTCCGTTAGCGATTGATGAATTTCCTGTTTTATTTGTTGCAGCTGCATGTGCAGAAGGGCAGACAAGATTAACAGGAGCAGCAGAGTTACGTGTTAAAGAGTGCGATCGTATTCAGGTAATGGCTGATGGCCTTCAGGTTTTAGGTGTAGATGCACAGTCTACGGAAGATGGAATGGTGGTACAAGGAAAGACCAGTGATTCAATAGGGGGGGGTGAAGTTTTTTCTCATGGAGATCATCGAATTGCCATGTCATTTTCCATTGCTGGCTTGCGTGCTACAGCGCCTATAACAATTCATGATTGTGAAAATGTAAATACATCATTTCCTGAGTTTCGTGATTTGGCTACTCAACTGGGATTGCAGCTAACATGAGTGTTCCTGTTTTAACTATTGATGGCCCCAGTGGTGCTGGAAAGGGGACGGTTAGTAGAGCTGTTGCAAAACAGCTAGGTTGGAATTATCTAGATAGTGGCTCTATTTATCGCGCTTTAGCTATTGCAGCATTAAATAACAATATTGAATTGTCAGATGTTAAGGCGGTGGTTAAGGTAGCTGAAGCCATGCAGCTAGAGTTTGACTGTGGTGATGAGCTGATTGTGAACTTGAATGGAATAGATATTACCCATAAACTGCCCACTGAAAACACAGGTAATACAGCATCAATCATCGCTGCCTACCCAGAAGTACGTGCAGTATTGCTACAAAAACAGAAAGATTTTCAGCAAGCACCAGGATTGGTCGCTGATGGTCGAGATATGGGAACTGTTGTTTTCCCTGATGCTGCTAATAAAGTTTATTTGACTGCCAGTGCTAAAGAAAGGGCGGAAAGACGGTACAAACAGTTGATTGAAAAAGGAATTGATGCTAACCTTATACAGATAACTAAAGAGATAGAGTTGCGGGATCATAGAGATCAACAACGTGCAATAGCTCCGTTAATAGCTGCGGAGGATGCTCTTTATATTGATTCTTCTGATTTATCTATAATACAGGTAATTGAAGAAGTTTTGAATTGGGTTCGTTAGAACCTTTAGGTAGTCGTGATTAATTACGGCTTTGTTTTTTAACTTTGATAAATGTTAGCTTGTTGATTACTCTCCATGAAAATGACGAGCCTTAAGGGGTTTGTTGATGAAGAAAGAGTATATTTTAAAACAAGTGTGGGAAAGAAAAAATGAGCGAGAGCTTTGCTGAATTATTTGAAGAAAGTCTAATCAGGACTGAAATGCGTCCTGGTGCTATGTTAATGGGTACTGTTATTGATATCGATAATGATTTTGTTATCGTGAGTGCCCAAGCCAAGTCAGAGGGTGTTATTCCAAAATGGCAGTTTTTAAATGCCGATGGTGACTTGGAAGTTGAAGTTGGTGATGAAATCGAGGTGGCTCTTGATTTATTTGAAGATGGTCTAGGTTCAACGCTTCTTTCCCGTGACAAAGCCAAGAAAAACAGAGCCTGGGGCGAGCTAGAAAAAGCCTTTGAAGGTGAAGAGACAATTGTTGGACGTATTAATGGTAAAGTGCGTGGCGGTTTTACTGTTGCAGTAGGTGCATTACGTGCTTTCTTGCCCGGTTCATTAGTTGATGTACGTCCAATTAGAGATACTACTTTCCTTGAAGGTCGTGATCTTGAATTTAAAGTCATAAAAATTGACCAGAAACGTAATAACGTAGTTCTTTCTCGTCGTGCAGTGGTAGAAAAAGAATACAGCGCAGAAAGAGAAGAGTTAATGAAAACTCTGGAAGATGGTGCTGTAGTTAAAGGTATAGTTAAAAACTTGACAGACTACGGTGCATTTATCGATCTGGGTGGCATCGACGGTTTATTACATATTACAGATATGGCATGGCGTCGTGTTCGCCATCCATCTGAATGTGTGGAAATTGGTGAAGAAATCGAAGTCAAAGTACTTAAATTTGACAAAGAGAAAACGCGTGTTTCATTAGGCATGAAACAAATGGGTGAAGATCCATGGAAAGAAATTGCCAACCGTTATCCTGCAGCAACCCGTGTACACGGTAAAGTGAACAACCTGACTGATTACGGCTGTTTTGTCGAAATTGAAGAAGGTGTGGAAGGTTTGGTTCATGTATCAGAAATGGATTGGACTAATAAAAACGTCAATCCATCTAAAGTTGTTCAATTAGGTGATGATGTTGAGGTTATGGTGCTGGAGATTGACGAAGAACGTCGTCGAATTTCTTTAGGTATGAAACAATGTCGAACTAACCCTTGGGATGAATTTGCTGCAACGCATAACAAAGGTGACAAAATATCAGGGAAAATCAAATCTATTACTGATTTTGGTGTGTTTATTGGTCTGGATGGCGGTATTGATGGTCTGGTTCATACTTCTGATATCACCTGGAATGAAAATGATGATGAAGCCATTCGTAATTACAAAAAAGGCGATGAAGTTGAAACTGTTATTTTAGCGGTTGATTCAGAGCGTGAACGTATTTCATTAGGGATTAAACAACTGGAACAAGATCCATTCCAAAACTTCATTGCATTGCATGAAAAAGGCAGCCTGGTTAAAGGTAAAGTTAAATCTGTTGATGCCAAAGGTGCTGTTATTGAATTGTCCGATAATATAGAGGGCTATTTGCGAGCTTCAGAAATTCAGCGCGATCGTGTTGAAGATGCACGTACATTACTGAACGAAGGCGATGAAATTGAAGCCAAATTCATTGGTGTTGATAAGAAGACTAAGTCAATTTCATTATCAATTAAAGCTAAAGATAATGATGACGAAGCAAGTGCTATGAAAGACTACGGTCAACAAGCAAATGCGGGTTCAGCTACCTTAGGTGATCTCTTCAAGCAATTAGAAAAATAATGTAACACTAAGGGGAGTGTTATTGCACTTCCCTTTTTATTGGGATTCATTGTGACAAAATCTGAATTAATTGAAGCCTTGGCAAGGCAACTTCCACATTTAGCAACCAAAGATGTTGAGTTGGCTGTTAAGTGCGTTATTGAACAAATGAGCGAAACCTTATCTGCGGGTGAAAGAATCGAGATTAGAGGATTTGGCAGTTTTTCATTACATCATAGAGCACCCAGAATGGGACGAAATCCAAAAACAGGTGATGCTGTATCATTGACCGCAAAATACGTTCCTCATTTTAAACCGGGTAAGGAATTGCGAGATAGAGTGGATGCTTCTCGTGAAAAATGTAAAATTATAGACTAGTCGTCTCATGCATTAATCAGACATACTTTGATGAAATTAATTCTCTTAATTGTATTTTTTTGTGTTTTTATTATTGCACTGATTTTTTCAGTATTGAATTTTCATTCAGTACAAATAAACTTAGGATTCACTTCTATCTCTTTGCCTCTCACCGTTGCTTTGACTATAGAATTATTTGCAGGGATAGTTATTGGGTTATTAGCAGCTTTAATCCAAATCCTCAGATTAAAGTCTGACTATGCTCACCTCAATAAGCAATTAGAAAAAAATAAATAAGTTCCCCCTCGAAAAGCTTTCATAACTTATAATCCCTCTTGTTCTATTGATATACTTTGTATTAGTTTGCAACTAAGTTGAGTTAACGATTTATAAAGGTATGTATAAGTGTGTCAGTCATCAGCTTCTTGCTTCGCTGCATCCGTCACTTCGAAGTTTTGTCACAATTGAATGGATACTATACAAAAGTATCTTCGTAGGGTGCGTTGTACGCACCATTTTGGCAATAGCAGGATAAAAAATGATTTTGGTGTGGCAATGTACCCTACATTTATAATCTGATCAAGTAGAATTAGGAGAGAAGATTTAATAACTTCCGGTTTTCGACTTATCTTTTGATACCACAGAAACACTAATAAAAAAGAAGCCTATTAGGATTATACCCAGCATCCTGCTTCCAGCGAGACTTGTACATCCTTGTGTTTCGCGCTTATTTTATTGCTACTCAGTGTAGCCAAACTCCTGGAACTTATTAAATCTTCACTCATAAGCGATCAACTTATTTGGCTAGCTTTATTCTTTTATCTTTATAAAACAAGACTAATCTGCTATAGTTATTCTAAATGAGAATGATTAGCAACAATAGTTAATCTTTACCTTACTCTTTTAATTCTACTGGGAATGATTGTTTATTCATGTTAATTAGTATGAAAATGCTTGCTGTTGGTGATCGTGGGAAAATTATTGGTTTTGATAATTCAGGTAAGGCTTATCGTAAACGTTTGTTAGCAATGGGTCTAACTCCTGGAACAGATTTTATAGTGACTCGATTTGCACCTCTGGGTGATCCTGTTGAAATTAAAATACGTGGTTTTTCGTTGACCTTACGAAAAAATGAAGCGGATGTACTATTAATTGAAAAAGTATGAAATTTGATTTTACTATTGGTGTAGTGGGTAATCCAAATTGTGGAAAAACTACTCTGTTTAATGTTTTAACCGGTTCCAGGCAACATGTTGGAAATTGGCCTGGTGTAACCGTTGAACAGAAAACGGGGGAATATAGTTATGCAAATAAAACCATTAATGTAGTTGATTTACCCGGTACCTATTCTTTAGAATCAGCTGATGATCACGTGTCATTGGATGAAAAAGTAGCACGTGATTATGTTGCTTCGAAAGATGCTGATTTAATTATTAATATTATAGATGCATCCAATATTGAAAGAAACCTATACTTGACCTCACAACTTGTTGAAATGCGTGTGCCCATGATATTAGTTCTCAATATGATGGATGCAGTAAAACAGCGTGGAATTAAGATTGATAGTAAGTTTTTATCTGAAACATTAGCTTGTCCAGTAGTACCTATATCTGCATCTACAGGTGCTGGTATTGATGCGTTATATGGTGTTATAGATCAATCTTGTCAGAATGGGCCGATACCCTGCAGCAAAATTCAATATTCATCCCCTTTAGAACAAGCTATTTCTACTTTAGCCCCTTTATTAGAAGAGCAGGCTAACAGAAATCATTGTGACCTACGTTGGCTTACATTGCGATTGTTGGAAGATGATACCCTGGCAAAGAAAATTGCAGGTGATGAAATACACGGCATTGTTAAATCACTACAACAAGCGGTTGAAACTGAGACTGATGATGAAATTGATATTCTAGCGGCAGATGCTCGTTATGGATTTGTTAATGAATTAATTCAGCATACAGTTTGTAGAATAAATGAAGTTTCTCGTCATGCCTCAGACAAAATAGACCGAATTGTTTTAAACCGATTTCTTGGTATTCCAATATTTTTGTTAGTAATGTATTCCATGTTTATGTTTACCATTAATATAGGCAGTGCATTTATTGATTTTTTTGATCAGGCTGTGGGGGCTATTTTAGTCGACGGCCTGGCTATTGTGTTGACAGATTTGAACCTGCCTGCTTGGTTGGTAGTATTAACTACAAATGGATTAGGAGGAGGGGTACAGGTAGTAGCAACATTCATCCCCATAGTTGGCTTTTTATTCATGTTTTTATCAGCATTGGAAGATTCTGGATATATGTCCAGAGCTGCTTTTGTGATGGATCGTTTTATGCTGATGATAGGTTTGCCAGGAAAATCATTTGTGCCTATGATCGTAGGATTTGGCTGTAATGTTCCTGCGATAATGGCGACACGAACACTTGATAATCAGCGCGATAGAATACTGACTAATTTAATGAATCCCTTCATGTCTTGTGGTGCAAGACTACCTGTCTATGCTCTGTTTGCAGCTGCATTTTTTCCTGTTGGAGGACAAAACCTGGTATTTGGTCTTTATTTATTAGGTATAGTTGTTGCAGTATTAACCGGGCTAATTATGCGACATACATTGTTTAAGGGGGAAGCAACTCCCTTTATCATGGAACTGCCAACTTATCATATGCCGACACTCAGGGGGGTTACTCTCAAAACTTGGGATAGACTTAAGACCTTTATATTCAATGCGGGTAAGGTTATTGTACCTATGGTTTTGGTTCTTAACTTCCTGAATGCATTAGGGACAGATGGTAGTTTTGGGGCAGAAAATAGTCAAAAATCTGTATTAAGTGAAATTGGACGTTCTTTGACTCCCGCATTTAAACCGATGGGTATTGAACAAGATAATTGGCCTGCGACTGTAGGGATTTTTACTGGCGTGTTGGCTAAAGAGGCTGTTGTTGGTACTTTGAATGCGTTATACAGTCAAATGGGAAAAGGTGATAGTGAAGATTATGAAACTGAATTTAATCTTCAACAGGCCTTGTTAGATGCATTATCCACAATCCCGGAAAATCTGATTGCAGTTGCAGATAATATACTTGATCCTTTAGGGTTAAACATTGGTGATGTATCAACGCTTGATATGGCCGCAGCAGCGCAAGATGTTTCAACTGATACATTTGATGCCATGCAGGCAAGTTTTGATGGTCGTGCTGGCGCATTTGCCTATTTATTATTTATTTTGTTATATGCACCTTGTGTTGCTGCAACAACAGCTATTTATAGGGAAACTAATATTGGGTGGACTTTGTTTGTTTTATTTTGGACTACGGGTTTAGCGTATATGACTGCAACCATTTTTTATCAGTCAGCTACTTATACACAGCATCCACTGTATTCATCGCAGTGGATTTTTGGACTTATTGCAGTATTTGTGTGTGTATTAGCGGGTTTGCGACTGTATGGGAGATCATTCCAAATTGATGATATGACTCAACAGAGTAGCAATGATTTTATCTGAACTTAGAGACTATCTCAAACACAAAAAAAGAGTCACTTTGAATGAGTTAGTCATTCATTTTGATATGGATGCTGATGCGCTAAGAGGAATGCTTGGGAAGTGGATAAGTAAAGGTAAGGTGCGTCAAATGCCTGTAGGTGCTGGCTGCGGTACCAGTTGTTGTAAATGTGATCCTACATTAACAGAGTTTTATGAATGGGTGGAGTTGTCGAAAGGCTAAAGCCCTATTTCCTAGGCAAGCT
>Ga0256847_1000220_pt1 | contig 39245 bp, 37 predicted proteins | sample TeddybearmetaG_FD_189099 | JGI IMG/M metagenome (GOLD analysis project Ga0256847, IMG submission 189099) | Hydrothermal vent microbial communities from East Pacific Rise, Pacific Ocean - Teddybear | ecosystem: Environmental > Aquatic > Marine > Hydrothermal vents | place: Pacific Ocean: East...
GAAATTTGTTGAGCAGGTGTTTGTGTGACAGGGGCCGTATCAGTAACCGGATTACTCTTATTAGAGCGTTGTCCCAACCAGAATACAAGAATAAAAAGGCTGACAAGTGTTAATCCCATAAAAATATTTCTTGAAATATTAGTGTTCTTTTTTACCCCAATTTCATCCAATCGTAAGTTTCCACCCAATACATCTACGATAGCATCTTGCATAATTTTTGGATTCACCTGATTCATTTTTCTACTGCACGCAGCCACCAAAGCACGATCGCAAATAGTGTTAATTAATCTCGGGATCCCCATAGCTTTTACGTGGAGTAATTCAATTGATTTTCGACTAAAAAGAGATTCTCGACTACCCGCGATGCGGACTCGGTGAAGCACATAAGCGATGGTCTCTTTCAAGTCAAGTGGGCGAAGATGATATCTCGCTGTTATTCTTTGGGCTAATTGCCTTAATTCTCGTTTGGCGAGTTTTTCCTGTAACTCTGGCTGTCCGACCAAAATAATTTGAAGCAGTTTTTTTTGATTGGTTTCTAAATTGGTGAGTAGGCGAATTTGTTCAAGAACTTCAGTGTCAATATTTTGGGCTTCATCAATCATAACAACAACGCTCAAACCTTGCTCATAACATTTCAAAAGGTAATCACTTAAACGATCGGTGAGCGTTTTTAAACTGGTTGTATGTTCCGGATATTCGATACCGAGTTCATCACAAATAGTCGCCAATAATTCAACGCTATTTAGCTTGGGGTTAAGAACAAAGGCTAATCGAGTTTTCTCAGGAAGCTGTTGTAACAAGCATCGGCAAACGGTTGTTTTACCCGTCCCAACTTCGCCGGTGAGCAGCACAAAACCGCCGCCATCTTCCACTCCGTAGGTCAAATGGGCGAGTGCTTCTCGGTAGCGATTGCTCATAAACAAAAAACGCGGATCAGGCGAAATCGAAAATGGTCTTTCTTTTAATGAAAAATGCTCTAAATACATAGTTTAAGGGATTCTGGAAGATAATTTGGATCGTTACTAAATTCAGAGTATATTATCGACGCGCTGTTATGAACCAATAGTAATTTCGCTCTGTTATTAACTAGTTCTAAAGCTTGTCATGATGAGTCAAAATACTAGGCAAAGTCAAGCAATAACAGGCTATGGCAGCAGTTGAAACTTTACTCGTGATACTTACGATTACAAAAAGAGAACGTAACTAGAATTATGCAAACATACCTTGTTGGCGGCGCAGTTAGAGACAAACTCTTAGGATATCCAGTAGTGGAAAAAGACTGGGTAGTGGTTGGCTCTAACCAACAAGCCATGTTGAATAACGGTTTCAAACAGGTCGGCAAGGATTTTCCAGTATTTCTTCATCCTAAATCGGGAGAGGAATATGCACTTGCCAGAACAGAACGTAAATCAGGTAAAGGGTATAGCGGTTTTGAGGTTAATGCCTCGGAAAACGTAAGTCTAGAAGATGATTTAGTCCGGCGAGATTTAACCATCAATGCGATGGCAATGGATGACGAGCAACAACTGTACGATCCTTATGGCGGCAGAGCTGATCTAGATAAAAAAATACTCAGACATGTTTCCCCAGCGTTCAGCGAAGATCCGCTGAGGGTATTACGAGTTGCAAGGTTTGCCGCCCGCTATCATCATCTAGGCTTTACCATTGCCGATGAAACTAAGCAGCTTATGACTGAATTATCCGGCTCCGGCGAACTTCAATCGTTAGTCGAAGAGCGCATCTGGAAAGAAACTGTTCGCGCTCTATCGGAAGCCTCGCCTGATATTTATTTCAGCACACTTAGAGATTGCGGCGCATTAAAAGTTCTTATTCCAGAGCTTGATTGTCTTTGGGGAATACCTAATCCTGAAAAATGGCATCCCGAGATTGATACTGGGGTCCATACCATGATGGTTCTACAACAATGCACTAAATTGACCGAAAGTAGCGTAACTCGCTTTGCTGCGCTTTGTCATGACTTAGGCAAAGGTCTTACCTCAAAAGAACAATGGCCAAGTCATAGAGGTCATGAGAAAACAGGCGTGAAAGTCATTGAGACGCTTTGCGCTCGGTTAAAAATACCAACCGAGTATCGGCGGCTGGCAAAAATAGTCAGCGAATTCCATTTGCATTTGCACAAGATGGAGGAATTGAAGCCTAAAACTATTGTCAAAGTACTAGAAAAAACTGATGCTTTTAGAAATCCAAAGCGCTTTGATCAATATCTACTAGCCTGTGAAGCCGATTTTAGGGGAAGAATTGGATTTGAAGAGCGCGCGTACCCTCAGGCTAAATTAATGAAGCGTGCATTTTCAGTTTGCAATAAACTCTCAATAAACGCCATTATCAATAAGGGTTTTGTCGGCAAAGAGATCGGAGAACAAGTTCATAGCGAACGTGTTAAAGCGGTCGCTATTTTACTCAAGACCTAGTCACTCGATTCTTAAGCAAACGAATATTCCCGTAGCTATTCTTCGCCGGAGTCCCAGTCTAGCTCGGGCTCAAAGAATTTTTCGTAGCCCTTTAACATGAAATGCCAGTAAAGAATTGGCAAACCAATGGTCTTTGTCATCCATCCTAACCAGGACTGTGTATTAGGGGGTACCAAAGTTGGTAGAGTTGGGGTTACTTTGCCGCCATAAATAAACTCAGCCATAATGACTTTTCCTCTAGCCGTCGTTAAAGGACAAGAACCATAACCGAGATAGGTTTCTTCCACCACCTTACCATCAATCAAGTTTTTAATATTTTGCACAACAGTGGGTGCTTGCTTACGAACAGCCGCTGCTGTCTTCGAGTTAGGCGTATCACATGCATCACCTAAACCAAATACATTTGGGTATTTCACGTGTTGCATTGATTTCTTATGAACTTCCACGTAACCCGCTTCGTTACATACTGGCGAGCCATGTAAAAAATCAGGCGTTTTTTGGTGGGGTGTAACATGAATCATATCAAAATCTAATTCTTTAACTTCGCCCTTGTTGTCACCATCAACCATAATAAAGGTGGCTTTCCTAGCGGCTCCGTCGATCTTAATTAATTTTTGCAGCATATCCCTGTGAATACCATAGTTGTCAGCCACTTCGACTAATTGTTTAGCGAAATAGGGTACGCCAAACATACCGGGACCTGGATTTGTGAAGTGAATATCACAAGAATCTAGAATTCCTTTTTTGCGCAAATAGTCAGCCGTTAAATAGGCTATTTTTTGTGGTGCTCCAGGACATTTGAATGGTAACGGCGCTTGGGTGAAAAAGGCTTTATCCCCCGATTTTAGATTCTGTACACACTCCCAAGTATACTCAGTATATTCGGGCGAATAATTTGTACAAACACCGTTTTTACCCATGGCTTCGGTCAATCCTTCAATGGCATCCCAATCAATGATCAAACCGGGGCAAACCACTAAATAATCATATTCAAGTTTCTCTCCATTGGCCAGGCTAATACTGTTGTTTTCTGGATCAATAGAAGTCGCTGCCTCTACTATGAGCTTAGTACCTTGAGGAATGAGGCTATTTAAAGGTCGATGAGTATTAGCAAATTTATAACAGCCACCTCCCACAATGGTAAATGCGGGTTGATAGTAGTGCTTTTCTGCGGGATCTACGATAGTTATGTCTAAGTTTTTACCCTCTGAATGACGCGTCAAACTCGCTGCCACTGTTATTCCAGCCGCGCCTCCACCAATGATGACTATTCGATTATTTTCGGCCATTTCTTCCTCCCTGCTGATTAATTTTAGCTTATTATGTAATACACTGGTTCCTGACATTGGCGCTTGCTTCGGGCTATACAGTTTCCTCATTGTTTTACTAGGCAAATATAGAACTACCGAAAACAACCGTCTGTAAACCTTATAGCCTTACCATACCTTGTCTTATATTAGGTATATCTAATAAATACTACTCTTTTTAGCGTATAAAAACAAATAGTTGATATTTATCAATTAAGAGGTTCCTACCAATAAAGAAAAACAACCAATCCGAAACCCAAAAACAACCGATAAAAGACAAAGGGTTTAAAACCAATTTTTTCCAGTAAGATCAAGAAATAATGAATGCAAGTTAGTGCAGCGATTGCTGAAACAATTGTGCCAAGCATCAGTAGTGACCAGTCAACGGGAAGTTCGCTAGTCGCAAGCTTGTATGATTCTGCACCGCCAGAAAGAATGATAGCAGGAATAGAGAGTAAAAAAGAAAAACGAGCCGCAGCAGTTCTTGTCAGACCTAACATTAGTGCGGCTGTCATGGTTATTCCAGAGCGCGAGGTTCCCGGAATTAACGCCATCGCTTGAGCACAACCGACAAACAGAATGTCCTTTGCGTCAAGAGAGTATTCATCTCGCCGTTCCTTAGCCTTATTGTCCGCCCACCAAAGTACTAGAGCAAAAACAATGGTGGTGACAGCAATAATCTCAGTAGCTCTGAGGTGAGTTTCTACAACATCAAAAAGCCAGAAAACCATTCCAACTAAGCCGACAGGAAAGGTTCCCCATATGACAGCCCACGCCAAGCGACCATCGGACGATTTTTCGCCTTTGAAAACCCAGGCAAACCACGCGCTTATCATTTCCGCTACTTCTCTTCGAAAGTAGATAACAACTGCCAGCAAAGAGCCAACGTGAACAGCAACATCAAATGCCAATCCCTGCTCCACCCAACCTAAAAGTTGAGAGGGTAATATAAGATGCGCGGAACTTGAAATCGGTAAAAATTCAGTTAATCCTTGTAGTATTGCAAGCAGAACAGCTTGTAACCAATCCATAGTAATCCTTATTGAGAAAAGTGATAAATTAATGCCAAAACAATGAGTTCGGCAAAAGTGATGACCCAGAAATACACACCCGCCATGACAATTTTTGCCACTCTACCTTCTGCTTTTTTATTACGTATACTAAGAATCGTGCCGGTTATTAAGGCGATAATCATAACTACAGCCAAGTAGCTTTTCCATGGAACTAGATTTGCCGCATGGGCGTAAGGACTGAAAATAATAAGTGTAAAAAGAACGGCTAGTTTATCTGTGAATTTCATGATTAGTTTGGGTTCTATATATTGCTCATTTTATGATTGTATTCAGACACTTTTAAATTTCTCCTAACCCCTCGACAATTGCTCCATGCATTGTTCTACTAAGCGACATCCATGTCGCGATCTTTGCGAAGGGGAATTGAGGGGGAATTGTACTAATTCTACTACAATCGATGCAAATGGTCTTGCAAAGAAAAACCTTTAATCGAACTCACCGGCTCTTTTTCTAACAACATCACTTTAATAACTTCCCCCATTTGTCCTGGCATTAGTAATTGTTGAATTTCCCGACTCAGAGAATAGTCATTAGTGTTTGGCGGCCCACTGCTAGCACGCTTATTTTTTCGTTCACCAATATCGGTGATCCCATTTTCTAACAAAAATCCGGCCTGAGTAGTAAAACCAGAAATATCAAATCCCGCCTCATGCGCAGAATGGGCGACATGGCTAAAATCAACATGGGCGGTGATATCTTGTACTCCAATATATTGAAAAGGGTCGTCATGTTGATGATGATTAATAAAACACTTTAGACTCCCGGCAGCCCGTTGCGGATGATAAAGCTCGGCCTGCGGATAACCATAATCGATTAGAATCACCGCACCACTATTCATTGAATGATACAGAGCGTTTATCCAACCTTGGGTCATAGATCGAATTTCTGCCTGATAGCCAACGGGAAAGTTGTTATCTTTTGACAAGGCATCTGGGAGCCATTGGTTGGATATTGTCGCTCCTTTTCGTTCAACGAAATCTCCATCTAATGAAGAAACTTGTAATTGATACCAGCCATCTTGTTGCTTAATCACTCTATCAAAAGGAATGGCATCGATCACTTCGTTGGCAATAATTACACCATCAAAAGACGATGGAAGATCTGACAACCAGGTGATTTTAGAGAAATACTGGGGTAGATTTTTGGCAAGTAATTCTTTCTGCTGAAACTGCAGAGCTGCAGATGGCTCCAATACTAAATATTGCTCTGGAAGTGCTGAATCCTTTGCTAACGCCAGAAGAAGGTTTAAAGCGAGTTGACCGCTGCCAGCCCCAATTTCTAGTATTTTTGCATCTTGAGCATTTTGGATATAATCAACAAGACTGTTGGCTAAGCATGCAGCGAATAACCGGCCTAACTCAGGTGCGGTAACAAAATCACCTTTTTCACCAAAGGTTTTTAAGTTGTTTTGGTAATAACCCAGCCTGGGTTCATACAGAGCAGACTGCATAAAATTAGAAAAACTGATCGAGCCATTGTTTGCTTCGATGCTCTGTATCACTAATCCTAATAACGAATCAGTTATCTGTTGAGCTTGCTCTGAAAGTTTAAAATTTGGCCTTTCAGCGTGTTGGTTGAGTGTTGTTTTGGCCATTGTTTTTTACTAGTTAGATGAGACATAATAGTTGAACATAAAGAATTGTCTGATTTTATAGAAATTTATTGATTTATGCCATCTCAACCAAAAAATTTGAAACAAACTAAGCCAGCAAACAAGGTGGCTTTGATCACTGGAGCCGCAAAACGAATTGGCAAGCAAATAGCAAAGGATTTGCACAGACGCGACATAGATATCGTTATTCATTATCGAGATTCTGAAAATGAAGCGATGCATCTTTGCAATGAATTAAATCTCAATAGAGATAACAGTGCGTATACTGTTCAGGCTGATTTAACCTCGAACGATGCCGACCAAAAGTTGATCCAAGAAGTGCTGAAGTATTTCAACCGTCTGGATTATTTGGTCAATAATGCGTCTATTTTTTACCCTACACCATTTATGCAGGACAACCAAGAGGTTGTAAACTCCTTCCTAACCGTTAACAGCCTCTTCCCAACTAAACTTATTGAGCGAGCCTCCGCTGAGCTGAAGAAAAATAAGGGTGCAATAGTTAACGTAGTTGATATTTATGCAAGTAGAGGGGTTGCTGAGCATACTTATTACGTGACGAGCAAAAGCATATTAATGGAGCAAACCAAAATTTATGCTGCGTCATTGGCGCCTGAAATTAGAGTCAACTCAGTCTCCCCAGGAGCCATTTTGTGGCCTGAACTAGATGTTGATGATGTTAGTCTTCAAGCGGAGATCATCAAAAACAGCGCATTGAAACGGCTTGGTTCAGCTAAAGATATTAGTAAAACCGTTTGCTATTTGTTGCTTGAAGCGACTTATTCGACCGGTGCAAATATCAACGTTGATGGTGGACGTGGGCTTTATATTTAAGCCATAAATCCCCTCACCCCCCTTTTTTTGCAAAGGGATGGGTGAAGGGATATATCACTTAAGAAAAAAATCACAAAGCTTCCAGCTTTTGCGAGCCCATATCAAATGACTTCCAAAGTTGCTGGTAAGTTTTTTTCTCTAAAGGATGAAGCAAACTCGGAGCTAGTTCAGACAACGGCCACAATACATAAGCGTTTTCAATAATCTCCCCTCTTGGCAGTTGTACAGGAGTATCGCAAATGACATCACCGAACAATAGGATATCGATATCAATAACCCGAGCAGCAAATTTCCTATCTACGCGTGATCTGCCTATTTGATTTTCGATGGCTTTTAACTCGACTAATGTTTGGTGGAGTTGGTTGTGAAACTTAGAGTCTGCTGAATCAACAGAAAATACTGCGACTGAATTATAAAAATCATCACCTTTAAATCCTACCGCAGAAGACTTAAATGTACGAGAAAATCGAATACTTGGATAGCGTAATTGTAGTAATTGATACACCGCCCTAAAGTTCTCCTCAGGCTCAATATTACTTCCTATGCCAATGTAAACATCTACCACTTAGTGCCTCGCTCCAATTTTACCCCGACACTACGCGCGCAACTGACAGCACCCGGTTTATCCAAGGTTATCGCGAGCCATTTTACTGCGAAATCTCGCATCACAAGATCCGCTACATCCGATATTAACGCCTCAACCAATTTGTAGCTGGAAGCCTCAGTAAATTCTTCAATCGCATGTGAAATCGCTTTGTAATCCAAAGTATCCTCTAGTTCATCTGTTTTTGCCGCGGCTGAAAAATCTGTTCCTAGTTCAATATTAAAAACTAGCCTTTGACGGATTTTTCGCTCCCAGTCAAAAACGCCGATAACGGTTTTGACCTCTAAATCTCTGATAAACACGATATCCATTGTTAGCCCAGTTGACCTACAGTATTTGCCAATACTATTTGTATCTCTAATGATTTACAATAGCGATCTACATGTACTAGTCCTTTGAGTACCAATGGATTTATTTTTTGCTTTTAGTCTTGTCTTTGGATATCTTGCAGGATCAATCTCTTCTGCGATCCTTGTTTGCAAATTATTTGGGCTCCCTGACCCAAGAACTCAAGGCTCGCATAATGCTGGCGCCACTAATGTACATAGAATTGGCGGAAAATGGGCAGGCTTTTTGACACTTTTAGGCGATTTCTTAAAAACCGCGCTACCCATGGTGCTCGTTTATAAATTGGATTATGGTCGTCCCGCTAGTCTTTGGGTAGGCGTTATGGCGGTTATAGGGCATTGTTACCCTATCTACTTTTCTTTCAAAGGCGGAAAAGGCGTAGCAAGCTTGATGACCGTAGTTAGTCTGGTTATCTCATCATTTGCCATATTAACCATAGGAACTTGGCTGTTGACCGCATACACCTTTGGACGATCGTCACTAGCATCTTTGTTAACTATTTCAATCATTCCAGTATTTGGTTATCATTTTAAGCCCGAGCTGTTTATACCGCTATGCGCCCTATCAGCAGTGGTATTGATTAGACATAGCAGTAATATTATCAATCTCTTCCGAGGTAGTGAGCCACTGATAGTCGCTAAGTGACGAGGAGTTAAGGAAAAAGTGTAATTTCCTCAAAAGGCTTCAGACATTGGCCAACGAGGGTGTACTTTAATTGGGTAAGCGTCTGTTTTTTGGTGCTTATTTTGTACAAAATGACAATATCCTGCGTAGGCAATCATCGCTCCGTTATCTGTACAGTATTCATGCCGTGGATAATACGCCTCTCCACCTAAATCACTCATTAATCGACCCAGTTTTTCACGTAGCGAAATATTAGCGCTGACGCCTCCGGCAATAACCAATGAATTCCGCCCGGTTTGTTTTAGCGCTCTTTTGCATTTGATCGCTAAGGTATCAACCACTGCATCCTGAAAAGCTTTGGCTATATCCGCTTTGCTCTGCTCGCTACCATCTGAAGCCATTATTTTATTGGCCGCAAAGGTTTTTAAGCCGCTAAAGCTAAAATCCAATCCCGGACGATCGGTCATAGGGCGAGGGAATCGCATTGTTTCATCCTGACCCCTTTCTGCTAATTTGGCCAAAATGGGTCCCCCAGGATAGTCCAGCCCCATAATTTTGGCCGTTTTATCAAAAGCCTCTCCCGCCGCATCATCAATGGACTCGCCAATAATATCGTATTTTCCGAGCCCTATTACATCGACTAGCATGGTGTGACCTCCAGAAACTAATAGCGCTAGAAACGGATAATCAGGTTTATTTTCTTCCAGCATGGGCGCAAGCAAATGGCCTTCCAGATGGTGGATACCAATTGAGGGTAGTTTCCATGCAAAAGCCAGCGATTGGCCAATGCTAGCGCCTACTAGCAGAGCGCCTATCAATCCTGGTCCTTGAGTGTAGGCGATTGCAGAAAGCTCTGAAGAGTCAATTTTGGCTTCTTTTAGGGCAGCATCGACTAAGGGGATTATTTTACGGACATGGTCCCTTGATGCTAATTCCGGCACGACACCGCCATATTCGCTATGTAACTTTATTTGAGAATAGAGCTGATGGGCTATTATGCCGCGACTCTGGTCGTATATAGCGATGGCTGTTTCATCACAGGATGTCTCAATACCTAGTATTTTTGTCATTGAATTAGGGGAGAACGAGTCGTTTCTAGTGTCTATTTCTGAGATAATACCCCGCATCCACCAACCGAGCAAAAACTATCGCAATTTGTTCGCTTTTATCCCCCTTTTTCCTTTGCATCCACTCACAAAAAGCTGTAGAATCTGCGCCCTCGTCGATTGTGACGGTTTTTTGAACAATTTTTGAATTAAGTGCCAAATGATGGCATTTAAACTTATAAAGCTAGGACAATTTAAATGCCAGCAGTGAAACTTAAAGACAACGAACCCTTTGATATAGCTCTTCGTCGCTTCAAGCGCTCTTGTGAAAAAGCAGGGATTCTTGCTGAAGTTCGTCAACGCGAACACTACGAAAAGCCAACTTCTGTACGTAAGCGCAAAAAAGCAGCGGCTGTTAAACGTCACCTCAAGCAAGTTTCTCGCGATTCTATTAAACGTAAGCGTTTATACTAGTTGTTTGAAAGCAATTTCTGGGAAGCTAATTCTCAGAAACTTCCTAACAAAAAGAAACTAGTTTTCTAACACTTGCCATAAGCATGAATTCATAAAATACACAGAGCCCTCTAAATATCTGATTTCTAAATGTCTGATTTACTACTCAAAATTAAAAGTGACATGAAAGATGCGATGCGTAATAAAGAAAAAACGCGCCTCGCTGCTATCCGCATGACGCTTGCAGCAGTTAAACAAATAGAAGTCGACCAACGAATTGAGATCACAGACGCTCACGTGCTCACAATTTTAGATAAAATGATTAAACAGCGTCGAGATTCTATCAGCCAGTTTGAAGCGGCAAATAGACAAGAGCTCGCTGATATAGAAAAAGCTGAAATTGAAACACTACAAACCTATATGCCCAAACCGTTAACCGATGAAGAAATTTCTGAGTTAATTGATGGCGCAATGGCTGAAAGCGGCGCGGAGTCTATGCGAGATATGGGTAAGGTTATGGGAATTTTAAAACCCCAACTGCAAGGCAGAGCCGATATGGGTGCTGTCAGCGGTAAAATTAAGGCTAAACTAGGATAGCTCTCGAAGCTAAAGAGCCACCAGCACTACAACACTTTAGCGCCATGAGCCTTCTTAATATTTAACTCTTCGCTGCATCATTATTATAATTTCATTGCTCGCACCTATCAACACTCAATGCTAAACTAGCAAGCCTTTTCAAATAAGCAAATACCTCTAGATGGCCGGACGTATTCCACAAACTTTCATCAACGAGTTACTCGCCAGAGTTGATATTGTTGATGTTATTGAGAGGCGAATCGATCTCCGAAAAAAGGGCAAAAACTATTCAGCCTGCTGCCCCTTTCATAACGAAAAAACGCCTTCTTTTTCAGTGAGTCCTGACAAACAATTTTTCTACTGCTTTGGCTGCGGTATTAGTGGTAACGCACTTACTTTTATCATGGAGTATGAAGGACAGGAATTTGTAGCATCTATCGAAGATCTAGCCCAAACAATGGGTATGGAAGTACCGCGGGAGTCATATTCAGGTCCTGATATGAGTCTCCATCAGCATCTTTATCCACTTATGGACAAGGTTTCGGCCTTTTATCAACAACAGCTCAAGAACCAAAAAATTGCTGAAAGTGCGGTTAATTACCTAAAAAATCGCGGATTGAACGGCAAAATCGCAAAAAGATACGCTATTGGCTACGCTCCAAATGAATGGCAAAACCTGTTAATGCTCAAATCTAAATCCGATAAATCGGACACCCATAATTTTGAACAAGACATGATCGATAGCGGCATGATGATCAAAAATGAGAAAGGCCATACCTACGATCGATTTCGCGATCGGATTATGTTTCCAATAAGAAACCGGCGAGGACAAACCATCGGTTTTGGTGGTCGAATTATCGATCAAGGGGAGCCTAAATACCTGAACTCTCCTGAGACTAAGCTGTTCCACAAAGGACGTGAACTATACGGCTTATATGAAATGCGTAAAGAGTTACGTAATATAAAACAGATAATAATTGTGGAAGGCTATATGGATGTAGTGGCACTAGCACAATACGGAATTTTTAATGCCACGGCTACTCTTGGAACAGCAACCTCAAGTGAGCACCTACAAACCTTATTCCGTATGTGTTCTCGCATTGTTTTCTGCTTTGACGGCGATAAAGCCGGTAAAGCTGCAGCGATAAGAGCCATCCAAAATGCTCTCCCACTACTAAGAGACGCGAGAGAAGTTAGAATTATGTTCTTGCCTGATGGTGAAGATCCAGACACCATGGTAAGAAAAATCGGTGCCGAAAGTTTTAACAAAAACGTCGATGAAGCCGCCACCTTATTTGATTTTTTACTCAATCATTTAACCGCTCAAGTGGATATGAATACCTTTGAAGGTCCGGCTCGACTGGTTCATTTGGCCAAGCCTTTCACTCAGGAAATAGCCGATCCTATTTTAAAGACTCGATTCGATCAGCGACTCGCAAGCCTGGCAGGGCTATCGGAACAACAATTCTCCGATGCGACCCGAACAAATGAGTCGTTAAGTCAACATAACCATCCGAACAAAATTAGCAGAAACGAATCAGTTCGGAATATTGATGAAAATAGCGGTGGCTTAAACGATAAGACCGTCAAACCCATAAAAATCCAGGGAAAAGCACCTTTTCGTCGAGCGATTGCGTTATTGTTACAAAATCCTGACGCGCTTCCCGGCGCTAATATTGATTGGATCGGTAAACTAGAGGAACCCGGTGCAATTGTTTTTTCAGCGCTAGCCCAGTTAATTGAGCAAAATGAATCGATTACTACTGGAATACTGATTGAGCACTGGCGTGATAAACCCGAAGAGAAACACCTCAAAGTATTGGCACTAAAGGATTTAATCATATCAAAGCAACAAATGCCTGCAGAACTCGCGGATATACTTAGTCGGCTGGAAAAGGAAATGATTGTTGACCAGTGTGATCTATTAATTACTAAGTCAAAAACTCAACCACTATCAAAAGAAGAGAAAACCAGTTTAAATTCGCTATTACAAGCAATGTCCAATCGGGGATAACGGCTATAGGGTACCCGATCAATGTTTAAATTTTGCCGTTTACGACCTGTATTGGCTCTACTCAGGATAAAAAAGCGAAATAATGCGATCTATTTCTCCTACAGCGCCTTAGATTGTTGAAGATCGATAGGCATATTGTGTATAATTGCGCGTTCCGATTTTAGAACGACTAACGAGCAAGCAGGCTTAACTTAGTCTATGCTTATTTTGTTCAAAAATATCTAGTTTTTGACAGCGTATTTCGATTTCGGTAGGGCAAAATGTTGACTATCAACTAAAGTGTATCGCCAAACACGCTAGCACCAAGATTGTAAGGTAATCCTGAATGTCAGAAGAAACTCCAAAAGAAGCACCATCACAACAATCCCAGTTAAAGCTGTTGATTGCGCGTGGTAAAGAGCAAGGTTATCTTACTTATGCTGAAGTGAATGACCATTTACCGCCCGATATTGTTGATCCCGATCAGGTGGAAGACATCATTAGCATGATCAATGATATGGGAATTCAAGTTTTCGAGGTAGCGCCAGAAGCAGACGCGCTGCTAATGAATGAAAACGCCGCCACAGACGATGATGCTGCTGATGAAGCTGCGGCTGCGCTCGCTAGTGTTGAGAGTGAGCTAGGACGAACAACCGATCCTGTCAGAATGTACATGCGCGAAATGGGCACCGTTGAATTACTGACTCGCGAAGGCGAAATTGCTATTGCTAAGCGTATAGAAAAAGGGATCAGGCAAGTGTTGGCTTCAATCGCTGAATATCCCGAGACAGTGAGCTCCTTGCTAGATGAATACGATAAATACTTAGCTGAGGAAATTAAACTCACCGATATCATCACTGGCTACGCTGACAATTTAGCAGAAGCTGCAAAGGCAGCGGCTCATGTCGGTTCAGAAGTTCCAAAAGATGAACAAGATGACGAAGAAGAGGAAGAGGAAAACCTCGGGCCTGATCCGGATCTAGCCAAAGAGATTTTTACCGCTCTGCGTAAAAACTATGATAAATCTATTTCCGCCATCAATAAATATGGTCGAAAACATAAAAATGCCATCAAACATATTGAAATGATGATGGAAGAATTTCTTAAGTTTCGTTTGTTACCCAAAATGTTCGACAAGCTTTCTGGTCGAATGCGTCGTCGTATGAAAAACTTGCGAACGCAAGAAAGGCTCATCATGAGGCTTTCTACTGAGCAAGGAAAAATGCCGCGTAAGGACTTTATTCGAACCTTCCCAGGTAATGAAACCAATACCAAATGGCTTGATTCCATTTTGGCCAAAGAAAATGAATATCATGACAGCCTTGAAGAATTTGCTGAAGATATCATTCGTTGCCAAAATAAAATTGCAAAAATTGAGCAAGAAAGCAAATTAACTGTTATTGAAATAAAAGAAACTAATCGACGCATGTCTATCGGTGAAGCGAAAGCCCGTCGAGCAAAAAAAGAAATGGTAGAAGCGAATTTAAGATTGGTTATTTCAATCGCTAAAAAATACACTAACCGTGGGCTGCAATTCTTAGATTTAATTCAAGAGGGCAACATCGGTTTAATGAAGGCCGTTGATAAATTTGAATACCGTCGTGGCTACAAGTTTTCGACCTATGCGACTTGGTGGATCAGACAAGCAATCACTCGTTCAATTGCGGATCAAGCCAGAACCATTCGTATTCCGGTGCATATGATTGAAACTATTAACAAGCTTAATCGTATCTCCAGACAGATGTTGCAAGAAATGGGGCGCGAGCCACAGCCGGACGAATTGGCGATACGTATGGAATTACCAGAAGATAAGATCCGAAAAGTGTTAAAAATCGCTAAAGAGCCTATCTCAATGGAAACGCCCATTGGTGATGATGAAGATTCGCATTTAGGTGATTTTATTGAAGATGCTAATCAAGATTCACCGATTGATATCGCTACTTCTCAGAGTCTAGGTGAAGCCACCAAAGAAGTGCTATCTGGTCTAACTGCGAGAGAAGCTAAGGTTTTGAGAATGCGATTTGGGATTGGAATGAATACCGATCACACCCTGGAAGAAGTAGGTAAACAGTTTGATGTAACTCGTGAAAGAATTCGTCAGATTGAAGCTAAAGCGCTCAGAAAGCTAAGGCACCCTACCCGCTCTGATCAATTGAGAAGTTTTCTAGACGAATGATAAATTGAAATTTAGTTATAAAAAAACCGACTTTGTGTCGGTTTTTTTACGATCTTTATTAAGTTGCAATACGGGCTATTACTTAGACCATTTGTAAGATTGCAACAATGATACCAGTAAGAACCAAGCTACTAACTATCACTCCTCTAACACTCGCCATTGGCCCCTGTTTGCCAAAGATAGCATTCAGTTCAAGAACAATTACAACCGCTAATGCAGCGTGCATGGCCGTTCCATTAACCGATAAAGCTTTAGCATATCCGGCGAAATGAGGGCCTGCTAACATACAAAAAGCCATCGGGGCAGAAAATAAAGTGTTAGTACGAGAAGCTAACAATGCCTTACCACCCGCTGCCGCTCCATCACCTTCAACCATGCCTAAGGCAATTTTTTGATTTGGCCAAATAATTAGCCAAACGTTCAAAAACATGAAAGTACCTAAAGTTGCTCCGACAACAATGTAGGTATTCATTTGACCTAATTTTTCAACTCCGTATAACAATATTAGACCGGTCACAAAGGTAAACATTGCTCCCCAACGAAACCACCATAAAGCTTCGGGTGCTAATTTTGCTTTAGCGTCACTCAATGCTTCGGGTGACGCCGACTTAAAATAACCACCTTGAATAAAGTTAAAGTAATAGAGCAATCCAATCCAAGTCATGCCAAAAAGTAGATGTCCCCAACGTGCCAACATGTTGATAATATATTCAATTTCCATCCCAAACTCCTCACGATTTATTGTTATTGATGAATTTTTAAGCTCTAAAACCATAGAAAAAATAGGGTTATAAAAATGCAAAGAGCCTTCAACAGAAAACTATAAAGGATATGAGATTAGAATGCGAGTACTAAACTGCGCTCACCAAGAAAGGAGTATGGAAATTCTATGAGTAAATCTATTGGCAGTTAGATTGTTCAACATCTGAGACAACATTAGTGACGCCCGAGTTAACGCTCATCAAATAACAGTTACCATCTTTACCCACTTGAAACCACTCTACAGCACTAGGACTATCTTGAACGGATTGATTGAGCTGTCGAAATTCGACTGTCTCTTTTTGTAGCTCATTATTAGTTACAACGATTTCTACCTCTGTATCTTGTTCAGGCAGTTGAATTTCGTAACCATTGACTAGCTCATCATTGCGATCATCCTGAGCTTCTTCACTCTTATCAAGTGAAGCATGTTGCAATTCAGATGCTTCTTTTTCATGCTCAGCTTCGTTAATCATCGAGCCAATAATTCCTCCCACGATCAGCGCACCAACTACCGCCGCGCCGGAACCACTACTATGAGTGCCAACAGACACATGCCCGTGATGGCCGTAACCATGATGAGTTGAAACATAGCTTGAACAACCGCTGGTTAGCAGTAACAGAGGCAGCACAATAGAAGTGCTGACTTTAGCTAAAGATACTGATTTTATTGAATTATGAAGGGACATACAAACACCCATTTGCCGATAGTTTCCCAAAGAATAGCAGACCAACATTAATCGAAACTGAATGAGCGTACCAACTCTTGTGTGCATAGGGAGAAAAACTAGTTAACTCAAATGATTGCTCACCAAAACAAATTCCTGCAAGCTTATCATCTCCGGTCTAAGTGTTGGATTTATCCCCAGTGACTGCAAAACATCGGCCTCGATACGCTTTCGCCACACGTTTCTTAGCGTTTTTCGCCTCTGATTAAAAGCCTCTGTCACTATTGTAGCGAACAACTTAGGGTCGTCGATGCTGAGCGCTTCTCGCCTTGGATTTAGCCGTACGATCGCAGATTCAACCTTAGGGATCGGGGTAAATGATTCCGGTGGAACCAAAAATAGCATCTGCACATCGCAAACACTTTGAGTCATCACACTGAGGCGACCGTATACTTTACTACCCGGTTTTGCCGCCATTCGAAGTACAACTTCTTTTTGCAGCATAAAGTGCATGTCTTTGATTTTATCTAAATAAGTAAAAAGGTGGAAAAGTAACGGAGTAGATATATTATAGGGTAAATTGCCGACTACTCTTAGTGGTGATTCTTCTGCAAATTGATCATAGTCTACTTTGAGAGCATCTGTCTGCAAGATATTGAGTTCGCCCAAGCCATCACAGTTAAACTTTAGTTTAGGGATAATATCCCGATCTAGTTCAATAACATTAATTGTATTAGTGATGGGTAATATTTGCTTAGTTATAGCTCCCAATCCTGGGCCAATTTCAAGAATATTATCATCAGGTTTTATTTGCATGCTACTAACAATGCGATCGATGATCGCCAAGTCATGGAGAAAGTTTTGACCAAAACGTTTTTTGGCTTGGTGAGTTGACGGATCAAATGTTTTCATTTTGGCAGTTGACCATTCACAAGTTGGATGGCGTAGTTAATCGCATATTCTAGGCTATCTGGTACCGCTACTCTTAACGGTGCGATATCCAGTGCGGTTCCATGATCAACCGATGTTCTAATATAAGGTAATCCCAGGGTAATATTCGCGCACTGACCGAAACCAATCGCTTTGACAACGGGTAACCCTTGATCATGATACATGGCTAAAAATACGTCATAGGTTTTTCGTTTGTTCGGTGTAAATAAACTATCTGCCGGAAATGGACCCTCGACATTTACGCCTGATTCTTTCAGCAGCTTGATAGCTGGTGCCACTTTTTCTTGGTCTTGATTTCCTAACAAGCCATCTTCCCCCGCATGAGGATTGAGCCCACAAACAGCTATTTTAGGCCGAGACAGATTAAATTGAGTAAACGCTTTATCAATGATTTTTACGATCTGTTCGATCAAGTCTTGGCTGATAGTTTCACTAACCTCAGCGAGAGGAATATGTATTGTAGCCAAGGCAATTCGAAGTTGATTAGTGGCGAGCATCATTACCACTTTTTTAACTTGTGCCTGCAGCGCAAAAAATTCAGTATGACCCATAAATTTGGCATCAATTTTATTTAGCACGGATTTGTGAACAGGTGCTGTTACTACAGCGTCTACTCGCTGTTCGAGAGCTAATTGCCCTGCTCTTGATAACATGCACAATACGGAACTTGAATTTGATGAATTTAACTCGCCCGCGATTGCTGGTTCATTTAAATCAACGTTTTCAATTTTTAGAGTCGATATTTGATGGATTTTAGGTGATTGACCCCAATCAATTAGTTCAAGGACTAGAGGCAAATCTAATTGTCTAGCTATTTTTTGCAGCAAGTTTAAATTGGCGAGCACAACAATCTCAGCGACAAATTGAAACTGAGCAATTTTGACCAGAAGTTCTGGTCCTATGCCGGCAGGCTCACCCATAGTCAAAACAATGCGTGGGATTTTATTGGATGAACTCATTTTCTATGACAAATGCTATATTGCTAACTTCAGAGAATTAAATTTTCCACCAAGCGACAAAATCAAAAGTTCTACTCTGCTGACATCAGTTTAATATGGGCTTTTTCTTTTAATTCGCTAATCCAAGTTTGAGTTTCTTCTTCAAACTTTCGATTCGACAATATTCTGTAAGCCCTATCTCTCTTTTTATCTTCCGTTTGATCTTGATCCCTTCGACCTAAGATTTCCATTAGATGCCAACCGAATTGAGTTTTGACTGGCTCACTTAGAACATTGACTTCCAATTTATCCATAACGTCCGTAAATTCAGTAACAAAAGTTCCGGGATCAGACCAGCCCATGTCGCCGCCCTGAGCAGCGTTTGATTTATCATCTGAAATTTCTATTGCAAGCTCTTTAAAATCTTCACCCGCTAATATTCGATCACGAGCTAGGGAGATCTTGTCATACGCTTGCTTGTCTGAAGTAATAGCGTTTGGACTCACGAGGATATGCCTTACATGAGTTTGTAAAACCACCTGCGTTTCAAAGCCACCCTTTTTATCTTTTAGAAAAAGAATGTGTAATCCACTTCCACTCCTGAGCGGTTCGCTAACATCACTAACCGCCATATTCTTCACCGTGCCAGCGAACAGAGTGGGCAATTCATTGATACTTCTCCAACCCATATCACCGCCTTCCAATGATTTTTCACCACTAGAAAAGGCTATTGCAAATTCCTCAAAATTAGAGCCTTTTCTTAATGCGGAAATTATCTTTCTTGCCTGTTCTCTTTGAGCAGAAATTTGTTCCGGTGTTGCGCTTTCCACCAAACCTAACAAAATGTGTCCCAAATGGTACTTAGTTCGAGATTCACCTTCTTTGTCCATTTGTGCCACGATGTTATCAACTTCCTTGTCGCTAACTTGGATACGGTTTTGAACCATTCCATTTTTTACTCTACTAATCATAATTTCATTGCGTAAATCTTCTCTAAATAAATTCCAAGGTGTTCCATCTCTTTCTACTTTTATTTTTAACTGATCTGTCGAATGATTTGAACCTTCCGCAATTCGCTCAATAGTCGATGTTAGCTCTCTATCCCCTATTCGCACTCCTGCTCGCTTTGCCATTTGTAATTGCAGTGATTCTACGACAAGTCGTTCCAGCACTTGTTTTCTTAAGATATCAAGTGCGGGTACCGTTTGTTTTCTTTCTTTAATTTGGCTAATGATTGCATTAGAACGTCGAACCAACTCGCTCTCCAAAACAACGCTTTCATCGACAATAGCAATAACCCTGTCGATTAATTGTGCCTCAGCAGATAAATTAAAGCTGCCCAAAATCAGTGCAAAACCTATCGTGATGCGTGCGCTAAAACGGGTAATATTTTTCAATATTTCTTTCATAAAATAACCAACTTAAAAATAACTTATTTCAAATACAAAAACGATGCCCAAGCATCAGTCTAATAACCGTTAAAACCGATTGCGATAACCTCGAATACTCTTTGCTAATAGTCTTGAGATGCTTTGCCTGCCGGGATCCCCCAGTCCCTTAAAAACGAACTGAAATTGTACTCGACTATTAAATTCTTTATCTAACGCACTTAACTGATTGTCTGATAGAGGATTTCCAAAGGCATCCAGTCTTACATCTATATATCGTCTTGAGACGATACTAATTGCCCAACAGCAAGACTCGTATTCGAATCCAAATAGCGTTTCTGTAGTGCGGTTGAGCTCAAGATCATTATACCACCTTCCAACGAGTCTCCACTGATCATTTATCGGCCAGGCAAAAGATAAATCAATCTCTTCGTTGCTATCTACGAAGCTGTTCTGGGAGTTATTACGAACTCTGTGTGATAGATTGACAATATGATCGGGGATCGGTTCAAACTTTATCTGACTTCTTGCTAATTTCGTTTTAGAAGAGGTCAAGCGCCTGATATTATCATTAGTCCACTCGATAAAACCCGAAATCTCTATTTTTTCGTTGGGTCTATATTTTACTTCGGCCAGCCAAGGAGAAAATTGATTGTTGAGAATGTCTGAACCTCCATCCAGAGCCACTTGTGCGTCCTCAAAATAGAATTTCCTACCGAGTGAAACCGAGAGAATCTGCTCGCCAGTTGTGTTATCAATATGACGACTAGTTAAAGACATCGCCAAATGATTGGTGTCTCCCACTCGATCCGTACCTATGAACCGATTAGCTCTATTAAGTTGAGCGAAGGAAGCATCGGGTAAACGAGAATCAAAATTGTTGATGCCTCGTTGCTCTCGGAAGGGAATGTAAGCGTAAAAAAGACGAGGCTCTAACGAGTGTGTGAAGGGTTTCCCACCCCAATTACTAGCCCGGTCAAAGTACAAACCAGTGTCGACGCTAACAATGGGAAGTTTTCTATCGATTTTAGATTCGAATTCAGTGACTAAGTTTTGTTGATCGTAACGGGTATACTGGTAGCTAATTTTGGGTGTTAACCAGGAATAGTTGTTCCTTAAAGGAAGGCTTAACGAGGGCATCAAGTTGAAGCGCGAGCCATCCACAAAAGTTTGGTCACTGTGATCGAAAAAAGAGTAATCACTCTCAAACTGCCATAAAAGACCACTGGACTCTTGATAATAGTCAGCGCTGGAGACCAAACTTGGTAGCCTTTTGTATGGCTCGTTACCAGATAAGGCTTGAGTTGACTCAGCCAAAAAAGATACTTGCAAAATCTCGTTTTGATAGGTGATATCTCCTTCACTTAACAGGGTTGTTTGGCTACTGCTACCAGTTTTGGAAATAATATCACTACCGAGATCTCTTATATAATCACGGTCGCCAACTCTATTAGTGTTTATGCTGGCACTCCAATTTTGATTAAATTGGGTCGTATTACGCAGCGCAAGCGCCCATCTACGCTCTGACAAACCATACAAACCATCGGCTAAATCTGGTTGTATTTGCAAGAATTTATCTGCAAGCTGGTCATTGGGTAACCACTCGAATGAAATTTTATTGATTGAATATTCACTCAAATAACGAAACTCAACACCTAGTTGTTCGCCCCGGTTTTGAATTGTTCGAGGGTTAAAGGTGGCATCCATATTCTCCGCGATATTCCAATATACTGGGACTGTCACGTCTAGTCCATTTCGACCTCCGGTACTAATGGAGGGCATCAACATTCCAGACGTTCTGCGACTATCAATGGGAAAATTAAGATAGGGAAAATAAAAAACAGGGATCCCCTCTACCTTCATCCACATTCCCCATGCCTCGCCTCGTCCGGTGTCGCGATCCAATTGAAGTTCATCGGCGGAAAATCGCCAACTATTATTTCCCGCTGGACAAGTACTAAAATTAAGATCTTTCAAAGTCGCGACGTTATTAACGTCATAGGCAATAGAATCCGCGCGTCCATTAGCGTTATTAGAAAAAAAATGAAATTGCACGTCGGTTAGTTCTGATTCATAAGTCACTTTATGCCCACTAAAACTTGACGCGAGAAGCAGCGAATCTTCATTTTCAACGGACACGTTTCCTTGAGCGATAATTGTCTCGTTCAAATTGTCGCTGACCATGCGATCCGCTCTAAGAATTGACTGCCCAGTAGTCATGGTAACGCGACCTTCTAAGACAGTTTTAGAATCACTGTTTTCTGGTACTGAATCAGCACTCAGATGAATCTTACTATTGCTAAACAAGGTCGACTTTTTTTTACTCCCGGAAGAGTAAAGCTGAGTTGCCTGTCGATCGGATACATAGTTAGGACACACATCAAAGCTGGATAGTTGTTCCTTGGGATTTAGAACGGTTGGAAACCGAGATTGAAACAAACGATCTAGATCTTGCTCGTCTCCGATAGAAGCACTAGGCGAAACATCGAGAATGCGCTGTGTTTCCTCAGCGAAGGCTGATCCGCCCACAGAGATTATCATACTAATTTTTAGCAGCAACGATAATTTCATTAGTGAACTTAAACCTCAAATTTAGTAACTATTCAGCGAATAGTCAATTTGTATAGTGACTGTGCAGGTTAGCTCTAAAATTAGCCAGTTTAAGGCAAAAAATGTGAACATAATCATCTATGTGACCATTTTTGAACACAGAAATGGCTGATTTTAGAGTTAAGCTGAATAGTTACCAAATTTACACATTATTTCCGGCTACGTATGATACTAGAATTATCCCACTATCCATAACATTTAGTTGCATCAGGATAATAATGTTGGCAATGTCGGACAAATTAGCGAATAATCACAAAAACATACTGCTCTGAGCGAAGTCTTGACCTGATTCCAATGGTACATAACTCAATGTTTTAGCCGTTTCATTTAACCAAACTAATCAACTAAATATATTATGCCATACCGAACCGATGACCTAAGAATAAAAAAAATAAGCGAGCTACTACCTCCGATCGCATTGATGGAGAAATTTCCCGCCCCCGCCAGTGCGAAAAAATCAGTTTATAATGGTCGCACAGCCATCCATAATATTCTGAATGGCAAAGATAATCGATTGCTGGTAATCATAGGCCCTTGCTCAATACACGATCCTGAAGCCGCGCTGGCTTACGCGGATAAACTGGTAAAACTGAGAGAAAAATATAAAGACAAACTAGAAATAGTGATGCGGGTTTATTTTGAAAAACCACGAACCACGGTGGGCTGGAAAGGCTTGATTAACGATCCATTTTTGGACAACAGCTGTAAAATTAATGAAGGTCTAAGACTCGCAAGAAAACTCTTGGTCAACATTAACATTAAGGGGCTGCCCACGGCTGGTGAATACTTAGACATGATAACTCCACAATACATTGCCGATCTAATGTCGTGGGGAGCAATCGGAGCTAGAACCACTGAATCGCAAGTTCACCGAGAATTGGCCTCGGGATTGTCATGTCCAGTCGGTTTTAAAAATGGTACTAATGGTAGTATTAAAGTTGCGGTCGATGCAATTGGCGCCGCTAGTAGTTCTCATCATTTTCTTTCCGTCACTAAATTTGGTCATTCTGCGATAGTTGAAACTGCTGGAAATTCCGATTGCCATCTAATTTTAAGAGGCGGAAAAGAGCCCAATTATGATGCTAACAGTCTCGCACAAGTTAACCAGCAATTGAAGAAGTCAAACCTCAATCAAAAGGTCATGGTCGATTTTAGTCATGCCAATAGCCAAAAAAAATTCAAACAGCAACTTATTGTCTGCGATGATATTTGTGAACAAATCAATCAGGGTAATAGCAATATTTTTGGCGTAATGGTGGAGAGTTTTTTACAAGAAGGCAATCAAAAATTAATTAATGGAAAAGCTGAAGTTTTTGGACAGAGTATTACCGATGCTTGCATTGGTTGGGAGGATACCGAATTGTTGTTGAAACAATTAGCTTCAGTTAAGGGCATCTCTATTAATTGATTAGTTCTCTGCACGACCTGAAGTATGTAGCTGCAAGGCGTGAGCCGCCGCATAATGGTTATTCCATTCTCAAGGTTCGCAACGTCGCAGATGCATGTTTCAGATCGCGCCCTATGGGGCTGTAAATAAAACTATTGCCAAATCACGCTACCATCATTAGTTTCGGCTAACGCCTTCATGTATTTTTGATGGTCAGCCAATTCATCATCGCTGGCTCTAATTATTTTAAACGCTTCTCTGTTTTCTGGCAGACGACTGATCCCCTCACTATCCCTATTCGCTTTTAGATAATCTTGTTTGTGAGTTAAGGTTAAATCGGTTTGTCCGCCGGTCATTCCCAGATATACTTCAGCCAAAATTTCCGAATCTAATAATGCGCCATGCAACTCTCGATGGCTATTATCAATAAAATATCGTTTACATAGTGCGTCGAGGCTGTTTTTTTGCCCTGGATGCATTTGCCGCGCTAACACCAAAGTGTCAAGTACGCTACACACATCCTCCATTTTCCCACGGCCAACAGATAAGCTTTTTAACTCGTGATCAAGAAACCCAATATCAAATGGCGCATTGTGAATAACAAGCTCTGCGCCTTTAATATATTCGATAAAATCATCGACGACATCCTTAAACAGTGGTTTATCTTGCAAGAATTCATTGGTAATACCATGAACCTCTATTGCGCCTTCATCTATTTCTCTTTGCGGATTGATGTACACATGATAGTGATTGCCGGTGAGTTTGCGATTTACCATTTCTACGCAGCCAATCTCAATTATTTTGTGACCGCGAGAAGGTTCCAAACCGGTAGTTTCTGTGTCTAATATTATTTGGCGCATGGGTACTTCTGTCTCTCTGAGCTTACTTAAAATTAAATCATGTACTTAGCTTATCTATTCCACGATTGGCCAATTCATCAGCTTTCTCGTTACCAGGATGTCCGCTGTGTCCTTTGACCCAGTGCCAGCTGACGCTATGACGTTGATTTTGCTGGTCCAATTGTCTCCAAAGATCAGAGTTTTTTACTGGTTTCTTTTGTGAATTTTTCCAGCCTTTTTTCTTCCAACCTTGTAACCATTCAGTAATTCCTTTACGCACATATTGGGAGTCAGTAGTTAACTCTATAACAGCTGGTTTTTTCACAGCCTCAAGTGCTTTTATCGCTGCAGTTAATTCCATTCGGTTATTAGTTGTTTCTTTTTCGCCACCACAAAGCTCTTTGCTATGTTTTCCAGCCACTAACAAAGCGCCCCAACCCCCGGGGCCTGGATTTCCTTTGCAGGCTCCATCTGTGTATATTTTTATTATCGCCAAAGCAACTCCTGATCGTTTCTTTTAAGAGGTATTATTTTTGATTAAGAATTTTGTCCACGGTGATTCTCACCGACGGCTCTGCAAATCGTGGATTGACAAGTTTACGGTTACTACGCCAACTAGATCGAATGGGCGTTAATGTCGAAACTTTTTTCTTAGCTAAAATAATGTAATAACTAGAAAAAAATATTTTTCTCAGATCCGCAAAATTCTCTAGCCAATTATTTTTTCTTTGTTTGCTCTTATTTTGTAAATCTGTAGAATAATCGACCGAGGTAGAAACTGGTATTTCTCGGCATATTTCTAAGCCAAGCAATCTGAACCAGTCTGAAATTCGAGAGCGGCTAATCACACGCGTTTTAAAGTGCGGTTCAGCGATAAATATTAATATTCGGTTTTTCATACTTTGCCAACTAAATACGTTTTCCACTAACAAAATAATATGGCCTTCCGGAATAAGTGTTCGTTCAACTTCTCTTAGTATTTGATGGGGAAATTGAGCTTGCTGTAAAACTTCAGGGATTACAATCAGATCAATCGTGTCTGAACTAAGGGGTAGCTCAGTGTAGCGACATAAAATGGAGGGTTGTTCGTTTTCAACATTGGATTGTGATTCATTGGCCAAAATAAAACTGTGCCGAACGCTTAGATTTTCGTCCACTAACTTTTTAGCTTTAGTCGAATAAAGTAGTGCGTGGTAACCAAATATTTCGGCTAACAGCGGCGAGATTTTTACACGAACACTGCTGGTTTCTTCCGCAGACAGTTGATATCGTTCATGATCAATGAGTTTGGCCTGCCATTCTCTCAATATGACCTTCAACTTCGAAATAGTCTTTTTCATTTATTCGACCTCGTATCGGCGTTTTATATCCAATTTCTTCTAACCAGCCTCTGCAAACGGATAATAACTCAATTTTGCCCTCAATCATCCCAATTTGACATATTCGACAATAATAAATACCATTTAGGATATTTAGAATTCGTTGGATTCACATCAGACACATTTAAGGATAGCATTTTGCTTCGATTTACCTTATACATTTGCGCCGTTTTATCGCTTACCTCTTGTAACTCATTGAACCGTAATCAGTTATCTCAAGACTTGGCTACTGAAAAACTTGAACCAAGTGCGAGCAGTGGTGTATCCATTGATGCAAACAATAGATACACCACTGCTACGGATGAACCACCACTTGAAACCTGTTTAGCCATTGACAATGTAATCGATCCTGAATCGTATCTAACCGGATGGGAACGCATAGCCGGTCAGTTCACGCTTAATATCCCTAATGATCGCAGAGTTAAGGCGCAGCAGGCATGGTATGTTAATCATCCAAAATACCTTTATAGAGTGAGCAAAAGAGCAGCACCCTACCTTTATTTTATTATTAATGAAATTGAAAAACGCGGTTTACCGCTCGAACTTGCCCTTTTGCCAATTGTTGAAAGTGCTTATGATCCTTTCGCCTATTCCCATGGCAGAGCATCCGGTATGTGGCAATTTATTCCGGGCACTGCCAGAGGCTACGGATTAGCGCAAAACTGGTGGTATGACGGCAGAAGAGATATTTTTCTATCCACCCATGCCGCATTGGATTATTTATCTTATCTACATAAACATTTTGATGGTGATTGGCTACATGCACTCGCCGCTTATAACTCGGGGCAAGGTAATGTTAGAAAAGCCATAAGAAAAAATAAACAAAAGGGTAAGCCAACTGATTTTTGGTCATTGAAACTGCCAAGAGAAACTAAGGCTTATGTTCCAAAGTTGTTAGCCCTCGCAAATATCCTAAAAACGCATGTGGCGCAGATAGATCCATTTGAGACTGACTTTGAAACTGAATTTGGTGACCCTCTAATTAACACTAGTGAAGAGGCAGATATTTGGTATTCAGTGGCTAACAAGCCATATTTCACACGGCTTGCAACAGATGTACAGATTGATCTAAGTTTAGCGGCTGATTTAAGCGGGCAAAGCATGGAAGAATTCTATCAACTAAACCCCGCCTTTAATCGCTGGGCTACTGCGCCTAAAGGTCCTCATTATTTGTTATTTCCATTAGACAAGGCAGAACAGTTTAGCCGAAATCTGATCACCATCCCTAAGAATGAAAGGATAGCGTTTAAGCGCTATAAAATTCGTTCGGGTGACACCATAGGTCAAATAGCGCAGCGTTTCTCAACCAGTGTTTCTTTATTGAAACGAACCAATCGAATGCGCAATAATAATATTCGAGTAGGAAAGACGCTATTAATACCAGTCGCTTCCAAAAAACGAAATCAATATTCTAAAAGTAATCAGCAACGTCTAGCCGCAAAACAAAACAGAAATCGTTCAGGCAATAAGCAATCATTTAAGGTAAAGTCCGGAGACTCCTTTTGGTCTCTGTCACGAGAATATAAGGTAGGCATAAGGCAACTAGCAGCATGGAATAACATGGCTCCGACAGATACCTTGAAAGTAGGGCAAAAACTGGTTCTGTGGACAAAGCTACCTAACTATAAAACAGCAGGCTCAATGAACTACAGCCAAAAAACGAAAAAAATACACTACAAAGTACGCTCTGGAGATTCCTTTGCAAAAATTGCGGACAAATTTAAGGTAAGTCTACATAAAATAAAAAAATGGAATCAAAGCTTGAGTAAGAAAAAATATTTGCAACCGGGTCAGTCTTTAACCTTGTTCGTAGATATCACCAAGCAATTTTAATCTTAAGCGGGCTAACAATGGAAACTAACGGGTATATATCCATAATCAATGAATGGTAGGAGCGCGCGCCCCCGCCGCGAAAAATATTAAATTTGAACTAGTTGATCTAACTAACCTCAACCCAAAAATCGATTCGCAGCGGGACGCAGCTCCTACAGAAAATCTATTCTCTTGCTCCATTGAACAAGATGTGATCAAATGCTTGCAGCACTTACTCTACTAATTCCATATAGATATCAGCTCTAGAATAGATGGAATGTTTATTAGGGGATGTTTTTTCAACAAAACCCAATTTAGAATATAAATTTAGAGCAGGCACTAGTTGTCGATTGGATTCAAGAAATAATCTTTTATAATCAGTAGCTTGATATTGCTGAATGGCAGCAACTGCAAGTTTTTCGCCAATACCAAGCCCTTGGAAATCTGCATCGACAGCCATTTTTGAGAGCTCCAATAAGCCGTTTTTCACCGCAATTAAAGCAGCAGTTCCAACAATTCGATCTGCTATGCGAGCCATCAGTATAAACCCGCCTTTATCAATAATAAGTTGTTGTGGTGACGATAAAATCTGATGATCAAAGTCCTCAACATAAAAATACTTTTCCAACCATGCGCGATTCAGCTGGTAAAAATTATCAGCATATTGTTCCTCAAAATGAACAATCTCGACCGAATTTATCAGTCGCTCTCTGCGTAATTCCCCCATCCTATCGACAAGATTTTTCTTATCAAGCTGGCGCTCTAATAGCTCTATATTATTCATTAGATTGCCGGTAGAGGTTACCATCAACCTACCCAATATGACCTGAAGATCGGACCAAATTGGAGTCAATCTGTCGAAAATATCAAAGCCTGCAGGAGTGATACTAAGCATTCTACGACGCTCATCTTTGCTATCTACCTGGTGATAAATCCAGCCTGATTGCTCGAGTTTTTTACTCATTTGACTGACTGCCGGATGGGTTTGTCCTAAAACATCGGCAAGTTTAGTCACCGACATAGATTCATTCTCATAGAGCAATTGTAGAAGTGGATAATTCCTGGCTTGAAAAACGACTTTTTCGTGGGAATAGACCTTATCAATCTGCCGATAAAGACTATCGCTCAAACGCTTAAGGCGCGAGCCGAGCCCTAACAGACCGAGATCATTTAGATCTTTCATATCGATTATCCCTTATATATCAAAGTACTAGCGTAAATACCGATATAAATTCAAAGAAAATACTCAAGAAAATCCATTATACGTAACTTATTACGTAATGTATTGGTTTATCTTATTTTAGAGATAGGAATCAATCGTACTCCCCCCACGAAAAACACATTTACTATTAATTTCTAAAAAGTACTTGTTCTCTTTGGAACCACCAACTACATAAATACAGCAGTGCGCCGGCGAGAATTGTGGTGGAACCGAAAATAACAATCAGCATGTTGTAATCAATAGTGCCCTTAAAAATTTCTTTAATTGCTAAGGCAACATTGGTCAATGGCACAGCGGCCCAAGTCCAGTCGAGCTTAACCCCCGGTAACAGCGCTAACACTAGTGGCAAGATAGAAATCATCATCAATGGCGACATATAATTTTGTGCCTCCTTAAATGTGCGTGCATAAATCGACACACTCAAAAGCAAAGACGCGAACACTGCCGCAGTAGGCACCAGCATTAAGAACATTAACAATATATCGACCAATGAGATTGAGGCGAACGTATTAAGTAGCTCGGTCATTGCTTCATTTCCACCAGCGCTCATACCTGAGAACATCATGGGGCCTAATATTGTAATAATGAGCGCAAAACTTATCAGCGAAAAAAATACGGCTAAAAATGAAGTGGTGAAAATTACTAAGAACTTCGCGAAAACAATCTGAAACCTTGGAATAGGTGTTAAAAGTAGCGTCTCTAGAGTGCCTCTTTCTTTTTCTCCAACCCCCAAATCAATCGCAGGATACATCGCGCCGGTTAAACCCAGTATTATTAATATATACGGCAAGAATCCACCTATTTTTTCGCCTAGAGATTCTCGTTTATTAGCGGTAGACGTCTTAACTAGTTTTACCGGCTCGAGTAAACCAGCGCCCTGCTCGATCGATAAGCCGAGGTTCTTGATTCTGTCAGCCGCAAGACCTTCTACGAGCGATTCTATGGATTTTTCAACTCTTCTGTAGATTATCCTACTAGTTGTCGACGAGTCGTTGTAAAGAAGCTCTATGTTGGCAGTCAGACCATTGCTTAATTTATCCTGAGTGTCCTCTGGCACTATAATGGCGAAACGGATTTTCTCGTCCTTTACTGCTTGTTTTAGATCAGTGCCATTTTCGAGAGATTTAAGACTCAAAGACTCATTCGCTTGTAGAGCATCAGCTAACTGCGGATAAAATGCCGCACCAACAATCGCATAACTCAAATTTTCATCAATTGCTTTTTTGGCAATGTTTGCTGTTAATGCGCCAAAACCAATCATTATCACAGGCATAATTAGAGTTGGCAGCAGTATTGTAAATATTAACGTTTTCTTGTCGCGAGTTAGTTCTAACAATTCCTTAAGATAGACTTTTAACATTTTAAGCGACCTCCTGACTTTTAGATTTTTTATCGACCAGACCAATGAAAACATCATACAAATTACCGCTTTCTTCTAGTGCTCTAAATTCATCAAGTGAACCGTTAAATCGTGTCACTCCTTCATCTATCATTACTACTCGGCTACAGAGTTTTTCAATTTCATGCAGATGATGGGTAGAAAAAATGACAGGAATCTTTTGTTCTTTGTATGATTCAATAAAATCTAGGATAGTCTTGGCGGAAATTACATCTAGTCCAGTAGTCGGTTCATCCAATACGATGACTTCTGGATCGTGTATTACAGCCCGCGCTATATTCGCTCGTTGTTTCATCCCTGTGGATAGCGAATCAGCTTTCTTGTCCGCAAACTTATCAATATCAAGAAGTTCAAAAATTCGACCTATTTCTTTATCAATATTTTGTTGAGACATGCCGTGTAGTCGAGCAAAATACTCGACGTTTTCTCTGACCGTCAAACGGTGATATAAGCTGGTGGTCCCGGATAAAAATCCTATCCGCTTTCTCATCACAACAGGATCGGCTACCACATCTATACCATTAATAATTATCTCACCTGATGTAGGTTGTAACGCCGTAGAAAGCATTCTTAGGCTTGTTGTTTTTCCAGCGCCATTGGGTCCCAATAGTCCTAAGACTTCTCCTGCTTCACAAGAAAAACTAACATCTTGCACAGCATTAAACCAATGACCTTCTTCTCTGGCATCGAGTTGGCTTTTGTCTTTCTTACTATTTTCTTTCAATGTTTTATTATCGAGCCGAAACCGTTTGTGCAAATTTTTAACTTCAATCATCGATCTTCCTGTTTGATAAATTTTGATACTATACCCATAATCAATGAAGATGGGTATATACGAAATCTTACGTGATAAAGTTCGTCTGTCATAGTTGAAAGGCTATTTGTTACATTTTACGCAAAATAAAAGGCTATCCGTTATTTTTCAGTGTATTACAATTAATACGATCGTCTAGCCAAATTATTCCAGACCCAGAAATGTTAATTGAATGTAATAGCTATGACCATTTGGAGACTAGTTATTGGGGGACTGTTAAAATGATGCGTCTCTACCGTAACAATAAGGAATAACACCATGACAGACAATCAACCAATTGACCATACACACAAGAACGTGGGAGGTGCGCTACAGAAAGTTGGAAATTTAACTATCCTCTCCAATATATTTAGAGCTCCCGCAGTAGGTATGACCCAAGTGCAGCAACGTTATAATGTGATCTTTCCATTTTTTGTACTTACTATCCTTTCAGGTATGGTGACCTATAGTTATTTTAACATCGTGGACTACGCTTGGTATGTTGACTATATGGTCGATTTGGCCGCTGGAGAATTGAGTAAAGCGGAGCAAGACACCGCTAGGGCGCCCTATCTTCTACTATCACAGTCTGCTATGGCATTCATTGCGGGACTATCAGTCGTGCTAGTTGTTTCGATCTTGTACATAATACAGTCTATCTATTTTGTTGTCGTCTCAAATGTAAACAACGACGGTTACCAGTTTAAGCAATGGTTCTCTTTTATCGCCTGGACCTCAATGCCCGGTCTAATTGCGGTGGTTGCAACGTTTGCTTCGCTATTGACGTCATCAAGTATTCAAATTCCATTAGACTCTATCAACCCGCTAAGTCTAAATGAATTGATATTTACACTGGATCCTTCAAAGGGTCTAGGCAGTTTGCTGTCTTCCATTCATATCGCTCAGATTTGGAGTTTTGTCGTTATGGTGATTGGTTATAAAATCTGGACGAAAAAGAGCACAGGCAAATCAGCGGCTATCGTCCTCGCACCTTTTGTTATTTTTTATGTTGGATGGTTTGCGATTATTTAAACTGCAACTCGGCCATGTTTTCCTGAGGTGCGAAGGATCTTACAGACCTCTGACTAGATAGATCCCTCCTACGTCGGGATGAGGAAAGTAAACGGCACGGTTTTGATGTCTTAGGGCAAAGACACAACCGCTTTTGTCTTCAATTTCAAAGTGTTTTATCAGAATTTGTTATTTTTAGCTTAAACTTAAGAAGGATCCCTGGCGAAAAACTCTCGGAATCACAGTGATTTTAACAATTAGTGACAAACCTGTTAATGTTATTTTTGAGCAAATCCGTAGTACTTCATTGCTCTGTGATGCTGTGGAGCTTATTAAATCTCAAAAAAAACCAGCTATTAAGCTGGTTTTTTGTTTAAAACATCAAGTACTAAATTCTAGCTAGCTTGGCCATATTTTTCTTTTGTGATCTAGCATAACCCGTCCATTGAACAGAACGCTTACGCCACTTCTTGTACTTAGAAGCTTTATTTAGCGATTGTACTGCTCGATCAAATTGCTTAAGTCCGATGTAAGCTAAACCTTTTCTAAAATGGGCTTTTCCAGAATCTTTCAGCGATCCTTTCTTTAGCGCTTTATCAAAAGCTGCAATTGCTTTTCTATACTGATTATCATCAGATAATAACTCGGCCTGTTTAAGATCATTTTTACCGGAGGCAGTTTTACTCGCTGACTCACCATAGGCATCTATAGCTTTTTGGACTTCGCTTGCCACATGATAATTTGCCGCAACATTTGTCCAATTTTTCTCTGTATTCTTAACAACACCTTTATCAATCCCTTCCTTCAATATAGCGGCAGTTCGGTATGGGATGTCACTGTATGCAAAAATAGATGAAAGTTGCTTATAATCGTTCTCATTTTCCATCATACCTTGAACATAAAACAGTTCCATTACCGCTAGCGCGTCAGAGATCATATCTTGTGACATATAGACAGAAGCGAGGTTACGCCAATAACGTTTTTCTTTCGGAAAGTCTAAAATCAGTTGCTTTAAAATTGCAATGGTTCCAGGAAAATCTTTAAATTCAAAATGCGCATTAAGTAAAATTCCGAATGCATTTTTTTGCGGCTTTTTAGCAACTTTCGCTGCCCAATAAGCGGGACAAACAGAATCTCTTAATCTACCTGAATCGAATAAAATTGCAGAATAGAGAAGGTACACCTGTGAGGAGTCCTTTTTGGAGTTTTTCATCCAACGCTCTAAAAATTTAAGCGATTCTTTTTTATTATCATTGCTGTAATGCATTGAAGCGACGTTTTGGGTTAAGTCTTGCAACTCTTTATGCTGTAAAAAACCTTTACCCTTATCTAGTGCAACGGTGAAATACTTAGTCGCATTTGTTGTATCACTATTTTGTGCGTAAGCAATGCCTATATACTTGGCCACTGTCGCTTTGACGTGTTCCTCTTTGGCAGATTCCATAAGGCTTTTTAGCAACTCAATGGCTTCGCCGTATTTTTCTTCCGCTAGTTTTTCCAGTGCTCGTGAAATGCGTTTATGGTTTCTCTCACTTAAGCCTCTTATTGCAACCTTTTCTATTTTTAGGTTTTTGTTAATTAGTGGCTTACAATTTTTGGTAAGACTTGTGATAGGTACTTGATTCGCAGCGGTAACCGCGAGTGAACCCGTCAATAAAAAAGCAGCCACACTAAATAATGATCTTTTTCTCATAGTTAAACTCTCTTTCAAAATTCTCTTCCTAAATTCAAAACTGCTATTCGGCGAGTTGGAACTGCATGGTATAGACCATATTATGCTGAGGCATTGCTTTTCCATCAACAACCTTTGGCTTAAACTTCCATTTATAAATAGATCGTCTTGCAGCACGTTCAAAAATTCGACGTGGTTTGGCATCAATTAATTCAACGTTGACCGGCGTTCCGTCAGGGGCGATTGTAAACTTAAACTTTACCCAACCTTCAATTCCCTCCATAGCTGCTTTTCTGGGGTAGCGAGGCTGAATAATTACCATAGGAATGGCTTCACCATCTCCCATATTACCGCCAGGAGCGCCTAGGTAGAGACCTGACCCCGCCAAAGAAACTTCCAATTTGCCTAAATTAAGACTCATGTTTTGCACCTTAGGACGTTCTGCCTTAGCTACTTTTTGAGTTTGTGGAGGCGGTGGATTCTTAGGAGGTTCAGGCTTTTTTGGTAGACGCCTTTCTCTCAAATTAACATCGTCATCCGGTTCTACCATACTTATCTGTATGGTAATTTTATCTGCCTCTATTGGGGGCCTTACATCCGCCTTTATCAAGTACGCCATCAAAATGAATAGCGCAAATGTTACGGAACCGCCAACTACAAATCCTATGATAATTCTCTGCATTTTATTCTTCCGCCGCTACTGAAACGTTCTTAACTCCAGCGGCTTTCGCTGCATCAAGAACCTTTAAAAGAACACCCGCATCCGCACGACTATCCGCTTGGATAACCACCGTGCTTTCTGGATTTTCGAGCAACATGTCTTCTAAACCTGCTTTAACCGCATCTTTATCGACTTTATTCTTCAACATATAAATGTCACCGCGGTTATCAATACCGATAAAAATATTCGCTTTAGGCCGTTTAGTCGCAGTCTCTGCGGTGGGTTTTACAACCGTAATACCCGACTCCTTAACAAAAGATGCTGTCACGATGAAAAATATCAACATAATAAATACGATATCTAGCATTGGCGTCATATCGATTTGAGCATCTTCTAACGCCGCTTTCGCCTTTTTTCTTGCCATAATTTATTATTCCTAAATTCTAAAATATCAGCCGGTTTGAAATAATTTATATTTCAAGCCGGCTCAGATGAAGCTGTTTAATATCTAGCATCAAAGCTTAGTGATGAGGCATGTGATCCGCAAGCTGGTGTGCGTGGACGTTAGCAGAGTATTCCAGCCTGGCACTAACAAACAAACCCGATAAAGCCGCGACCATTCCTGCCATTGTAGGGATGGTGGCTTGAGATATACCGGCAGCAAGTAATCTTGCGCTGCCTGTTCCCGCCAAAGCCATCAACTCAAACACCCCAACCATTCCGGTCACAGTACCGAGCAAGCCAATCATCGGACATATGGTTACTATTGTCTTAATAACTAACAGGTTACTATTAAGGCTTTCTTTCATTTGCGAAATCCAAGCCTCTCTAATCCTGTGAGCTCTCCAGGATGTTGTATCTTCTCTTGCATCCCATTTAGCAATCAACAATCGAGCCTGCTTCGGATAGGTTTTGCTAAAATACCAAAGTCGCTCGATGATTAATGTCCACATAGCCAACAAGGCCGCTGCGATTACATATAGAACGTCTCCACCTGTATCGATAAATTTGTCAACAGTTCCAAATAGTTCTTGAAGAAAGAGCATAAGCTATGCTCCTGACTCTTCTTCATGCTGAGCCATCAAACCGGTACTTTGCTCTTCGAGCATATGATTAAGCCCTTTAGCGATTCCAGACACAACACTGTGCAATAGAATTAAAGGTAATGCCGCAACAATTCCAAGTACCGTAGTAATCAATGCTGACGATATACCGCCAGCCATTACTTTAGGGTCGCCTGCACCGTACAAGGTGATACTTTGGAAGGTTTCGATCATACCGGTTACCGTACCCAATAAGCCCATCAAAGGTGCGACCGCCGCAAATACTTTTATAATAGTAATTCCGCGTTCAATACGCGGGGTTTCTTTTAACACCGCTTCGTCTAACTTGAGCTCAAGATTTTCGTTATCGTCATCTTTATTAGCAAGATAAACCGCCATAATACGACCCAAAGGATTATTTCCAGGTGTACTAGATTTGGCTTGTGCTCTCATTTTGCTACGTAGACCGAATAGCGTAAACATCCTTTCAGCCACAATTAATAAGCCGATAAGCAATACAACACCAATAGCTGCACCAACAACACCGGCATATTTTTTAACTCGCTCAGGCCAGGATTCACGCTGTACTTCGATAGCTAATATACTGCCACGCGATGGATCAACGGCCAAACGACCGACACCAGAAGAGGTTTCTTGGTAGGGGTCGATGGTGCCTACAAATGAGCCTTTAGGTTGGCTTAATAACTGATTAATGTTTTGCTTAGCGCTATTAAATACCAAATATTCGCCGTTAGAAACTAAGTTGAATCCGCCAATACGGTCAATGGTTCGTTCTTCTTTACGTCCATCTCTATTAACGATATCTGTGGTAAATTTAACAATTTTAGATTGCTCCGTCATTTCTGTTTGGATCTCTACCCAAAGACGACGTATTGCTGGAATTTCTGGGAAAACTTTCGCTTGAGCTAACTTTTCAAGAAATCCATGGCGATCTGGAAACTGTGCAGAAATCACTGAACGTTGGAATCTAGCCGCCGAATCACCGGCTACTTGTCTTACCACACCAATCATTTCACCTAATGAGCCCGCCTTGAGTAACTTGGCGGCTTCGAGTTCGGCTAGTTTTTTATCATTGACTTCATATTGAGCCTTGAGTCGTTTTGAACGAGCCTCTTGACGCTTTTGTTCAGCCACAGCCTCATTAAGTAAAGAACGTTGCTTGTTTCTTTCTGATCGGAAGGCTTGAATGCGTTTAGCGTTATCTTTAGATTGACGTATCTTGTCATTTTTAACTAAGTTCAATAAATCACTTAACGTGGTGGCAGCAGGAGTTTCGATTGCTCCTGTATCTTTTTTTGCTTCTTCAGCGGCAAAAGTAGCTGCCGTCATTCCAAAGGTTGCGCCTACTAATAATGTGGCTGCTAATAGTTTTTTAATTTTCATTATTCAGCCCTCTTCGCTGCAGGAATTGGAAGCTCAATCAGATTCATAGTCGCTTGCTTATTTGCCATCTTTATACCCTGTTCAATGCTGCGTATATAGGAATCATCTAACTCCTCGTAACGCTTTTTCTCTATATTCCAAAATCCAGCCGACTGCCCATCTAAAGCTAAATAAACAAGAGCCACCCGGCCAACTTGTAAGAACTCTACTTGAACCTCCTCACTACCATCCATGATGGCTGCCTGGTAGGCGCTGATACTCTCGCCATAGCCAATTTCGGCTTGATAGGCTTCTAAGATTTTACGGTATTTTTCTGAGTTAGGAATATCTGCTCGAATCATATAGTTTTTTAACTTGTTAACTCTCTCCGTCCGCGCTTCTTTCTTAAATGGAATATCAATTTGGATGAAGTTATCGATAGAAGCGATCATTTCATTCATAAGTGGAATAGCGCCTCGCTCGGTGGCGTCAATGGTGGCCATTTCGCGCTGTATGGATGCCATTTCGCCTTCTTGAGATTTGATCAATAACTCAAGCTGATTGTTATAGATTCGTAAGCTATCAATCAACTGCAAGGTCGATTTATATTCAGCATTGAGGTCAACCGCTTGCTCAGCAAAACGATCGACTCGTTTTTGCGCTTTTATAGTGTCTTTATTGATTTGCTTTTCAATAGCGACCGATGAATCGTAAGGACCTGCAAAAGCATTCCCTGCCATGAATAAGGCTGCTAGCGTAACCGCTGACGCCCTAAGTAGGTTTTTTTTATTGCGACTGTGCATGTGGATTCCTAATGTTTTAGGGTTGAAATAAATTCAGTAAGAAGGCGGGGAACTTGATGAGAAAATATGACGCGCAATTGCAAACGAGCAACTGACTCATCATCCCAAAAAATTAGTGAACATTTTGAAAGGACTTTATCCTGTAAGAAATTCAGATTAAAGCCTAGTGATCTGACTACAAATTTAATCAAGCTAAAAATTCGGTCTGATCACAAATGGTCCACAATTTGCCAACATATACTACTAGACTATTTTCTATATTTTTTTATCTTAGTAGCCGAAACTTTTACTTACAAAGTGCAACGCCGTATTAACATTTGCACGATGACTCGACTATAAACAGAATTTTTAAGCGAGTCAAACGTTCTGGGCAAAGAATGCTAAGTTTTAATTCTTAATAGACTGGTTTTATACTCTGCGCACTGAAAGTCCTATTCAAAATATTGGTAGCAGCGCGTGTACCCGCCGCAAATAAGTGTTAAGGCTTGGTAATTTGTGGTTCCTGTATTCACAATCCAAACAACTGAGCGTACTCACACATCGCTTCGCAGCGAGACGCAACTCCTACTAAGATCTAGCATCTAATCTTTACATATGGGCAGAGATCGATGCTAGCTGTTACTATTGTAACATTTCAGAATGATCAATTCAATGTTTAAACTACGCATTAGCATAACCGATTTGATATAGAGGCCGTTGACGTTGCAATATCACTATGATGAGACCACACAATTTTGTTGGTTTTAGTCAATTCGCAGGCAAAAAAAAGCCGCACATAAATGCACGGCTTGATTTTAATTTACTAAGAGTAAATTATTCTGAGATTTTTCTTCTTCTGAAGAAGGCAATTCCCAGTAGTGCTAATAGGAAACTACCCATAGCACCGCTTCCGCTTGTACCACTTCCGCTACCTGTACCACCACCACCAGAACCAGCTTTTGTAGCGCCAGTTACTGTGATTGTGACACTATCAGATGAAGAGAAGTCCTCGTCCGATACAGTTAGCTTAAAGGTATAGACACCATTTGGAACGTTTTGTACATTAAAGCCTGCCTCGAGAGCATTCGGTGAAGTAACCACCGCAGATGTATCTCCGCCAACTCTAATCCACTCCACATCCAAGACATCTAAATCAAGGTTGATTGAACCAAGACCTGAAAGAGTCACTTGAACACCTGAGTTACCTCTATCTACAGACTGGTCAGCTCCAGCATCAGCAATTGGCGCTATGTTAACCATATAGACCCCATCTGATTGAGCTGTAAAGTCGTCAGAACCGATTAAGTCAGAACTAACTGTGACGACAGGAGCTACTGGATTACCAACTGTTTCAGCAGATGTTAGCACTGAGAAGTTGATAGTGAACTCATTACCTACAGGAACTACGTCGTAACAGAGTTGAACACCAGGTTGAATTAACGCGCTAGCATCAATACCAAGCGATCCATCACC
>Ga0256847_1000221_pt1 | contig 39216 bp, 17 predicted proteins | sample TeddybearmetaG_FD_189099 | JGI IMG/M metagenome (GOLD analysis project Ga0256847, IMG submission 189099) | Hydrothermal vent microbial communities from East Pacific Rise, Pacific Ocean - Teddybear | ecosystem: Environmental > Aquatic > Marine > Hydrothermal vents | place: Pacific Ocean: East...
CATTTGCTCCTGAATTGAAGATTCCAAAGTTAACTTCTGTTATCTCTACTGGTACTAGTATGTTGTTCTCGAAATATCTTAGGTGATTCGATGTATTGTTTGCACAATCTAATGCGGTACTCACCAATGCTTCATTGATCGCCTGACTCATCTCTGCATCGATTGTTCCACAATTATCCATAAATGGAACATCGAATAATACTAATTCTTCACATTCTCCAGCTTCTAATTGTACGCTAAAATCACTTGGACAATCGATTACTGGGCCTTCTTCGTCATTCACCGTTACCATGAAACTACATTCTGCTGTTAATCCTGCATCATCTGTTACCATGTAGGTATTCATTGTCTCTCCTACTGGATATAAACCGCCGCTTGGGATGCCTGCTGTTTGTGTTACCACAAATCCACAATTGTCATCTGCTACTACATCAAAAGTCACTACTGCTCCACATACACCTGGATCATTGACCATGACGATATCTGCTGGGCAAGTAATCGTAGGATCGATATTATCTTCTACTGTGATTACGGTCATGCATGAATCTATATTGCCACACTCATCTTCTCCAATCAACCATACATCATTGGTTCCTAAATTTGCACATGTGAACATGTCCATTGTTAAGCTCAAAGAAACAGTTCCTCCACAATTATCACTTGAACCATTATCTACTGCATCCGCACTCGCTGTTGCCATGCCATTAGCATCTAATTCTACTGTGATATTCTGACATACCATCGTCGGTGCTATTGTGTCAACTACCATGATCGTCTGATCCATCATTACAACTCGATCACATCTATCTGTTATACTCCAAGTCCTTGTTATCGTCATTTCTGCCGGACAATTTCCAGGGGTAATTACATCATTGAAAGCTACTGTTGCCGTGCCGCCACATTCGCCTGCTCCTTCTGCCATGCCTAAATCTGCTGGATCAATTGAAGCTCCACACAATACTGTAGTATCTGCTGGGAACATTGTGAATGTAGGGTCCATAGAACTCACAATCTTGAACGTTTGTGAACATTGTTGCTCTGGGCTTACCCCGTCATTGATAAAGTAAGTTCTTGTCACAACAATTGTATCATTCGGACATCCATTATTATTAGATACCATTGTAGTTTCAGTAATTGTTACATTATCACAGGAATCTATAATTATTGGTAAACTAAGATCAGGTAGTGGTAGATCTGCAATGCAAGCTAAGGTCTGGTCAACTACATTCGAACAGTCTACTATCAAATCACAATCTATCAATTCAAATATTTTCTGTACTTCCTGGATACATCCTGGGGATGCCGATGTTGTACCTCCGTCTGGAGAAACACCACCATTCATATCCGCTGCTCCATCATAAGTCATAACTACTGTATGGAAGCCTAATGGTAGAACTCCTGGATCTATCATAGTTGCTGCTAAGCCATCTAATAAGAAAGTAACTCCATCTGCAGTCCCTCCATTTGTATCTGTTGCCCCTAATATAATTATCGGATCAGTACTTTTGATCGTCGTAGGTATCGCAGGATCAAATATTGGATCTGGATATTCACACTTATTACTTATTGTAAATGTAATATTGGCTGCACTTCCCATAGCAAATGGACCTTCTATCATCAAGCTATATCCTATGTCATCTACATGTACAAAATCAATCTCGTAGATACCCGCATTGAAAGCCAATAATACGGAGCCATCTCCTAAAGTCTGTACGCCGGCACTCTGTGTTCCAACTGGTGGTACATTAAATTCATCCCATGCGCCTGTCGCTCCAACTATTGTCCAAGTTTGTCCTAATGGTAAGGCTGCTCCCGCTAAACCAGTAATGGTAACTATCTCTGAAAACTGCCCATCATCGCCTCCTGTATTGTCGTTACAATCAAAAATTGTGGCATTATCCAAACATGCACATGGATCTACGATTTCAAATCCACAATCAAGTATATCAATATCACTCATTGCAGAATTTGTACATCCATTTGCATCTGTCAATGTATAGGTTATTGTTACCGTACCCACTCCATTAACGGTTGGGTCCAAATTATAAGATATTCCATCTCCTAAATCTGTAACGCCGATTCCACTGTATACTCCACCTGCTGGACTACCACCTGTCATAGGCAAATTCTGAATTGGTGCATCAAGACAATGATACATTTCTGTAACTAAATCTACAACTGGAAGATCGTTTACTTCTACATCATCAGAAGCAGAACCTGAGCATCCATTGGCATCAGTATAATCATATGTTATTGTATGTACTCCAACTCCTGCGGCGGCTGGATCGAAGCTATATGTCTCTCCATTGCCATCATCGGTTACTCCGACTCCACTGTATACGCCTCCTGTTGGTGTGCCGCCTCCTTCGCCAGCTTGTACACCTGCGTCTATACATAAATCTGCTGGTGCGGTAAATTCGACAATAACCTCAAATACCTCAACGTCGTCAGATGCTGAATTTGTACATCCGTTAGCATCAGTATAAGTATATGTCAAACTATGTACTCCCGCTCCAGCTACTGCTGGGTCAAAATCATACGTATCATCTCCATTATCTGTTACTCCTGCTCCACTATACACGCCACCTGTTGGTGTTCCGCCGCCTAAGCCAGTTTGTACGCCTGCATCTACACAAAGATCTGCTGGTGCTGTATAAGTCACAACTGGTAAATCAAATACTTCTATATCATCTGACCATAAACCAGTACATCCATTTGTATCATTATAAGTATATGTTATTGTATGTGTTCCAACTCCTGCCGTTGCTGGATCAAAGCTATATGTCATTCCATCACCATCATCTGTAACTCCTGTTCCACTATATACTCCACCTTCAGGTACTCCACTTCCTAAGCCAATCTGAACTCCTGCATCAATACAAAGATCTGCAAGTGCTGTAAATGTCACTGATGGAAGATCAAATACCTCAACATCGTCTGATGCTGAATTCATACATCCATTTGAATCTGTATAATCATATGTGATTGTATGTGTTCCAACTCCTGCTGTTGCTGGGTCGAAATCATATGTATCATCTCCATTATCTGTAACTCCGGCTCCACTATATACTCCGCCTGTTGGTGTTGCTCCTCCAAGTCCAGCTTGAACTCCTGCATCAACACATAGATCCATAGGTGCTGTAAATGTTACTACTGGTAAATCAAATACTTCTACATCATCTGATGCTGAATTAGTACATCCATTAACATCAGTAAAGTCATATGTTATTGTATGTGTTCCGACTCCTGCTGTTGCTGGATCAAAGCTATATGTCATTCCATCACCATCATCTGTAACTCCTGCGCCACTATATACTCCACCTGGTGGTGTTCCTCCATTAAGTCCTGCTTGAACTCCTGCGTCTACACAAAGATCTGCTGGTGCTGTAAATGTTACAATTGATAATCCAAATACTTCAACATCATCTGATGCTGAATTTGTACATCCATTTGTATCAGTATATGTATACGTTATTGTATACATGCCCGCACCTCCTGCTGTAGGATCGAAACTATATGTCATTCCATTACCATCATCTGTAACTCCAAGGCCACTATAAACTCCACCTGTTGGTGTTCCGCCTCCTAGGCCTGTTTGTACGCCGTCATTTATACACAAGTCTGCTGGTGCTGTAAAGGTTACAACAGGGATATCAAATACTTCTACATCGTCGGATGCCGTATTTGTACATCCGTTTATATCAATAAATGTATATGTTATTATATGTGTTCCAACTCCTGCTGTTGCTGGGTCAAAATCATATGTATTATCTCCATTATCTGTAACCCCTGTTCCACTATATGTCCCACCTGTCGGTGTTCCTCCATTTAAACCAGCTTGTACACCTGCATCTACACAAAGATCTGCTGGTGCTGTCATAGTGACAATGGATAAACCAAATACCTCTATATCATCTGACGCTGAATTTGTACATCCGTTTGCATCTGTATAAGTATAAGTCAAGGTATGTGTTCCTGCTCCCGCAGCTTCTGGATCAAAACTATAAGTCATTCCATTTCCATCATCTGTAACTCCCGTTCCACTGTACACTCCACCTGTTGGTGTTCCACCTCCTAAGCCAGTCTGTACACCTTCATTAATACAAATATCAGCCGGTGCTGTATAAGTCACTACTGGTAGGTCAAATACCTCAACATCATCTGAGAATGATCCAGTACAACCATTAGTATCGTTATAAGTGTATGTAATGGTATGTGTTCCAACTCCCGCTGTTGCTGGGTCAAAACTATATGTCATTCCATCTCCATCATCTGTAACTCCTGCTCCACTATATACTCCGCCTTGTGGCACTCCACTTCCTTGTCCAGTTTGCACTCCTGCATTTATGCAAAGATCTGCTAATGCTGTAAATGTAACTACTGGTAAATCAAATACTTCTACATCATCATCTGCTGAATCTGTACAACCATTGCCATCTGTATACGTATATGTCAAAGTATGTACTCCGACTCCAGCTGCCATAGGATCGAAATCATAGCTATCATCTCCATTATCTGTTACTCCCGGCCCACTATAGGTTCCACCTGTTGGCGTGCCTCCACCTTCTCCAGCTTGTACTCCTGCATCTACACATAGATCTGCAAGCGCTGTAAATGTTACTACTGGCAATGCAAATACTTCTACATCATCACTTGCTGAATCTGTACAGTTATTTCCATCTGTATAAGTGTATGTTATAGTATGCGTTCCAACTCCTGCTGTTGCTGGGTCGAAATCATAGGTATCATCTCCATTATCTGTTACTCCTGTTCCACTATATATTCCTCCTGTTGGTGATCCACCGCCAAGGCCAGATTGTACTCCTGCATCTACACATAGATCTGCAAGCGCTGTAAATGTTACTACTGGTAATGCAAATACTTCTACATCATCACTTGCTGAATCTGTACAACTATTTCCATCCGTATAAGTATATGTTATAGTATGTGTTCCAACTCCTGCTGTTGCTGGGTCAAAATCATACGTATCATCTCCATTATCTGTTACTCCTGTTCCACTATATGTTCCTCCTGTTGGTGATCCACCGCCAAGACCTGCTTGTACTCCTGCATCTACACATAGATCTGCTAGCGCTGTAAATGTTACTACTGGTAATGCAAATACTTCTACATCATCACTTGCTGAATCTGTACAACTATTTCCATCCGTATAAGTATATGTTATTGTATGCGTTCCAACTCCAGCTGTTGCTGGGTCAAAATCATAGGTATCATCTCCATTATCTGTAACTCCTGCTCCACTATATGTTCCACCTGTTGGTGTGCCTCCTCCTTCTCCAGCTTGTACACCTGCATCTACACATAAATCTGCTAGAGCTGTAAATGTTACCACTGGTAAAGCAAATACTTCTACATCATCATCCGCTGAATCTGTACAACCATTGCCATCTGTATAAGTATATGTCAAGGTATGTACTCCAACTCCTGCTGCCATTGGATCGAAATCATAGGTATCATCTCCATTATCTGTTACTCCTGATCCACTGTAGTTTCCTCCTGTTGGCGTGCCTCCACCTTCTCCAGCTTGTACGCCTCCGTCTACACAAATATCTGCCAGGGCCGTGAAGGTTACTACTGGTAAGGCAAATACCTCTACATCATCATCTGCTGAATCTGTACAACCATTGCCATCTGTATAAGTATACGTTATTGTATGTACTCCCACTCCGGCTGCCATAGGATCGAAATCATAGGTATCATCTCCATTATCTGTTACTCCTGATCCACTGTAGTTTCCTCCTGTTGGTGTGCCTCCTCCTTCTCCAGCTTGTACACCTGCATCTACACATAAATCTGCTAGAGCTGTAAATGTTACCACTGGTAAAGCAAATACTTCTACATCATCATCCGCTGAATCTGTACAATTGTTGCCATCTGTGTAAGTATATGTTATTGTATGTACTCCAACTCCTGCGGCGGCTGGATCGAAGTCATATGTATCATCTCCATTATCAGTAACACCTGGCCCACTGTATGATCCACCTGTTGGTGAGCCACCGCCTTCGCCAGCTTGTACTCCAGCATCGATACATAAATCTGCTAATGCTGTGAATGTTACTACTGGCAAGGCAAATACTTCTACATCATCTGTTGCTACTCCTACACATCCATTGCCATCTGTAGATGTATATGTTATTGTATGTACTCCAACTCCGGCTGCTGCTGGGTCAAAATCATACGTATCATTCATATTATCGGTAACTCCTGTTCCACTATATTCTCCTCCGGTAGGATTTGCGCCACCTTCGCCAGCTTGTACGCCAGCATCTAAACATAGATCTGCAAGGGCAGTAAATGTTGTTATTGGTAAATCATTTACAATAATAAAATCATCAAAACTATTAGAACATCCAATATCATCCGTAAATGTGTATGTTATTATCTTGAAACCTACACCTGCTGTAGCTGGATCAAAAGTGAAACTAGTTCCATTTCCATCGTCTGTTACTCCTGGACCGCTATATATACCGCCTGGAGGTGAACCTGCAATGGAAATTACTTCTGCCGCTGCATCTATACAGAAATACTGTTGCGCAGCAGGGATACTAAATGTTACTACTGGCAAATCAAAAACTTGTATAAAGTCTGTAAACATGCCATCACATCCTCCCATTCCAGATACGGTATAAGTAATAAGCTGCAATCCAGGTCCCGCACTAGCAGGATCAAAAGTAAAGCTCATACCATCACCACCATCTGTAACCCCAGGACCACTGTATTCACCCCCCACAGGAGAACCTGCATTGGCTATCATTTGAATTCCGGCATCAACACATAATGTATCCAGAGCTGGAGGGATTGTTAAAGAAACTGGAAGTGGTGGTGTCACATTGACAACACCTGACGCTGCTCCTGAACATCCGTTAGGATCTGTATAATCGTAGGTAATGGTATGCATTCCAAGTCCAGCCGCCATTGGATCAAAGTCATAGTCTGTTCCATTGCCATTATCCGTTACTCCCAGACCACTATATACTCCTCCTGATGGAGTTCCTCCACCGAAAGTCATAACTCCTTCGGTAAAACAAACCTCCATTGGTACAATTATATTCACTACTGGCAAAGCAAAAACTTCTATCATATCAGTGGCCACTCCAACGCATCCATTACCACCGGTAACAGTATATGTTAAAGTATGTACACCCCCACCTGCTGCCATAGGATCAAAATCATAGGTATCGTCTCCATTATCCGTGACTCCAGGTCCGCTATAAGTACCACCAGTCGGTGTTCCTCCACCAAGGCCAGCTTGTACGCCAGCATCAATGCAAAGATCAGCGGGAGCAGTAAAGCTTGCAAGAGGTACTGACAGAACTGTTATATTATCAGTCGCAGGATCACCATCCAAGCCCCCTGCAGATCCAGTTGATGTGATAACACTTGTGGTATTTAAATACGTTCCTGGCACACTCCCACAGGGTGTTTCAACAATTACGTCAACAGTGCAACTTTGACCTGCAGCTAAAACACCGCCGTTGAAAACAATAGTAGATGTTCCAGTCACTGAAGAGCCAATTCCACAAGTATCATTTAATGGAAGATTCGTCGCCATCATTCCAGAAAGGACAGCATCCAGGTCATCAGTAAATCTAATTAAATTTACTGAATTATTCGGATCTGGATTAGTGATTGTAAACGTTAGTGTCGTCGATCCACCAGGCTCTACATCTCCAGCAAATGATTTTGAAAATTGTAATAATTGAAAGTCTAAATTATCGGAAGCTGGATCGCCTACCACAGGGAAACCATTAATCTCTCCAGTTAATCCACTTGTCGTACTGATTAAAGAACCTCCGTAAGGTGCTGTTATCGGAGTTTGAAGGGTCACACTAAAGGTACAGGAAGCGCCTGCTGCCAAACTTCCTCCGGTAAAACTCAATAAACCCGTACCACTTACCGTACCTCCGCAAAAACCCATAGGTAAGCCTGTAGCCTGTAAACCGGTAAGCAAGCCGTCAAAATCATCGGTGAAAGTAATAATACTTACAGCATTGGCTGGGTCCAAATTCGTCAATGTATATTCTACGGTCACAGTACCACCTGGAAGAACTGGATCATCAGTAAAAGTTTTACTTAAAGCAATAAAATTATCGTTTACTTCCAATACATCTGTGGCAAAAGGAAGTGTCACTGCCATTCCATTTAATGTTGCAAAAAGATCAGAAGTTATATTATTATAGGTACCTGAAGCTGTGCCTACAGGTACTCGCACATTTACATCAAAGGAACAAGAAGTACCTGCTGATACCTCCCCATTGGTAAATATCAATAAGTTAGTTCCCGATATTGCACTTAACGCCCCACAAGGTATGTTTGGTAAAGGAGCTTCTGCTACCAAACCTGGTAATACTCCACCTAATGAGCTCAGATTATCTATAAAAACAATACTAGATGCGTCTTCTGTAGTAGTATTATCAATCGTAAATCTAAGTGTTACCAGATCTCCAGGGAGTGTTGGGTCATCAATAAATTCCTTTGTAAGTGTCAGTCCTCCTATAAGCAGGTCATCAGTAGCCCCAAATCCTACAGATGTCTGTCCACCTACTGTCGCACTAAGCGTACTGGTCGTATTGGTATAAGTCCCTGGCAAAGTACCAGCAGGTACTTGGACGGGCACTGAAAAAGTACAAACATCTCCTGATGACATGGTGCCTCCAGTAAAACTAAGGTTTGTTGTTCCACTTAATTGAGAACCTACTCCACAAACATCATTAATAGGTAAGCCAATTGCTGCAAGACCTGGAATGACAGCATTCAGATCATCTGTAAATGAAATAGCAGTTGCATCAACAGTAGCAAAATCATCATAAGTAATTTCGAACTCAAGATTTACAACATCACCTTCATTTACTGGATCGTCAGTAAAGGATTTTGATAAATTTGGTATGGCAAGAACCTCAAGATCATCTGATGCAGGATTACTTAAAACGATGTCTCCGTCTATCGTACTAGATAGAAAACTGGTCGTATTGTTATATAAGCCATAAGGTATATTTGTAGGAATCAATAAATCAATCGAAAAAGTACAAGAGCCTCCAGCTGCAATTTCACCACTAGTCATTAGGAAAGTTAATTCACCTAGGCTTAGAAAACTTGAAAAAGTAGAACTGACTCCACAAGTACCAGACGCTGGTAAAGATGCAATAGTAGCACCAGATAAAAAAGCACTTATATTATCGGTAAAAGTAATATCTGTTGCAGGATTCGTAGGATCAGTATTTGTGATAGTAAATTCTACAGTTGTTACTCCTCCTGCAACTATAGGATCATTAAGGAATTCCTTGGTTATTGTTGGCACATAAGCAATGGTCAAATCCTCCGTCGCCATATTCCCAGTTATAGTTGAGCCGTTAAGATCTCCTGTTATAGCATTGGTTGTATTGGTATAGATTCCACCTCCAGCTCCACCAGGAACTGATAATGGAACACTGAAAGTACAGGAGCCTTCCGCCGGAATTGTTCCTCCTGAGAAAGTTAGAAGAGTGGTCCCTGATAATTGAGAACCGGTCCCACAAATATCATTTATTGGTGTTCCGGTGGCCATCAGTCCAGCTAAAACTGAAGTCAAATCATCAGTAAAGGTAATATTGGTTGCTTCATAATCCCGACTAAAATTTGAAATCGTAAATTCGAGATTGGTCATATCACCTGGAGCAGCGGGATTCGTAACAAAAGACTTATGAATAAAAATATCCGTAGGGGCCACTGCCTCCAGTGCTGCACTGGCCTTTCCACATGAAAGGAGTGTATTTGGTAAAACAAGGCTAGTTAAATCTCCTGTAACATTAATCAACGTGCCGACATTCTCTCCAATAACATCAACACTAATCGTACATGTTGATTCGGCAGCTAGAGCAGGAGTGCCAATAGGATAATCATAGGTAATTACAGCACTACCAGGCACAGCAGTCAACGTACCGCCAGAACAACTTATAGCAATATTTGGAGGAGAAGCGACCACCATACCTGTTGGCAAATTATCAGTGAAATTTAAACCAAATATATCGCCTGTATTCGCTGAATTGTCAATAGTAAACGTTAAAGTACTTCGTTCTCCAAAGTTAACACTGGCAGGACTAAAATTTTTGGAAAAACCGGGGCGGTCCGTAACAACAGTCAAATCCGCTGTAGCAGTTCCACTATTACCAAAACTTGAGGTCAGATCACCGGTAGTATTTGTATGTGTACCTGGTGTACTACTGGTCACATCTACAGTAATAGTGCAAGAGTTATTAGCTCCCAAAGTACCATCAGTATAAGAAATTGTCGTTCCTCCATCTGGAGCTGTCACAGTACCCATTCCACAGGAATTGCTTACATTAGCGGGGCTAGCAATCGTCATTCCTGCCGGTAAATTATCGGTAAAATCTAAATCAATCACTCCAGCAACTGCAGAATTATCAATTGTAAAAGTCAATGTAGTTACACTTCCAGGACCTATCTCAGTAAAATCAAAAGATTTGCTAAACGCGGGTGGTAATAGGTCTAACACTTCGACATCATCAGTAGCAGAATTCATTCCAACTGTATAGGTAAGAGTATGGACACCAAGACCAGCAGCTGCAGGGTCAAAGGAATAAGTCAAACCATCGCCATCATCTGTTACACCCATGCCGGTATAAATTCCTCCTGTGGGTGTGGCACCACTAACACCAGTTTGTATGCTTGCATAAACTGATATATCATCAAGAGCGATAAAAGTCACCTGTGCAGAAAGTGAAGCAGGTAAAACTACCATCAGCATTCCGAATAAAAGCGAAAAGAGAGAGAATGAATGGTGAGAATTAGAATTCAAAAATAAGTGGGTAGCTTTTTTCATAGAAATTATTACTAAATTATATGGGATCAAAATTTCAATATATTTTGACCGAGTCAACCTTTAAAATGTAAATTCAACAAATCTAAATAAGACTTTTATCAAATAGATTTAAATGAACACACAGTTGTAAATGATACAATTTCAGAATAATTTATATAGCAAACCTGCCAATAAAAGCATTCTTTGAATCATCTCAAAAGTTGGTTTTCAGTCTAATAAAATTAAAGTATAACAAGCAAATATAATACCATAATATTGAAATAAAGCATTATTTCAATTAAGTTTTTTTTCATATACCTGCCATGTATTTCACCAGTTATACATTTTTTAATTTCATATATATAACAAAAACAATACTAACCCATTTGATAAATTATAATGGAATATCAATATGACAGCCCCCCCCTAAAATATCGGACAAGGTTCATAAAATATTTTTAGAGCTTATGGACATGAAAAAGACACAAAGTGGAAGAAGTAGAGACATTGAAATTACTACTGGCAGAGGAAAAACTTGCATCAAGGCTCAAAGACGATTTGCTTGAAAAAAAATATCCAGAGCTGAGAAAGTGATGATAGCAAAGGCATATATGAATTATGGTTTGTCAAGGGAGACGGTATTGTCAATCACAGGATTGACGAAGCATTCCTTTTTACTCAGTGGAAAAGTTGCAAAACATTGCGGACTGGAAAATATTATGTTGATAGTAAAAGACTTCCTGTTTGCCACAACAAAAAATACACAATAGGGATAATGAGTTTAAGCTTTGACTTGGGAAATGCTTTTCTGAATCCAGAGGCGGCCGAAATCAAAAAGTTCAATTCTTTTGAAATTCCCAATCTGTCAAAATAGATGAAGGCGAATAATTCATTCTTACCAATAAGGTAGCAAATCCACTATATCTGGTATAAAAGATACCCTCAATATATCCCTTCTGTGCTTCATCAAAGTTATTCGGTTTTTATAATTTATATAGTCGGCAACGTGTTTGTGAGTTAGACGTAAAGGTATTACTTCCTGAACCTCCTCGTTCGGTGTTCCTGATACATCCAGATCAACAATATAGGATCTGCTGTTTGGTACATTCCGGCAACAGACGTTTCGGTTTTAATATTAACATTTACGTTTAATATTTATTTGACTATGGAAATTAAAAATACCTAAATTGCGCTCGAAGAGTTGAATCATCAGACAAATCGATAAAACATGCTCCTTTCCGAGAAGAAAACCCTCGGCGAATATACGGTATACAGCTTCTACACCGTACCTTCGGATGTGCTATGAGATAATGTCAGATAATAAATTAAAAGACCGCTTATTATGAAATATTTCTTCTTACTTTCCTTTCTTGGCCTATTCCAACAGCACTATGTATATAGCCAGGAAATTTCAGATTTTCAACCTGTCATTGGACAAATTGGACAGCTGGAAAATAATAAAGATCCAAAGTGCCATGCCACCGCTTCCCGCCTTGAAGATTTTTTGTATGGAACCCCACTTAGTTTTGAAGCTCGAGATAAACGTATCGCCTTTCAAAAGAAATATGTTAAAACACTTTGGTTGGATTATACGAAAACAGTAAATAGCCGTTCGGGGGCGCTGGATCAATTGGCTATATTCAAAGAAATAGAACAAAAATATTTTAGTTATTATGAGGATGAACTTGGAATTCACCTCTCCTTTCCAGATCATCATAAGGTATTTGTTGCTGCAAGAGACTATCGACAATATAGCACTGTAGCATACGCCTTAAGGGCTATTCTATCTGTTCAGCAATCTTTTCTTTTTGAATCGGAAACATTAGCTTCCCTGAATGAGGAGGTGATGACCTACTTTAAAAAAAGTATTGACCTGTCCGTTATAGCCTTACTTAAGGAGTCGGATAAATTGGCCAGAAAAGACAATGAATTCCAGATCGGGGAACCCCATATAGATGCTGCTGTAAAAATATTGTTTAATAACCTAAAGTCAAGACCTTCAACATCAGTCTCCAAGAAAAAGGAAAAGCTTGATTATAGGGAGCTTGTGTATAAAATTATTGCTCAAAAACAAACAGCCTACCGAAATTATAACAAAATCAATCAATCGGTTTTTCTTAGAAATATTCAAGTCTATTTTTCGAGAATACTTTGGCCAACAGACCCAGCAGTGAGTAAAGAACTTACAAATTTCTATACGAATCTTATGGTACAATTCAGCACGGATTTACTGAATAATGCCGAGCTGCGTGCGATACAGCAAAACAATCCTACTATGGAATATGAAGTGGTTTATCATGCCGTTCAAGCGTATTTGCCTCGTTCGATCAATATGTTTGAAGATGTGACTTACTTCCCTAATTTGAATATGCAAAATCAAATTGTCATAGAAGCTTATGATTTGGATGCCTTTCGGGATAGCGGTTTGCATTGGCAGTACTTAAAATATGCACTGGATGATCGGGAAAGCAACATAAAAGTAGCACTTGATCCTTTTGCTTTAGAATTATTAGTGGAAGGAATCGCTCAATTTGCGGTGTTGGTCTTTAGAATGGGAGGCACCAATGCCAAAGAACAAGGACAGGAAGTTATGGAAATCCAGCATATTAAAAATGCCTTACTGAATTTTCAAAGCAAGTTAGACGAACATCAAAAGATGCCTGCTACTATTTCGGATACAAAAATAATATCCGGTAAATCGGCTGCCAGCCTGGCCACGGAAACCCCTTTTTCAGAAATATCCAATGAAGTAGCATTAAACTTTGAACATCGCAATTCCGATTGGTTGAATCGAACCATAAGAGCTTATGTGGTCAAAGAGGATGAAAATCTGGCTCGATTGGCGATTCCACCTGCTTTTGGTGGAGGCGGAGTAGCGGCCGAAGACATGGATAATGATGGCTGGGTCGATATCTTGCTTTTGGGAGGACGGGGCAATCGCCTTTTTAAAAATGACAAGGGAAAACAATTTGTTGATGTGACGGATCAAGCGGGGCTCAACTGGAAACGGCCAGATGGTAATTACGGAGAACCCCGACAACCGATCCTGTTAGACTTTGATAACGATGGCTGGCAAGATATTTTTATTTCTTTCGCCAACGATGCTCATCGCATTTATCGCAATAGAGGGGACGGTACCTTTGAGGATATGACAGACCAGGCTAATCTTGGTGGAAAAGGTTTGATCGGAGGGCCTGCTACTTCTATCGATTATGATAAAGATGGATTAGCAGATATCTATATTGGTTATTTTGGAAATTATCTTAAAGGGGAGTTACCCACCTTGAAACGGCATAACACCAATGGGAGTCCAAATAAACTTTTCCGAAACATGGGCAACTTTAGATTTGAGGATGTATCTGAAGGCACCGGATTACAAAACCTCGGATGGACTCAAGCAGTCGGACACACTGACATCAATGGAGATACCTGGCAAGACCTCATTGTAGGCAATGATTTTGGAGTCAATGCTTACTACCTTAATAATCAGGACGGTACCTTTACAGATGTCAGTGCTGCAATGGCTACAGATAAGCCTTCCTACACCATGAATATTGGGATCAGCGATTTAAACCGCGATATGCGCCCCGATTTTTATATTTCCAACATTGTTGTAATGGAAAAAGACGATAAGTATGTACTCCCGAACGAAGATACACCCGCACATTTCGACCCTTATTCACTTGCCTCCATGCGCGTAGTGGAAGCGAATGACCTTTTTATTTCTTCAACAGATAAAAATGGCCAGCTTAGCTATACTAAATCTACAGCCATTAGCAGAGGCTATTCTGCAACTGGCTGGTCCTGGGATGCCGACTTTTTTGATTTCGACAACGATGGTGATGATGATCTGTATTGCCTTACGGGAATGAACCAATATAGCGTTTATGGTACTTCTAATGAATACTATAACAGCCCGGAGGGGGAAGCTAAGGAGGTAACCTATGCGAACAGTAATGAGGAAGCCAATATTTTATTTAGAAATGAGCAAGGAACACTCGAAGTTGTTTCTAATTCCGGAGGCTTAGACTATTCCGGAACGTCGAGAAGCGCCGCTTTTTTTGATATGGATAATGATGGTGACTTAGAAGTTATTGTCAATGACTATCAAAACAAAGCGAAGTTGTTTCGCAACAACACAAAGCAAGAGGCTAATACAAATAATTGGGTGGCGATCAAATTAATAGGTGATCCTTCACAAAAAATCACTAAAGATGCCATTGGTACAGCACTCATCCTGACGACTCCGGATGGAGAGAAAAAATGGAAAGAGGTGTATAGTACAACCGGGTATTTATCTGTTCATCCGAAAATATGTCATTTTGGGTTAGGAGCTGCCAAAGCATGCAACTTGGAAATTAGATGGCCAAACGGGCATGTACAAATAGTAGAAAATGTAGAACCCAACAAACAGCATGTCATTCCCTATAAATAAAAGTTTCTTCAGGATGACAAATCATTGTCAGGGTCGTAATACGGTGGCCGGGAATTGATTTGAAGAAGGTATTCACGAACTTATATTTTCTTCTAAAATCGGTATACCCTAAACAAGGTAAGTATTGTTTTAACGCGATTTAAATTTTTATTTGTTCTATGATTTATCTATCTTTATAAGCCTATTAGCCATTCACAGTGCTAAGCATTCTCCTATTTATATTTAACTCAAGCCGATTTCAACAAATTTATTTAATCATTTTAATAATGATGATTAGGCTTCTTTGCCATAACATAAGCAGGCCGACTTGTCATTAACATAATAACCTATGAACTCATGAATATCAATAGTTTGGTTTATTGTCAAATGACAGGATATTGCCTTATTGGTATCAATTTTAATGGCAATTCTGCAATGGGCGATGCAGCATCTCCTTGTTCAACGAAGGTTTGTCAAAAGGATTGTTATTTTACCAGTTGGTGACACTGAACCATATGGCAACGAAGCAGATGATACTTAAAATAGCAACTGCCAACTACCAAACGCTAGTAACTAAAAGCCGCTAATTTACACACGCCACTAATTAAATTAACCTGGAGTTGTTCATTTTCCCCTTTTTTTTTGATAATATTACCTTCGATTTTCACCAATACCCCTATATCTATTTGTTTAAAAAAAAACTAACCTATTATGAAAATTAAAAATTTACTTTTTTGCACCCTGTTTTTTTGTTTTACTTTAGGGATACAGACCCTAAATGCGCAGTTGGTCGAAAAGGCCTCGATTACGGCCAATGAAGCCAATTTTAAAATGATTAGTCCTAATTCCTACTTAATGGAAGTCGCCGGGCCTAATAATTATTATTTTAAACAACAGATAGAGTACACCAAAAATATCTCTCTTTCAAATGTAGATAAGGAAGGAAAGAAATTTTCTGATGGGACTTACAAGTTGCAAGTCACACCAATAGTTACCTTGTCTAAAACAGTACGACTGGAACTCGCCGCCTTAAGGAAAGAAAATGATCTGGAAAAGATCGCTGCCTACCGTTTGGCGCATGAGCTTCCGGCAGCAGTAAATGTATATAGTATTGCTTTCAGTATCCGAAATGGCCAATTTGTCTCGCCGAATCAAAAAGAAGTCAAAGGAGTAAACCTGCCTAAGATGTCATGGGCATGGGAACAAGATCATCCAGTGCTATATGCTTCCTTAAATAATGTTGACATGGAATACGGAATGCCCTTAGTGGCTTCTGACGCTCTACCGTATGCACGAGATAATACATTAATGAAAGTAGAGGACCAGGTGATTCTCGATGATCTGATTGTAGACGGTAGCCTCTGTGTAGGCTTTGATTGTGTCAATGGCGAATCTTTTGGCTTTGAAACAATACGCGCAAAAGAAAACAACCTACGTATCGGCTTTCATGATACCAGTACTTCTGCAAGCTTTCCGTCTAACGACTGGCAGATAACAATAAATGATTCTGCTAATGGCGGTCAAAATAAATTTTCGATTGATGATATTAGTGGAGGTAAAACGCCTTTTACAATAGAAGCAGGGGCACCGACTAATTCATTATATGTTGAAGACGGAGGGCGAATAGGTATCGGAACTTCTACACCTGTAGTACAGGTCCACACTAAAGATGGAAATACGCCAACTTTGAGATTGGAGCAAGATGGTAGTTCCGGTTTTACTCCTCAAACCTGGGATGTAGCGAGTAATGAGGCAAATTTCTTTATCCGGGATGCAACGAATGGTTCTACTTTACCGTTTAGAATTTTCCCTGGAGCACCGAGCAACGCTCTTACTATCGAAGCCAGCACTGGGGATATTGGAATGGGCACTACGTCGCCGAATGCAGCGTTGCACGTGCGCCGCACCGACGGCAATGCCTTGATCCTGGTCGAAGAAGCGAGCAGCACTGCGGGCTTCCGAACGTTGGCTACCCTCAGTAATACTGCAGGCGGGGGTATGGCTTTTCGAATGGCTAATGGCTCACATTCGATCGACTTCAATAACACAGGTGCGGCAGGGAGTGAGGAGTTCCGTATCAATCACGACGATGGCGACTCCCAGGAGTTTAGTCTGGACCAGGCCGGCAACCTGACCATCACCGGCACTTTGACGACCGCTACCCAGACTATACCTGACTATGTCTTCGAGGACGACTATAAGCTCCTGTCCCTGGAGGAACTCAAAGCGTTCATCAAGAGGGAAAAGCACCTGCCCAACATTCCTAGCGCCAGCGAGGTCGAGGCACAAGGCAACAGGGTGGACTTATCGCTTTTCCAGATGCTACTACTGGAAAAAATCGAAGAACTGACGCTCTATACTCTCCAACAGCAGCAGACCATCGACCAGCAAGCGGAAGAAATTGCTGACTTAAAAGCTCAACTGACTAAAATGGAAATTTTGGAAATTCAGCTGGCTGAATTGAGCCAATTGGTTTCCGCTTTGAATAAAACTCACGACTCTTCTGATTCTTCCGATAAAGCTGTTGGAGAAAAAGAATAAATTAATCTCTGATGGTTTTAAATTTATTAATTCTAAAAAAAGATTCTAATGAAAAATATAAAATATATTGCAATACTGGTATTTCAATGCGCTCTTTTACAATTTACTTTCGGGCAGTCCGCTGATGATAATGGCCGTCCGGTGGATACTAACCCCGGGCCGATTGTTAAAACCGAAACGTCTTCTGTTGCCAAGGATGTACCAAAAAGCGGATCGTATATTGTTGACCAGGACGTATCAGGAACACGGAACGAGGAGGTTCAGGAAGCCAAGGAAGACATCTACTATCCAATAGATCTAGAGATCATGAAGGAAGAAATAATGGCCAGTAGTAAGTCCTCCGTTGAAATGGCTCAAAAGATTAATGAATTAACAACTTTAGTGGATGATTTACTCTGGATTAAGGAAGAGCTGCAGCTGGAAAATAAAGTGATCAGAGAGAGTTTAAATAATTGCTGTTCGAGCAATGAGCTGGGCCTCTCTGCCAATGATGCCTATCTTTTACAGAATGCCCCAAATCCTTTTAATGAATCGGCTGAGATAAGCTACTTTGTCCCCGGAGGTTTGGAAAATGTGGAAATCCGTATTTACGATTTTAAGGGATCTGTATTGAGCGCTACTAAAATAAAGGAAGCGGGTTATGGTAAATTAGAAGTGGATTCTGCCGCTTTAGCCACTGGTACTTTTGTATATACCCTTTCTGTAAAAGGAGAAATTATTGATTCTAAAGTGATGATTGTTACGCAGTGATATAGAAGACGAAGATGAGGCAGAAAATGATAAAGCAGTTGTAGATTAGAAGAAATACTGAAAAAGAGCCTTGTAGAAATAATTCTGCAAGGCTCTTTTTTTATTGAAGTGATTTAATAACGTATTGTTAATTTCTTTGCATCCCACCTGCCTGCCGGCGGGCACACATCGAGTAGACGGCCGTGAGCTTTAAAGCCCACGGTGCGCCTCTCACAGAGACTTTCACTCTCTAGATTAATCCATACTTGCTAGTAACATTTATCGTCACTATCTTCATATGAAAAGATGCCAATGCTGGGCACACACATTGGTGCAGGACGGACATGCCGCGATAATATGTGAATTGTGTCCGGCGAAGCCGTTGACCAACGAGAATATCATTATCTTAAGGATTTACAGGTGATCGCGGCATGTCGCCTGCACTTGGACGTTATGCACAAGCTTTTTTAAATATTAACTTTATTGATAAATTATTAATTGTATTTATTTCGATACTTATCCTTTCTTGTACTAATCAAAACAATAGTACGGGAATTAAAATAAAGTACCATTTGATGAATTAATTGAATTATTTAGAAATAATCAAATTAATTTATCTATTGTTGTGTTCAAAGATTCAGTTGGGAATGATCTTAATAATTCATTGAGAGATAAATTAAATCGAGGTGAATTATATCGAGAATTCTATAGAAATTCAAATTCTATATTTCTCAAATTAGGGTTCTAGAACTTCAAGAGAATGATATTTCCTAGAAATTCAGAATTACTTTCAGATCCATTCAAAAATATACCTAAAATTGTAGTTATTTGTACAAAGAGAGATTCACAGTTAATAGATGCGTATCGAAAGACCTGGAATAAGAAAAGGAAGTGATTTTTAGAGATCTTATGATATGACCAAGAGGTCCCTAAAATTATCGCACCAAATAAGTTTTGATGAAGGATTTTATATCATTAATTTAAATCATTTTATATGGAGAAACTTGTAATGACTCTGTTAGTCCGAAATGAATCGGATATTCTTAAAACCAATATTGATTACCATTTGAGTAACGGCGTAGATTTCATTATAATAACTGATAATAATTCAGAAGATAATACACCTAGCATCATTCGCAAATATGAGTCATTAGGAGTTGCAAAATATATTCAAGAAAGTGATGATCGATATAATCAGTCCAAGTGGGTTACTAGAATGGCTCGCATGGCTTACAATGAATACCAGGCAGATTGGGTAATTAATAATGATGCCGATGAGTTTTGGTGGAATGACAATGGAAGTTTAAAAGACTACTTCTCGAAGTTAGATATAAACACAAATGTAGTGGAGGTCGAACGATATAATTTTGTTCCATTCAATAATTTAAATGGAATGTTTTTTTCAGAAATGAAATATAGAGAAGTGATTTCTTTGAACATGCAGGGTAATCCGTTGCCTCCAAAAGCAGCGCATCGAGGAAATCCGGATATAGAGGTATTTCAAGGGAATCACGGAGTAAAAGAATTTCCAAATATTAAAAAAATAAAAGGAGATTTAAGCATTTTTCATTACCCTATTAGGACTTATGAACAATTTGAAAAGAAAATTGAAAAAGGTGGTGCCGCTTATCAGCGAAATCAAGAATTAAATAAAGGGATAGGGAGTACATGGAGAACATTATATAAGGAGTTACTTGAAAATGGACATTTGATGAACTCTTTCAACAATGCTGCATACAGTGAACATGATATTTCTAAAGATTTGTCTTTGGGAAAGTTGTGTATTGACAAAAGGTTGAAGGAATATATAGATAATATTTATGTAAATAAGATTATATGAAGTTTTGTATTGTTGGTAGTGGTCGATGTGGATCAACCTTGCTACAGAAAATGATGACATTACATCCTCATGTATATGTGATCAATGAATCGCATTATATTCCAAAGTTGTATGAGCTGTTTGGACTTGTAGAACAAGATCCAAAAGATATGATTGAAGTTGTTAGACGAACCTCACATATTACAGGTCAAAACACCTTGGTTATACCTTCCTCCATTGAAGATTATTTAAAAAGGTGCGAAAAGATGACAATTCGACAATTTTGCGATCATCTTGGTATCGCTCTTGCGCAATTAGAGAATAAAGTTATATGGGGTGATAAAACTCCAGACTATGGCATATTCATGGGATTAATTCAGGCATTGTGGCCTGAATGTAAGTTTATTCACATCATGAGGAATGGAATTGATGTAGCTTCATCAATGTCTCATCATCCGGGTTATCAATGGTTGGTGTCCGCAAATGAGTTGGCTTGGCCAAACGTGAGTTACAACAATTACTATAAAAGTGTGAACATTGAGAATCACCCCATTTCCAATTATTTCGACTTTTGGGTAAATAGAACCATCAGAATTAAAGACGAAGCAAAGCGATTGAATTCTAATAGTTACATTGAAATTACATACGAAGAACTATGTTCCAAAACTAGCTTGGTTCTTGAATCTCTGGTTAAATTACTTCAAATCAATATTGACATAGATTGGACTGAACAATGTACATCATTAATTGATTTAGACAAACTTGAGTTACACGCAAAAAATCGTGATTATTCATTGTTGACCGAAAAGCAATTTGGTCAATTACAAAACCTTGGCTTCTCATGAATTCAAAAACTGTATACGCTAAAACAGGTCAGGGAATTCATCAGCTACATCGGATTGATGACAAGCCAATAATTCCAAATAAGGAAGAGATCCGATTGTTTTCATGTGTTCGGAATGAATTATGTAGGTTGCCATTTTTTATAGACTATCACTTAAAAAAAGGGGTCGACAGGTTTTTTTTTGTTGACAATGATTCAACTGATGAATCTGTTAATTTCTTATTAAGTCAACCCAATGTGCATGTCTATTCTTGTAAAGAGAGCTATGCCGCTAGTAGATGCGGGATTGATTGGATCAATGAATTATTAAGAAATTTTGGAACCGGTCATTGGATATTAGCTTTGGATGCAGATGAACTTTTCTTATTTCCTTATTGTGAATATCATGATTACAAGGAATTATCGCATTATTTAGAGAACGAAGGGGTCCAAGGCTTTGAGACTTTTATGTTGGATATGTATAGTGATTTACCGATAATCGAAACCAAGTATAATCCCGGGTCATCATTTATAGATATCTGCCCTTATTTTGATATCAATAACTATGAGATTTCAAAGAGCAATATAGCCTTGCCAGTTCGTGGAGGCGTAAGAGAAAGATTATTTTGGAAAGACCAAAGTTCATATGATGTCATAAAACCACCTGTTTTGCATAAAATTCCTTTTGTACGCTGGGAGGAAGATTTTGAATACCTGGCATCAACACACCAAATATCTAAAATACACCTATCGGATACAACTGGCGTTATTCTCCATTTTAAATTCTTTTCTGATTTTATAGAAAATGTATTTCGGGAAGTAGAAAGAAAAGAACATTGGGATGGAGCAAAACAATATCAGATCTACGCCAAATCACTTGAATCAAATAGGAATGTATCGCTCTATTCCGATGCATCAGTCAAATTCTTAAATACACAACAATTAATTGACCTTGGTTTGATGAAAATTACATCATCTGATTATTTGAATTAGACTATGAAGGATAAAAAAATATCGGCTATTATGATCTACGAAAATAAACATCTTGATATAGATGTTTATTGCAAAAAACTTTTAGAAACAATTGATATACTCATAATAATTGTTTGTAATCCAGAATACAAATCATTGAAATATATTGAAGAAATTAGTGCTTCAAACTTACCAAGGATAGTGTATCATGTTTCCAAGGTTGATCACTTACACATTTTCCGGGCACTTGCCAATTCAATAAGATTTTTTGAGATTACTCATCATGTGTTTTTACCTCCGAATCATGTTTTGGATTATACAAAGGAGGAATTAGAGTTTTTGATTCAAGGTAGTTCAAATAATCACTTTTATAGATTGAATTGGAAACCAAAAGGTCTGAGATGGATGTCCTCAACTCTATTTTCCTCAATCAATCAAATATACGGGATCATACTGGATAATGCTAAAATTCAAAAAATCTATTCTAATCTCGAACTTGGAATTCCGATGATGAAAACGATCAAAGAATGGAAATCAATCTTCTTAGACAATATTATACTTTCAAAACACACCCAAATTTCAAGTTCGAATCAACCTCAAGTTCTTCTTTCAAATAAATCAAATAGTATAAGTGAGGATAAACTAGAAGAGGCTTCAAGTCACATGATCAATGCTGCTGGAGCATTCGATGCGGAGTTCCATATACAAAATTTGTATCTGGATCTCCCGGCATATCACTTTATATATGATCGCTATAAACCAGTGGATGTTTTAGATTTGGGTTGCGGGATCGGAGGTTATATTCAATCGTACCAGAAATGGGGTGCTGACTATGTTTTTGGTGTAGAGGGATTTGACCCAAAAGAAGATTTTCTAGTACCAGATCACTTTCTGCAATTTGATCTTACAAAACCATTAGATTTAGGTAAGACTTTTGATTTAGTTCTTTGTGTTGAGGTAATAGAACACATCGAATCACATGAATCTGACAATTTGTTAAAAAGTATTGCAAGTCACGCAAGGAAAGTTGTGGTATTTTCTGCTGGTAGACCTGGACAACCAGGTATAGGTCATGTCAATTGCCAACCGATTTCATTTTGGATTGATAAATGGAGAATGCTAGGTTGGGAACCAGACCCTTTTATTTCAAGCGTTACAAGAGCATTGGCCACCTATCATTGGTTTAGAAGGAATCTAATTGTATTAACGAAAATTGGAGAGCCAAAACACAATGTAAAGCTGGTTAGTAATATGATTGATCCAATTGAAACGAAGCAAGTTAAATGGACCAATCAGCCTCCTCGAATCTATGCCAATTCACTTTCAGAACCATTGCATGAGCTCTCTCGTCAGGACAAAACTGAAATATAATTCGCTTGAATTTGTTTTAGTTGTTAACTAAAATATTTCTGGCTAATTATTATCTTTATGAAGGTGAAAAGTAAGTGGCAAGGTAATGAATTAAAATAAAAACTATGGAATCGAGCAATAATTATAAGAATATATGGGACAAGTATGTGACTGATGATTTTCCTAGAATTAAAGATGACACCCCATTTGCATTAAAGTCTCTTGCTGATTGGAGAGTATTAAACAGAAAAGACCTTCATTACGAATGGCCAGGAGATGAGTGGGGCGACATGAATACTGTGAAGAATTTGTTTGAAGAGGCAGTAGTTAATAATTATAAGGGACAGGTAAATAACATATGTGAAATTGGATCTGGGTCTGGCCGTTACACTAATATCGCATTTGATTTTTATCCAAATTCAAATATCCAGTCCTATGATGTGTCAAGTGAATTTGAAAGTCAATTAAGAAAAAGGTTCTCAAATTTTATTCTTTCTGAACAACTCAAAACATTTGAGATCACTGCTGATCCTTTTGGTATTTTTAAAAACAATAAAAAATTAGATTTAATAGGTGAAATAGATATTATTTATTCATTCGATGCTATGGTTCATGTGGATCTTCATACGTTATTCATTTATTGGTTAAACAGCACTCTTCTTTTGAGGAAAAATGGATTGTTAGCTATGAATGTTGGAGATGCTTGTTCATATAGAGGCTTTGAGAAATTGGTGCATGACGCTAACACCGTATTTCGAAGACAAGGAAATGCGGGGTCTCATTTTATGTGGATATCGAAAGAAATTGTTGTATCTATTCTTACAAGATTGGGATTTGAAACAACTTTTCATCCAGGAAATGGGCGTGATCTGGCCTTTTCAGCTATTCTCAAATATCCTGAAAAGGGAAAAGCAATAGTTAATATGATCGGTCCAAAAAATCTTTAGTAGCTTGGCACAACTTTTAAGGAAAGTAGGCTCCCATTATAATGATTGAACGTCAGTAGATAATATTTGAAGGATATCTACAGAAGGAGAACTTCTCATACAATCCAAACAACGATACTTATACATGTCCTATTGGACAGATACTAACCAGGCAAGCTACCTATAAACGAAAGGATCGTAAAGGAATCATTTCAATACGCTTTGATCGATATACGATTAAGCATACAGTTTGCATCAAATGCCCATACCACATTGAATTTGTATCCAAAGGTAAACGCAAGACAAGTCAAGGAAGATGTATAGATCGATACCATACAGATGGTGCGGTAAGCAGAAACAAAATTCATGTTCAAAACAATAAAGACCTCTACAAAAGAAGACAAGCCATCGTAGAACATCCATTTGGCACCATCAAAAGAGCCTGGGGATACACCCATACCCTTATGAAATCCATCCCAAAGGTAGAAACCGAATTCTCAATCATACTGCTCTGTTACAATCTCAGGAGGTATGTCCATTCTTGGGCTCAATGACTTAAAAATGGTGCTAAAAAGCACAATAACCTACATTTTGGACACACAATCCACAATAAAGTTTTGGGTTACGAATTTATTCTTCCTTCAACTTGACAATCCAGGGAGGGTCATGTAATTTGTTGTAATTTTGAGTGGTGGTTTTTTCACAGACTGACGTCGTGTGCAATTATAATAAGAACAGTTTGTTAATAAAAAAGGAAATATAGGTGAATAAATTGATACTACATGTAGGACCGGGAAAATGTGGCTCTAGCTCAATACAAAATTTCTTTATGAAACATAAAAACACATGTATTGAGAAAATTAACTTCGTTTTCTTAGACCCAAAAGAAATAGCAAAAATCAACAGTGCCGAACCATCGAAAGACTCTGCAAACTATTTTACCCAATTAATCAAGTCTTCTATTGAAAGAAATTCAGTAATTATTTTAAGTCATGAAATCTTTTTTAACAAGCCAAGTGCCATTAAAAATATTTGTGCCATTGCTAAAAACATTACGGGTATTGATGAAATACTAATCATTGGGTATAGCAGGAGACAATCTGAATTTATGGTTTCTGCATATTCACAATGGTTGTTTAGATCACCTGAACGAATCCAAGAGATCAAAAGCACCATGAGAAATATTGGTATTGAACCAACACAGTTTAGTGGTCTTGAGAGACAGCTCATTGGATCGATAATTAATGATTTTTATAGTGCTCGGCATTTATCAGATGACACCATATTAGATTGGAATAAACAATACATGGAAATTGAAAACCTAACCTCACCCTTTGGCGTTAATGTTAAATGTGGAGTCCTACCCAATAAACAGTCTGATAAAAACTTGATAGAGGACTTTTGCACTAAATCAAGTTTAACCCTAAGGAGTGAAGTCAAAGGATTAACAAATATCAGATCGAATTTAAAATTCGATAATGAAATGATTGAAGCTGTGAATATTGCAACTGACTTAGGGTTAAATGTTCCGACCCCACATAGAGATAACAATTTCTTTACAAGGAATTCGATAATTACGAAGCATGTTGATTCATTGGACGACAGTTTGATACTAATCCTCAAACAATACATAGATTGTTACTACATTGAATCAAATATTGAATTTTGCAGAAAATATGATTTAGACAAAAGTTACTTTGAGGTCTCAAAACAATACTCTAAAGGTGAAACATTAAATGCTGTCAAAACCGAGCAACTTATTCGCAAGAAGAATGATGTAATGGTTGACAGATATAAAAACTTAATCGGAATAATGGCAGAATCACTCTATCATAATTATAAAATGGAAACTATAAAACAACCGCCCGCTCAATATTTTTCCATAAAGAACATTTTTAAATTAATAAAGAGGAAATATTAAAAGCACACTCACTGTATAAAAACAATAGCCGATCCGGTAGATAATTCAAGGATTTTAGCCCATTTCAACTTTCTTGGAATTTGATCAGAAAGCACCGGGAAATCGACTACTATTTTTATACTAACCGTTATAGCTAATTCAAAAGGTTTTGAAAATAGGTTCTTGATAGTCAAACATTCTGAATTTTGCCAAAGTCCCCAAAAGGAAATTGATAGAATATTACAATTTTGTGAAATCACTATCTCGTCTGCCAAGCTTAAGAAACTTTATGATATAGCTAGTACCCCTAGTTCAACTAATCGATATAAGAACTATAATTTAAATATTTTTTCTCATGAACAAATACAATTTGCAAAAGAAATGGGTTTCGAAATAGACACTAGTTTATACACCCCAATAAAACGCAGTTTTACTTACTTTTGTAAGGGTATCTTCCTGATTCTAACCAAACCTCCCCCCGGCATGTTAAATGCCTCTTCAAAACCGGCAATTTCATTGAATAATGAAGTTTTTAAGAAAAGACAACTACTTTCACCAATTGGTCCAAACCACCCAAATTTTGAAGAGCCCGCAAAGTAAGAAATTTTAAATAGTTCATATCCGTTATTTTCCCAATCAATACTATATAATCTTTAGTGTACTTCTTTAGAGTTTGCTTTACTTTGCAGTATATTGCCTTCTAATCATGCATATTAGCATATTTAAGATTAGCCAGACAGCCTTTAATATGCTGATTTTCAGTAATTTGTATGATCTTTTATTTCTGGTTTTAACGGCTCAACGCATTTTCTTAATTTAAAATCTAAAATATCAATCGTAAATTTATATGAGTAATAAAGCTGACATGGCAAAGCATATTGGAAATATAGTTATTGTACTTGGAATGCATCGGAGTGGAACCTCTGCTTTTACAGGGGCATTAAAAATAGCAGGATTTGATTTAGGTAGGGACATAATGCCAGCCAATGAATATAATGTAAAGGGATATTTTGAGAATAATAAAATAGTAGAATTAAATGATAAAATATTAGGCTACTTCAACGCGTCATGGGATTCCATGTTTTTTTTACCTGAAAAATGGGAGGAAGACGAACGACTAAAGCAAAGCAAAATTGATGCGATACAAATTATTAATTCGGAATTTAATAGAAAAAACAATATTGCAATTAAGGATCCAAGATTTGGAATTTTACTCCCATTTTGGAAATCAGTATTTGAAACATTACAAATTAAACCAAACTATTGTGTAGTACTTAGATCACCAATTGAGATAAGTCTTTCATTAGAAAATAGAGATCACTTCTCAATTCAAAAATCACACATACTCTGGACTAATTATTTGATGGCAATTGAATTAAGTACGAGAGCAGAAAAAAGAATTTTTATTGATTTTCCTGATTTTTTAAAATCCCCAATAGGAACACTTAAAAGACATAGCAGGTATTTTAAGTTGAAATATTCCTTTCCTCTGCCAGAAATGGAAACTGAAATTGAAGAATTTGTAAATCCCAAGCATAGACATTACAATAGTTCTTCGAAAAAAACATCTGATAAAATACCAGCAATGGTAAATGAATATTTTATTTTATTAAAACAACTTGCAAAAAACGAAAAATCGGATAAAGCAATACTAACACATCTTGATCAGTTTTATGCAGAATATCAAAGAACTAGCAAGTTTTTCTATAACAAAGATATCACAAATATAAAGGGTGTTGAAGAACTGCGCAAAAATAATGATGAAGTAAGAAAGCATGCTGCATATCTACAAAATCTGTTAAATGGGACAAAAGCTGAGTTAGAAAAGAATGGAGTTGCTCTTGATCAGAAAGATTATGCGTTAAAAGAAGAAGCCCGTATAAATAAATTAAATGCTGACTCATATATCCAATTAAAAAATATACTAAGTGCATTGCAAGCTACTGTTTTAGAACACAAAAATATTAGCAAAGACAGAGAGAAAACTGTTAAAAACAGAGAAGAAACAATTCAAAAAAGAGAAACAGCATTAAGTGAATTGCATAAAAAAATATTTGACTTAAACGAAAAGTATAATTCTTATCAAAACTTAAACAATGACTTAAATAAGAAATTAAATCAATATAAGTATAAAATAAACCAGTATGAACAAACCCAATTAAAAGCTGAAAAAGATTTAAAAGAACGAGAAGCTGCAATTAAGCACTATGAGATTATCATAGGTGAGCTAATTAAAAAGAATCCTGAATTAGATGAATCTTATAATCAATTATATAACATAGGTATAGGATTCAATGAATTAAAGAATCAAGTAATAGTTGCAAATGAGAATGAAGATATTACACATGATCATATTAAACACTTAAATCACCTTGTTCAAGAATCAAATAAAGCATTTGAACATCTTAAGCAACAACATGATGAAAAAGAGAATACAATCCAAAGACAAACAAAATCTTTAGCCCATTATGAATTCTGGGTAAGAGAACTAACATTAGACGGTGATCAAAAAGAAAAGTTAATTAGCGAACTTAAATCTTCAATTACTCATCGAGTTGGCTTATTTTTAACAGCTCCTTTGCGTTGGGTGTATGAATTTTTTAAAGCTATAAAGTTTGGTGAATTTATAGTATGGTTGAAGTTTATACCGGCTTTGTTATTGAGCCCTATCGCTTTTTTGAACAATATTAATAAAAACAGCATTGGTACACTTCGAAAAGCGCTAAAGTATGAGGATCCTGATACTATTTACAAAAATCTAATAACACTTCTTACTGGAAAACGAAGATTAGGCCAACCTTTACAACCAAACTTTATTGAGAATCAATCCGATTTTATAAATCAAGATGCCTGTATAAAAAAAATATCACCTTTAACAAACGTTGTAACTGATAACGATTCTCATTCAAATGTAATATCGGTGTCAGGGCATAAAATTAATGAACGAATTGACAAATCTCTTAAAAATAATGTTAATTCAATATTATTCATTTCACATGATGCACGTTTGTCAGGGGCACAACTAATACTTGTACATTTAACGGAATGGTTAGCAAAACATACGTTAATAAATATTAAAATAATTACGCTTGAAGGAGGTCCCTTAATTGATAGGATGAAAAATGTTGGTCATACTATAATATGGCATGAATTTATCGTTCAGTATCCAGATTCAATAGAAAGAAAAAATGCTTTAAGAGAATTTTGCGGAGATATTGACCTGGTATATGGTAATACATCTGTTGCGCCAACTATATATAGTGAAATAGCTCACTTCAACGTTCCTATAATTACGCATGTCCATGAATTACAATTGGCAATGGATAAGTATATCTCCAGTGATGTAATCAATAATATGCACCATTATTCAACAGCATATATTGCGTGTTCAACTCCTGTAGAAAATAATTTATTGGAAAGACATGATGCTGCTAAAAAGGATTTTGTAAAAGTTTATGAATTTATTGATGAATACGAAAGAGCAAGTTCTTCTTATGACAAAAATTCTCTTAGAAAAGAATTGGGATTGGAGACAGATAAATTTATAGTAATTGGATGCGGAACTATTTATTGGCGTAAAGGAGTAGATCTTTTTATTGATGCAGCTATAAAACTAAAGAAGCTTGGAAAAGATAATGTTCAATTTTATTGGCTAGGCAATGATTATTGGGATGGTGGGCATAAAAAAGGAGAATACCCAAGTTGGGAGGATTTGATGCAGAGAATTGAACAGAATGGATTAATCGAAAATATTTCATTTATTGGAGTAAAGAACAATCCAAGAGATTACTTTTTAGCCTCTGATATTTATTTCTTGGCATCAAGGGAAGATCCATTCCCTCTTTCTGCTCTTGAAGCTGCAGAGTGTAGCCTGCCAATAATTTGCTTTGATAAAGGAGGAGGAATACCTGAATTTGTAGACCATGATGCTGGTATAATTTGCCCTTATGAAGACACCGATTATGTTGCGGAAAAAATAGCGCAACTCATGGATAATGATTCTCTGCGATTATCTTTGGGTAACACTGCCAGACAAAAATTACTTCAGCGACATACTGTTGATGCTACGGCTCCTAAAATTCTTGAGTTTATAAGAAACACATCAAGTATAAATCCAGCTGTTTCTATTATCGTACCTAATTATAATTATGAGCAATACTTACCACTACGTATCATAAGTATTTTAAATCAAACATTTAAAGATTTTGAATTAATACTTTTGGATGACTATTCTACTGACAACAGTATGAAAATTATTGAGCAATACAAACATCTTCCTTTTGTAAAAATTATAGCCAATACAGCGAATAGTGGAAATGTATTTAAACAGTGGAAAAAAGGAATAGAAATTGCCAGGGGAAATCTAATATGGATAGCTGAAGCAGATGATTATGCTAACCCTATATTTTTAGAATCATTAGTAAGAAAAATGATGGATGAAGATATTGCTTTAGCATATTCTAATTCAATAACCGTAGATGAAAACAATGAAGTAATAGGTGACTATACTACATACTATCAAAGACTTAATGTAAATCACTGGGATAAGCCATATACAGTAAATGCAAACGATGAAATAAATCTTGGATTAGGAGTGAAAAATACTGTACCTAACGTCAGTGCAGTTGTATTCAGAAAAAAATATATAACTGAGGAAATGCTGCAAATAGCCTCAACATTTAAGCTTTCAGGTGATTGGTACATTTATGTTAATCTTTTAAAAGGACATAAAATTACTTATGAACCTGAAAAATTAAATTATCATCGTAAACATCAACAAACGGTTACAAGCCAAACGCATGGTGATGAACAAAAACAGATTATATTGGATGAGGCAGCACAAATTCATGAATTTGTTAAAGATAATTATCAATTAAAACCCGACTATGTAAATAGATGGGAAACTTATGTATCCGATCAGATACTCGCATTGTTTCCAAATGTTGCTAAATCTGAATTTAACAATTATTATCCATATGATACTGTAAAGAATAAAATTGTTGCGATTGAAAATAATGACCAGAATAAAAAAACCGCAATAATTGTAACGCATGCAGCTGATTTATCCGGTGCCCCACAGATTATTTTGAAGGTAGCTGAATATTTGAATAAAAAACATAACTATAACTGCTTAACATTTTCATTACAAGAAGGTGTACTGTTAAATAATTTTAGAAAGTACGGTGAAACATTTGTAGTTGATGATAAGAATATAATAAAAAATAAAAATATTAGTGTCAAGAAATATTTAAGTGTGAATCCGAGTAGATATAGTTTCGCACTTGTAAATACAGCTTGTTGTGTCAGCATTATGCCCGATATTGAAAAAAATAATATTCCTTTAATATCGTTCATTCATGATTATACCTATGCGTGGCATGAAAATTATTTGAAAATTTTATATGATAATTCAGACCGTATTGTTTATTCTACCCAGTTTATGGTTGAAAAAAATAAGCATGACTATAATTTTGATCTTAGCAAGACAAGCATTATTCCTCAAGGTTTGTACAAAGAAGAATTTTTAGATGCAGATTTGGATCTATTAAGATCAGAAACTCGAATGAAACTTGGAATACCTGAGAATGCATTTGTAGTAATGGGATGCGGCTCAATACATCCGCGAAAAGGAATAGATGTATTCATACAAACTGCAATTCAAACAATATCTTTGGTTCCTGAAAAAGATATTTACTTTATTTGGTTGGGTGGTACTCTGCAAAGTAATTCACCAGATATGTATATTCGATTTTTACACCGAGACATAGTAAATACAAATAATGAAAATAGAATACTTTTTTATGAGCCTGTGGTAAATGTTGTACCATATTATGCTGCTTCAGATATATTTTTCTTGTCTTCGAGAGAGGATCCATTTCCAACAATAGTATTTGAAGCGTTTATTTCCGAATTACCTGTAATTGGAATAGAGGGAAGCTCTGGTGCAATTGAGCTACTTAAAAGATGTAAAAACTTTGTAGTACCTTATACAAGAAGAGCTGAAGTATCGCAGGAAATTGTAAAATTGATAGATCAACCTGAAATATTAGCAGATGCAGGTAGAATAGGAAAAGAATTAATCTTAAAAGAATTTAAGTTCGAAGATTACGTAGATAAGATTCTCCAGTTGATTCATTCAGAATAATATTCCTAATTTACTTTCTTATTCAAGAAATCATCTAAATATCTTTTACACTCAATAACATAAAATATGAATAGTAAATTAACTCAAGGCAATTCCGAGTTGATAGCAAAATTTAAAACGATGGCTCCGTGGCATATGAAAATAGAATTGCTTCCTGGAGTATATTCCACTGATGGTAATTCTGAATCTTATGATAATGAAGACTTAAACCATATAAAAGTTGCTTCAGCAAATAATATGACAAAATATTTACAACGCATTTTTCCGAACGGGTTAAAAGATCCAATATATATTGAAAACTACAATAAAGCAATAAATAATTAACCATTAATATTTTGCGATTATTCTTAAAAGAAAAAATAAAAGATCATGAACTCTAACAATAACAATTCTCAACCAATTTTTATAATAGGAGCAGCAAGATCTGGAACTAGTGTAATCACTTCTGCATTGAAAAATGGTGCTAGGATAGAAGGTTTCAATGAAGGCCACTTTTTAACATTATTTCATATAATATTGAATGGTATTGACAGGTATTTTGAATCAAGGCATCAGCTAATTGATGATAAGAGACATATGATTGCAAATATCAATAAAACTGAATTTGAAGAGATAATTATTAACGATATTAGAAAAGTTGCTGATTCATTGCATAAAGAAAAATTATGGGTCGATAAAACTCCTGATCCTAAAATGATAAAATGCGTTCCTCATCTTATAAGAGCATGGCCGAATGCGAAATTTATTTTCGCGAAAAGAAGAGGAATTGAAAACCTTGCATCTAGAGTTAAAAAATTTCCTCATGTTTCATTTGATAGACATTGTTTGATATGGAAAGATTGTATGGAGTCATGGTTAAAGGTAAAAGACTTGGTTAAAGATTGCGCAATAGAAATTGAACAACGAGAAATATCATTAAATCCTCAAGAAATTTCAGCGAAATTAGGGGAGTTTTTATCATTAGAACAAAACAAAATTAATCGTATATCAAAAATATTTTCGACAGAACGACCACAAAATACTGGAGGAAAGGAACAAGAACTGTCGATTAGCTTGAGTGAAACGGGTTGGACTAATACAGAAATTGAATCTTTTAAGAATCATTGCAGTGACATTAATCGTAAATATGGTTATAGTGAAAGCGCTTCCTATTATTTATAATTTGTTTCATTTATTAAATTAAATAATATTTTTATCAGCAATTAATTATTTATGAATAAGTCTCATAATTTAAGAGATTCAGAATTTCCTATTTTTATTATTGGGTTACCTAGATCCGGAACAAGTATTTTAGCACTTGCTATTCGATCCGCAATGAAAATACCATTTTATGCTGTGGGCCATTTTTTACCAGTGATAAACTATGTTGTTTCTGCTATTGATAATTACTATGAAAGCAAGCCCAGTTCTATTGAGGTCGAAAGCAGGGCAATTTCACATATTAAAAGAGATGAATTAATTAATGAAATTCAAAATTTATTTTATAACATCTACAATTCACTGTATCAATCAAATATTTGGCTAGATAAAACTCCGGGAATTGAAATGATTGATTCTGTACCTATTATTGCTAAAACTTGGCCGAATGCAAAATTTATTTTTGCCAAAAGGAGTTGTCATTTAAACAGTGGAGACTTTCTAATAATTGTTTTGTAGTTTTAAATTTGAATTTTCCAGTTTATGAAAAAAAGTTGAAAATGATCCCAGTTATTGTTTTGAATTGGAATGGCTTAGATGACACCCTGGAGTGCATGGAGGTTTTGTTAAAACAAACCTATTCTAACTTTCATGTCTTTTTAATCGATAATGGATCTGAAAAGAATGATCTTAAGACACTTCAAGAAAATTTTAATAATAATGATAAAGTAAGCATAATTGCGAATGCTCAAAACCTTGGCTTCACTAAGGGGAATAATCGAGTAATAGAAATGATATTAAAGGATTATCCCGATGTAGAATATATTGCCCTTTTAAATAATGATACCAAAGTTGAAATTGAATGGCTAAGTAATTTGGTAAAAAGTGCAAAAACAAATGAGGCAGATATTGTAAGTAGTAAAATGATAAATTATTTCAATCCAAAAATAATGGATAATGCTGGGCATAAAATGCTCAATACTGCAGAAATCATTCCTTTTGGAAATGGAGAACCAATAGAAAATTTCAATTCCGTTTTTGAAAACATTGGAAGTTGCGCAGGTGCGACTTTATATTCCACAAAGATGCTAAGACACATTGGAATTTTTGATGAATATTTTGATACGGGTTATGAAGATGCAGAAATTGGACTGCGGGCTACGGTTTTGGGTTATAAATGCATTTTTGAGCCATCCGCGATAGTGTTACACAAAATCAGTCAATCCACCAACAAAATCCGTGATTATGAATATGTATTGAAAATACAACTGAATATTTTTTATACCTATTTCAAATTGATGCCTTTGACCGTTTTGCTAATTAATTTACCTTCTTTTCTGTTTAAATATGGCAGTGTTTTTTTGATTGATATTGTATTTTATAGACCTTCTTTATTAAAAATAATGTCTGACGCTTTTTATAGAACCTTTTTTAAAGAAAGGAAAAAAATAATGGCAAGTAGAAGGGGATTTTTTAATAAACACGAGACGATTTCTTCCGTTCAAATTTTGCGAAAGCAAACCTTCTTCCTGTTGTTCGATATTCGACGATTTATAAAATTCATGGTATTAAGGAAACCAACGGAATTTGAGCGTTGAAAAATCATTTCAGCTTTTCCAAAACAGATGATTTAATTAGATTTATGACATTCTTCTAAAACCTTCTTTTGACTATTACAATCTTGTCCTGGAAAATTTATACTTAAGGTTATATATTGACTTTATTAATCTTCAATAAAAGCGATCACTATATAATCAGTAATCTCTCTTAATAAAAATAGAAGCCAAAAATCAAGAAAACCAACATTCCAAAATGTCCGAGGGCTAAGGAAAATTGCTTCTCATTCATAAATTCAATTAACTCGTTGTCATAATAATATAACAAAACAGGGATCCTTTTCAACAATCATTCAGGAATAAAATATCATTTGTTGAATATAAAAAGTTTAAAATCAAGTGTTTGTATATTTTTTTGAATAAAAACCACCAATAAATATCCAAATTAATCCAATCGAGTAGTGTCTTCTGAATTCTGTCTGGGTTAAAAAATTTTAAATCATAGTTTTCCTTTTTTCAATCCTTAAGTCACAAACGAGTGAATTTGTAGGTTCAGTCAAGGGTGGCTGATTCGGGAGGCACTTGTGTGCATGCCAGCCATTTATATACCCTTGACGGGTTCTATAAATTTGCCTCATCTTTGTTTTTGGATTTGATAAATATACTCAATCTATCTATAAGTCAATTCGACCTTCAAAATGAATCGCTAATTGTTGAATGGTAATACTCCAATTTTGTAATGGACTTGTCCACTTATCCATGATTCGTTGCGTGGTAAGGTAGATCAACTTCATTAAGGCTTGTTCGGAAGTGAAAGCCCCTTTTGTTTTGGTTACTTTTCTAACTTGACGATGGTAACCTTCTATTGGGTTGGTCGTATAGATTAGCCGACGGATCGGAGCTTTAGTATCTCGAAATCTAGCATCAGTTGCATTCCATTCTTTCGGTTTTGCTGCTATAGAAAGGCTGATACGTCTATAATCGTTTGTACCAACTTTAACTTGTAAAACGATAAGATGTTTGTTGTCTTTAAGTGTCTTTCCTTTGTAAAGGATAATCTTTGCTTCTGGTAGAATCATGGTGTCAGAAAGTAGTTAAAAAGGTTATAAAATGCCGTTTTTGAAAACGGTGTCATTTTATAACTTACTGACAATCATATATTTATGTGCTAAAAATGCAAGGGGAGACATCTCTGTCAAGGCAGCGCTCTAAACCAACTGAGCTACAGTCTCTATTAAGTTATATCTTTTAAAAGTTCGAAACATCTTCGAAGCCACGACCTCTGCACTGTCTAGATGAGAGACATATTTTCGAAGAAATGAAAGTTCAGTGAACTTTCAAAGGAACGAACCGCGAAGCGGGTGGGTGGCTAAACCAACTGAGCTACACTCCCTAAAAGAAATATCAAAATCGAAACGCGGAGATAGTATATTCATACTTTACAACCAAGTATCAATTCAATAAGATCATATCAATTTCATTGTGAAAAAAAGGACCATATATTATTATTATCTTTAGTGATAAGATGCTTATAAATATGAATAAAATATCCCCAATCCATTTATTGACCTACTCAGCGATCATTTTACTTTTTATAGCATTCATAGGCTGTAATGGTAAGAAGCCACAGGCAGAAGTCCAAGAATCAGAATCAATGGCAACCTCCGTTTATCTGGATGCACATACCCATATTGCTTCACCAGCATTGTTAACAGCAAAAGGACAGTTGAATGCACCAGGAGCACCGCCAACCAGTGCTCAGGAACTCATTGACTCCTTCTTAACAGTTTCTGGATCTAAAAAAGCAATTGTTTTATCCAGTGCCTATATTTGGGCAACGGTAGATACAGTGACAAGCTCTCAAAGTTCTGCTCAACAATTGACAGATGTCCAGTATGAAAACAATTTTACTGCCGAACAATGCAATTTATATCCAGATCAACTCATCCCTTTTCTAGGTGTCGATCCACTAGAGGACTATGCAATATCTGAGATTGATCGATGTGTAGATTCGCTTGGAATGCAGGGGTTGAAACTTCATTTTGCAAATTCGGCGGTCGATTTAAGCGACGATGTTCAATTGGAACAAATAAAAGCAGTAATGAATCGATCTGTCTATCATAAGCTCCCCTGTCTTATCCATTTTGGAGAACCAGGCCACGATGATGATTTTAATGTTAACCAAATGCAAATATTTATCGATTCCATTCTCACACGGATTTCAGGACTTTGTATTTCGTTTGCACATAGCACCGGATTTGACTGTTTTCCTGACCCTACATCATCAACTTTTTCTATGCTAACTGATGCAGATAACACAAATCAGATACTGCAAGAAAATAAAATATTTGTTGATATTTCTGCTGTATTCAGGGGAGATATAATAGATGGTGCCTGTCCTATTACAGCAGCTAATCTAGAAAACTTTTCAAACTTGATAGAAAACTGGGGAGTCGACAGAGTTTTCTGGGGAAGTGATAATATCATTGGGTATCTCGATAGTACTTATAAATATTGGCCCATGGAAATTGATGATTGGAATACAATAGCTGCGAATCAAGGAACAGAATTCTTGCAACTTTCTAAAGAATAAAATAACGTTTCCATCCTCATTTCATGATCAGAAAATTGTACCACCAAAAGTTAAAAATGCATTTGCAAAATCAAACAATGATTTATTAAAATCTCCATTTAAAAGATTTTTCATCAATAGCCCGCATAGTACAGAGAATACCTTCAAGATGATCATATTCATGTTGAAATAGCTCAGACAAATCATCACTGACTTCCAATCTCTGTGTATGCCAATTTTCATCTAAATATTTAAAAGTGACATGCTTATGTCTCTTAACTTTTACCAATAAATTGGGAAAACTCATACAATCATCCCAAAGTTCAAACATTTCTTCACTCATATTTACAATCTCAGGGTTTATCAAAACGATTGGCTGATCAATATTCAAGTAGATCAATCTTTTCATAATCCCTAATTGTGGAGCTGCAATGGCTCTGCCGAAATTATATTTAGCCCTTATTTGTTCCATTACGTTGTGTAAATCTCTTGCCCATTCATTGACTAATGGAAGTTCACTTTGTAAAACTGGTTCACAAACTTCATAGAGTAAAGGATTACCTAGTTGTAATAAATCTTTTAATACTTTCATTTGCCTAAAATGATACTTAGAAATGATACATTAATAAAGTACGCTTTTATTCGCAGGTATTTTGTTTTTCAACAAGGCAAAAAACCTGCCTGCCGGCAGGCAGGCGTAGACAATTCAGCGCATTGGCGAGGCTTTTTAACGCCGTAGAAAGATAAAATAACAAGTAGAAAATGTTACTTTATTATTGAATCATTCCTTAACTGACAAGTAAAGTTAAAATTAGAGAAAAGAAAATGAAATACCCCGCCGCAAGCAGACGGGGTATCACTTCTCCTTAACAAGCTTAAAATAGCTTTTTCTCTAGACAGTAAATACTTTATCTTTCAAATATAAATTGTTAATTTACTAAAATCAGTATTTCATTTTATTACTCGCTTATCAGCTGGATTTTCCTCCGCCCACCACTAACGTGTTCCTTCATTTGATAACTTCATTATCACTTTTATTGCATAAAAGATCATTCAGTCCTATTGAAAAAAAACGAAACCAACCTGCCTGCCGGTAGGCAGGAAATTCTAGGAGATAGACCGATCTCGGAGAGTGGCGACAATAGTCGACAAGGGAGGGAACGCGTAAGCGGCGGGTGGATAAACTTGCATCACTATCATCCACCCACCGCTGACGCGTTCCTTCTCTTAGCAGCTCATTGGCTTCCCATCGCTTTCGCGTTCCTTCACTTAGCAGCTATCGCTGCTACATCTTCGATGATCGTTCAGTCATATCTTCGATGATTGTTCAGTCCCCCACAAGAGCTGCCTTGGCTTTGCTGCCTAATTGTTTTCAAACACCCGAGGCAGAGCCTAGTGGTTCAAATCATAAATACTTGACAGCTTAAATGGCCACTTTTTCCTTGATTCTTCGTCTTTCGTCAGTCAGGTAGCTACGGCTATCTTCCTTTCTCTATCCTTGACTAAAGAAAAA